>ENA-ORBV01012171-ORBV01012171.1-microbial-mat-metagenome-genome-assembly--contig:-NODE-12171-length-13333-cov-6.428410_pt1 | contig 13333 bp, 7 predicted proteins | sample MGYA00237777_ERZ505514 | MGnify/ENA primary metagenome ERZ505514 (study PRJEB26160, sample SAMN06269048) | microbial mat metagenome | isolation source: Oligotrophic lake microbial mat | place...
CGGGAGGCACATACGTGGTCACCAATCGGGCGTAGGCTTGGTCGGGCTGGCCCATCCCGACCAAGCCTACGCCCGATTGGTGACCACGTATGTGCCTCCCGGACTCGCCGGACTGGTGCTCGCGGGGCTGCTCGCGGCGATTCTCGGAACGGTGGCCGCCGGGCTCTCGGCCTCGGCGTCGATGGTATCCTACGATTTCGTGCAGCGATTCGCCCCGAGGTTGAGCGAGGGGATCCGGGTGCGGCTCGGCCGCGGGATCATGGTCGGCATCCTGGTGCTGTGCGCGACCCTCGCACCACAGATCAGGGATTTTAAAGGCGTCTTCTCGTATCTCGTGCAAGTCTGGTCCCTGCTCGCGCCACCGGTGTTTGTCTGCGTGGTCGCCGGCATCTTTACGCGCCGCGCCTCGGCCCGGGGGGCGACGGCGACCTTGGCGACGGGCTCCGTCCTCGGTGTGATCACCTTTTGGGCGCTCCGTTCGCCCGAGGTCTCCGCGCAGCTGCCGGTTTACCTGCGCAGCGCCCTGAACTGTGGGTTCGTGATCACGGTCGTCTGTGCCGGTGTCATGGCTTGGTTCAGTCGTGGAAACGGAGGCGTCGCGCAGTCGCAGGAAATTGCCGACCTGACCGCCGCAGCGGGCAAGGTCTCGATGAGTCAAGGCGAACGGCTGACCTTTCGGCTTACCTTGGGGCTTCTGGCGATCGTCTGGGTGGGCGTGCTGTTCACGTTTTCCCCGTGGGGCGTGGCCGGCCGAGCGATTCCTGGCGCCGACTGAGAGACCGCCTCACCCAGCCGCTAAACGCCGCTTCGTAGGAAATCGACCAAAATGACATTCGCGCCGTTGTAGGCGGCCTCGCTGAGGCCACGACTGAGCGTCAACTCATGCTCAATCCAAGGGCCGCCGTTGTAGGTGGCCTCGCTGAGGCCGCAGGGATTGGCGTCGCGATGAGAACCCGGAGAACGGAGGCGGGACCAGTCAGTCCCGTCGCGGCCTCAGCGAGGCCACCTACAACGGAGGCGGGACCAGTCAGTCCCGTCGCGGCCTCAGCGAGGCCACCTACAAAGCAGGCGGGAACCAGTCAGTCCCGTCGCGGCCTTCCCGCAGTCGCGGGACCGCCTACAACGGGGAGGAATTCGTCTCTTCCGATCTCCTTAAGTTGACGCCCATACGCGGCCGCGGGTTCGGCACCGGGAGAGGGGGTGCTGACTCCGTATTGACGGTCGACCCGTCTATTTTTTCCAGACCTGCCTCTTCGCACTGATCGGAACATCCCAGGGTTGTGCGGGCAGCGGACGGTAGATCGGATCACGGTCGCGCAACGGAAACTGCGAGAGGGGACGCGACAGTGAAACCAGCGCCGCGACGGCCGCGGAGTCGCTGCTCGCCATGACATTCTTTTCCTCCCAGGGATCGTTGAGAAGGTCGAAAAGTTTGACCGGGCGGCGCTGGGTATCCACGTACAGTTTGAAGCGCTCGTTCCGCAGAACGCGGTCCCGGTAGACATACGCGTTCTCCACGCCGGCCTCGGTCAATCGAGCTTCATTCTTCCCTCCCATGGACAGGATCCACTCGTGGGGCGAACGGTCCGCTTGGCCGAGGAGGGCAGCGGCCGCCGGTTTGCCATCATAGTCGAACTGCGACTGCGGCACCCGGATTTCTCTCCGACCCACGTCGACCGCGATCCCGCCGCATGGCGACGGTTTGCCGATTATCAGCTGGGACAGCTCCGCGAGCTGCTCACCCACTACGGCAAGATCGACATTGTCTGGTTCGATATCCAGTGGCCGTACGCCGACAATGGGCCCGTGCGCGTAGCCCATCCCGTCGTGCGCGGTGATGTGCTGAAGATGATGCAGCTCATCCGCACCCTGCAGCCCGACGCGATCGTGAATGATCGCGGCACCGACGTATATGGCGATTTCCATACGCCGGAGCAGAGGGTGCCGGAAACGGGTCTGCCCGGGGCGTGGGAATCCAACCTCACCATCACCAACGAGCGGGGCTATTGGTTCAAGGGCGATCAGGTGAGCTCGAAGTCCCCCGCGGAGCTGGTCCGAACGCTGATCGAGATCGCCTCGAAGGGCGGCAACCTGCTGCTCAATGTCGGACCACGCGGTGATGGCGAGCTCATCGCAGGGGAGTACGCCGCCCTCGCAGGGATCGGTGCCTGGATGCGCCGGAACGGTGAGAGCATTTACGGAACGACGCGCAGCCCGTTTTATGACCTGCCATGGGGACGCGTCACCACCCGCGGCAACCGTCTCTACCTGCACGTCCTTGACTGGCCGGCCGACGGCGTTCTTGGGCTTCCGGGGCTCAAGACGCCGATCAAGGCCGCATGGAACCTCGCGGATACTACCCGGCAGGCAATCGCTCCGACCCAGCGCAACGACGAGCCCGCTCTCCTCGTGGGCATGACCGCCACCGATCCGATCTCCAGCGTCATCGTGGTGGAGCTTGGCGGAAAACCAGAGGTGAAAAACCTGCTTCGGGCCCGCGAGGGCGCAGCGCTATTGCTGCCGGCCGGGAGGGCCACATTTGAGGGTGAATCCGTACGGTACAACTACGGCCGCTCCACCCGACACGGGGGATTCCTCGAAAATCTGGTATCAACAGGCGATCGCATTTCGTGGGACTTCACCGCCGCCACTCCGGGCTCCTACCGGGTGAGTCTCGAATACGCCGTACAAACCGGCCGTGAGGGCAGCTCCTTCACCGTCCAGGTGGACGGCGCAGCCCCACTCCGCGGCACCACCCACGCCACGGCCGCATGGGAGGGGCCGCTCCTCGAGGTGCGCACCAACACCCCGGGCAAGGGCGAAGCGAACGACAATCGCTGGACTTTCAAGTCCCACGAAGTCGGGACCGTACAGCTGGTCCGACCGGGCGAACATCGTCTGGTCGTCGAGCCGGAGAAGCTGGCCCACGGCTACCTCTTCTTCCTCAAGAGTGTCACCCTCACGCCCGCGACACCATGAGACGGACCGTTTGCGAATCATGGGAATCGCGCCCTTGCTTTGCCTCGAACTGGAGTCGGCCTGCACATCCACCTACCCTTCAAGCCCTCATCCGCCGGCAGTCTCAGTCCACATATTTGCCATCGTCCCAACCCCTCCCTGAATGCACCTCTCATCGGCCCTTTTCTCCGTCCTATTCTTGACCGTAGTTGCGAACTCCCAAGGCCTGGCTGCAGAGACCTCTCCAGGAGCATCCATCGACCGGAACGGCGTGTGGGTGCTTGCGAACTCCCAAGGTCTGGCTGCAGCGAACTTCACCTATTCCGATCTGCCAGGCCTTGAACCGAGCGCCACGGTCATGCGTCGCGACCCCAGCGACGTGATCAAGGTCGGAGACGACTACTTTGTGTGGTACACCAAGGGCGCGGTCTTCCACGGTTACGACTCAACGATCTGGTATGCGACTTCCCGCGACGGTCACACGTGGACGGAGCGCGGTGAAGCGCTCGTCCGCGGGGGCAAGGACAGTTGGGATGAGCAAAGCGTATTCACCCCAAGCATCCTCATGGGAGAGGGAAAATACTGGCTGTTCTTTACCGCCGTACCCAAACCTTTCACCAACGAAGGCGACCGCGTCACCAAGAGCGCCATTGGCGTCGCCGTCGCCGACCAGCCGGAAGGCCCCTGGAAAAAGCTGTCCCACAATCCCGTATTGCGCACCAGTGACGATCCGGCGCATTTCGACAGCATGCGGGTCGACGACGCCTGCCTGATCGTGCGTGAGGGAAAGTACTGGCTCTATTACAAGGGCCGACAGTGGGACAATACGCCGGCAAACACCAAAATGGGAGTTGCGATCGCGGATCGCCCCGACGGCCCGTATGTGAAGTCCTCCGGCAATCCCGTCATCCCCGCCGGTCACGAGGTACTCGTCTGGCCCCATGGGCAGGGCGTGGTGGCGATGATCAACATCGGTCCTCCCGGTCTGCGCCAAACGCTGCAGTATGCGGCCGACGGACTCAGGTTTACCAAGCTCGCCGATCTTCCCGACGTACCTGCCGCCGCGGGTGCCTACCGTCCGGAGGCGTTCACCGACAGCGGTCGCGGGGAAATGATCGGCTGGGGCATCAATATCCGCTCCCGGCCGGGAATGCTTCCCTTCCTGCAACGTTTCGACTGTAAATGGCCCGCTGTGCCCGGACTTGAATAGCCCCCGTTCCGTCATGACAATCGTCCCACGCTTCCTCGGGTTCACCGCTTCCGGAATGATCGCATTCTCGTCGGTCGGTGGGGCCGGATCCAACTACGGCGATGATATCGCCAAACTCCGCCACCACGTCGAGGTCATTGAACTCACCGACGGCCCCGGGCTCGCCCGCGTCGCCGTGGTCGCCGCCTATCAGGGACGAGTCATGACCAGCACCGCGGGCGGAGCGGCAGGATTCTCCTTCGGCTGGGTCAATCACGCGCTGATCGCCGCCGGGAAGATCCAACCCCACATCAACGTCTTTGGCGGCGAGGACCGCTTCTGGCTCGGCCCGGAAGGCGGGCCCTTTTCGCTGTTCTTCCCAAGCTCCGCACCCGCCCAGACCCTCCAGCATTGGCAGACGCCCGCCTTTATCGACACTCAACCGTGGCGGATCACCCGCCAGTCGGGTACCGAGGTGGCTTTTGCTGCCCGCGAGCGACTCGTAAACCGAGCGGGCACGGCGCTCGACCTCGCCGTGACGCGCACGATCCGGCTGGTGGACGCGGGCCGCACGCTGGCGCTACCCGGAGGAAAGGTACCGTCCGGGGTCTCCACAGTCGGATTCGAGTCCGAGAACCGCCTGACCAACGCCGGCAGCGCCGCCTGGACGAAGGCGTCCGGGCTCCCTTCGATCTGGATCCTCGGCATGTTCAACCACGGCCCGCGCACCACCGTTGTCATCCCGCTCGCGCCTTTCCCCGACGCAAAGCCCGGCGCTGGCGTTCGGAGCGATTATTTCGGGGATGTCCCACCCGACCGGCTCAAGGTCACGGCCAACGCGGTCTTCTTCCGGGCGGACGGTCAGGCGCGCGGGAAGATCGGGATCGACGCGCGGCGCGCCACGGACGTCGCCGGTAGTTGGGATGCCGAGCGCAGCATCCTGACGATCGTACAGTACACACGTCCACGGGACGCCGCATCGCGCCCGTACGTCGATTCCCGCTGGATCGACATGGCGGACCCCTATGCGGGAGACGTGATCAACGCCTACAACGATGGCCCGCCGGAACCAGGAGCCGCGCCCCTCGGACCGTTTTACGAATTGGAATCATCCAGCCCAGCCGCGGCGCTCCAGCCGGGCGAATCGATCACCCACGTCCATCGCACGTTCCATTTCACGGGAGATCGCGAGGCGCTCGATTCGCTCGCAAGGAACCTGCTTTCTCTTTCCCTTTCGGTCATCGAGGCCGCACTCCGCTGAACGCCGTCTTTCCACGCGGACGTACGTGTGACCGATCCGAGTCACCTTCAAACCGACCATGATCCGATTTTTACTCTTCACGGTCCTCTTGTTGTCCCCGCGAGTTGATGCGGCGTCGCCTGGTCGGCCCAACATCCTCTTCCTCTTCGCCGACGATTATTGTTTCGAGGCCCTGCACGCCCTCGGCGATCGCGTGGTGGAGACGCCGAATCTCGACCGTCTGGTGGCCCGCGGAACCACCTTCACCCATGCGTACAACATGGGTTCGTGGAGTCCGGCGGTCTGCATCGCCAGCCGCACCATGCTCCTCACGGGTCGCAGCGTCTGGCAGGCCCAGGCGGCCCACCGCGCCCTTGACACCGAGCGCACCGCCGGACGGCTTTGGCCGCAGCTGCTGGCCGGTGTCGGTTACCGCACCTACATGACCGGCAAGTGGCATCTGCCAATCGACGCCGCCCAGACTTTCGACCAGACCAGCCATGTCCGTCCAGGCATGCCCAAGGACACCCCGGAAGGTTACTCCCGGCCGGTGGACGGACAGCCGGATCCATGGAACCCGGCCGACCCGAAGTTCGGGGGCTACTGGGAAGGAGGGAAACACTGGAGCGAAATCACCGCCGAGGACACCCTGGCGTTTCTTCACGACGCGCGCGGCCGCACCGAGCCGTTCTTCATTTATTGCGCGTTCAATGCCCCCCACGATCCCCGGCAGGCGCCCCAAACTTATCTGGACCGCTATCCGCTTGAGCGGATTCCCGTGCCCGTCAATGCCTTGGCCGAATACCCCCATGCGGAGGCCATGGGCGCCGGGCGGACGTTGCGCGACGAACGGTTGGCTCCTTACCCGAGAACCGACCGGTCGATCAAGACCCAGCGGCGCGAATACTACGCCCTCATCACCCACCTCGACGCCCAGATCGGCCGCGTCCTGCAGGCGCTCGAAGCCAATGGTCAAGCGGACAACACCTGGATCTTTTTCACCGCCGACCACGGGCTGGCCGTCGGTCAGCATGGCCTGATGGGCAAGCAAAACATGTACGAACACAGCCTGCGGGTTCCGTTCATCGTCGTCGGTCCCGGGGTCAACCCCGATCGCAAGATCGCCACACCGATCTACCTCCAGGATGTCATGGCCACGACCCTCGAGCTCGCCGGTGTCGCCAAACCCAGACAGGTCTATTTTCACAGCGTTCTGCCCCTGCTCCGCGATCCCCGTCAGCCAGGCGCCTATCCGGAGATCTACGGTGCCTACCTGGACCGCCAGCGGGCCATCGTTCAGGGTGGCTTCAAATTGATCCTCTATCCGCAGGGCCGGGTCGCTCGTCTTTTTCATCTCTCCGAGGATCCGCACGAAATGAAGGATCTGGCCCTCGACCCGACGCACGCACCCATGCTCCGGCGGCTCTTTTCCCGGCTGATCGACCAACAGCGCCAGCTCAACGACGCGCTCGACCTGACTTCTCTCTACCCGGAACTGGCACCAACCGCCCCCGCCACCGCCGGCGGGAGCTCGCCCAAGCCACGCGCCTGAGGAGCCGGCCCGCCGGCGGGGCCCCGGAGTCCGTTTCCGATCCCGCTCCGGCGGGTGGCGAAGCCTTGCGACTCCGTCGATTTGGGTTGTAGCTTGTCGGTTAACCAAATCGCCCCATGCACCGCCGCCAATTTCTCACCCAGGTCGCTGGCACCGCGGCGTTGACCGTCGCGTCGACGTCCCTCGGCCAGTCCAAAACCCCGCCTTCCAGTCGCAACCGCGTCCTCCGCGCAGTCCATCTCACGGATACGCACGTCTTTTCGGAACGGGGTGCGGAAGCAGGCGTGACTGCGGCCCTGCGCCACTCCCAAACCCAGAAGCCGGATCTCGTCCTCTTCGGCGGGGACCTGATCATGGACGCGCTCGGCAAGGAAAAGGACGCCGCGCTCGCGCAGTGGGACCTCTGGGACCGGGTGACCGCCGCGCAGCTCCGGACCCCGCACCGCGCTTGTCTTGGCAACCACGATGTCTGGGGCTGGAAGCTGCCGAACCGCCCCGAACTGGCCACCGACCGCCACTACGGCAAGGGGCTGGCGCTCGAACGGCTCGCCCTGCCGGACCGGTACTATTCCTTCGACCAGGCCGGCTGGCACTTCGTCGTGCTCGACTCGACCCATCCCCATTCCGTCGGGCGTCACGGTTATACCGCGATGCTCGACGAGGAGCAGTTCGCCTGGCTCGCCCGCGACCTCGCCGCGACCCCGTCCGCCGTGCCGGTCTGCGTGCTCTCCCACATCCCCATCCTCACACTCTGCGCCATGCTGGATGGCGAAAATGAGAAAACCGGCGACTGGGTTGTACCTGGCGCTTGGATGCACATCGACGCCCGACGGATCAAGGATCTCTTCCATCGCCATCCGAATGTGAAGGTCTGCCTCTCCGGCCACATCCATCTCGCCGATGACGTCACTTATCTCGGCGTGCGTTATCTCTGCAACGGCGCCGTCTGCGGCGGATGGTGGAAGGGGCCGTATCAGGAATTCAGCTCGGCCTACGCGACCGTGGACTTCTTCGATGACGGCACGGTCGACAACCACCTCGTTTTTTACGGCGCTCCGGCCGCACCGCCCGTCACCGCGGCACCGGTGGCGTGACCGCCGACCTCGCGCACATGCGATCCGCCTGAATCCTCTGCTCCATGAAGCATCCCCTCACCTTCGGCTGCCAAGCCTACCCTTGGAGCGTCTATTTCCGCGATCGCGGGCTTACCCTCGACGACCGCCTCGAAGAGGCGCTCGCCGCCTGTGCTGCGGCTGGACTGACGAACTGGGAGCATCTTGCCGTGCCAACGCCGGCGGAGGCGCCCGCGTTCTGCGACCGGTTGCGCCAGCACGGACTCGAGATGGCGAGCTGCTATCACAACGCCCAACTCCACGATGCCGCCGCCGCTGCCGTCATTGCCGACCTTGTCGCCCGCTCCGCCGCCTCCCACGCTTTCGGGCTGCGGGTCCTTGTGGTTAACCCCACCCCGATCCGCTGGGGAGGTCCCGAGGACAAGGACGACACGCAGTTGCGGCTCCAGGCGAAGAACCTCGATGACCTCGGGCAACGCCTTGCCGATGTCGGCGTCACCTTGGCCTACCATACCCACGCGCCCGAAATGCGTGCCGGCGCGCGCGAGTTTCATCACATGATGAACGCCACCGCACCTGAGCACGTTTCCCTCTGCGTCGATGCCCAGTGGATGCACCGCGGCTGTGGGAACAGCATGGTCGCGGTCGAGGACATCCTGCGTCTTTACGGCGACCGCGTGGCCTCGCTGCACGTCCGCCAAACCCGCGGTGGAATCTGGACCGAAGTCGTCGAGGACGGCGAGGTGGACTGGCGCTGGATCGCCACGCACCTGAGCCGGAAGGGCTTCTCGGGCCCCGTGATCCTGGAAGCCGCCGCGGAGAAAGGCACCCCGCAAACCCTCCCGATGGCCGACGCCGTGCGCCTCAGCCTCGGCTACGTCCGCCCGCTCTTCGCCTAGCGCTGCGAACGACGCACCAAGCGGTCCTCCCGGCCGCCCCCCTTCACCCATCTGCTTCGTGATCTGATTCCGTGGATTCCGTGCAGTCCGCGGTCCACTACTCCGATGGTGCCAAAGGACGTGCGGTTTTGACCTTTGACAAAGTCGTTTTCCGGCAACCGTTTGATTCAAGATTCAAGCGCGATTCGCAAGCGTTTCGCCCGGTCTTGCGTCGCACAACTCATTGAATTAAAGGGTCTATTTCGATGTTTCTTGAGAGGCCTGACGTTTTCTTGGCCCTCTCTCACCAGAAAACACTCCTGATCAGCTCCGAGGTGAGCTATCCGCGCTAAGGGACTTTGGGCAGCGGAACTTGGGCGGTGGTGCGGAGGTAGGCGATGAGATCGCGGACCTCATCGGTCGCGAGCGTCTTGAGCAGGCCCTCGGGCATGAGGGAAATGGGAGATTTTTCGCGCGAAAGGATCTCGGATTTCGCGACGATCGTGTCCTGACCAACCATGCGGAGGGTGAGCTGGCGCTCGTCCTCGACGGCGACGTTGCCGGCGAGCGTGCGGCCGTCGCGCGTGGTGACGGTGACGAGTTGGTAGCTCTCCTGCATCACTTCGCTGGGGTTGATGATCTGGGCGAGAATGTAGTCGAGGTTGGCGCGGTGGGAACCGGTGATGTCGGGGCCGATGAGGCCGCCCGCGCCGTAAAGCATGTGGCAGGCGGAGCAGGCGCGCTCGAAGAGTGCGCGGCCGCGGGAGGCATCGGCCTTGGCGAGCACGTCGTCGGTGAAGAGGCGCTTGAACCGGGCGATCTCGGCGATCTTGTCGGCGGTGGGTTGGGTAACGGGACCCCAGTAGTCGACGAACGCCGGGCCGACCACGCGTTGGAGCTGGCGGGCGGCGAAGGCGGTGACGTCGGTCTTCGGGATAACATCGGCCTTCAGCGCGGCGAAAAGTGCCTGGGCGGTGCCGCGGCGGGCGGAGAGCGTGACGATCGCCTCGTTTTTATCGGCGGCGAGCAGGGAGGGATAAAGGGCGAGGAGCGCTTTGGCCACGCGCGGGTCGTCGTAGGCGGCGAGGGCGCGGATCGCCTCGAGGCGCAGCGGCTTCTCGTCGAGGAGGGCGAGGGCGGCGGGGAGGGCGGGCAGATAGGCGTCGCGGGCGAAATCGCGGAGGATTTCCCGGCGACGGTCGGCGGGCGCGGCCAGATCGCGCAGGATCGCGAGCTGCGCGGCGGAGGCTTGGGCGTCGCCGAAGAGCTGGCCGACCTGATTGAGCAGGACGCGGAGCTTGGGGTCGGCCGAGGTCGCGAGGGCGGCTTCGGCGGCGGCCCAGTTTTTCGGCGGAGCGGATTCGCGGCGGCCGAGGGACGCGAGGCCGTCGCGGAGGCCGCCGAGGAGATGCAGGCGGGTGGCGGGGGTGAGTTCCCCGGAAAGGACGGCGGCGACGGGCTCGAGCTGGCTGGCGGCGACAGCGCGGCGAACGATGAATTGGCTGACGAGCGGGAGAGCGCTGCGGGCGGCGAGGTCGAGCGCGCGCGCGGGATCGGCGGGGACGAGCGGCTCGACGGCGAACCAGATCATCTTGGGGAGATTGTGGTCGGTCGCATCCTCGGCGCGGGCGACGAGGCCGGCGGCGATGGCCCAACGATCCGCCAACGGCATCCGCTGGAGGGCGGCGGCGAGATAGAGGCGGACGACGGGCGAGACGTCGGTCTTGGCCATCGCGGCGAATTTGGGCAAGGCGGCGGCGGGGAAGGCGGCATCCTCGCCGAGCAACTGGATCGTCCAGGCGCGGACATACGGCTCGGCGTGGTCGAGCAACGGCAGGAGCCGGTCGGCCGGGAGGTTTTGCGTGACGTGCAGGGCCCAGAGCGCGCGGAGCTGAAGCGCGGCGGTATCGGCGGTGGCGAACAGCGACCAGAGACGGGCGGGGACGGCGGGGTCGAGCCGGCCCGAGGCGGCGCGCTGTTGCAGGAGCAGGCGGGCGCGGCGGCCATACCAGTCGTTGCGATGGCTAAGAAGTTCGACGAGGGCGAGGTCGGTGGCGGCGGCGAGGTCGAGCCCGGTTTTTCCGGGCAGGCCGGTCGGGGCGAGGCGGAAAATGCGGCCGGTGTCTTTATGATTCACGGCGTTGCCGCAAAGTTCCGAGTCGTGCCAGTCGAGGACGTAGACGGCGCCGTCGGGGCCGATCTCGATGCCGAAGCCGACCCAGGCGGGGTCGTTGGCGAGCAAGGTTTCGTCGCCGTGGACGCCGACGAAACCGGAGCCCTTGGGCACGGGCAGATCGGTGAGGACGGCGTGCTCGTGGAGGTTGGCCATGAAAATGCGGTTGCGGTATTTGGCCGGGAACTCGTCGGCGAGGTAGACGCGCGCGCCGCCGTGGGCCGAGCGATGGCTGTGGTCGGCGATGGTCTTGATGTCGTCGTAGACGTAGGGGTTGATGTGCTTGCCGCCCTGCCGGTGGTAGAAGCCGCCGGGGATGACGTGCCAGAGATGGGGGATGACGCAGGCGGTGATGAACATCTGGCCATGGTCGTCGAAATCGAGACCCCAGGGATTGCTGAAGCCGTGGGCGACGACCTCGAAGCGGTCTTTCACGGGGTGATAGCGCCAGACGCCGCCGTCGATGAACTGCGGGTCCTTGACCTTGAGATCGGTGGGAAAGGCGTCGCCCTTGCGGAGGACGCGGCCGCCATCGGCGGGTTTGCCCACACGCGACGTGGTGGCGTAGCCCTGACAACCGTAGAGCCAACCATCGGGGCCCCACATGAAACTGTTGAGCGTTTCGTGGCGGTCCTGAATCCCCCAGCCGGTGAGACGGACCTCGATGTCGGCGTCGGCTTTGTCGTCGTGGTTGCGGTCGGGGACGAAGAGCAAATTCGGCGGCGCGCCGAGCCAGAGTCCGTCGAAGCCGACGGCGATCGCGGCGGGAAACGGGATGCCCTCGAGGAAGACGGAGCGTTTGTCGAATTTCCCGTCGCCGTCGGTATCCTCAAGGATGACGATGCGGCTGTCGCCGGAGTCCGCGAAGCCGGTCCTGCGGGTTTCGTAGTCGCGGTTTTCGGCCACCCACATGCGGCCGCGGTCGTCCCAGCAGAAGGCCATCGGCTGGGTGATCATGGGCTCTGCGGCGGCGAGTTTCACCTCGAAGCCGGGAGCGGGCGTCATCTTGGCGACGGCCTGATCGCCGGTGAGGAAGACGGCCTGCTTGCTCTCGGCCTTGGCGAGGCCCCAGAGCACGGAATCGGAGGTTTCGCCGGTGTAGGTTTTCCACGCCTCGGTGAGGGCGACGTCGTTGAGCGTGCCGGAGTAGATGACGAATTGGTGGCGGACGGTCTCGGATTTTCCCTTGGCGAGGGTGCGGTCGCCGAGGATCGCGAGGCTGGGGCCGATGCCGAGTTGGCGGTCGATACGCCAAGGCTGGGGATAACCGGCGTTCTGCGGGTGGTCGAAGACGGCGATGTGGGCGAGATCGGCGCGGCCCTCGAGTTTGAGGCCGAGATCGACCCAGATGGCGCGCTGGGTGTCGGCGCGGTTGTTGCTCTGACGGCTGCTGTTGATCGCGGCCCCTGCCATGCCGGCGCGCCAAGGCATCCGGAGGAAGAGCCCGCCGTAGTCCTTTTTGGCGAACGTCAGATCGACGAGCGCCTCGCCCTGCCACTCGAGATCGAGAAGGTAACGGTCGCCGCTGTCGCGCATCGTCCAGATTTGGGTCTCGGCCATGAGCGGCTGACCGGCGGCGTCAAGCAGGTGGTAAAGCGTGGACCATTTGACCTCGGAGCCCGTGGCGATGAGCGGTTCGCTGGAGACGCGCCGCCAGTAGCCCTCACCGGGGTTGTGAAAGTAGTCGCGGCCGTTCACATCGGTGAAGCCCCAGTAGAGCCCGGTCTGGTGCTTGTGATGGCCCGGACTGAACTCGGTGAGGACGCTTTTGCCGTCGGGCGAGACGATGGGGTGCAAGTAGGGGCGGAATTCGGCGCCGGCGTTTTGGGTCAGAATGGGCGTGGCGCCGCCCTCGCGGAAAACGGAGATGCCCCGCGTGGCGGGGTCCTGGCGCAGGGCGAGGTTGCCGGCGAGGGCGTCGCCGGGGCCGGCCAGAACGGCGAGAGCGGCAACAGAGAGCAGGGCGAGGCGGCGGAAATGCGTGATCATGGGCGGCGGGGATGCGGGGCGGGGTAGACAAGAGGATAACATTCCAAGCGGGTTGCGACCATGAGAGTTGGCGCAAATAAAATGAGTTTTTTCACCAAGCGTTACCGTGCGCGCGCAGCGTCCGGTCCGGGCGCGGGTTGATTTTTTGCGAAGCTCGGCCATTGTCGGCGCATGCCTGTCCGGAGCCCCGCCCGCCGCCAAGTGGCGCTGTTGATCGAGACCTCGAACGCCTACGCGCGGGGGCTGGTGCAGGGCGTGGTGCATTACATCCGCGAGCACCG
>ENA-ORBV01012175-ORBV01012175.1-microbial-mat-metagenome-genome-assembly--contig:-NODE-12175-length-13330-cov-4.449860_pt1 | contig 13330 bp, 12 predicted proteins | sample MGYA00237777_ERZ505514 | MGnify/ENA primary metagenome ERZ505514 (study PRJEB26160, sample SAMN06269048) | microbial mat metagenome | isolation source: Oligotrophic lake microbial mat | place...
CTTCGGTGCGATAGCGAAACAGGGTTTCGTCTTCGTCGCGGATCACGGCGCGCTGCGCATCCCACGCGGCTTCGATGCGGAACAGACTGGCGATGAACTGGCCGACGTGCGGGCCGGTATCGGTGAGGACGCCGGAGATATCCTCCGGCGTCATGTCTACGCCCACGCACTGCTGATAAGCGGCGAAGCGTGCGGCGAGGCCGGGGGCTTCGTGCGCGAGGTGGGCGTCAAACGCGGTGCTCAGGCGGGCGAGTGCAACCGGGTCGTAGAGATCGGCATAGCTGAAGCCGTCGATGCCGAGCAGGAGTTCAGGGCCGGTCGAGAAGTCGCAGGCGGTATCAGTCATAGGGCTCCGGCGCGCGCGGCACGCATTGGGATGGCCATTCCATACGGTGGCGTATGGCGTATTTTAAGGGCGCCTGGGGACTCGCGGCAATGACCTCAGACGGGGGAAGCGCCGCCGGGCGTAGGGGCCGGCGGATTCAAGCGGTTCAACCGAGCGCGAGGGACTGCCATTCCCAGAAATCGGTGCCGTCGGCGTTCACGATGGCGATGCCCGCCTCGCCGCGCTCAGCCTCATACCAGCGCACGCGGCCCCGCAGCAGGAAGTTGCGGGGGTTTGGTCATGCTTGCGCTGCATACCACTCCGCAAATTGATCGAACGAGCGGAGCTTCAGTCGTCGCAGCTCATCCATCTCCGCATCGGTGAATTCGGTGATGGGTTTGTCGTAGCCCTCTGGAATAAAAATGCGAGAGAACTCCGAGAACTGACTTGAATGTTCTCTTCCGATGAGACCGGTGATGCGGCCGCGAAAATCGCTGGAGAACAAGCGAATCTCTCCGCCTGCTTCGGCAAAGGCAACGGTGCTTCGCATCGAACACAGACGCGTGTCGCCATCACGGAAGAGCCGCAGGAAGCGCTCGAGTGGCAGTCGGCCAAACTGCTTCGCATTGGGGCCGGGCAGCTCGTCGAGATCATCACAGAAGAATCCTCCGTCCTCCACAGCGACGGGCTCGCCAAGAATCGCGAAAGCCTGTAGTGCTTTGTTCCGTGCAATCTCTGACACGGTATCATCCTGCTGCTCCGCGAGTGTGAGCTTATGCCGGATCATCGTCATCCCGTGCTGGGCGAGAGCCTTCTCGAAGGCCTTGGCTTTTCCATCATTGCCGGTGGAGATGTGGAGTGTGCGCTGTATGGGAAAGTACTATGCTGTGAATGAGAAAATTAGCAAGTATAAGAATTTCGAGATGAAAACACCACTTACTCTATTTCCCAAATCGATCTAGTTCCTCATGCGCCCAGGCCATTATTTTTGCCAGATCGTGTCCAGTCTCTAATGCAAGAGCTTCAAAATGAACACGAAGGCCGTGCGGAATAACGCCTGGGATATTGTAACCTTTGCATATCCTCTGTATGCGACCAATAACATGATCAGTCGAAAATTTTTGCCTCGGTTGTTCGGGATGATCTTCTGATGTGAAAGGTATTGGAGGCAGCTGGCCAAATGCTGCCTTCAGAGCCTGTTTGAGGATTGCAGCTCGCGATACATTTCCTGTTGTTAGAGGGGAGTGTGGATCAGTGGAATCAATGCCTCTATGTTCAGCAATGATTGACCCAACAGTTGTCTTTTCAAATCCTCTGCGACGAGCTTCTTCAACATATTGTGCATCGAATTCAATTCCGGTGGAATGAGAAAATCGCCTAGTTCCATTCACGTCTTCTACAATGATCCATCCAAGATCAAACCATGCTTGCCGATCTTCAATCTGCACAGGGAATATGCCATTTTCAATAGAGACGAGAATATCAAAACGCGTATTGCCCATTACCTGCTTAAGATTCTTCATACGATTCGATGCTCCCAGCAGCGTTTCGTTGTGTCCCACTGGCTGTTCATTTATTTCTGATCCTACTTTTATGCCATGGACATGAAGACCAGGTCTTTGAAAAACTTCCTTTGCAGCTTCTTTTGTTGCAAGTAATTTGGATGCGCCAGTTGATCCAACAAATATTTCCATATATTCTTATTGATATCTATTTTCTATTATATGTCAACAGAGAGAGGACAATTAAGCTTACTCAATGCCATCATGAAGATATTTCTTGTAAGAGAGAAATAGATATTGGTGGGGCGATCGACGGGGCTCGAACCCGCGACCCTCAGGACCACAACCTGATGCTCTAACCAGCTGAGCTACGATCGCCACGGTATTCGCGATGCCGTGGCTCGCCATCTCATCCATGGCGAATCAGGGCTCAACGAACGGGCCCAGTTTACAGAGCGACTGAAGCTCTGCCTAGGTGTTTTAGCCATTCCCCTGCGGATTCCCTGGCTGGCTTGCGTCGCTCTTCGGCGGCTGGCTCAGGCTCTCAAGCTTGATAAAGGCAATCGGTTCCTCGCTGCTTCTGTCGCTCTCGGCGCGCGGAATATCCTGCATCACGGGCTTGCTTGGCTGCGCTGGAGCTTCCGGCTTCGGTCCATCATTGGCAGGGGCGCTTGGTGTGATAACTGGCTCAGGTGTAACCGGAGCGGAGACCTGTGCTTCGACGGGCTTGGCAGGTGCCGACGCTTCCAAGGGTGCGACAGGATTCGGGGTCTCTGTGCGCGGAGGCTCAGCAGGCTTTGGCGTCGGCTGAGGTGCGGGCTGAGTCTGTCGTGGCGGCTGCGGATTCCTCGGCTGATTTTGCTGGTTCCCACCTTGGTTCTGAGGACGAGGGCCCTGGTTTGGATTCTGCGGGCGGGGGCCGCGCGGAGTATCGCGGCGAGGACCCTGCTGATTCCTCTGTTGAGTACCGCCTTGGTTCTGTGGACGTTGATTCTGCGGCTGCGCAGGCTTCGGTTGCACTGGAGCTGCCGGAGCAACGGGCGGCGCAGCTTGTGTCACCGTAGAAAGAGGAGCGACGGCGGGTGCAGGCGCGAGCTTTGGTTCCGGCTGTGGAGCCGGCTCGGCTGGCGTTGCAATGACTGGCTGATCGGGCGTTGGAGACGGTGCGACCGGCTCTGCGAGAACGGGTGCCGCTGGTGCTGGAGTAGGTGCAGGGGGAGCGGGTGTCGGCTCTGGCTCTGGAACTGGTGTTGGCTCGGGTGCTACGGGTGTTGGTGCAGGTGCAAGTGCTGGCGTTGGTTCAGGCACTGCTGCTGGTGCCGGAGCGGGAGCTTCAGCAACCGATGTTTGTGGCTTCAGCCATGAGGGGAGATTCTCCTCGACGACCGTTGCCGTTGGAGCGGGTGTGGCTGCAGGAGTTTCAACAGCTTCAATTTTTTCCGGAGCCGCAGATACTTCCACTTTGGGCTCCGCTGGAGCTGCCACTGGCGCAGGCGTCGGCTCTGCTGGTGCTGGGGGCTCGGGTGCCAGTGTCGCTTGCGGCCTCAGCCATGGCGGCAGACTTTCATCAGCTTCGCTCGTGGTAGCCGGGGCGGGTGCACTCGTCTCTAGTACAGCTACTGGCGTCGCTTCTTGTACAGGCTCAACCACAGGAGCCGGGGGCGTAGGTTCTGGAGCAGGGGTTGGCGCAGGCGGCGTTGGCTCGAATGCGGGAGCAGCTGGAGCTTCTGCTGGCTCTGGAGCAGCGGGAGTGAGCGGCTTGTCGAGACCTTTCTGCAGCCAGGATGGTGCCTCGCTTTCTACGACAATCGGTGCGGGGGCCTCTTCCTTCTTGGGTGCATCCTCTTTCTTGGGCGTCTCCGCTTCTTGCACTGCGGCAGGGGCCGGCTTCGGCGTATCGAGGGTGAAGGTGAGCGGTTCGGCTGCGGCGGACACGGCGCTATCACGTTCCTTCTTCATAATGTTGTCTTCCATCTGCGCGAGGTGCGCATCGAGCGACTTGCCTTTGCGGAGCCTCGAGAAGAGGAACATGGCCACGAGGCCGAGCAGGATGGAGCCGATGAGGATGCCTGCGCCGATGAGAATCGAGCGCAGCGGGAGGCCACCACCGCTCGTGGTTGCCTGCGGGGTAGACGAGGCCGATGACGTTGTGGCTGCGCCAGTTCCCGTCGTGGCGGGTGCGACGACCGTGACGGTCTGCGTATTCGCGGCCACTTCCTTGCCGCTTAAGAGATTGCGCACCGTGAGCACGACGGTGTAGGTACCGGCCTTCTGGAACACATGAGTCGGCTGTGTCTCGAGGCTCTCTGATCCATCGCCAAATTGCCAGCGATAGAGGAGCGGGCTGCTCGGTCCGAGGTCGACCGAGAGTCTGCCGGTGAACTGGAACGTATCGGGTGCGAGTGGGGCGGCTTCGATATCGACGGTGCTCACGAGCAGGTTATTGTCTCGCGCGAAGGCAATGCTGTAGAGCGCCAAGCGCTGCACGGCTGCTTCCGAGCCGCCGGGCAGTGCAGCCGTTGCAGCAATTTCTCTCCCCGAGAGCGCGGGGGATGCGAACCAAAGTGTGAGCGGGGTGCCGTTCACCTGGAAGAACGTGCCGGCATTTTGCACGTCGTTTGCCGGGTTGCCATCGTTATCTGCATCGACCGTCGTATCGAGATCGAGCGAAATGTTCTTGATGGAAGAGGTCGGCAGTAACTGCACAGTTTGCTGCTCGTCAGACACGAGTGTGTAGCCAGCCTTCGTGATAGGGGGGTTTGTGGTGAAAATATTCGTGACGCCGCCGCTCTGCGTGCTGACAGAAGGTAAGGTCGTATCGGCTGGATTACGTGCACTCACTTGCAGCGTGAACATGCGGTGTACATGTGCCGAGCCATCCTTCGCGGCGATATCACCGTAGAGCACGTAGCGTCCCGGCTGGATCGGGCGATAGCGGAAGACGGGTGAACTGTTGCCTTCGAGGAATTCCTCGGGCTGCGTATTCGTCTCGCCACGCAGAAGCACCCAGCCGTACTGCGGTTCTGCGATGGCATGCACGGGCATCAGCTCGAGAATATCGCCGACCATCATGGTGATGGTTTCGGCTTCGCTCTGGAGCGTGGGCTGTTGCGCGGTTGCCGGCAGCGCGAGGAGCGCGACCAGTGGGATGATGCCGAGCAGCCTGTGGCGAAGGGAGAGGCGAGACATTGCTTACGAGGCGGAGTCGGCGAGGATCACGGTCACGATACCGATGATCACGCGTGCGAAGAGAATAATCGCAAGCCCGATGAGCGTGTAGGTAATGATCTTCTTTGCAGTATCCCGATTGGTATCATTGCCAAATCCTGCGATGAGATAGATGCCTGCGGCGATGATGGCAACCGTTGCGAGGAGTGCTGTGAAGCTGATGACGCGGACGATGACATTGGTCGCAATGGCGCGTACGTCGCTGTTTGTCGCAAGCCCCGAGGCGGATGCAAAGCCCTGGGCTTGGCCAAGGCCTTCCGTGAGACCACCTGCTTCGAAAACCGCCGCTTGTGCGCACACAGGCAGCAGGCCGACTGTCACTGCTCCCATCATTTGCAACCAGCGCACGAGGTGTTTGCGTGATGTTTGTGTCATAGGAGTGAAGAAGAACTTTCTCTTTATTGTAGCACAGATCGCCTCTCTCCGCTACTCTTTTCGCCATGCGCCCAACCCCGCGTACGTTGCTTGAACAGGCAAATCAGCCATTTTTACTCGTCTCAAACCTTACGAATATCCGGTACCTCACAGGGATGCAGCTTTCGGATGGCTTGCTCCTCGTCACACCACGGTCGTTCGTCCTCTTCCTTGATGGGCGCTACACCGAAGCCGCGATGCAAGAAGTGCTGCCAGGGGTACTCGTTCGCCCGATCGTGAGCCTCGAAAAATCGCTCGCGAAAGTAGCGGAGTGCGGATTTGAAGAAGAGCATGTCACCGTGGCAGAGCTACGAAAGTGGAAACAGAAATTTTCCGCAACGAAGTTTGTCCGCACGCAGGATTCCGTCGAAGCTTTCCGCCGCACGAAGAGTGATGATGAATTGAAATTCCTCCGTCGCGCACATCGCATTACCGAGGAAATGCTCCGGCGCGTACCTGCTGCTCTCCGCAAGGGGATCACAGAAAAGGCCCTTGCATGGAAACTGCAGACCTGGGCGCGAGAGCTCGGTGGCGATGGCGTCTCCTTTGATCCTATCGTTGCGTTTGGCACGCACTCGAGCCGCCCGCATCATCATCCGACGACGCGCGCTCTGCAGAAGGGGCACCTCGTGCAGATCGATGTCGGCGCCGTGTACCGGGGTTACGCGGCCGATCTTAGCCAGGTCTTTTTCACCGATGATCCGACGCCGCTCCAACGTGATGTGTTGCAGGCCGTGACAGATGCAAAAGATGCGGCGATTGATGCGATCGTCGCGGGTGCCTCCACGCGGGAGATCGATGCACTCGCACGAAAGGTGATTACGCAGAAAGGCTTTGAGCCCTTCCCGCATGCGCTCGGGCACGCGGTCGGGCTCGACGTCCACGAAAGCCCCGTGCTCTCGCCTCGGTATCCTAATGCGCAGTTGCAGGCGGGTGAGGTCTTGGCCATCGAGCCGGCGATCTACCTGCCGGGGAAGTTTGGGATGAGGCTGGAGGAAATGGTCATCGTTGCCTGAAGAAACCAAGGAATCCAAAGAAACCAAGGATGCGTTGAAATAGAGGCATCAGAGTATCCTCGGATTCGTCGGTTTCCTTGGAATCGTTGGATTCCTTCATTAATAAAGAAACAATTAACGTATTTGTCACTGTATGTTCAGAGATCAAAAGTCGCTTTTTTGCTATACTAAGGAGATACCCAAACACCCACATGCAACTTCCTCGTCGTGTACGAATTGCCGTCATAGCGATCGCGCTCTGCGCACCGTTTTGGGTCCGAGGCGAAACACCAATCGCCGACAGGACCGAAGCCTTTGAGCAGGAGTTTGTGCTCACCGCCTACTACTCGCCGCTGCCCGATCAGTGTTGCTATATAAAGGGGAGCGAAGTGGCCGACAAGATCTTGAATGGCAACGGCACGCATGGCGCCGACGGCACGCCGGTGTATCCCGGGATGATCGCAGCGCCGAAGAGCTATCCGTTCGGCACGCGTATCGCGCTCCCCGGCATCGGCACGATGACGGTGCACGACCGCGGCGGAGCGATTACCGAATGGGACGATGCACACCGCATCGACGTGTGGGCAGGCCACGGCGAAGAAGGGCTCGCGCGCGCCCTCGCCTTTGGCGTCAAGCGCGTGAAGGGCACCGTCTATCCGCCGAAAGCAGAGAAGCCCGCCGAAGCGGTCGATCTCGCGAAGCTTCCGGCGCCGCTCGAGCGGCTGACGCCGTATATCGTCTCGGAGAACGGCCTGCTCGATGTCACCGCAAAATTTGGGGAGAAGAGTTTCTCCGTGACTATTCTCCAGCAGGCGCTCAAGGATGCCGGCTATTTCTCCGGCGCGACGACGGGCACTTTCGGCGATCAGACCCGCGAGAGCCTGCGGCGCTTTGTGAGCGAGATGCGCCTGCAGCAGCCCGAAGATCATCTGACCGAGCTCACGGCGGCGTATCTCATCGCATCGCGCGACCTGACCGTGCAAGAGCATGTCGTACCCTTCGTGAACCCGCAGAGCGGCAAAGCGGATATCCAAAAGGCCCAGCGCGCCCTGCGTTTCCTCGGCCATTACCGCGGCCGCACCGATGGGACGTACGATGACGATCTCTCAAACGCAATCTTCGCGTATCAGCAGAGCACACAGCTCGTGGGCAACAAAGAAGCCCCGGGAGCCGGGCGCATCGGGCCGCTCACGCGCGGCAAACTGCTCACCGAATGGGGACGCAAGATGGTTGGCATGCAGGCGAAGAAACTCCTGCTCCTCAAGCAGACAAAAGCACTTCTCGCCACGCGCGGCACGCTTGTCACCCGCTTCCTCGGCAAGGGCGATAACGGCGCGCAGGTGCGCACACTGCAGGAGTTGCTCGCGAAGCACGGCTTCTTCCCGGCGGAGAAAGTGAACGGCAACTTTGGCGAGCTCACGCGCGCATCGGTGCTTGCCTATCAGCTCGAACGCGGCATCGTGAAATCCGACAAAGATCAGGGTGCCGGCACGGTCGGTGCGATGACGATGCGTTCGCTCCGTGACGAAGAAGTGCAGCGCGCATTCCGCGTGGTGCGAGGCTTCGGTCTTGCGGCTCTCTAACGTGATTAAAAGGATACAAGCGAAATAAGGGATTAAAGGGATTCTCACTTCAGAGCATCCCTTTAATCGTTTCAATCTCTTTACTCCCTTTTATCGTCGTCCGTCGAAGCGAGAAATAGCGGGTAAAACCCTTGCATGTTTCGCTCGGCCTCACCAAGCTACCACAGATGCGACGAGCCCTCCTCGCCAGTCTCCTCCTTGCCTGTCTGCCGGTGTCTGCGTTGGCTGCAGAGCCTATTTCACGCGGCGCGGCATTTACCATGCTGTTTCAACAGATGAAGCGGCCGATACCCGCAATCGCGAAGCCGCGGTTCGACGACGTGAAGCCCGGTGATGCCGGCTACAGCGAAATCACGTACGGCAAGGTGCGGCAAATCATCGACGAAGATGGCAAATTTTGGCCTACAGAAGCCATTCGCTTCGATGACGCGCTGGTGTGGCTTTTCCGTACGCGCAATATCGGCGATCCCGATGAGATCACACGTGAGACGCTGCCGGAGCACCTTTCGAAGTATCCTGTTGCGCTCTTGCCTACCGCAGAGAAGCCGATGCCGACTGTGACGGCGGATGAGCTGACGAACCTTGCGCGCCTGCTCGACGAGGCCTTGCGTGTCGAGGTGCACGAAGCGAGTTTGTATGCCGAAAAATGGCAGGGCCAGGGCACGGCATTTGGCGAGACCTTTGATATGAACGAGATCACCGCCGCACATCGCACGTTTCCGCACAATACGATCGTAAAGGTGACGAACGTCGACAACGGCAAAACGGTCACGGTGCGTATCAATGACCGCGGACCGTATGTGAAGGGGCGCGATATCGATTTGAGCCTTGCCGCGTTCACCACGATCGCCGAACGTTCGAAGGGCGTGATCAAGGTGCGACTCGAGCGCCTGGGGGATGTCTCGTTCGTGCAGCCGCAACCCCTTCCGACGGAAAAACAGAATACAGGTGTGTCGTGTGCAGATCCCGTGCTCCAGCGTCGCGTGCTGCGCGGCATTGTGTTCAGTCCCGGCATTGCGCGAACCATCTTCCTCGGCGTGCCGCTCGCATTCTCTGCAAACAAAGACTTCATCGTCCGCAGTGTTACCTCGCCGGACGGCTCGAGGCTCGACCTGCAGGATGCGATTGCCATCGGTGAGACCTATAGCTTCACCCCAAGCTTCGAAGGCCGCTACAGCTTTCGGTTTGGAACGATTGACGGAAAGAGCCGTACGTTGGCTGTGAACGCTCAAAAATGTGATATTTCTCAATGAAGAATTGAGCTTGTCAAAAAGACACTTCGCAGTGCGATAGATTGCCTTGCGTATGGCTAAAACTGACGATTTTTGCTATAATAAATCGATTACTATTTCATCACGTGGTCGCCTTCCTCCGCTTCTTCATTTGGCCCATCTTCTGGCTCACGATCGCGATCGGGACCTATCTTATCGATAGCGGCATTTGGGGTGTGCTCGGGCGCTGGTTCATCGATGATCCTCTGGGAAGCATCGGCGCGGTGCTACTGGTGTATGCAGCCTGGCGTACCGCGAAGTACACATTCCGGTTTTACTACGCCGCGATGAAGGCGAGGAAACTCGTCTCGCTGAAGGTGCTACTCCCGCGCTCCGATAGTAAGATTGATCAGGAGAAGCGCACGGAGAAAGACTTCAAGGAGAAGGTTGCCATCATGGAGCAGCTCTACCGCGCGCTCTGGGAAGTGAAATCCCTCACCTTCTGGCAAGCGCTGCACTTCTGGTTCTTCCGTTACATCTCGATGAGCTTCGAGCTCTATGTCGAGCATGGTGAACTCATCTTCTACGTCGTCGTGCAGCCGGACTTGGTCTCGATCATCGAGAAGCAGATCACGGCATTCTATTCTGATGCCGAAGTGATGCTGCAGAAAACGCCGGAGATCCGGCCGAAAGGCAGCAAGCTTGTGGGCTACGAAATGAAGCTCGCGAAGAAATTCATGTTCCCGATCCGCGCGTACGAGCACATGCAGGAAGATCCACTCAACGATATGAGCAACGTGCTCAGTAAATTGCAGACCGACGAAACCGCCTGCGTCCAGATCGTCATTCAGCCGTCATTCAGCAATAAGTGGGGCAAGAAGACGCAGCAGTACGCGAGTGCGAAGTTCAAAGGAGAGGCCGATCACTGGTACAGCTACGTGCCGATCATCGGCACGATCATCAAAGGATTCTGGGGCATCTCGAAGCTTGCGTCGACCGCGGCCCCAGGCGCCAGCAAGGGCGATTCGTTTGTGCGTATGATCCAGCCGCAGGAAGAGCTCTACAAGCAGATGGGCGAGAAGGCGGGCCTCAGCTGGTTCCACTGCTCGGTGCGCATCTTCGGCTCGAGCAAAACGTGGGAGCGCGCGCTCGATATCACGAATAACTTGCAGGTCGCCTTCAACGTGTTCCGCAGCCCGTATGGGAACTCGTTCGCCAACCACCGTTTCCTCATCGATATTTTCCCGCTGCGCTGGAACGCGCCGATCATGGAGTGGTTCTGGCGCCACCGCATGAACGGCTACTGGAGCAAGAACCTCTTGGTGGAAAAAGAGCTCGCCGCGCTCTTCCATTTCCCGGACAGCCGTTACAACAAGATCCCGCTCATCCAGTGGATCACCTACAAGGTACTTCCGCCTCCGCCCAATGCACCGGCCGAAGGTATCGTGCTCGGCATCAATCGTTATCGGGCGCAGGAGACGAAGATCCGCTTCATGCCCAAAGACCGCACGCGCCACGAGTACATCATTGGAAAATCCGGTTGCGGCAAATCGTCACTCCTCAGCTGGCAAATTCGCCAGGACATCGCAAACGGCGAAGGCATCTGCGTCGTTGATCCGCACGGCGACCTCATCGAGGATGCACTCGCGCATGTGCCGAAGGAGCGTGCCAAGGATATCGTCGTCTTCGATCCGGCCGACATGGAGCGCCCGATGGGCCTCAACATGCTCGAAGCGAAGACACCCGAAGAGAAAGACCGTGCCTCACTCGACGCGATGGAGATCTTCATCAAGATGTACGGCAACGAGATCTTCGGTCCGCGTATTCAGCACTACTTCCGTAACGGCTGTCTGACGCTGATGGATGACGAAGAGGAGGGGGCAACGCTTATCGACGTACCGCGTCTCTTCGTGGATGAAGAGTTCCAGCGCTACAAGGTGAGCAAGTGCAAGAACGTCGTTGTGCGCAGCTTCTGGGAGAACGAAATGGCGAAGACTGGTGCACGCGAGAAAGAGGAAATGATCCCGTACTTCTCGGCAAAATTCGGTCCGTTCATCACGAATACGACGATCCGCAATATCATCGGCCAGCCGAAGAGCGCGTTCAACATCCGCGAGATCATGGACGAAGGCAAAGTGCTCCTCGTGAACCTCTCAAAGGGAAAGATTGGCGATATCAACGCGCAGCTGCTCGGCCTCATCTTCGTGAACAAGATCAATATGGCAGCGATGTCGCGCGCGGATATGCCACAGAAAGATCGTCATCGTTTCTACCTCTACGTTGACGAGTTCCAGAATTTCATCACCGACGCGTTCGCCACGATCCTCTCCGAGGCGCGCAAGTACGAGCTCGGGCTCATCATGGCGCACCAGTATATCGGGCAGCTGACAGCCAAATCCGGCGAAGGCGGTGGGCAGGATACGAAGATCCGCGATGCCGTCTTCGGTAACGTCGGTACGATCCTCAGCTTCAAGATCGGTGCGGAAGATGCCGAGTACATGGCGAAAGAAATGGCGCCGGTGCTGAGCGAGCAGGATGTGATCGGCATCCCGAATTTCCACTGCTACACGAAGCTGAATATCAATAACACGACGAGCCGCCCCTTCAGCATGGCGACCATCTACGACGAATCAGGTCGCAACGAGAAGCTCGCGGGGCTCATCAAGGAATACAGCCGCATGAAGTTCGGACGGAAGAAGGTGTTTGTCGATCAAGAGATTGAGGACAGAATAGGGATTACAAAAAATTAAGTGTTGTCTTGATTATGGCGATGATCGACAAAGTTTATCCCGAGTCCTTCGTCGCGGCTCAGGACAGGCTCCGCCGAGGGATGGACCAAGAAATTGAAGATAGAATCGGTATTACCAAGAATTGAGACCAAGGAGACAAATGAGACAGAAGAGTCCAAGGAGTGCTTTGCAATAGAAAAAGACCCGGGAGCTCTCCTCAGAAGAGGGGCTCACCGGTTTGACAACGGTCGATCGTAGAAGGAAGCCTTGCCTCTGCACCTTGATGGCGTATCGTTTTGCGTGGGTCCGATCATTGTCGAAAGGAGGTTCGCATGTCCGTCACACCGCAGATGCGCCAGGGCCACCCCGTTTGGTGGCATGCACATGGCGACAAGCTTCTGGGAGAGTTTGACCGCGAGAAGCGCACTCTCGTCCTGAAGTCTAAGGCCGCTGAGGTGACGATCTCGCCCGCAGCGGTCTTGTCTCGCGATTTGGCTGGGCGCTGGCTCTGTGCCTGGGAAGTTCGTCAGAGCAAGAACGAATCCATTAGGGGCCAAGTTCTGCTCACGCGCCAGGATTTGCTAGCGATGTTCTGTGGCCAACCCCATCCGGAGAGCAACCCCGATTTGCTTGGAAGCTATGGTGGCGCGGCGGGGAGGCAGGGTTACTTCATCCGGCACGAGGGGTTCCTGAACATTCCGTGCCCAGGGACCGGCCACGACGGCGACCCGAACGTCTCGATCGAGGTACGCGACACCATGACTTCGTACGTCACGGAGATGCTCCGGTGACCCACTACCCTAGCCGGCATCCCTCACGAGGGGATGCCGGCGCAGACAGTTGAAGATACATGCTCCGAATGCGCAGGCACGACACGACCCCCTGGGGGAAACCAAGGGGTGTGAGGAGTGGGCGAGTGTGGACTACTTCGTTTTCTTGAGGGTCTCGAGGTGGGCCTTCAGATCCTTGTGGAATAGCTTGAGGAAGGCCATGCCTGTGCGTCGCTGCTGTTTGCTGCAGCGGTTTTGGGTGCTGAAGAAGCGGTCGTTGCCCCTGAGGAGGCGCACGTCGCCTCTCCAGCTGTCGAAGTACAGCTCGATGGTCGACTGATCGGCCTTCATCACGAGCCCGCACGAGATGTCGTTCGTCTTCTCGCACCAGCGGTTGGAGAGCAGGTATGAGCGCTGCTCGTGAGCGAATGCAACCTCCTGTACGAAACAGCCCTCACCCTGCTTTTTCGGCGTGGGTTTTTTCTTCCAGAGAATTCTGAGCTGAAGCACGTAGAGCCGAAGGGCTCGCAGACGTGCGCTGTCGAAGTGGTCCGTCATGGCGCGGTCCTCCTT
>ENA-ORBV01012176-ORBV01012176.1-microbial-mat-metagenome-genome-assembly--contig:-NODE-12176-length-13327-cov-8.906038_pt1 | contig 13327 bp, 8 predicted proteins | sample MGYA00237777_ERZ505514 | MGnify/ENA primary metagenome ERZ505514 (study PRJEB26160, sample SAMN06269048) | microbial mat metagenome | isolation source: Oligotrophic lake microbial mat | place...
CAGCTGAAGTCAGGCTCCAATCATCATCCAAAGTGGCAGGAACACTCGACAGGGACAGGTGTGCTGAAGACACAGTCGAAGCATCTTCTTCAAGACAACGCAAGAAAGAAAGAAAAACAAAACAGTTGTGCTGGTCAGTGGGGACTGAAAATAGAATCAACAGTTTCATGCTCCTCATTTGCCGGCAACAACCACTGCGTGTTTGCACTGCGCAGTCAGGAACAACCACTGCGCATTTGTGCTACGCACTCAGGAACACCGGCAAGAACCACTGCGTATTTTTGCTACGCAGTCAGCAACAACCACTGCTGCGCATTTTTGCTACGCAGTCAGCAACACCCGGTAACAATTCTGCTGCTCACCTTCAACACCATTGGGCCTTTCACAAGCCTGAAAGATAGGATTGTTGAGTTTTTGTTTCTTCCTGGGCACCAGCAAAACACCACAGGTGGATTCGGAAACAGCAACTGGCATGCCCAACCTGCAGCCAGTCTGTCCCCATTTTCCTTTGTGACAGGTCATGTTGTGGGGATCGTTGGCATGGCACTGTGCAGCACTTGCATGGGCTTCAGTTGTTTTTCTGAGATCTTGGTGGCTGAATGCATGTCCATCTGCAGGGTGCAATTCCTTTTCTGCGTTAGGCCTTGCTATGAGAGGGTCTTCAGGTGAACATGAATTGGGAACAGACTCATGCAATTCCCAGTGCTTGCGCTTCTGCACAACCAGGCGACGCACCAAAGATGCAACGTGGGCTTGCGGTGTCAGCTCTGATTTGTATGCTGAATCCAAAACCTCCGCAATGCGCTGACACAGCTCCGGAAGGTTGGCAAAGCGTTGCAAGGCATAACTGCTCAGGCCGGCATTCACAGTCAGGTGCCAATGCAGATGGCCTTTCTGGTGATCCTCTGTCACTCCAATCAGAGACAGTGCATGGCCGAATGTGCCTTTTCGCCGCCTGTAATACCGGGACCTCCTCTTGGATTTGCCAGCTGTTTTGGGAAAGAATCCTGAGTTGTCTGGTGTGATGCCTAACAAAATGTCCAGGATGTCAAAGAGCAGTTTCTTGTTTTCTTGGACAAAGGCTATGGGATTTGAATGACCCAATCCAGCCCGGGCTGATTTGTTCAAATATCCTGGAGGGACTTCAATGTTCCCTTCCGACAGAAGCGTTGCATCCTTGACCAAATGTTCAATGAATTCTTCACCATCTTTTCCATAATGACAACCCTCTTCAAATTTTGCTGGGAAGGAATGGTTGTTGACTGAATAGAAACACACTCGGATGCTTCTTGCATTGCCTTGGTTGTTGGGGCTGACTGTCAAAAACTCCGTGTTGTCCGCATAGCGTTTTGTGCTGCCCACAATGCGGTGCTTCAGCTTGCTTCCTTCCACAGCCCCATAGGGGATGTCACCGCCACCAAAACGGAGCAGTCCGAGATATTTTTGTAACATTTTTTTGGATCTGCCCATTTTGGGGTATTTGATGGCCTCCTTGAGTTTGCGCCGTTCTTCGGGATCATCCAGCAGTGCCTGAATGGTCTTGAGGGCATGGGGCTTCCCGTCCACATATGTTTTGACGGAACGGAGCACTCTGCTTCGTTGCATGACATCAAAAAGAAATCCGAGCAACCTCCTGTCTTGGGCAGGGACATTCGTAAACTGGTGCAGCAAATGAAGCCTCAAAGGCAGTCGCATTGATCCAACAGGCTTGCCGTAAGCCTTTCCCATCATGAAAATGTCCGGAAAGCTTGTTGTGAGCCCCATGTCATCTGATACAAAATCTGACAGTGGAGATGCCTCCCTTTTTGATTTGTTGTGGATCAGGTCAGGAAATCCATGCATCATGTCATCAATGTCTTCTGGCTCAAAATCAAACATGGGTGAATCTGAATCATCATTGTCCCCTTCTGCGGGCTGTGCATCTTCTTTGTCTGGCCGCCGCTGCAGGGAAGATGCCTGGTGCACCAAGTCAGGGAATCCATCCATCATGCCAGCAATTTCTTCGGGCTCAAAATCAAACATTGGCACATCTGGATCTTTCTCTTTCGGTTCCAGCTTGTCAAGATCAGCCAGTTTGTTCAACAATGGGACACGGAAATCTTCGTGATCTTCTGTCAAGTAGGTTTTTTCTTGTCTCGCAAGGAAACTGTACCGCATGGCTGTCACTCCTTCTTGATTTTCTGCAGCAACTCCAGGAACGACCTCATCAACTTCCTCGGTGTGCTGGTTTTGGGCCACATCCGATCCAAGATGCTCTTCGTATCTCAGTGACTCTGCATCATCAATGTTTTCGGAATGATCTTTCATGTGCTCTCGAAGCTTTTGGAAGAGCTCCTCCATGTTGGTTTTGGTCACATGTGACACATCAATGTCCGAGTAGAACTTGTTTGTCCTTTTTAGGACCAACAGCCACTGAGCAATCACCCATGGACGGGCTACAATTCGGGCTGACCCAAACACTGCACTTGCCAACCTGTCCGATTCGCCTTTGTCTGTCACAAAAAATATGTGCATCTGGTGTTTGAGCTGTGCAAGATCCAACAAGCCATTCTCTTCATACAATTTGGGGTTGTACAAATAGGTGGCCACTTCAGGGGCATTGTGTGGAAACAAGATGGCATGCACTCGAGCCATGCATCGAGCATCAAAATCTTTGGAGGCACCATGGGAGTTGCTCGTAGCTTTCATGACTGCAAAGTACATCCTAGTCTTAGCCAGAATTAGCTGTTCCTGCAAGTTTGGTTCAACCAATCCTTTGATCCGTCTGTGACATCCAAAATCCACTCCACTGGCAATGCTCAAGTCCGGAATCTTGTTTTTCTTGACCGCTGTGGTGCAGTTGTGACACAGCATTGTGGTGCATTTCCCGGTCTCTTCATCCACATCAACCAATTCTGGATGAAGGTGCCAGAATGTGGAACCGCTTTCTTGATTTTTCTGTTCAAAGACAGATCCGACTCTCCAAGTGTCAACCATTTGAGTCTCCCAGTCATCATTTATGGGGATCTCCACTTGATTGTTCATGGCTTGTTTGACAGCAACCACGTCTTCATCTGAATGCATGAGCACACTCAGTGGTTTCTTCTTGTCCAATTCAAATTGCTTGTATGCAGCATGCCCTGCCTCTTCTTGTTCTTGCCTAGAAAGATTTTCATATTCATAGCCGCGAACACCACAAGCACCACAGCTAGTCAAATTGAACTTGCTGTACGAATGGCGCTTTAAAAACTTGGTCAACAGATCCACCAATTCCGTGTTTGATAATGCTTCCTCTTCTATTTCTTTTTCCAGCTTTGCCGTGTCAATGGGAGCCTTGTCCCATTTGGCAGAGTATTCCTTGTATTGATCGAATCGCATGCATCCAGAGTTCAAGTAAAAAAGCAACAATGCTTTTATTACATTTCGATTGGAATCCTCAAAAAAGTCGTTGTGTGGTGACTTGGGATTGGCTTTGCAGTGTTTGTCAAAGACCTCCATTTTTGCAATCAAATCTTCAGCTGATATGTCAAAATCATTTACTTGCATGGCCTCCAGAGCTTCCTTCAATTCCTTTTCCCGTCTGTCTTTCTTGTGGGCTTTGTCTGCAGCCCGCCTTGCCTGCTGTTGTTCCTCGGTTTGTTCTGCCCTGTGGGCTCTGTTTTGTGCAGCCATGGAATCCAACCTTTCCTTCCGTTCTTCCTCAGTTTGTTCCTCTCTCTGGAACTTTTTGTGTGCTTTGTCAGCAGCCCACCTTGCCTGCTGTTGTTCCTTGGTTTGTTCCCCCCTCTGGAACTTTTTGTGTGCTTTGTCAGCAGCCCGCCTTGCCTGCTGTTGTTCCTCTGTTTGTTCCGCCCTCGATTTTCTTTTCCTTGCTGCCAGTTCTTCCGCTTTTCGTTTCTTATCTGATTTTTGTTCTAACAGCCTTTTTGATTGTCGGGTTGACTGTGGTGTGTGAGCAACCTCTGCATTGTCATTGCCATGGGCATTTTGTTGTTCTTCCTGTTTTTCTTGTTGTGCTGCTCTGCTTTCTCTTGCGCTCTGCAGCGCTTTGTTTCGGCATTGCAATGGGGTTGTGTAATCTTAACTTAACTGTTTGTGGTTGTAGAATGTTTTATCATGCGTTTGTTGTTGCTCACCACCCACTGTTAGCAATAAAAATCTATCAAGGTAGCTATGGCTTGTTGTCTGCAATGAGTTTTTGCTGCTTATTTGCCGGCAACAACCACTGCGTGTTTTTACTACGCAGTCAGCAACAACCACTGCGTATTTGCACTACGCAGTCAGCAACAACCACTACTGCGTATTTGCACTACGCAGTCAGCAGCACCCGGCAACAACCACTGCGCATTTGTGCCACGCAGTCAGCAACTCCCGGCAAGAACCACCGTGTGTTTTTGCTAAGCAATCAGCAACACCTGACCACTAATAACAAAAATGTGTTGAGACAGCTATGTTTTGTTATGACTAAAGAAAATAATGTTATGATTGTTGTTGTTGTTGAAATGGAATTATGTTGTTTTATTAACTTTAATGTGTGCCTGTTGTTGTTGTTGTTGTTGCCCACCTGGGCTTCTCTGCGCAGTTGTGTTACGCAAAGAACCCTGTCGGCAGTGACACCAGAGTTCTGGATTTTATGTCCAACATGTTACCACTGTGACATGACCCTTATGTGACATGCTCCTTAAGTGACAGACATACAGACATACATACATACAGACAGACAGACAAACAAAAATTGCACAGACACCACACTTGCAGTTGAGGGCAATTACCATGTGCAATGATCTGAGAGTGTGACGCATGATGCGCCCGCCCCGTGTTAATAGAATAAACGTTTGAAGATGCACACTTACTCTTTACAGAATTTTGTTCGTGTTTGACTGTTGGATATTTGTTCGTGGTTGTGGTAGGATAATAGTAGTTCGTGCTGTGCATGCATGTTGGTTCATGGATAATACAAAATGCACTATAATGTTCGTCTGAACCAGGAGATTGGTTCGTTAGTTAGTGGATGCTTGGATAAGGGTAGTCCGCTATTTGATTCTGTAGGATGGATGGGATGTTAGCTTGATTGAAGCCCAGCAGTCAAACAAGTCTCGCTTACAAAAAAAATCGAACTGCATAAAACTTGCTGTATCATCATATCTTTTGCCCGCCAGCAACAACACAATGCATCCTCAACATGGAGCTCTCCTGTCCTTGGCAGTGCTGTCATTAGTTGGGTTGACAACATTTGTTGTTTACTTTGTACAAGCCTTTCCTAACGGTGGTGGAAAGAGCTACGAGTATTCGTCTCCTTTATCAGCAATGTGGCCTGGTATTGGATTGATGTGGTACAATGTCGCGTTCTTGATTTGGTTTGGACTGACTGTCCGAAACAAGACTAAGCTGACTACAGAAGAAGCAGTTGAGGAGCACGTCGAGCCCAGTGCGTTTGCCCTTAAGGTTTGGTTGGGTCTTGGAGTGTTGTTTGCGTCAGAGGGCTTTCTCTCAATGATTGGATGGGCCATTGCAGGGAATGAATCTGCAGCGGCCGGTTTGAGCCTGTTTTGGATCCCGAGTGGCTTTCTTTCTTCTTATGTATGCTATGTTGGCATTTGTGACGCTAGCACGCACTTGCGCTCTGAGGAAAGATCCAACTGCACAGAAGAAGGGAGGCAACAAGTCGACCCAGAAAATAGGGAACCCACCCTCGACAAGAAAGGGTCGAAGGAAACTTCCTCAATGGACGACCCCAGGTATTCCCAACGCAGCACCTGTAAACGGTGCTGTCGTTTTCATTGTACATGCAAATTCTGGATTGATTTTTCGATGCTCTTCCTTGTATTCGTGTTGATGATGTTTACAACTGGCTACATGGTACAATCGTTCTTTTCGGCTTCGGATGCTAGTCTGTCCGTCCCTGGAAGCATCTACACAGTCAGAGCCAACGACACCAATTTGAAGATGCATTTATACTGCTTTGGGTCAAAGGGTGATCCTAGTTCCGCTACTGTCGTTTTTGAACACGGTGGTGGTTCTAATTTTCTAGCATTATTGGCAATAGCTCGAGAGATCAGCAGCGCTCATGGGAATCGAGTTTGTCTGTACGACCGCCTTGGGTACGGGTTCACTCCGACGCTGTATGCATCCAGTGGTGGGTACGAATCGCCAGATCGCCTTCCCAACTCGGGTCAGCTTCTTTCCCAACTGCTTGACGTGGCGGGTGAAACTGCGCCATTCGTATGTGCGGGCCACAGCGCCGGGGCAGAGGCGTGCCTGTGGTTTGCGATGGAACGCCGTGGTGATGTCACGGGCGTTGCCATGATGGATGGATATCCTGATATTATCAGAGCTGGAAGTTTTAGACCGGGACAATCAGCCGATTCTGGCATTCTGAGTATCATTCAAGCCTCAGCCGTCATGGTAGGGACTACCGCGTTGCTCCATGGGTTACTGGGAGATCCTGGTCCCAATTTTGTGCCACGAGAAGAAAAGGGAACGTACAGTGCACTGTACGGGCAAAGTCGGTTTTGGTTTTCCCAGTACTGGGACGTGAACGGGGATCTCGACTTGGAAGAAAAGCATCGATTGTACAATCAACTTGGAGGAGTAAAAATCGAAGACGGGCTGATTGACTACAATAACGGCCTCGCTGGAGTGAATGTGCTTGTTATGCCTGCATATTCAACTGTAACTCCTACTGACTGTTCCGATCCAAAGAATGCAATCGCATATTGCTGCGGACATGCCATAAACTCCACAACTTGTAAGAATGAACGACTTGATAGTGAGCTGTATCTAAAGCAAGCCGTGTTGTACACCACCACATTGAATACCAACAATACCGTGACTGAAGTGAAGATTTCACCAGAGGGAGCTGAACATGATTATGTCTATCAATCTGACTACTACGAATGGGCAGCCCTGCAAATTGTGGATAACTTACTATCTTAGAGTCGCCTAAGTCGGACACCGTTTTTGCCATCTTTGTGGTCTGACGCTCAGCCAGTGCAGCAGTTGTCGTAGCTTTGTTCGCCAGTGCCCAGTCTCGCCTATAATACAGTTTCGAAGGGCCTCAGTGTTTTATTTTATTTTTTTAGTTGACCAACCATAAACTTATTATCAAAACGGGTAGAGTCTTAATGCACTCCAACATTCTAATTATCAAACGGGTAGAGCATCGATGCATTACAACACTCTAAATATCAAACAGGTAGAGCATAATTTTCCCAACAACACACTTATTGTCAAACGGTACTGTACTGTACTGTACTCGAGATAAACGCACCTTCTTGGGAAGTGGCATGTTCCGCAAAAGAAGAATCAGCCATCGACAGGATTGTGCTGATGATTCCAACAAGAACCGCCAAATAAATATATCTAATGGACGAACCTCCAGAGCAACTGACCACGCGTACAGTGAGGAGATCTGTCTCTGTATGACCCCTATAGTAGCATGGTCCACTCGCCGGCTACAAGTTGGTGGTAATGTCTTCAAATTATGATATATATCGAGTGCATTGGAGAATCTCGGCTAAGTCTATCCCTGATCATGTGCAGAATCTTTTGGGGTGGGTTCGTATGTGCCCGCCATTCCAATGTAAGAAAAGATGTATTTTTGGTGTGCAAACTATTATTGTACTAGTTGCTGGCTAGCAGGTAATTCGAGTTTTACCTATTATTTTAGGAGGAAGCGCAGTTGGACATTTCCGCGAACGTTTCGCAACTTTGAGCAGCCTTTCAGGCAGGGTGCAGATTATTGTTTGTTTGGCTGTGGATTGTGTGGTATTAATTGTTTTCATCAATGAGCGCAAAATATCCCACTTCACAATCGACTTTTTTCGCTTCATCTTCTCCGTGAATCGTCCCACTGACCGAGATGACATCGCCCGTCTTGGAAATGTCCCCCCAGAATTCACGTTTGACGTTGTACATAAATTCACCTGCTTGGTTGGCGCCCGTATGGGTTCCCCCGGCAAATTGGCGGACCAGTGTCATTTTGAAAGCATTTTCGCCCTTGGCGTCGCCTTTCAAGTCCTCGTTGACCATCCAACTACCTTTGAAAGATTCCAGAGGAGGACCATCGGTTTGTCTCAAGTCGACGGAACCATCGGCGCGCAACCACACGTCAGTAACACTCGAATCCTTGTCTTCGCGTTCTTCCAATTGAAATTCTTTATCGATCAAATCCAATCGAGAATAGTAAAGACAAGTTGCTGCAGGCGCTACTCTTCTAGTGGAAGTCTGTGGTTGGAAGAAAGAAATTCGTTATTGTGAGTGACGCGAACCCTGTGGCGATGAGGTTGGGTTCGTTTGGATTCCATAATTATCGACTAGCGGATCCGAAGATGGGAACGAACCTGAAGAGGCGCAAATGCACAGACGGCAGGAAAGAGAATGGCAAAAGCAACAAAGGATCTCATGATGGTGATGTGTAAAGTTGTTATTATTTCAAGCTAGCTAGCTGCTCCTTCGGTAGTATGAGCGGTGTTTGATGGGGTTGTCAATGAAATGGCCTTTATCTGTGGTTACGTTGGTGTTGACAGCGCAATTATTTAGATTTCGTGGGATCTTTCGTGATGGGTGGCTCATCTTTGTTCGATGCGAACCCCACAAATGATTTTCGAGAACACACCCCTAACCTTAATTTATCAAACGGGCGGGGTTGCAAGTTGCAACTCAAGGCGATGCGCCCACCCAGACGTCGTGTAGCCAATGACATCAACTGCACCAGCCCTCAACTTGCAGTAGCAGTACGGTCGACAGACTGCACCATGCACCATGCTGCCTTTTTGTTTCAAGAGCTTGAGTTAGGGGATTTCCAGGAAGACTGCTACAAGTGCGAACATTGTCAGCGGTGGTCTGATTCTGTGAAATTAATGTGTTGTCGTGCTTGTAACCATCTTTGGTATTGTTCCAGAGAATCCCAAAAAAGTGCGTGGAAATGCGGCCACAAGGCAGATTGCGCCTTTCTTGCAATGCCACTGACATTTGATGAACGTCCGATGACACCATCTGCTTTCAGAGCCATCGTGGACAGATACAAGTCAGGCGGGGATTTTATTCTCATTGTACTGAAGGACCAAAACCCCTCTGTCTTCCTTTACGATGAGACATCAAATCGATTCTACGAAGGGTTTAGCGATATTAATTTGCCTGTTGGGTACTCACAACTTTGCGATAAGGTATTTCTTGATGATCTAAATTTGGAAGTTCAATTCGGAAAACCAGCACGTGGAAAGGATGAGGTTGCCATCAAGTTCAAAAATGAGACTCCAGTTGGTAAGTTAAAAGTAATTCTGCATGCGGAACAAATCAAGAGTAGCTATGACTCCCTGATGGACTTGGCGAACCAATTATGACATTTCCAAAACGTGCTTGTCCAACCGAGAATCTACACGCCATCGCGGAAGGACGGGTCCTGATTCTTATGACGGCGGCAATAGCCTCCCTGCTTGATACAAGTTTTGCAGGGAAGGTTCTTTGCCGTAATGCCAAATTGTGGGGGCAAGTCCGGTTGCCTTTCTTTCTTCTTTTGTGCTTCGTCTTGTTCAGAGCTAGTCATGGAACGCCTAGTAATTTCAACAATTTCAACCTTCCTCTGCTTTGGATCATTGCGGGTCCTCAATCCGGGGCCTCCCAGGAGCAAACCTTGTACCCGATGGATCAACCCTTCCACAAACGTGTACGTGAAGAACGACTTGTGATCCACGGCAGGGAATGAAGTGTCGTGGGGAAAGTTGATAAGATAGCCTGTATCGACCCCAGTGTAGTGAAGGTAGTACTCCAATTGCTTCCTGTGATCCAGTGTCATGTCCGTCGCAACAGCCTTTAATTCGATAATGGCTTTTTCTCCAGAAGCCAAGATGATCAAGATATCAGGCCTGCGAGTACCAACCACATTGCCTTTGTAAGTCAATTTGATCTCAGGTTCAAGAACCGCCGTGACACCTGCTTCCTCCAGATCAATCGCAAGACACCTTTGGTATGTTCCCTCGGTCTGTTGAGAACCAACTGCCTCAAATATTTCCGTGCAGATGGATGCGATATTCCGCTTGAGAGACTCAAGATCGATAATCATATAGACCTTGTCACCACTGCTGCTCCTGCTACTGTCCAGTGCGACTGTGCAGAGGACCCTCTTTTCGTTTGACTCGCTTCTGTACCTCATGGCTGTTTTCGCTCGTATTTAATGTGTCGGAATATTCAATCCGATATTGTGGGATGATCTTGATCAAAGGCGATCTGACTTTATTATCATGAGTCACCAAGAATTGCAACCGGATCAAGTTTTGCCGCTCTGTAGTAACGTCAGAAGCAGTTTGGGTATGTCGTAGAACTTCTCGGTAGAGCTACCAGCCTACCACGGTATCAAGCAGGCTACTCCTGGGCGGTATGAAGTTTATGATGTTTTCTAACAGTCTCACGTCTTGACGGCATGAAGTATGTGGTCTTTCTAGCTAGCTACTAGTAGTACTAACTAGCTACTGGCTACTAGCTAGTAGAGGAAGAAACAGTCAAGTCTTACTTTAAAATAACGAGTGTCAGGCTCTACTAGCTAGTTTTCACGTGAAGGGCGTGCGACCGTTCTGCACCCATGCAATGGACCGCAAGAGTCTGTCGTGCATCAAGCACGATCCAGTAAAATTCGAAACAGCAACATCGCAACCAACTCACTCTGGGGCCTCATGGGATCAAAAACTGTCCACCACTGAACTGATGCGATCGCGCTACCCATTCACGAGCAGCTGTGCGATAAATCTGCAGTATAAAAATATACGACAATTTTTATCGTACAGTTTTATTGTACAGTTTTGAAAAATTGTCATATTAGATTACAAGACGATTTGTGCGACAATTTTATGCGACAGTTTCCACAACAATGAAGCTGCCCCCTCTGCGTGAAGCACCTTAGCAACTGTTCATGGACTAGCCCGCCAACTCTTTATGGACTAGCCTACCAACTCTTCGTGGACTACATAGTCTACTGCCAACTCCACATCTAGTGGTTAATGTCAAAGCTGCAAAGCAGATACATTGCACAAAGCCACAACCAGCTCGATGCGACATGGCGGGAATGGCGAAATCATCTTGCCCGAGCTCTTTTAGCAAAGGCTCTGAAAGAAGGAGGCACATCAATCAATGGAAAGGAACTGGGACCAAAGTAAGGGTGTACAAAAATTAAAAAGATGCTGAAGCATTTGATGGAATGGAGTGAGATTTGAGCTTCACTCGGCGACTCCGTGACCTGGGAAAGGCTGCAGAAACCAGTTCGGAGGACAAAAAGGTGGACTGGAAAGAGCACCCGGCAAAGGCTTTCTTGTGCAGCTCGTTCAAAGACAAAGTCATCCCAGTTGGTCACTTAGATGTGATTGGACCAAAAGGTGTTTGGGACAATCATAGTGCAAACCACACAACTTTTTCAGACATCAAAAGGAACAACAATTTTGTGAGAAGACTCAAGTCAGTTGGAACGCATTGTGTCAAGAAACACAAACGACAATTGATGATCAGATAGCAATTGACCTTTTCCGTAAAAACAATCCAATTAAAAAACAAAAAATTCAAATCTCTTGCAGATTTTCATGCATCAAATCCTAAATTCAAGGAGTTTGGGTTGAAAAAATCCTCGATCACATCTGCCAAGAAAAGCGACTGGCAAAGTTCAACAATTGTGTGGACCACCTTGAAGCAAAGGCAAGCAAGGGAGACAAAGCAGACAACAATGATGAAGACAGAGGTGAAGCAGACAACAACAATGAAGACAAAGTGGCCATGAAAGTGACAGTGAAGATGTTGTTGATGACAATGAGCAATTGTGAGCCAATCTGCGGCTCTGGATTTGTCTGTGGTGTGTGGGGGGGGCTACACATCTAGCAGTGAATTGCTGATCCGATTGATGTGAGCAAAATGTGTTTGCATGTGGCAATCCCTTTGATGTCTGGGAGGTTAGGTTCCTAGTGTCACACAAATCAGACACTCATGACAACTCTTTCTGCGAGCAGCAAATGATTACGGCCTCAAACTCCTGATTCTCATTTGTCCAATCTCTGAAGGTTTGGCCTGCATCAGAAACAAATGCTCCCTTTGTTCCTGTTGTGCCTTTTTTGTCTGCTTTGACTTGATCACGTTTTGTTCCATTTCTTTCAGTTGCTTTGTCCAGGACTTCCTCCAGCTCTTTCACAAAGGCGTGGAGCTCCGCAATCTGCATGTCAATGAAGACGGTGTCCTCATTTCGTGCTGGGGCTAGCGCCTTTTCTTTTTCCAGCTCCTTAAGTTGTTCACGCATCGTTTTGGATAACTCATCAGGGTCCTCATTGACATCCATTTCTTCTTTCTTTGCTGTGCCGCTAGCAGTGTCTTGACTTGCACCTGAAAAAGGTCAAACCACATGAAATGCTTAAGTTCGGTTAGCACTGAAAATGTTGTTTTAATGACAAATCACAAATTTCTAATTGATTGTCAACGCCCAATCCCAAACTTTTGAAATTTTGGGCAACATCACTGATTTCTTCACCCACTTCATGCTTGCAATTCTTCGTGTCTTTCATTGCAATGTTTGCAACAATCCAGACAGCACAGCAGTTGGTGATCTTGGTGGTCAGATTTTGACCTTCAGCTTTGCCAATGATCTCTGCTCCGTCCGGCTTTGGCATCGTGCTCAACAGGCATGATGTCAAGGGCACACCATTCATCATTTCCCGCTTTCTGGTAAATCCCAGATGTGTTGAGCTTGAGATTGCCTGGAAACTTGAGTGAGCAATGCACCCAAAAGCGCTCTCCCTTCGGGCCGTGGCGTTCATTTTGACGCTTTTTGTGAGGCACCAACCAAATTTACGGGTGCCAATTCAGCACAAGCATCGCAATTCTTGAGAAAGTTAAAGTCCCAAGCTGGCTTGGAAACAACTGACTCATTTGATGCAGACACATGACACTTAAAAAGTTCAACACAAAACAAATGTCAATCTTCCTGGCAATTGCATAGCCAAAGAATGCATTGTCTTCCCATTTTTCTCTGACGCCTTGGACAGTTTGGCCAAGATCAAAGACCCAAAAGCCATCATTTGCTTCCAGTCCGCACACATGTGTGTCAATGAAGTCTTCAAGAAGCAACAAAAACTGTGAGCAAATTGTGAGCAAGATGGAGCAAGGCATGCAGGACAGAGACAGGTGTGGCACTTGGCACGCGCCACATTTGCTGCGGATTTTCCAAGAGGAGACACAATGGGCGGGGTGCTGCTGTTGTTTTGTCTCGCGGGGAACTTTTTGAGGACCTTTTTTGATTTTGCTTGGGGGAGTTGGCGGTGGCCAACTTGCACTCTTAGCTGAAGTAGATTGTGGTGGTGGTGGTGGTGGTGGTCTGTCT
>ENA-ORBV01012180-ORBV01012180.1-microbial-mat-metagenome-genome-assembly--contig:-NODE-12180-length-13325-cov-4.145079_pt1 | contig 13325 bp, 6 predicted proteins | sample MGYA00237777_ERZ505514 | MGnify/ENA primary metagenome ERZ505514 (study PRJEB26160, sample SAMN06269048) | microbial mat metagenome | isolation source: Oligotrophic lake microbial mat | place...
AGAGACAGCACCGAGCCCCACCCCCACGACGCCCCGGCCTCGACGAACGTCCCAGCGCCGGAAGGATTCGCGAGCGGCTTGCTGACGGGGCGGTTCGACTTCGCGGCCATCCATCCATTTCCCGCACCGCGCGCGAGCCAGTTGACCGAGGACCTTGCGCTGACGACCTCCGCGTCGTGCGTCGCGCTGTCGAAGCGTTGCCTCAAGCTCGCGCGAGTCGCGGCGGAGGAGAACGGCCCGGACGGTCTGGCGATCGGCAAACACGGCGCCTTCGCGGAAAAGCTCGCGCGTCTGGCGGGCGAAACTTTTGCCGTCGAGGCGATGACGCTTTACGCCGCGAGTCTCGCGCCCGGTGATCCGGCTCCGGCTCTGAGGATGGAGGCCGCGATGACGCAGTTATGGGCGACCGCCCGCTCGCGGGAGCATGAGCTTGCCGCGACGCAGATTCAGCACGCCCGCGAGAGCGGCGCGACGCCAATGCCTGCCGGTTCTGGCAACCCCGTTGCCGTCCGGGATTCGAGCGAAAGCACTCGGCTGCGCGTCGGGCGGGCGGTGTTCGAGCGGCATTGGCGAATGGTCGGGCCGGTTTTGGATTCGAGTTCTCCGGGGAAGACGAGGCTGGAGGCGGGCGAGCGCGCCGCATGGCACTACGTGCGCTGGTATCCGCGGCAATGGCTCGGACCTTTCGCAGATTTCGGCCTGCTTTTTTCCGACCTCAGTCCGCGGCTGGCGGCTCACGTGCGCTGGAGTGCCCGGACTTCCCATCGGCTTTCGCGGGCGCTGTTTCATGCGCTGGTGCTGCACGGAGCGCAACTCGACCACGAAGAATTGCTGCTCGGCCGATTGGTCGATCTCGGCACGGAGTTGTTCGCGATCACGGCGGCGTGCAGCTACGCGCAGCACCTGCACACGCCCGAGTCGCTGGAACTCGCGGACTTTTTCGCTCGCGCCACGAGGCTGAAGATCGAGCGGCTTTTCCAAGCGCTGCATCACCACGCCGATCGAGCGGGTGAACGTCTCGCGCACAGCGTCCTCGCCGGCCGCCATACGTGGTTGGAAGGCGGCGACTAGGGTTTCGGGAGCAGTTGCTCCCAGCGTTCGAGGCCGATGACGGGCAGCGCAAACGCGAAGGCTTTTTCCCATTCGGGCGTGTCGGCGACGCGGAAGAGTTCGTACATTTGCCGCTTCCGATCTGGGGTGGCGATGCTCTCGGGCTTCCGCGTCCAGAGGCCGAGGTTCAGGCCTTCGTGTTGATGATCGACGTGGCGGTGCAGGATGAAGGCGTCGATGCCGTCGAGGCGCGCGACTTTCCACCACGCGGCGCACCACGCGGCGGCTTGATCGCGTTCGCCGTCGGGACGTTGCTCGGGGCAGTGAAAGCCTTGTTCGGAAAGGATGATCCGGCGCGGCTGGCCCTGCCAGCGGAGGTCGGCGCGCGCGAGGTAGCGCGGGAGGACTTCGATGTTTTTGAAGGTGATGCGCGGCGCGTCCTCGGCGAGCGGGGCGCTTTTGTCCAACCAGAAGCGCGGCTCGCCGAGGTTCTCGGGATACGGATGCTGCGCGAGGTGCCAGCCGAAGTCGCCACGCTCGCGGGCGAAGCGGGCGAAGTGTTCGAGCAGGTCGCGTCCGGGGCAGGATTGATCGGGCGCGCCGGGCGGATAACGAATGCCCCAATGGTGCTCGAGCGAGAGAAAGACGCGTGCATTTTCCGACTCGGCATGCACGACGTCGTGGACGAGGCGGACGGCGCGCTCGTAGTCGGACGCGACTTCCTCGGTGCTGGCGCGGCCCATGTTGTTCCACCACCAGTGCGAGTTCACCTCATTGCCGACGATCCAATTCCAGACCCGTCCGTGCGGCGCGGCGGGCGCGCTGTAACGCTGCGCGAGGAAGGCGACTGCGGCGCGCAGGTGGCGCACGCCATCGGGCGTCGCGGTGTTGAAGGCGCTCATGCGGTTGGTCTTTGCCGCGCGGTCGTAGCGCGGGTGGAGGAAGAGGGCCTGGCGCTCGGCGTCGGGCGTTTCGCGGTTGAGCAGGATGAGGCTGACGACGATGCCGCGATCGGAGAGCGGTTTGATTTCACGATCGAGCCGCGCGACCGGGCCGGCGCGGAAGAAGTAGTCGCGGCCTTCGAAGAGGAACTTCACGCTGTCGGGTTGGCCCGCGAGATCGACGAGGCTGGGGATGTCGCAATTCAGCCCGGCGTGCTGGATGCCGAGCGCGATGGCGTCATCGACCATCTGCACCTGCAGGCCCTTCTTCGAGGTGGGCGTCGGATACGGTTCGGGATTCGGTGCGGCGGCCAGCGGCCCGGCGCTGAGGAGCCCGGCGGCGAGGGCGGCGAGAAAATTCAGACGAGTCAGGGGGAGGATTGGCACGCAGGAGGGATTCTCCGGGAGGCGATTTCTTAGCGGCGATCGGTCCCGCCATCCCACCGGCGGCCCGTGTGCTTCACGCCTCTTCCGAAGTCGGGCGCCCGACGTAGATCGCCTCATCCGGCCAATCTTTTTTGATGTAGCCATCCTGCATGTTCACCGGCTGGATGTAGTTCCGCACGGTGCGGACCGGTGCGAGCACGCGGATGGTGTTCACTTCCTCGATCGAGTTTTCGCCGTGGTTGCGGAGCAGGCTGGGGATGAGTTGCTCCTGCACGGTTTGCACGATGTTGGTTTCGTCGGTGCCGTCGATGAAGAGCAGCATCGCCAGCTTGCCGTCGATCTCGGCGATGTGACTCTCGAAGATGATTTCCGTGAAGATCGAGCGCACAAACGGCTCGCGCTGGATGTCTTCGAGCACCTGTTTGTAGGTGATGCCGATGCGGAACTTGATGATGTAGAGATGCCGCGCGCCGAATTGCCCGGTGCCGCGCGAGGAGAGATCGAGGTGCGTGTAGTAGGAAAGGACGCCGGATTCTTCGAGGCGCTGGCGTTTGCGCCCGACGGTGCGGACGTTCACCCCAGTGGCTTCGCCGATGCCGTTGTCCGATTCGCGGGGGTCGCGGATGAGATGCCGCACAATCAACCGCTCCTGTTCATCGAGATGTTTCATACCATTCGTGGGGTTCGGGAAAGCGCAGAACCTAGACACGAATGGAGCTGACTGGCGACAAATTTCCGCCGCGGATGAGTGAATTGTGCCGAAATTGGGCAAATGGAGCGCTGGCTCGTGCCGGTTAGCGCGGGCTCTTGAGCGGGACGTTGTTCGCCTGGCACCACTCGATCGCCCCAGCGTGGCCGCCTTCCGCGGCTTTTTGAAACCACGTTTTGGCCGCGGTGGTGCTGGGCTTCGTCCCGAGGCCGCCGTCGTAGCAACCGGCGAGGTAATACATGGCGTTCACATCACCTTTGCCGCTCGCGTCCCGGAATTTCTCGAACGCCTTCGCCTCGCTTTTTTCCGTGCCTTCGCCGGTGATGTAGAGGACGCCGAGATTGGTCAGTGCTTCGGGGTGGCCGCGCTCGGCGGCTTCGGAGAAAAGGCGGAACGCCTGCCGGGGATCGCGCGCGGTGCCGAGGCCCTTATGGTAACAGCGTCCGAGCAGATTTTTGGCGCGCGCGTTGCCTTTTTCGGCGGCTTGCTGGAGCAGCGTGACCGCCCTCTTTTCGTCCTTCGCGACGCCATCGCCATTCAGGTAGCAGTCGGCCAGCGCAGTGAGCCCGTTGGGTTCATTTTTCTCGGCCGCGGCGGCAAAATATCCGACTGCCTTTCGCGAATCCATCGGAGTGCCGCTGCCGGAGGCGAGCATGAGGCCGGCCTGCGTCATGGCCAGTGGATCGCCTCCTTGCGCCGCGGTGCAAAACCACGCGAAGGATTGCGCGGGATCGGTCGCGCGCAATTCTTCGCCGAGGATCATCATCGCGGCGTTCATGCCGAGGCGTGCGGCTTCGGTCACGTCGGCGCGCATGGCGGCGAATTCCTTCGTCGTGAGTCCGCCGGGGCGGCTGCGCAGGCGGCTGAGGAGCAGTTCGACGCCGACGCGTCCGGTGTCGAACTCGGGAAACTCCCGCGCCATGCGCAGCCACGCGGAAAGTGCTTCGCGGGAAGCCTGGCGGGCCTCGAGCAATTCGGCGTTGTGCCGGGCGTTCGTGGCGAGTTGATGGCGGGCGGGCGGAGGGGCCGGCGGCGCGGGTGTGGTCGGGCGAACGGTTGGTGGAGGCGTGACGATCGGCGTGGGCGCAGCCGCGAATCCTGGGGTTGCCTGCGGCGTGGCTTGTGGCCGTGAGGTTGGTGTTGCTTGCGGAGGGGGTGTCGGCTGCAGCACGAGCCCGGGCTTCGGGCGCGAGAAAAAATAAATCGCCCCGCCGATCACGATGGTAGCCAGCAAGCCTACGCCGATCAGCGGGGCTGTGGATCGCTTCGGTTCGGGCGGTGCTGGTTCGATGAACTCCGACGCGAGGGTCGGATAGTCTTCCGCCACGAGCGTCGCGGCGGCGATGTCCGCCTCGAGGGGCGGTGTGGATGCAGGCGGCTCGCTCGCCCGCGAGCGCGAGGCCGAGGTGGTGTCCACGGGGGGTGGCTCGCCAAATTGACCCGCAAAATCCGCCACGGAGGCGAATGATCCCGGCTGGGAAAGCGCGCGTTCCAGCACGGCGTTGCCCGCTTCGTCCAGCGCGGCGAGTGGCGTGTAACCGTATGCACCGGTCGTGGCGGCGACACCCCCGAGCAGTTCGTAGGCGACCGTGGCGAGCGCATGGACCGCACCGGCGATCCCGGGCGCCGCATACCTTTCGCGCTGGCCGACTCCGCCGACCAGCGTCTGCCCGGCGGCCCAATTCATCGCGAAGAGGTCGCGCCAGATGGCGAGCGGATTGATCTTCACGACGAACTCCGGCCATTCCTTCAGCGGGCGTGCGAGCCAGCTCTCTGGGGTCGTGTCTTCGCCGGGAAAGTGGATGAGCACATGATGCAGCCCCAACTCCAGCTGCGCGATACTGGTGCCCAGCGCGTAGTCCAACCCAGCCGCCGCGCCGGTGAGGAGTCGGCGGACTTCGTTGTGCGCGAGTTCGCGCTGCGTGCGGAGGAGTTCGCGGAGGGTGAAGCCATTCGTCCAGCCGAGTGTGAGAAAGGTCGTGCCGCTGGTTTTTGCGATCTCGAAGGTCTCCAGCACGTGGGGATGCGCGAGCGCGGATAGCAGCGGCGAGTCGCGCTCGATCTGCGCGGCGATGTCGGGGTCGGCGAGCAGTTCGGGATGCAAGACGAGCAGGCGCACGTCGCGATCGGCCTGCAGATCGCGCGCGCGGAAATTGTCACCCGCTTCGTTTTCGCCAAGATCGTGCGTGAGCAGGTAGCGCTGAGCGATCGTCGCGCCCGTTTCAAAACGAATTTCGTCGGACGGGGTCGCCGGTGCGGTCGAAGAATCCGGGCGCGGCCTGGCCTGGGCAGGTGCGCGAGGGTTCAGCGTGCGCAGGCATTGCTCGATTTCGCGGCGCAGATCGGCAGGAGACTGCTGCCGCTCAGCGGGATCTTTCGCGAGCATCTTGCGGAGCAGATCGATGACGGCGGGCGGGGTCCCTTCGAGATCCTCGAAAGGCGGCGGCTTCGTGAGATGCTGGCCCATCACGCGCGCGATCGAGCCGCTGAACGGCGTGCTCCCGCGCAGCAGATACCAGAGCGTGATGCCGAGCGAATAAATGTCGGAGCGCACATCGATGTCGCGTTCTTCGAGCTGCTCGGGGCTGGCAAAATGCGGCGTGCCGATGAAGCCGCCTTTGGTCAGCGCGGCCTCGCTCGGCTCACCGACGCCGTAGGCCATCTTGGCCAGGCCGAAGTCGATCACTTTCACAACGAGGTCGTCGTCCTCCTGCACGGCCATGAGATTGGCGGGCTTGATGTCGCGGTGGACGAGCTCCTGGGCCTGCGCGGCATTGAGAGCGCGCGCGACTTGCGCGGTGATGCGCAGGGCGAGCACGGGGGACAGCGGGCCCTGGCGTTTGACGAGCGATTCGAGCGTTTCGCCGTCGATGAATTCCATCGCGTAGAAGTAGTTCCCGTCTTCCTCGCCGAGGTGAAAGACCGACGCGACATTGCGGTGGCGTAGACCCGCCGCGGCGCGCGCTTCGCGGATGAAACGCTGGCGCGCGCTCTCGCTGTTGAGGTGCGTGGCGTTGATCACTTTCAACGCGACCGGCAAACCGAGCCGCGTGTCGATGCCCTTGTAAGTGATGCCCATCGCGCCGCGCCCGAGCTCGTGCAGCGAGCCGTCGGGGTGCGTCAGCACTTCGTAGTGTTCGAGGGTGACGGTGGCGGGCATGGCGGGAAGGCGTCGCGGGACGACACCGTATTCCTAGGCGACGCGCCCGGCCATTGGCCATCTTTCCGCGAAACCGGCGCGCGGTTTCCTAGAGCGAAGCACCGATGTAGCTCGTCGAGTAGGTCTCAAAGCGGACCTCGTCGCCGGCGCGCGGCTCGCTCTCGATGTCGTAGACTTTGTTGCCGATGACCTTCTGCGCGTGCGTGTCGAAAAGCATGATGGCTTTGGCGGCTTTCTTGTCGGTCTTTTCGTCCTTCTCCGTGGTGATGGCGATGATGCGCGGGAGCTTCTTCTTCGGCTTCGGCGCGGGCGTGGCTTCGACGACTTCCTCGTATTCCGGCTCCGGTTCCGGTTTGTTCACGACCGCTGGTGCGGGCTTCGCTTTGGTCCCGGCGGTTTTCGCCGCGGGCGTCGGTTTTGGCTTCGGTTTGCTGGTCGCGGCGACGGATTTTTTGCGCAGCTTCTTTTTCTTTTTGGAAGGTGCGGGCGCGGAGGTTTCGGCGCGGGCTTGCAAACGAGCGACGGCGCGGCGGCCGTTTTGCTCCGCGATCTGGCGCTGCCGTGGCGTCGCTTCATGAGTCGCGAGGATGACGACGGCGCGGACGAGCGCGAGCCCTTGGATCCCCGTGCCTTCAGCCGCCGCGGATTCGTCGAAGAGGTCGGAGAAACGCACGCCGCTTCCTCCCCCGCAGCCCGTGAAGAGCGCGGCGATCGTCAGTGCGACGACGAGTGGCGAGAAGCGTTTCACGGCCGAGCGTGGGCTGGCTTAGAACGGTATCGCCGTGCCGACACCGTAGTAGAGGCTGGTCTTTTCGGTGGTGCCGTTTTGGATGCCGGCGAAGCTGATATTTACCATGCCGAGACGCCACTGCGCGCCAAACGCGTAGGGCGTGCGCGGGTCGCGACCGGCGGGCGTGTTGCCCTTGGTGCCGACTTCACCGACGAGATAAAGGCGATACGGGAGCTGCAGTTCGGCGCCGCCGTAGATGTTCAGGGAATCGTCTTCGGCGAAGTCGTCGTGAAACCAAGTCTGACGGATACCGGCGTGAAACCCGAGTGACTTGAAGAAGCCGTCCTCGTCGAGCGGCAGGCGCTTGTAAGCAGCGAGGAAGACGGTGGATTGCTGGAGCGCGTTGGTCCCGTATTTGCCGTAGGCACCGACGCTGATTTGCGGCCACCATTCCTGATCGCGCAGCAGACGAACCCGGATCAGCGGGCCACCGACACCAAGTTCCCGATCGACCGGGACGTTGAGCACGTTGGCATTCGCGCCGATTTCCAGCCAGTCGGTGATGCCGTAGGCCGCCATCCAGCCGTGGGCGACGATCTCGGTGCGGTTGTTCGGATAGAAGTTGCAGTACTGGAGCGTGAACGCGCCCTTCGGCAGCGTGGCCGAAGTCGGGTTGATGAACATGCCCGACGGGCCCTGCAGCGTGAGCAGCCCGCGGCCGGCTTCGTAAGGCGGCTCGACCGGCGAGACGGTTTCCTTGATCTCCTTGTCGGCGACCGGTTGGCCGGCATGGGCGGAGGGGGAGCCGAGACTGACCAGAGCAACGGTGAGAGCCGCGATCTTGGTCAACAGACTGAGCGGGTTGTGGGTGGAGCGCATGAAGCGTTTCCACACGATTTCCGGCGCGAAGGCAACTCTGGAGTTGGCGAAAATGCCCAGCACGCTGCTTAACGGATATCGCTCATGGCGGGATAGTTGCCGAAAGTCGGACACGAAACCGCCTTTAAGCTGCCGCATTTCGCCAAAAACGGCCGGATAATGCCTTGAATTGTGCGTTATCGGTTCTACTCTCGGTCGCTCGGGAAAATCACTAGGGAATCTTTTTATATGCTGAATCAAGTCACTCTGGACCACCTGGAGGGACGTCCGTCCCTCTACTCGCCGGAATTTGAACACGACTCCTGCGGCGTTGGCTTCATCGCTCAGGTCAGCGGGAAACGATCGAACCAGGTCTTGAAATACGCGCTCCAGTCGCTCTGCAATCTCGCCCACCGCGGCGCGGTGGACGCCGATGCCAAGACGGGCGACGGCGCCGGGGTTTCGACGCAGATTCCTTACAAGCTTTTTGCTGCCGAAGTGCAGAAGCTCGGGCATCGCCTTTTCCAGGAATCCGACCTCGGGGTGGGCTTCGTTTTTCTCCCGCACGACAACGCCTACGCCCAGGCGCGGGCCAAGGCGATCACCGAGGAGGTGATTCAAAAGCGCGGGTTGTTTCTCTTCGGCTGGCGCGAGGTGCCGGTGAATATCCACATGCTCGGCGACAAGGCGGCGTCCACGATGCCGCGCATGGAGCAGGTGCTGGTCGGCCGCCCGCATGGCGTGACTGACGAAGCCTACGAGCGGCGGCTTTTTCTCTCGCGCAAGGAGATCGAGCAGCGCGCGGCGAATGACGGCATCAAGCACTTCTACATCCCGTCCTTCTCGCACCGGCTCATCATTTACAAGGGCCTGCTCGTCTCGCCGTCGCTGCAGAAATTCTACAAGGATCTGCAGAACCCGGCTTACGAAACGGCGCTCGCCATTTACCACCAGCGCTACTCCACGAACACCTTCCCGACGTGGCCGCTCGGGCATCCGTTTCGCATGATGGCGCACAACGGCGAAATCAACACGCGCCGCGGCAACGCCAACTGGATGCGCGCGCGCGAGGCGGAACTCGAGACCGACTCCTGGGGCGCTGATATCGATTTGCTCAAGCCGATCATCCAGCCCGGCGGCAGCGATTCCTCGGAACTCGACAACGCCGTCGAGGCGATCGTGATGTCCGGGCGCTCGGTGTTGCACGCGATGACCATGCTCGTGCCGCCCGCCTGGGGCAGTGACAAGACGGTGACGCCGGCGGTGAAGGCGTTCTACGACTACCACCGCTGCTTCAATGAACCTTGGGACGGCCCGGCGGCGCTCTGCTTCACCGATGGCATCACCGTCGGCGCGTGCCTCGACCGCAACGGCCTGCGCCCCGCGCGCTACAAGCTCACCGACGACGGCCTTTTCAGCATCGGTTCGGAAGTCGGCACGATCGTCTTCGACGACGCGCACATCGTGGAAAAAGGCCGCCTCGCTCCGGGTGAAATGATCGCCATCGACACCGCCGCCGGGAAGCTGATGCGCGATGCCGAGATCAAGGAATACCTCGCCGCGAAGAAGCCGTATGGCGCGTGGGTGGACGAAAATCTTTTGCGCCTGAGCAAGCTCGTGACCGAGCCTATGAAGGACGCCGCGGAGCCAGTGGACATCCTCACGCTCGCGCAGCGGCACATCACGTTTGGCTACACCTCGGAGGAGCTCGACATCATCCTCAAGCCGATGGTCAAGGACGCGGGCGAAGCCATCGGTTCGATGGGCGACGACACGCCGCTCGCGGTGCTCTCGCTCCAGCCGCGCCTGCTCTACACCTACTTCAAGCAGCTCTTCGCGCAGGTCACGAATCCGCCGATCGATCCAATCCGCGAGAAGCTCGTGATGTCGCTGAATGTGAACTTCGGCTGGCGCCGCAATCTCCTCGCCGAGACGCCCGAGCACGCGCGGCTCATCCAGTCGGACTCGCCGATCCTTTTCGAAAACGAACTCGCGGTGCTCCGCAACCTCGCGGACAAGCATCATCCTGCGAAGACGATCGACGCCACCTGGCCGCTCAGTGAAGGCGAAGATGGGCTGGAAAAAGCGATCACCCGCATTTGCAGCGAAGCTGAGGCCGCGGTGCTCGATGGCGCGCGAATCCTGATTCTAAGCGACCGCGCGGTCGATCACGCCAAAGTCCCGGTGCCGATGATCCTCGCCACCGGCGCGGTGCACCATCATCTCATCCGCACCGGCAAACGCATGAAGGCTTCGTTGATTTGCGAGACGGGCGAAGCGCGCGACGTGCATCAGATCGCCTGCCTCATCGGCTACGGCGCGAGCGCGGTTTCGCCGTATCTCGCTTTCGATTCTGCGCGCGAAATCATCGGCCAGATCCAGGTCGCCGCGCAGCAGGGTGTGGTGAAGGCGGGGGTCGATCCCGACAAGCTGGCGAAGGCGCAAGCAGCGTTGAAAGAGGTGGAGTCGCTGACTTACGCCAAGGCGCTCACGAACATCCGCACCGCGCTCGAAAGTGGCCTGCTCAAGATCATGTCGAAGATGGGCATCAGCGTGCTCGCGAGCTACCACGGCGCGCAGATTTTCGAGGCGATCGGTATCGGGCCGAAGGTCATCGAGCAATGCTTCTGGCGGACGGCGTCGCAGGTCGGCGGCATTGGCTACGTCGAGATCGCGCGCGAATCGCTGACCCGCCACGAAAAGGGTTTTGCGCCTGTGCCAACCGAGCCGCCGTCGGTGGTGAAGCTCGAGGACCCCGGCTTCTACCGCTTCCGCCGCAACGGCGAAAACCACGCGGTCACGCCGCCGGTCATCCAGTCGTTCCACTCGTTTGTGAAGTCCGGCAACGCCGACGAATACAAAAAATACGTCGCCGCGGTGAAGGCGCAGCAGCCGATCTCGTTCAAGGACATGCTCGAATTGGTGCCGAAGAATGGGGCGATCCCGATCGAAGAAGTCGAGTCGATCGAAGACATCCGCGTGCGCTTCACCACCGCGGGCATGTCGCTCGGCGCGCTCTCGCCCGAGGCGCACGAGACGCTGGCCATCGCGATGAACCGCATCGGCGGCAAGTCGAACAGCGGCGAAGGCGGCGAAGATCCCGAGCGTTTCAAGCGCCGCCCGAATGGCGATCTCGCGAACTCCGCGATCAAGCAAATCGCGTCCGGTCGCTTCGGTGTGACCGCGGCGTATCTCGCGAGCGCGAAGGAAATAGAAATCAAAATGGCCCAGGGCGCGAAGCCCGGCGAAGGCGGCCAGCTTCCGGCGCACAAAGTCACCGGGATCATCGCCAAGCTGCGCCACACGGTGCCGGGCGTGATGCTCATCTCGCCGCCGCCGCACCACGACATCTACTCGATCGAAGATCTCGCGCAGCTCATTCACGACCTCAAGGAAGTGAACCCGCAGGCGAAGATTTGCGTGAAGCTCGTCAGCGAAGCCGGCGTCGGCACGGTCGCCGCGGGCGTGGCCAAGGCGCACGCCGATATCGTGCTCGTGAGCGGGCACGATGGCGGCACGGGTGCGTCGCCGCTTTCCTCGATCAAACACGCCGGCACGCCGTGGGAACTCGGCGTGGCCGAGACTCAGCAGACGCTCGTCGCGAACAATCTGCGCTCGCGAATCGTGCTCCGCACCGACGGCGGCATGCGCACCGGCATCGACATCATCGTCGCCGCGATCCTCGGGGCCGAGGAGTTCAACTTTGGCACCGCCGCGCTCATCGCCACGGGTTGCGTGTATGTGCGCCAGTGCCATTTGAATACCTGTCCGGTCGGCGTCGCCACGCAGGATGAAAAACTGCGCGCGAAATACAAGGGCACGCCGGAGATGGTGGTTAGCTTTTTCAACGCCGTGGCTCAGGAAGTCCGCGAAATTCTCGCCAGTATCGGGGCGCGCAAACTCACGGACATCATCGGTCGCCCGGAACTGCTCAAGCAGCGCGAGGTGCCGAATCATCCGAAGGCCAACACGCTCGACTTGAAGAAGCTGCTCGCGAACACCGCCGACAACGAAGACGCGCCGCGCTATTGCACGCGCGAGCGCAACAACGCGCCGCACGGGCGCCCGCTCGACGACCTCATTCTCCAGGACGCGAAGGAGGCGATCACCGAGCAGCAGCCGATCTCACTGAGCTACAAGGTGACGAATGTGAACCGCAGCATCGGCACGAAAGTGTCCGGCGAAATCGGCTACCAGTACGGCGAGGAAGGCCTGCCCGAGGGCACGCTGGAACTCAGGCTCGAAGGCAGCGCCGGCCAGAGCTTCGGCACTTTCCTCGCGTCCGGCATCCGGCTCATCCTCGAAGGTGAAGCCAACGACTACGTGGGTAAGGGCATGAGCGGCGGCGAGATCATCGTGAAGCCATCGGCGAGTCACAAGTTCGTCGCGGGTGACAATTCGATCATCGGCAATACCTGCCTCTACGGCGCGACCGGCGGCGTGCTGCTCGCGAATGGTCGCGCCGGTGAGCGCTTCGGCGTGCGCAACTCCGGTGCGGTCGCGGTCGTCGAAGGCATGGGCGACCATGGCTGCGAATACATGACCGGCGGGACCATTGTCGTGCTCGGCCGCACGGGCAAAAACTTCGGCGCCGGCATGAGTGGTGGCCAGGCCTTTATCCTCGATCTCGAGGAGCGCTTCGCCGACCTCTACAACCCCGCGATGGTTGGAATCGAGCGCCTTGACGAAGAGGACAAGGTGGTCGTCCAGAAACTCATCTACCGCCACCTCGAAGCCACCGAAAGCGCCCGCGCGAACGAAATTCTGGCCGATTGGACGAAGTTCGCGAAAAGCTTTTGGAAAGTGAAGCCGAGGTCGACTTTGGCAACGCCTATTGAATTCAAGCCCGTCTCCCCAGCGACGCTCGGCGAGACAGCGGCAACGAAACCTTAGGGGAACCGCCGGTTGTTTTGCGGGCGATCACGAGCCGAGTCTGGGCGTTCCTCGAAGAAATCTTGAACTGTCGGAATGATGAGAAGAAACGTGGCGCGATCCGACTCCCTTGAGTCGATCAAGGTTTGGTGGGAATTGGGCGGGCTTCTTTCTTCATGTCATCAAGCGATCGAATCTGACCGTTGGTGAAAATGATCAAGTTCCCGTCGCCATGAGCGTTGGCTCGTTCGATGAACCATGGATGCGTTGGCCATTGCCAGGGCGAGTTGGGTTTGTCGTCGAAACCCGTCCCCAAGTAGTCGATCCGCGGCTCATCCGGATCATATGGCGGATCCCCGATCGCTGTCTGAACGGTGGCGCAAATCCAGTTTACGTGGCCGATTCCGTAAGGTTGAAATGCCTGAATCCAGGCTTTGGAAAAGGCCGGCGCCTCAATACCCAAGGTGGAAATCTGCGGCCACGACCCGTTATCAGTGAGATACGACGCCCCAGCTGCGTAAAGGCCCTGAAGGTTGCGGACGCATTTGGCTCGTTCTGCTTTCGCTCGGAGGAACCCGAATGTGGAAATCCCCATGACGGCCAGAATGGCGATCACCA
>ENA-ORBV01012181-ORBV01012181.1-microbial-mat-metagenome-genome-assembly--contig:-NODE-12181-length-13324-cov-9.529554_pt1 | contig 13324 bp, 7 predicted proteins | sample MGYA00237777_ERZ505514 | MGnify/ENA primary metagenome ERZ505514 (study PRJEB26160, sample SAMN06269048) | microbial mat metagenome | isolation source: Oligotrophic lake microbial mat | place...
CAAAAAATATTTGTCTTTTGTCTGCAATCATTTTTTGGATAGTGTCGTTAAAGCATTGGGCATAACGTTTTGCAGCTTGGCGTTCGGTTTTTTCTTCAAAAACTGACGCTAAGGTGCGGTTAGGCGATGCCCTTCTCACGAATTTAATTAGTAACAATTAAAAATAAAAATAAAATGCAAAAATTAAACAGAAAAACAAAAGAATTAGTAGAAGCAACTTTAATTATTGGAGTTGCTCGTGGCGAAGGCGCAAATGCTTCAAGCCACGATGGTAAGAAAGATAAAATCAAAGCAAGCGTTGATAATCTTACTAATCGTCAAATTGAAATTACAAAGCAAACTTCAATTGATTTTGCTGATTGGCTTGACAAACTAACTCCATCACAAAGAACTTCGGTTTGGTCTAAAAATGGAGAATATAAAGGGCTTTTTACAATGGATAATGAACAATTATTTGAAAAGTTTGAAAAGCAATATGCAGAACCTTGTAATGGTAATTGTGGAATGAATTATTGTAATGATAATGGATGTCTTGAAAATAAACCAAAGGCGGAAGGAACGGATGTCGCCATGGTGTCGGTTTAGGGTTTCGCCTAACGTGCCGCCGCTTCGCGAAGTTGCGGATAATAGCGGACTGCGTATTCTCTGCCAAGATAATGTTTCTTCGTGAAACTGCAATTTCCGGTTAAGAAAAACTCCGCAATTGCGTGAAGCGGCTGTTGCACTAAACCTTCGGTAGTTTTTACCATACGGCGTCAAATTTAGGGATTTATTTCATTCCTTTACATGATAATATTTATCATAATGAAAAAAAAACAATTCAACACATTCATTGCAGAAGCCTGTTCAAGTGTAGCAGGCTTTGCAGAGCTTTATACAAAGCTCGAAAAAAAGATTTCATTGTCAGGCAAAAGCCTGAGTACTCTTAAGAGTTACGGCACACATGTAGCCAAACTCGCTCTTCACTATAATTGTTTGCCAACTGAGCTCGATGTTGACCAGATTAATGATTATTTATATCTGATGCAGCAGCAGCACAACACACCATCAGATTCATATTTTAAATTCACAGTATATGGTCTTCGATACCTGTTCAGGATGGAAGGACTCAAAGACAAACATATAGAACTGCCGGTAATCAAACATGAGAAAAAACTTCCTATAGTGCTTAGCAGGGAAGAAATGAAACGCTTGCTCAAAGCACCACAGTTGCTAAAGCATCGCATACTCATGGGGTTATTATATGGTTGCGGCCTTCGTTGTTTTGAAGTCCGCAATGTAATGCTTTGTGATCTTGATTTTGATCGCTGTATGTTGCATATACGAAAAGGCAAAGGCAAGAAAGACCGTTATGTTCCACTAAGCCCGATTTTGATCAGAGGACTGCAAACATATATATCGGTAGAGCAGCCACAGCAATGGTTATTCAATGGCAAACCCGAACTACAGGCGGGTGGTGATTTTGATAGCCGCTATTCGCAAAGGGGCGTTCAGTGGGCAGTAAACCAAGCCAAGAAAGCAGCAGGCATTATTAAAGAGATGAGTGTGCATACACTCAGGCATACCTATGCCACGCATCTGCTCGAAGATGGACTGGATATTATGAGCATCAAAGACCTGCTCGGACATGAGTGTATAGATACTACTTTAATTTACCTTCATGTGGCTCAGAACGGGAGACGCAAACCATTCAGTCCGCTCGATACTTTGTATAATATATAACTGTGCGGGCTGCTTACGAAGTGGCCGATATTCTGAACATTTGCTGGCCACAGATAGAAAAAAATCCGCATATAAACAGTTGGCAACTCCGAACGCTTAGTGCTATCAAAAACTGCCGCACTTCTGTATTGGGCGGACACATAGATGCATGCACAAGTTGTGGTGTACTTCGCGTTAGTTACAACAGTTGTCGCAACAGGCATTGTCCCAAATGCCAGGGAAAAGAGCGTGAAGAGTGGATACTCAAACGGCAGGAAGAACTTCTTGCCGTGCCATACTTTCATGTGGTTTTTACTTTGCCAGATGTAATTAATCCATTAGCTGTTCATCAGCCCAAAGAGGTCTATAATGCATTGTTTAAAGCAGCATGGGAAACCATAAAAGCTTTTGCCGGTGATCATAAATATATGGGTGCAGAGACAGGAATGATTAGCATCCTTCATACATGGGGACAAACAATGAGCCTGCATCCACACCTGCATTGTATAGTGCCGGGTGGCGGGCTCACCAAAGCCAGCAAATGGAAGAGTGCCAAAAGCAATGGCAAATTTTTGTTTCCGGTAAAAGCTATGAGTAAAGTATTCAGGGCAAAGTATGTAGAGGCACTCAAGGAAAGTATCAAGGATATTGACAAAACCCTTGTGAATGCCCTTTTCAAAAAACCATGGGTTGTATATGCCAAACGGCCTTTCGGCAATGCACACAGTGTGATAGAATATCTCGGACGATATACACATAAAATAGCCATCAGCAATCATCGCATCAAGAGCATTGATGAAAGCAGAGTCACCTTCACATATAAAGATTATCGCAGTGAGGCAAAGAAGTGTGAGATGACTTTAGAGGCGATGGAATTTGTGAGGAGATTTGCCATGCATATACTACCCAAAGGTTTTGTACGCATTAGGCATTATGGAATACTTAGCAGCACCAGCAAGAAGATAACCATTCCGTGCATAAGATTGCAGACAGCAACACAGGTTATCCTTCCACCACAATCAACAGCCGAAGTATATAATCCGAAAGTATGCAAGCACTGCAAAACCGAAACCATGGTGACGATTGAAATACTCACCAAACGCGGCCCTCCGGCGATCAAACCAAATGAAGCTGAAACCGTGAAATAAAAAAAATGCCAAGCGATTGGCCAGGCGAAGCCATGTGGTGAATATATATATTGACAATAATTTACGCTTAGTATATATATATTCTCAGCTCATCAATCAATGAGAACAATAAAAACTATATACTCTTAAGTGGAAATGATACAGATAATACCAAAACGAAACACTATATAAACATAAACTTAAACCCAATCCCCATACTACAATAAAACTATCGAAGGTTCCGTGCAACGTAAGGTTTCATTGTTCGTCCGTTGGACGCAACGAAACCTTAGCTGTTAGGTGCTGGCGTTCTTGTCCACCGCCCTTGTAAACCATTGTCAGTATTGAGTTTCTGTGTCATTGAGTGTCGGCTGTGCGTTGCGTTTTTTATTTTTTTTGAAGCGTTGGAAATTTTTTAAAAACAATTTTGTCTGCGTTGGCAAAGCAAGCTCTTTTGCAATTTTTGGTCTGTGTGTTGGCTTGTGCGAATTGCAAATGTGCTTGCTTTTAGGGTTGGCTTTTCATTTTGAACTGTTTAGTATATAGTTAAATGCTTTTTCTAATGTCTTTTCTCCGATTCCGTTATAATTAGCTAATGCAATCATTGAATTTATTTCCCCGTTTTGAATTATCTCTGAAATTTTTCTTGAGTATTGTGGTTGTATGCCTGTTTCTGTTTTAATTGTCTTTTCGTCTAACGACAACCATTTTATTTGGAAGGAAGCAAATAAATCGTCCTTTGCATTTGGGTCGTAATCGTATATTTCAATGTCAATGTTACACTTCCCCAAGTACTCGTCCATTAGTCTTTTAACTTCGTTTGTGTCTAAGCCTCCGTTGTGTGTGCCAAGTAAAGGGAAAGCAATTGATGTAATTCCTTTCTTTTCATAAGTTTCTACAAACTTTTGTAAGCCTTGTTCAATCCATTCAATTTTACTTGGATATTTCCAATGAAACTTAGTTGGAAAACTTAAAATCCAAGGTGCATTTTTTTGTTTCGTATAAAGCCACAATGAACCCAATCTGATTAATTTGTTTTTACAATGTTCTTTGTATTCTTCATACATTTTTGGATACCTAAGTTTATGAACCAAAGCGATACCCTTACCCATAACACCAACACAATTCACAGTATTCACTATGGTTTGACACTTGCTATTAAATATATTGCCATTAAAATGTTGAATTGCCATTTTCTATTTCATTTTTTAGTTGTTGATACATTTCCCAATACTTTGGCGACATTTTTAAAAGACCTTCTTCTTCATCAAATACTTTTTGCCCATTTTTATATTCAAATAAATGTTCTAAAAATTTAATTCCTCCTGCATCTGCTGTATATGCAGCAATATCACACTGATAATAGACCATAAATAGTTTTAAAAAATCATTTCCAATAAGACCACAATTTGATGCTAATTCAGAAAGTTGAGATTTCGTAGCTTCTAGACTGAGTTTGTTTTGAAAATACTCACCTAAAGAGTCGTTTTCAAGCAATGCGATGTAGATGGGAATTACACCATTATTGAAAGGTAAATTGCTTGAAACCAACAATATAATTTCTTTGCTAAATTTGTATTGAAGAGACTTATCACCGTGCTTAAACGCTTTTGCTTTACCTATGTCGTGAAGTGCAAGAAATACTCTGAACCAGACATTTGAAAAGTACTCAACTCCGAAATATTTATTCAGAAAGCTATTTACAAAATCATTTTGGCTGAAGAATTCAGAAAATTGATTTAACACCAAAAGAGTGTGTATTTCTAAACGATAATGTCTAATTGATGTTTCATACGCATTCTTAAATACTTCAAACTTTTTAAATAAACTAACAATCTCTTCATCGTTAATATTTTTATTTAAAATAAATGATAAGGGGAAATAAATATCATTGTCAATTTTTACAAGATCTTCATCAGTATCGTTGAATACCACACATAAGTTATTGCCTTCAAGAAGCTGAATTTCTTTTTTAAATACTTCCCAGTCTTTTGCACCATAAGCCCATACTGATTTAAGATTTTTACATGTTTTTAATGGTGAAAGAGTGTCTTTATGTACAGTTGCACACAAAACATATTCTATTTTATCATAATCTATAATTGTTTTTAAACTACTCTCATATTTCTTATGGTATATTTTTTCATAAATACTAAAAGGATTATAGTCATCATAGAAATACTTTTCAAGTTCTAAAAAATTATGTTTAGTATTTAAAATATAATTAATGCTAATGATATCGCCCCATAAATTACTGTTTACAGCATCTTGATTTGTTATATTGTTCGCATATACAAACCAATCCCTCCCTGATTCATCTATAAAGTTTAATTGTATGTTTTGTTTCACGTTCCCAAGAGAAACATTAGACTTGAAAATAATTTTGTCTTTTGCTGTTTTAATTACATCACCAACAAGAATGTCTATTTCTTTTAGGTCTGAATTTCCATTTAAAACAAAATATCCATCACCATTATAGCTAGTGGAAATGTGCAATTCAGAATCTTCTTCCTCAATTCTCGCTCTTGGGTTTTCGTTGTTGTAATAACCTCTATCAACAACAATCTTTGAAAAAATATCTTTATGCTCTTGCCCTAATAAATTTATGAGAAGCGTTCTATCTGTTTCCGAAGGACAAACAATTTCAAAGTCGGATAAATCATCAAATGAAAGTTTATCTTTTACCAAAAATTCTTGCTGAGCATAGTTGCGATACCTATTGTAATCTTCTTTTGTTGCATATTGCTGTGGCGTATAGTACAAATCCTCAAAGCCAAATTTGTTTGTCATTTTTTCTATGCTTCCAAATTGTGTTGAACCAGTTTGCATATTTCCATTGCTGATGCAACATTGCTTTTCGTCTTTAAACAAAACCTCTTGAAGCGAAAATTTGAAAAAAATTGGAATAGGACATTTTGGGAAACCTAAACCTCTTGCTTTTTCGTACCAAGAAACCCAACCGTAATTTTTACTATCGTATCCGTCTGTTGTATTTTTGCCTAAAAATTCATTGTAAAACTGTGTTGGCGTATGCGGTCGGAAATAGAAACGTGCATAGTCGTGAGCATCGTTTCTCAAATGCACTACGTTTCCTGCTGCATCGCCTTTTATAGTTGCTTTATTTCTGCTTTGAATTTTTCTTTTTTTAATAATTTCTACTGCATTGTCAATATGCGAAAAGTGATAAATATGCCCTTTCCATTGTGAATATTGCTGTTCGATTTTATCAATGAAATTTAGACTTGAAGATTTACTTATTTCATCAGTAACATAACTTCCGAGAAGTTCTACAACCCGTTTGTTTTCTTTGAGTGCCGTCCAGTTCCAGTATTGTTTATACTCTTGAATTATATCCTCATTGAAATCAATATTAGTGTTTGATGAAATTAAATCCCATTTTAAATATTTTTTGAATTGGTCTAAAATCTGATTGTTTAATGCTAGCTTTCCTGATTCACATATAAAACGCCAATTCCAATTGTCAGCAAAACGTTCAATAAAATCAATATCTGAAAAATTGATTTGTGGATTTTGAGTAATACTGTACCAATCCCATTTTGTTTCAAATTTTGCAAGTAGTTCTTTGGTTGGGTTTAAACTGGATTGTTGTGAAATGAAATTCCAATCTAAGTCAAAATCTTTGGTAAGCGTTAGTATTTCCACAGTTGGCAAAAACGTTTTATGTCTTGAAACTGCTCTCCAATTCCAAGATTTTGTTTTCGTTTGCTCAATTAATTCAATGTTAAATTCAAGATTAGTATTTTCAGATAGATAATTCCAGTCCCAATCCTTGTCCAATAGTTGAACAAGCGTTTCGTTGTTGAGTGCTAAATTCTTCCTTTTTGAAATCGCTTTCCAATTCCAATTCTTATCTTTTAATTCAAGAATAAGTTCGTTGGAAAGTTCAACCTTTTCATTTTCAGCCAAAATTTGCCAATCCCATCTTTTGTCTTTGGTAGCAAGGATTAAACCGCTTTCAATGTTTATATCTTGTCGTTTTGAAAGAAATTCAAATTTTATATATAATTGAAATTGTCTTACAACTTGTTCTAAATATTTTTCATTATCTCTTTTCTGTTTCGTCAGAAAACCGCCAAATTCACTAAGATATTCCCAATCCCATTTTTCGCCTTTGTGTTTGGTTAGAATAAATCTATTATAAGTAATATTTTTATTTTTTGACAGAATTGCCCAATTCCAATTGTCAGCGAACTTAGAAAGATATTGGTCAGTATTTTTTAACCATTCTTTATAGTTAGGCCAATTGCTTGGACTGAATTTTTGATGAATCGCTTTGCTATCTGAAAAAACACTCCAATTTATTTTTTGCTTGAATCTATTAAGTGTTCTTGAATCAGTTGGAAAATGTTTGTGATTAGAAATAAAATCCCAATCCCATTCAAAAACATCTAATTGAATGGTTGCTTCAACAATAGGGAATAGAATTTCAAAAGAAAATTTAGCCGTTAAGACTTTCCAAAATTCTTTTCGTTTATCGCTTTTTACAACGGACAAACAAGCCGCAATTCTTGGTAGTTGCTTATCCATCGAAAGCTCGTTTTCGATTGTAAAAACTTCGTTTATCAGAAATTTCCAATCAATGAAACGTGCAAATTCTTCTAAGGTGTCAAGGATTGTTTCTTTGTCAAATTTTTGGGTTGCTATTTGCCAATCCCATTTTTCTAATAGTTCTTCATCTTCAAAACTATCAAGAATAGTTTCCTGTGTGCTATTTTCTGTAATGAAACTCCAATCCCAAGGGAAATGGCTATTTGCAAAAATGTAATCTTGATTTTCTTTTTGAGTTAGTGATTTCCAAAACAGAATTTGTTTTTCTCTATCTGTTTTATTGTGAAACACTTCTAAGTGTTTATTCCAAAACTCAACATCAAATGTTGATTGAGCTAAAATTAAGTTCCAAAGTAGATTGTTTGAAAAATTAAAATTGCCAATAAGAGCCTTTTCTATAAAGGCAATGTTGTTAACCAGCTTTTTATTCTGCGATGTCCCTTCCCAATTCCAAGCAAAATCAGGAAATTCTTCTATCAAGCCGTAATCTGAAATTTGTTGACTTACATTTAGAAATCCTTTTTCTGTGGTTATACGACTATGATATTTTTGAAAAACGGTTTTATTCCATTCAACATTTTCGTTTGTATCAAAACCATTGATGTAAGTTTTGCTTTCCCACTGTATCAGATTTTGCTGTTCAAAAAAGTCAATAAGGTTAGGTGTCCAGATATAATTTTGATGAGCCACAATAAAGTTTTCGGGTAAATGCTGCTTTAAAAGAGATTTAAACCACTCTTCCTTCAAACATTTAGCGGTTATTTCTTCATTATTAAAGAAGCGATTTAAAACCGTGTGCCAATTTAATTTTCTTGCAAGTACTGAAATGTTCTTGTGAAGAAAATTGAGATTAATTTCTTCCGAAATGAATTTCCAATTCCAAGATTTTAAAATTATTGTTTCAAGTTTTTCTCGGTATTTGATAAAAGTATTTTTGAAAACATCATTTTTACTTACGGTGATTTCGTAAAAATCCCAATTAAAGTTCTCAATGTTTTCTTCAATAAACTTATCAGGTAAGTTTTTTGATAAATAGTTCCAATCCCAAGTTTGCTCTTTTAGTGCTGAATTTTGAAGTAACGATATTACAAATTCTGTTTCTTTATATGAAAGTTCTTCAAAATCCCAGTTTAAGTTTTCAATCTGCTCATTAATAAAATCATTATCGAATCTTGCTGTAAGTAATGTCCAATTCCAATATTCAGCATATTCCTTAATTACGAATTTTATGCTTTCAATCGGTACTTTTTCGGAAATTGTACTCCAAACGCTTCCATCTCCATTTTCAAGAAATAGTTTAAAAATGGATTTATTGCTCCAATCAACTTTTGAGTTTTCTGCAAGTTCTTTCCAATTCCATAAATCAATGTAGGTTTCAATGTCTTGTGTGGTGATTGAAGTTTTTTCAGCCAGAATGTAATGGTACATTCCTTTGCGGATTAACTGCTCTTTAATTTCCTTATTCTCTGGCAGTTCAATTAAACCAACAATTTCAGGTAACGCAATACCTGATTTATAAATGGAAATATTGAATGAATTGTCTATTAAAGTTATATCGCATTGTAAAGAATTTGTTTTGTAGCTTATCGATGGTATACTTTCAATTAATTCAACAATTTCTCCGTTGTAAATATTGTTTTCAAACAACTGAAATTGTAATCTTTGTTTTAATTCAGTATTTTCAGATGCTGCCTTTTCGTTTGCCTTTTCGTTAATTATTTTGTTTTTTAAGTCAAAAACATTTTTGAAAGAAAAATAAAAAGTTTCACCTATTGCAGTTTGGTTTTCAAATAGCTCAGTTGTGGCGTAGTAGTATTTGTATTTCAGCTTGCTTTTTAGGGCTTCTTGTCCAAACTCTGTCAGTTGGATAACTTCTTTGTTTAAGTAAATCAAATTGTACTCTGTAAGTCCTTTGAGATAAATGTTTAAAACATCCATTTCGGCTAAGTCTTGCAAATTGAATCCAAGAAGTTGTCCCAAATCAATTAGCTCAACTTGATTTCCTTTTGCATTGATGATTGTACAAAATATTTCATCAATTTCATTGATGTCAAATGCCTTTCTATACTTAATCTGATAAGTAGTAGATTTTACCGTCCAGTCAAACGGGAATGATGCATATGGTAAATTAGTGCTGTCCATCTTCTTCTATTACTTTTTGTAATTCCTCTGCACTAATTATTTTCCCGTTCGTTTTGATAGTCTCGTATACATTCTTGTAAATTGGTTTTCTGCAAAAATGGTCGCTGTTTCCTACAATTACCAATAAACGTCTTGCTCTAGATAAAGCAACATTTAATCGATTTGGCGATTCTGCAAAACCTAAGCTATCTTGATTTGGATAACCTAATTCACCGTAAATTTCATCTGGTTGTTGCCCTTGAAAAGATGCTATTTTATTGCTCCGCACCATTGAAACAATAATGATGTTTCTTTCCATTCCCTGAAATCTATCAACAGTGCTTAATCTAACAAGATTTTTTTTGTCATTATCTCTCCCTTTTCCTTTATATAAGTCGTTATGGTTTTTCAATAGCATTTGTTCCAAATGGCTAATTTGTTTACCATAGAAACTAATAAGTCCAATTTGCTTTTCTTCTATAGATTGATTTGATAACCATTTATCAAATTGACTTTTCCCTTCGCAGTTTTTAAGAACTCTGAGAATGTTGTCAATGGCTTCAATTTCTCCATAATTGACTCTTGAAGTACCCTCCTGTATTTCAGGCGTTGTTACGTTTATCCAAATTGTATGCGTTTCGGGAGTAATGAAGTTTCGAAATTTTAAACCGTGATACCTTGAATCCCATTTATCAAATGAATTGTGATAAGTTTCTTCAGTCGGTAAACCGCATTGTAACCCCTTTTCACTGTCTTCCTTATAAAATTGTGCTATAACATCATTAATAGCGGGGTGCATTCTGTATTGTGTACCAAATGTTCCTCTAATGCTGTCGTCTATATTAGAAAACAATCTTTCAAACTGTGATGTTTCAAACTCTTTCTGCGAAAGTGTTTTAGCTAAATCTTTTTCGCCTATAGAAATAAGTAAATCTTTGATTTCTTCACCATCAATCATTGGTGGCAATTGCCTATGGTCACCAACGATAATAGATTTCTTTCCGTACAAAACAGGCAATGCAAGTTCGGGTGGCGTTGCTTTACTGGCTTCGTCCATAATTATGGTATCAAAACTTATGTTTATACGGTTACAATCTGTAAAATCATTCCCCTTGTAACTTTCTCTATTGAAAACATTCAAGTACGAACGAAAAAATGAAGTCCATTTGTTTTCTGAATTTAATTTGCCAATAGAGCTTCCTGTTGCTCCAATAAGATTGACATATTCCATGTATTTATCAGCAAATAAAACCTTCGTTTCATTGCTCGGATTTTGCAAATGATTTTTCCACTTCACTAATGCTGTATCAATTTGTTCATTGTGTTGATTTGTAATTCGGCTTGTAATGTTGTTTATCCAATGAGAAACAGTATTGCCTTGAGTGGTGTTACTTTTTTGCCAATCTTCAATAGCTTCTATTGAATAAAAATATCCTTCCGATTCTAAATTTTCTGTTTTTCCAAAACGAATTGGTTTTACAACATTGTTTTGTGAGTTTTTTAATCTATCAATAGCATTATCAACAGCAAGGTTGGTTTCAGATGTCAAAAGAATTTTTTGCTTTTGTTCTTTTCTGATGTGTTGCCAAATTATTTCAGCTATTGCAGTTGATTTTCCCGTTCCTGGAGGGCCTTGTATTAAAGAAAGTTCTTCTGCATATAGTGATTTGTATATGGCTTTACGTTGTGAATCGTTTAATGATTTTGAAAAGAGATTATTTTCAAAGTCTTGCCATTCTGCACTTGCTTTGTTTTGTAAATACTCAATATTTTCAATGCTTTTAGCTTTTGAGGAATCATACAAAAACTCCTTTGCGTTGTCATTTGGAAGTTTTTCCTTGGAGTCAAGTTTAAGAACAGTATCTTCTAATCGTTTTATTTTATCTTTTTCACCTTTTAAGTCTGGGAATATGGCTTTTACCGTTTCTTCAACTAGGTTTTCTTTTACTTCGTCAAGTTTATCTTCCTCAACTATGAAATACAAATCAGGATAATCCACCTTTTTCAATTTGCCTAAATAGAATTTTTCCTTTGGGTTCCCAAAATAGAAATCTTCTCTTAAAAGTTTTGAAAGCTTTTCTTCTTCCTGTTCAACTTTTAATTCAAAGTTTTCTTCGCAAAGGTATTTTTCTTGAAATGTATCGTTTATCGTGTAGCTGAATTCTGACACAATATAATCGTCTAATTGATTGTGTAATCGAGCAAGAATTTCTGCTTTATTTCCCGTTTTATAAAATTGACGAAATATTAATTTTTCACCATTTGCAATTAGTTTTGTATTCAGATTAGGGAATTCTATTTTTAGATTGGCTTGTAATTCATGCAATCCAGTATCAAACTTAATTTTGAACTTGTATCTATGGGTTTCACCTCTATTGTAAATATCAAAATATGAAAATGATTTTACGTAATCTAGTTTTTGAATTAGTTCATCCTCTGTTGCAAAATCAAAAGAAATTGTTCTGTGTGCTTGGCTTATCTGAAAATCATTTCCATGTATTTCTGAAAACAATTTGTTCCAAAATACATCTTCATTCTTTTCAAGTTCGTCAATTCCTTTGTCAAGTCGTCTAGAAGCATATTTATATTTTGTTGTGTAGGAAAACTCAAAGGGATTATCAGGAAAATATTTGTTAAGAGAACGCTTTAAACGATATACTTCAAAACTCAAATCGGATTCGTGAGTCTCATAGAAGCTATTATCATATTCAATAAGGAGGCAATTATCTTGTGGTTTAGGAAAAGTGATTCCTGATATTTCTAATTCTTCAATCTTATGGTTTAATTTTTCCGCATCTTGAAATTTAAAAATCAAACAATTTCCACGTTTCTCTAAACCAAAGTGTTTAGCAAATAACTCATAGATATTTTGATGTAATTCGCCTGTTACGGTTAATATTTTAAAGCGATTGTTCTTTGTGGAATCTCTTTGTGATATTTCAATATTTCTGTAAAACGTGGAAATAAGAAAGGTAAGGGAAGGTTTTATTGAAAAAACTGCACCAGCATTATTGTCAAATCTAAGCTCTTTGATTTCTCTTGTTTTCTTCCATTCATCTAAGGTTAAAAATAGCAGTCCTGAATTTTTAAAGTGATAGTTTGTTGGGAGTTCTCCAATTACATTTTTCAATTCATCTTTGAAGTTGTTGTTGCTTCCTGAAATGTATCCTTCAATAACTGGATTTTCGTTAAAATCAACGTAACAGATTTCAGAAAGTTCTTTTAGTTTAGTAAGTTTTTCATCTGTGATATTTGTAGTGTTTTCAATACTTGTCTGAATATATCCACTGTTAAAATCAAAATTTACTACATTGAAAATTTGCTCAACTTCTTTCTTGAATACTTGTTTGAATATTTCTTGGTCAATAGTAAGATTCAATTTCAGTCCGTCAAGTTGAATTTCTTTTGATGTGTCAATTCCAATAGGTTTAGATTTGTGTTCTAAGATTTTGGATTGTGCAGTAATATATTTTTTCCAGACTTCCTTCTGATTCATATGTTTAATTTCAGATGGTTAAGTTAGAATTTTCGTTTCAGCTTGATTCCGTGCGTTGGCAAAAAGTGGCTCTTTTGGTTTTGCCGAAGGGGCGGTTTTGTGTGTCGGGGCAAAACCAAATGTGCCACTTGTGCGGCTGGTTAAAATTGTTTTTAAAAAAGTGCGGTGGGAAAAAAAATAAAAAACATCTGATCGGCAAGAGTGTCGGCTTACACGCTGTCCCGTTTGAATATGTTCGATATGATTGACTCGTCCTAAAAAAAGTTTACACATTATTACTAAAAATCCTACTACAAGTTTACACTTTTTA
>ENA-ORBV01012182-ORBV01012182.1-microbial-mat-metagenome-genome-assembly--contig:-NODE-12182-length-13324-cov-5.766740_pt1 | contig 13324 bp, 8 predicted proteins | sample MGYA00237777_ERZ505514 | MGnify/ENA primary metagenome ERZ505514 (study PRJEB26160, sample SAMN06269048) | microbial mat metagenome | isolation source: Oligotrophic lake microbial mat | place...
GGTCACTTTATTTAGTAAACTACTTTTCTACAGTACAGTCATCTACTGGAGCAGTTCTTTGTGTTATAATCCAACAGGCATGACCACAACCACTAACAGTTAATCCATTGGCTGTTAGCCAACAACACTAAGTCTTTGAACCTGGAGGAGAATTCCTGCTGCACAACAGGAAGCAACCAATCTGGTGGACACAATTAGGAGACCTTGGAGAGAACATTCTATGAGAAGACTCTTGGTCAATTCTCTGGAAAATGGCAGCATCCCTTTTGATGGGAATGAAATGAAACCAAGAGTAAGTTTGACAAATGAATTGATCACCCGGCCGGCATTTACCGGAATGGCACATGGTTCAACTTTCATACAAAGGCTGCAAGATCTGTGGACAAAGGAAGAAAATAGCACTGCTGATGCTGTCATGCACTCCAAGAATCATCCAGAAAAGGCATTTTGGGTTGACACGTGCGTTCAAAAAGGAAGTCATCTCAACAGGATGCTCATCATTTTATGTTTTATTTTTTGGGGCTGGCCCTTTCTTTCCAGCGATGATGCAAGCTCTGGTTTCACATCAGGAGAGGGTGTCAGCGGGCCGATTGAGCAACCCACGATTGGGACAACACATGACTCACTGCGAACGGGCTTCTAAGGATGATGCACTTGCGTGGACAGTGAGACGGCTTGACTTGACTTCACGAGAGACACGTGCCACCAGAGCTCACTCTTTCGATACCTCATGTTGTGTGTAGTCTGATTTTAGTCTTTATTACCACTCTACATTGCCTATTACTCAACCATGACCAGCCTCTAGCTAGCTAGACTGTCTGACACTAAAAAGCAGTCAGTGTGGGGCCCAGCAAACCTTTGGTGAAATGTCCGCTACTGGCTGGCTAGTAGCTACTAGTTGTAGCCTAATTAGCTAGCTAATAGTTAGTTAGCCGGTCCAACATTGCAGGAGTCACCTTTCCGTACCTACTAGTAGCTAGCTGCTAGTAATAGTAGCACTAAACTTTAATTTAATAATCGTCCAGTATAGTGATCTGTTTGATCCGTGTCAACACTTTGGTGTACAAGCTCCTCATTGATTTGACATTCTCGAACTGAGCAATTCCAGCATACCGGTCAAGCCCGGCCTGCCCATTGTCAACATCCAACGCAAGCCATAAAACATCATTGAAGGCATATTGGACGCGCTGGGAACCACTCATCGCCAGCCCCAAAATGGAATCCATCAATGTTTTCCCCAACAGCTGCACGTTGTCCTGCTCGCCTCCTGTATCGACCAGTTGTAGCAATGTGCAAAAGCCAGCTGCAATAGCACGATGAATCTCAAAAGAAGCTCGGCGATTGCTCATTATCTCGAGCAAAATTGGTTCGACTTGGGCAAGGTCAGTATCTGGATTATTTGACCTACCAACCACAGCTCCGAAGGCCACACAAGCAGCTTCTTTTACAATTTCCGTGGCGTCGTTCATGTAAGAAATGACGTTTTGGAGAGCAGTATCCTTCAGTGCTTGGTCGAGCTCCTTGCCAACGGATGAGGCAAAAATTTGAAGTATTCCACAAGCTTTGCCGTGCTTCATTTTTCCCAGATCATCTACCTGGTCGACTAGAAGCTCGCTCTGGAGGATCTCCGCAGCAACGGTCGGGTCCATCAGCTCTACTGTGGCGCCCATTACCTTGGCTGCAGCTTGGCGAACATTTTCATCGTCGTTCTGAATCAACAATTCTTTCGAGGCATCAAATGCGGAGCGAATGCTCTCCGGCAGTTTCGCTTTCTTGCCGCCCTCCTTTAACACAGCCGCGAGTGCTTCCAATGTTGCAGTTTGGACGGCCGTCAAGGCCCCGCTGGTCTCACTCGCAGCTGCGGCCGCGCTCTTTCCAAGTGATCCTGTCACCAGCTCTTTTATGAGAGGATCAACCCTCGTTGACAGTGGCATGAGCAGCGATAGGGATCGAATAGCTTCTACACGGACTTGACGAGAAGGATCAGACAGTGCCTTGACAAAAGTGGTTTGAAACTGTGGAACAAATGCGCGCAAAGCAGGGCCACCCCGGACCAGAATCAAGCCAAGTGTTCGCAAAATTGCTATCTTCACATTCGAGGGATTCCGGTCACCGACGACACGTAATAATGGTCCTGTCATTTTGATCAGCAAAGGGCCAGCTAAAAATTTGGGAGCCGTCAGAGTAATGGCCTCGGACAATCCTAAAGCAGAAACCTCTCTAATGTTCGTATTGCCGTACAAAATTCCGCGCTGATATATAGGGAGCAGAGGTTCCAAACCTGGCACACAATTGAGAAAGATCGCGATTGACAATGAGCAGATTAATGAGGGTTAGTCCGGCCGCTGAACGAGTCGCATATCGAAAGAAGTCCCAATTTCGAAAAGAAAAAGTCTACGAAACACTGGCACAGGTGAGCATACCTTTCGGGATGTTGAAGCCGGGCAAAAAGAATTCGCCGTCCCCAACACCGCCTTTCTTCCGCCTACTTTCGCTCACCATGCTGTTAAGTAGGTTCCTCATAAATTCAATATGTTTCGCCGATTCCTCAGCAGGGATGTGTTTAGACAAAGCCGTCCAGGCCTTGTGACCGGACTTCAAAACATCCCCATTGTCATCATTCAACCGATAAATCAATTCTCGAAGGATTGTTGTAAGGCATTCGTAAATATCCTCCGACCCAGAGCCTGTAATCCCAAAAAAGTGGAGAGATAGCGTGCAATGAATTCAATTGGTGTCAGTACGGGCGCGTGAATTTTTTATTATCAGGCTGACATCTCATCGTAAATACTCTCGTGGGAATTGGTGAAACACCCAGATAGAGTTTAACGAGTCTTTGCACCACTCAACGAGATCAAAAGTGAGACGGCCAGGAAAAGTAATCCAACTTACGTTCTGTGATTGCGCTTTCGAACATCCAGCAAACTGCCATCCGTATTTCAGGCTTGTCGTGGCTAGATTTGGAAGCAATTTCATTGATAAGAGAGCTGACGCCTGCCTCGCTAACACTGCCGCAAATAGCAAGACAACACTCTTTGATCGCTTGCACTCGAGCTTCTTCATCGTCACCGCTCTCTACCGACTCATAGCTATCAGCAAGTTCCCCCAAGAGAACAGGGACGATTGCGTGAAAGTGGTAGAAAATGGTTTCCCCAGTGACCTTTGATATCCCAGCGAGAGCGTCAGCGTGACTTTTACTGACTGGCTTCTGAATCAGGCGAGGGACAATATATGGGAGCAAGTCTTTACTTCTGAGAGATAAAATCCCTCTCAAGCCATTGAGGGCCTGGTTTCTTGACTTGTCGTCGAAGCTTGTTTCGAGTGCTACCATTAGCGATGGCACAACTTCATCGAGAGCCCTATTACCAACAACGGAATAAAGGCTTTGAAAACTAGCAGATGCCATTTGGCATACCAGCTCATCCTCGTCACACAGAGCGTCCTGAACAAGTTTCACAATTATCTCAATGAAACGTAAAATTTGATCTTTACTGGAGCATTTGATGACTTCCGTGAGCCCAACGCACACACCACGTTTTGTGTTGCTGTCGCCTTCGTACAGAGTCTTGCGCAAAACCGGGATGATTACTGGTAGACTAAAGTCTCCGAGCATAGTCACCACCTCGCCAAGGCAATGTCCTGCTACCTGCATCCTCTCCGTATCACCGCTTGCTAGACCCACAATGACTTGTCCAACCAAGACAGGTAGAATGTCTTTAAGCGTTCTGCGTGACCAGGAAAAAGAAACAGGGCACTTGATGAGTCAGGACCGATACCGCTCCATGAGAGATGATTCATCATCGCGTATCGCCGTTCCGTATGGCCCATGAAGTGATTCAACAAGGTTCGGCACCATATATCGTGGTTAATTATCAACCAACAGAACTCGTCACTATTCATCATGCAAATGCAATCCTGTTTCGCTGGACCTACCTGGCAGTCACGCTCACAACCGTTTTCCACACTTGAACAGCTTGGTGGCGCACAACCGAAGAGTTGTCGCTTCTGGCAAGATACAAGCCACTGAGGACGCGCTTTCTACCTTCCATTCCGAGGGTGAGAGCAATCTGGGCCTGCGCTCGCTCAGCTCGGCGAATATCCTCTCTGGTATCACCATCGCCGATAAGAATTTGGGTACCTCCGATCGTACTAAGCAAATCCCCCAAGAGAGAAAGCGACGCCAAACGGATTCGATAGTCCACGTCAAACAGACCGGCTTCGAGGGGTGGCAAAATCTTGTCAAAGTACAGTTTTCCATGGCTTCGGATGAGGACTCGACCAGCACGCATTGCGACTTCTCTCACAGGTTCGCTGTCGTCACTAAGGCCACCAATCAAAGCCGGCAACGACGCATCCAGAAGTGGTGCAAATCCCTCCCCAAGTGCCGGCGGCAGGAAGGTTAACATCCAAAGCACTCCCTCGCGATTGCTTGCGGTTGGGTGGTTCTGAAGAGGCAGAATCTCCGTCAACATCGTGTTTTCGGTGACATCCGTTCCGGCTGCAATCAACAGTTCTGTCAATCCGCACGCTGCTCCGCTACGCTCAGCTGACGAGCAAGCCTGGTCGCCTAACTTCTCAATGAGCCAAGGGCGAAGGTCGTTCACGATAGGATCCCCTAGTCCCCGCACAAGCGAGCCGAGAGCTTTGGCGCTCGTTCCCCGGACATCTGGGATTGGATCTATGAGAAAAAAAAGATAAAGGGAAAATATGGAGTTAGGAAAAGGATTGGAAAACACCTGTACGTATGCCCATACTGGCTAAATGTACCTATCAAGGCCGATTTCAGATCCGGTAATAATATGGGTATGTAGGGGAGGAAGTCTTTTGGGTCATTTATCATTGTGCAGATATTTCCAGCAATCAGGGCCCCCATTCGCTTCGTTGTCGCAGAGCGGTCTCGTAGGCCACGGTGAAGAATTGGAACAATAAGTGCAAGGCTAGGTGCATCAATGGCATGCAGAAATTCGGTTTCGATCAAACCTTCGAGAGCACTGGTAGTGTGATCAGCTGGATCTGTCAGCGCCTTCAAGAGCAAGTGACTTATCTCAGAAATCTCAGGATTTCTGACAACCGTACTTATTTCATCCAATGCCTCTTGTGCGGCCGCCTTGACCTTAGGATGAGTATACCCGAACGCTTCAGTGAGCTTGGGGACAACTTTTGGCAGTGCCGAAGCAAGTTGCTTGGGAGCAAGGTGACTCATAGCGCCCAACATGCGAATAGCTGCTTCTTTCGTTCTCCATGCCGGGTCATCAAATGCCGTTAAGATAGCTGGCATGACCAGTTTAACTCCGTGCGCCGAGAGCTTACTCATGATCAGCCCACATGTGTCTAATGCAGCCTTTCGTACATAGTCACTGCTATCGCTGAAGGCTTTGAGGAGCGACGGCAGCAAGACAATCACATACGGCTCAAAGAGAAGCCCAAGGCGAACGCTGAGCAGCTCAATAGCGAACAATGAACCTTCCTTGCTGTTCGGTTCTCCTGATGCACACGCTTCTTCAAGCTGCTTCACTATTTCATATTTCTTGAGCAGAGCAATGCCGCTACCTTTCACAGCCGCGGCCAATCCATATGCAGCACCCCTCCGGCCAGCCAGGCTTTCACCACGCAAACATTGCTGGAGCAAATTTGTAAGAATCTTTTCAATTCTTGCTTGGGTGTTGCCTTTCTTCATCAACTTCGCCAGAATCTCGTAAACGCTACTCTGTACGTCCTCGCTTGGCGTTGACAGCGTAGCGAGAAGCATATCAATTGTGTCGTCAATTTTGTTTGCGTGTTCTGGCCCTTTAAGATGCAACGCAACCGACCCCAAAGCGACAACGGCACCTTCTCTCCGTCTGTCACAAGCATCAGTGTCTCGCGGTAACTTCTCCGTAGAAAGGGAGCTCAGGGCGTCTTCATCAGATATGACACCTTTTTTAAGCACCTCTTCCAAGTGGGGCAAGAGGAAAGTGACGGCCTCGTCGGACCCCCCGTGAGTAACAACCACATCGCGAAGCGCATCGCGAGCAGAGCTCTTGACTTTCTCGTCACTCTCCGCTATACCATACGCCATGAGGAAGCTCGTCAACAATTTTAGGGCAGGAAGATCCATCTGAACGGATGTTCCTAGCTTTGTCAGAGCAGTGACTGCTAGAAGGATCCCAAGCCTGGCCGATATCTGTTCAGGAGAATCCTTTGACTCTTCCTTTGTTTGCACTGGGCCAGTTGGAAACTGACTAGCAAGAATATTGTCGTCTAGAGTACGCTCTTGCTTCGGTTTCAGCATTGCCGCCGCCAATGCAGAGGTCTTCTTCTTCTTCGCAGCAGGCTTTCCAATACCGGCGACGGCAAGCGCGGATTTTTTGGCAGTCGATTTCTTTTTAGGTAGGCCGAGCGTGACACTCGTCTTGGCAGGAGCCTTAGATTGTGCTTGCTTTTGGGGCAGCGCTGTCGGAAATGGCGAATCTTTCTTTGCAACTCCTGATGGCGACGGAAAAGCCTCAATGTAGCAATTGCAGAGCTTCTGGATGTTTTTACTCACCGATTTGGGGTGCATTGCCATTCCCATGGCGTAAGCGTCGGCAGCGGCGCGAGCGATACTCTCGTCTGGGTTGCACAGCAGAGGGATTAGGGGGGCAGCATACATCAAAGAGGGGGCTATGGATACAGAGGATTGCTCATCTTCTCCTTCACTCTCCTTCAGCTCTCCGTGGATGGATTTCCACGCTTTCCGTGCTTCGACGCGGGCGGCTTCATTTTCGTCAAAGCAATTCACCCAAATCCTGTTCTCGATCAGGGGATTTTTTTTCAGGAGACCATTGTGCTCTGAAGCGATGTGTCGGAGGGCGATCATAGCGCCTACTCGGCAAGCCTTGCCTCCTAATGCGCCTCGGTCATCGAGAAGTGGTGCTAGCTCGGCTGTGCTCAAAGCAGGGCAACCGGCAACATCATTTTCCGCCCGGAAGCAAGCAACTAGCGTCATGTTCGGACTAGGATTCGTAAAAGTCTGCGCTCGGTCATGTTTCATAAGTGCCAACACACTCACAACCATACGCTTCCTCAGACCCGTAACCACTGGATCCGCTTCACCGCCAGCAAGCAATGGTGTATGCCATTCCAAAACACGCAGTGCTGCCTCGCACCCGTGTGTAGCCCGAGGCCCAACTAAAGCAGCCTGGACTATTGGAAAAAGGAACACAAACGAATTTCCAGACAGAGGACCATGGAGTTCTTCCATCTCGCGAACTACACAAGCAGCTGGTTCGCAATGGCTGGGTAAGGGAGAAACAAGGAGAATGCTGTCCTCGTCCTCAATGGAATCCACTCGCAACGGCGTCGTTTCGACTAATTTTGCAGCGATTCCTTTCGTTTTCGTTTTTCTCCGACAGCTAATGGTAAGGGCTGCCGCAAGGCGTGGGGCATAACCCTCGTGAATTTCGAAGACAGATGCCGCCAAAGTTACCAAGCAAGCATGTGCGTTCACACGCAAGTCTCGAATTGCACTGAAAGCATTGCACTCTGTGACATTTGACGCAACAACTGGTTCTGAAAACGATGGCAAGCAAGCATTACCAACTTCCAAATCCGAAACACACAGAAAGCGGATTGCCGCGAGGGCACGCATGAAATCGCCATACACCACAGCCACCATTCTCTCTCGCTCCTCGTCTTGCTGCGCTATCGTCTTCTTGTCCTCTGGCGTCAACGCAGCTGGTCGACTGTTGCCAGCACCTTCCGCTTTTTTCTTCTCGGCGATCTCTTTTTTCAATTGCCTTTCCCATTCTTCTTCTTCCTTGGCATTAAAGCCTCCTCCTTTCTTACCCTTGCTGGCACCAGATTTCGAAGTGCCATCGTCGCCCTTTTTGGTTTCGTTCCTGTGCAAAGTTCCGAGTGGACTAAACATCAAATGAATGTCATTTTCACACAAAGATTCAACATCATCGAGAGCTTTGGTGATGAACTCAGTAAGACGCGCTGGGATTTCTTTTGTGCACAAGAAACTGGCGACCTCCAACATCTTGCTTTCCGCTTGATCCTTTTCTCCACCATTTTCAGCGCCCTCCTCAACCTCGTCCATCCTCTCGTCTGAAAAGTACTTTCCAGCAACTGCTCCAAGCGAAACCATGAGACTCAAAGCCGCTAAATGAAGCGTCTCGCTAACTTGTACTGGTGTAGTTTGGCCATCCCAACAAAAGGAGGACAAAGCGGAACAGCGAGCGATACAACTGGCGAGTGCCGTGACAAAACTTGTGTCCTCGAAACACTTTACATTGGACTTCAAGACCTTTGAAGTGCTCCGTTGTAGGCTTGTCCGTTGAGGTCCATCATCTTTGAGGGACGATCCAACATGCATCAGCATCAAGACTTGAGCCAGTAATTGTGGGCTGGGGGTGGTGCCATCGGTGGCAACTGATGTTGCTACGGTCGAATACGCTACCCGGCGCACTGCGCTAAAATCCATTGCCCCATTTGTCGGGCTGTCGCTAGTTGCACCTGATGAAGCCGGGTCTAGTTCTTGGGATTGCCGCGCCGCAGCATAAAACTTGTCCACGAGGCTTCTGGCTTGGTTTTCACGATCATTGATATGCATCCATAAAGTAGTTGCTAGATCTAGCGCCACCTTCGGCTGATAAGTAAGAACCGTCTTCGTCGTCGAGGCGATGGATTCGGAAGGAGGTGGCAAGAATGATCTTCTCTTCCCCTTCATTGACTGCGGGCTTCCTGTTGGTGCTGGAGGATTAGCAATACACGCAGACAAGGCGCGAGCAAGCTGAACACTTTTCAAGGAAACATCTGCCTGACTATCGGCCCATTTAGTCGCCAGAGCCATGACTCGAGGAAGAAGCAAGCGAACCAGTCCACTTGTACCCGAGTTCGAAGACGTGACAGCATCTAACATTTGGGGCGACCAAACAAAATTTGGAGTTGCCTTCAATGCATTGACAAGGAACGGGTGCGTAGACCCTCCTACTCCCAAGGCATGAACGAGTCCCAGATAGACTGCTATTAATCCCTCTACAGACGCGGTCGGTTTCTTCGCTGAGGTTGTGGCAATTGCTTTTGTAATAATTCCGTCCAAACCCTTTTCGAGAGGGGCCTTGGTTTTCGAAGCAGCAAACAAATCCATGGCCATAAGCTCAACAGCATCAGGGTCTACAATGGTTTGAAGGAAATGGCCTACAACGGCAATGGTGTCTGGACCGTCCTTGGCCGTTAAAGGCTTTCGCAAGATGTCCATGACAGGTTCCACATCCGAATGAGGATTGTTGCGTTTAGCAACACGCCACCAAAGCCACAAGGCAGTCATTCCCTCATCTTTTGCTTCACTTGCCGACTTTCCTTCCTTTCCGATTAACGCCGAAATTGCTTGCAAGATGTGTGGTATTTCCTGGTCTAAATTCTCCACAGGCCAAGATACCTTCAGGTCATTGTTTTGGCTGCTATTCTCGAGCAAACCAAGAGCGAGTTCACTAAACAATTGATACAAAGTGCGTCTCTGAGGTGCTGCCATCGCTGTCGTCTTGGATACTTGTTGGTGCAGTAGCGGTAAGACCATTGAAACGAAACTGGAACTGTCATATGGTGCATAGGACAAGATTTGGCATGCCATGTCCCGCAAGTTTTCCTTGGTAGATTGCAATTGTTTGGCTACCACGGCCAGATATTCCTCTTGCGTTTGCCAGGGCAATTTCATCCTAAGCCCAAGATTACCCACGACGACGTGAACAAAGCCCCACAAGCACTGCATTCCACTCTCTGGAGTGGCTTTGGATTTGAGCAGGAGAGTTTCCATCCATGCCTTGGGCCAGTCCCCCTGAGTAGCAAAAACATGCTCTAAAAATGGCGCCATGAATTCTATTTCTGACTGTGTTGGGAGTTGGTTCGTTCCAAAGGCTTGTTCCGTGAAGACGGCTGACCAGTCATACTCGTTTTGTGGCACGTCGTACCCCATGCAAATGGCGACACTCCAAAAGTCGGAATCATTTTTGGCCAAGTCATAAAAGGTAGCGGCTACGAGACTGTCTCCACCCTTCTTCTCGGGTTCCGCTGCTTCCTTGCTTTTGTCTTTGGCCTTTTTTGTGTTCAAGAGGGACTTCCACTGTTGGCGACATTCTTTGTTGAGCTGGTATGGCAGTGCGTTTTTTAAGAGTGTGCAAAGGTTCCTTATTAATCCCTTGACTGTTCGCTTTTCGTCCTCGCTGGCATCAGATGTGGACAGAGGCAGATAGGAACGAAGCGCAAGCAGAAACAGAGGAATCACGCGACGATAGGCATGCTTGGAGGAGAAACAAAGATCTGCCGACGGAAAAAGCTTGGGTGAGAGCCACATATTTATAAGCGCATCCCACTGATTGCACTTGGCAGATAAACGCCAATTACAGAATTATACAACAGAAAAAAACTTACCGGGACCTTTGCCGTTGCACCCCCCCAAATACGTTCGACATTCTTCGCTCTCCTGCACGCACTTTCTCGCCTGCTCCAGAAAGCCTGAACGACGCCCTGCGCTGTACGTATCCGGTCCGCTGGATGACAACAAGGCCACCAGCACGCCAAAAACTTCCACTGCCGATTCGTTGTCCAGCATTTTTCCTCTACTGCGAAGAGTTGTTCCTCCCTCGTCTGCAGTTGCCTTGTTCAGATATCGATAGCTAGATAGTCAAAAGAATAATCCACAGTTGGCTACCAAAAATTAGACTACGACCGCGACAATACAAAAGACAATTGATGATTAACGATGAATAAAAAAATGAAGAAAGTTTGTGCTGGCCATGGTGAGCGCGGTAAACCCAACTACGAGTATAGTCCCTATTATCTAACGCTTTTTGATGGATCCTGCTGTTGAAGGACAGAAATCGGCGCAAGCAGTGGCTACGAAGAGACTTAAGAAAGTCAGTGCGAGCAACTGTGCGAGCTAGTGAAGGAAAAAGTACTGGCATTTACTAGCTAGCTAGCTAGCTAGCTAGGCACAGCTAATTTTAATAATTGTAACATCTGGTTTGCAAATGATTCAACCTCTTTGTGTCTGAGTAGGAGCGAGAGCCTAGACTGTTGTCTGTTCAATGCAGGGGGGGTAGCTGGAACATCAGATTCAACATGTGTCAATCAAGTTGACAACAACGACTTCATCAACAACAACGAATGACGGAAGATCGGCCACAACCAAAGACAACATGACCGACCACTAGCCCTCTGGCAGGACAAGGCAAGAAGGAGATAAGAGTGAAGCAACACCAGTCATAGACTCAGTCAAGGTCACTGTGTCCAACCAAGTTTGAAGGCAACTGTGACAACATGACCAGCTGATGTTTTCATCAAGGCCCAAAGATCAAATTGCAGTCCATTTGGTGGCATGACGTGATGGCAAAGGCTACGGAAACTCTCACTGTGCCTGCTATCAGTGGTTGTCCCACGCCTATTAGTCAGATGTAGCACAGATCCATGCTCAGCGGCAGACAAACATTTTTGGGAACACAAAGCAACAGAGGCTATGTGGGACAAGAAGGCCATCAAAAAGGTGCACAATGGCTGCAGTCATCATTGTTCATGAGCCAATGCTCCAAGGCAATGATTGCCAGGATTAATGTCACACCAATTTTGATCTTGTTTCTGATGTCCACGATGACATTCGTCTTCTGAGTGGAGGCAATTAACAAAACCGGGGCTCGGAACATGCGATTGTTGTGTGTTAGTGGAGGGGTGAATCAAGAGCACCGATCCAGAAATTTTGGAGACCCCACTGGGAATTTGCTGCAAAAACAAGAAGTGCTGGAGTTGGTGAGAGGCAAGTTGTTAGTAGAGAGGGTTAATGGTTGAAATCACTTGCGAATGTCAAGCCAGATCCCCAAGTTCTCTCTTCATCATCTTCACTTTCACACTGGATCAGACTCGGGCCTTCAGCCTCACCCATGTATGCGAGGTTGCGCCGAAGGCAAACTACTCAGCGTTCTACTAGCAGTGCTGCTATCTTATTAGAAAACTTCGAATTCCTAGCTAGCAGTACCTAGCTAAGGGAGTATTACCAAAATTTTGTATTACATTATGGCACTTGAATTTAGAATGGATTGCAAAAACGAGCTGTTTCCACAAGAAACAGTGGGCAAATCTGCGTACAAGCACTATGCGTTTCATCAAAGGGTGGCAACAGAAACGGCTCCTGATCTTGAGTTTTCGGCGTTGCAATAGTTGTAGGTGGAGTCGCAGGTTTCATCACGGCCCAACGTTTGACCAGATCATAGATATCCTTGTGCAACAAATGATTGCCTGCAAAGGGCGCCTCTAAAATGGGATCGGTATGGCTCCAGGAGGGATACAATCGAAACTCAACGGCTTCATCGAGTTTCAATGCCTTCAGGTTTTCGAAAAAGTCTAGGGATATACGGAAGGGAACCGTTTTGTCGGAGTCACCATGGATAATACAAGTAGCAGGAAAGTGCTCGCGGACTCGCGTGAGGACTTCGTCGTTCTGTGCAGCCAAATCCTCCACTGAGAGCGTAGGACTATATTTTGCTACATCATCGCAAAACATTTTCGAGACAATGGACTTATCCAACCCATTATTGTGCAAAATATCTTTCATAGCCACCAAATCGTAGGGCCCAGAAACACCGATAAAGCCCCGGATATGGAGTGCATGCCACGTGGTCGTTGTTGGCGTCTTTTCATTCGGTGTTCTTGATGTTGATTGGTCTGTGGATCTTGCATCTTGCGACGAGGTTGGATCCTCTGTTTGTTGTTTAGGTGCTTCCATTTTGGATTTCGCCAAAACGAGACAGGCTCCGAGATGTGCACCTGCAGACTGGCCGGCAATGACAATATTCTCTGGGTCGCCACCGTAATTGTCTTTGTATTCAATGTTCCATCGATATATCCGTGAAACAAAAAGGGCCATGTGCAAGCAAACGACATGTGCAGCCGGTTAGAAAGAAGGCTTTTCCAAGAAATGACACAACTCGCACAAACAACAAACAAACAAACGTACGAATGTTTTGGAGCGTCCATTCCACCGCTCGATCGCAATCGTCAATCATACCCTCCACATTGGTTTGTGGAAAATTGCGATAATCGGGAATCACCACCATAATGCCAAAGGGCACCAAGGCTCTCGCCATCAGTGTACCCCACATTTTGTAGCCAATAATCTGCCAGACAGGAAGTGATTCATTGGAAAGTGATTCAAACAAATGGGACCAGTGAGACACATTTTTGTTTGGATGGAAGTGTTAAATGTTTTGCGCCTTTCTGCTGCTTGATTTTATACTCACCCAGGCTCCACCTGTAAAAAAGATTACCACGGGCTTTGGTGGAGCAGCACTACCACTGTTGGCAGTAGTAGTCG
>ENA-ORBV01012185-ORBV01012185.1-microbial-mat-metagenome-genome-assembly--contig:-NODE-12185-length-13323-cov-5.433942_pt1 | contig 13323 bp, 9 predicted proteins | sample MGYA00237777_ERZ505514 | MGnify/ENA primary metagenome ERZ505514 (study PRJEB26160, sample SAMN06269048) | microbial mat metagenome | isolation source: Oligotrophic lake microbial mat | place...
AGATCTCACTGGCACCTTTGTTTAAATCAAAACTGTCTCAGGGGCACCTCCCCTTATGTGACATACACACACACATACATACATACATACAACCACACCATTTTTAGTCACTTTTGAGTCCCTTTTGTCAATAAAACTGGATGCCACTGATGTGGTTAGCCCCCAACATTTTGAGAACTGTCTCACCCGCACCTTTTCTTGTGTCATTCCTGTCTCACTGGCACCTTTTTTTAAATCATTGCTGTCCCAGGGGCACCTCCCCTTATGTGACATACATACAACCACGCCATTTTCAGTCACTTTTGAATCCCTTTTGTCAATAAAATTTGGATAGACCCCACTTGACTAGCTGGGGGCAATTTAAAAACTAGATATAAAAAAGAGCCTTAACATGAAAGTATCAAAGTGCGCTGCTACTAGAGTTGTTGTAGTAGGTCAGTCCTACCTGAAAAAGCATTGACTTTTGGGCCCCACTAGGGCAAAGGTTGAAGAAGAAAAGAATGGGTTTAATGATAGAGATTTGCACAAGCACACAAGCTGCTTCCATTGGTCCTTTGTTGTTGTAATTTGTGAATCCCTATGTTTTAGTTGACTCAAGGGCTATCCAATGATTGCAAACTCCAGATTGTCTTTGTGGCTAGCTTGCTTGTTGAAGTCTTTGTTCCCAGGCAGTTGAGCTCAAGCCCCCATAGGGGGTGCTGTCAGACATTGGATTCTATGTGCAATTGTAGCAATGCACTTGCTCTTTCAAGTCTAGCAGCTAGACATTCGACTCAGCTTTGCATGCGCGCTGCAAGGAATCTGGAGTTGTGTGTGCATTCACCCTAGATTTTATTGTCAGATTTGATAAGAAGTGGTGGCACAGATGCAGATTGGATTGCACTAAAATCTTGGGTGCGCAGAGGACATTGATTGGTGAAAAGTTCAGACTGCACTGATGGGGTTGCCTTGCAAGACCATGCTTCAGACAATGATTTTTCATTGGGTGTGTTGTTGCACTTAACTGTGTGCACCACTGTTGGCCTTCTGCAGGCATTGCTCTAACCACAGACACCAACTCCCCTGACTAGTCAGTGATTGTAGGACAAGGGCTCAAACTTTAGGCATGGCACCAGAAGCAAGCATCATGGACAGATCTCTAAGGTCAATGAACCTGTGGCAGGGTCCACTGTGTTTGCTCGACACTGACAGTCACAGACAACAGTTGAGGTGCCCAGTTCATTCTGCATTGATCAAGTCATGGGAATCGATCTGCACATTTGGATTCATGCCATGACAGCTTGTTCTTGCACAGAAGAAAAACGGCTTGAATCATCTGTTGTCAATGGACACCATGCTGATTGACCGTTGATGGGTTTTGCGTGGTGTGTGTCATTTGTTTTGCATTGTTTGTGCTTGGCATGTCACCATGACAATGCCATGAACAAAACAGATCAATGGCAAACCTAATGAAACACTTAGCTGAGGTCAATTCACAGCATTGCAGATCATGCAAATGACACGATGCATGACAGGTGGGTTGCAAACCGTGATGTTGTTGTTGGGCATCAGCATGATGCACCGATTTTGTCAGTTTCTTTGAAGCACATTTGTTCTCAACACTTGAAGATTGAAATTGTGGCTTGTTTTTGACCATTTGATGCAGAAGAAGAAAATCATGTGTCTGTTTGTTCATTTGTTTGCATGTTGTGGTTGTTTTGGCTTTGTTGTTGTGTGCTGTTTTTCAGTCAGTGTCGGCATCTTTTTGGGAACAAGAGCTTGAAAGTGTTGTGATCAGGTTTTGTCTGCTTGTGGATTCCTTTTTTTCCCCCGTCTGATGTCAGTTAGCAAAGTCTTTGTGGACACCTGGAGGGGTCTCTTTGAAGCATGTTTTGTTGTGAACGCTGCCAGTGTTTGGGCACTTCAGCTGTTGATTGGGTCTGGGGGATGCCTGGACAGATGTGCTTCAGTTGACCAGACATGTCCTTTGTCTGTCCATGGAAAGCCGATTGTCCATTCATTCAACAGCAAGCTTTGGGTCACTTTTTGCTTTTCAGTTGACAACTCTCTTCTTGACTTGTCTAACAAAAGTGCAGAAGAAGCTGCAAGCGTGTCAAAAAGGCGTGTGTTCTGCTAATCTTGTCTCTGAAGTCCATTGCTGCAATTCTCTGACCAGAGTCAGTGAAAGATTAGGTCTCTTCAGATTTAAAACAAACATTGCCTCAAAAACATCATCTAAAAATCACATTGTGTTTTTAGGGGCTGCTGCACATGCTTAGCAAAAGTTCATTGTTGTGTCTGGACAACAAGAAAAATGAATTTGTGGAACTGAATGCAAAACAACTGAACTTTTTTTTGGGAGAATTGGACAACATGTTCATTTGATGGTCTTCTGCCACAGTTGGGCAGATCAAGTGGACGCATGTCAATTTGGAAGACATGGGAAAAAAGATTGCTAAATGACACCAATGAGTCTTACAAATGCTACTTTGAAACCATCATTGACACATTTTTTACAAAGGCATGTCCAAAACAGATGTTCTGCATGGCAGCAATCCATGATGTTCTGTTGTCAGCTACTTTGATCAACAAATGACCCCAAATGTCAGAACTGCAGCTGATGATGATGTTGAGAAATGTGCTTTGGCTAACAACTAGACTGCATGCTGATTTGATGTGAATTGGACCCAAAGATCAACAAAAAAACAAAAAAACATGGCTCAAATTTCATGTGCACGCAAAAAAATTTCTGTGCACTGCACTGAAAACTGCAGGCCTTTTGAGCTGTTTGCAAATGAAAATCACAAGCTCAGAATGAACCAAAACTGAATGTGGCATTTGAGAAAGGCTTGGCTCAAAATCCCTAGGCGCAATCCTTTCTCTGCTGAGACAAATGATGTTTCGGCGTGAAGAATCCGCGTGCCTTTCACAGACTTGTTGTTCAATTGTGTGTGACCATCGTTGCAATGACAGCTCGTGTTGTGCCAAACAGAACAAAACATCTTGAGCTTGTTTTGCAATTGTTAGTTCAGACAACCTTTGTTTTGTGTGGATGACTGTCTCACATTGTCCGTGATGATGTGTTCGTTGTTCTCCTGAGCAAACTTTTTTACTTGCAGTGAGCAATGAGGCCATCATCAGCTTGTTCTGTGACACTGAGGAGCTTCAGTTCCCAGATGCAAGTCCCACATGAGGATGCTCTGTGTTGTGCCATGTTTTGGGCACTGGATCTGTGTCAATTGAAATTGACACACTGGCAGCTTCAAAATGTCTTTTTCACAGATCAGATCAAACAAGCTTGAAATGCTAACTGAAAACCATTCATGTTTTTTTTTGGCACATTCAAAAACCATTTGGTCAATTCTCTTCAGAATCATGCATTTTCAGCTCATCAAGGAATGAATGTCGCTGGTGTCTGACACACTGCCCCAATTCCGGAAACAATGTGCATCAACAATGCAAAAGTTGTCATTTGAAACAAGATGTCACTGTGCAACAAGGGGGGCTTGCTGTTGTCATTGGAACAATGTTGGTCTCCTCACAGTTGTCCAATGACAACGTTTGTTCAAAGATGAACTTCTCAGCATCACTTTGTTTTTCTGTCAGTTCTGACACAACGCAATGAAACAAGCAGTCTTGATCAACATTGTTTCTTGCTTGCACGCATGCAAGATGTGGCAAAAGACATGGGTGTTCAAGCTGTTTCACGCACAAAGAACTGTGTCCATGATGTGTTTCTGTGGATTCACCACCTGCTTGCCACATTGAAGTGAGCAGGACAAAGTTAGTGTTCATCATGAAAAGGATGTTTGATTGGGAACCCTGTTGTGATTGTTGGTCACAGTGTCATCGTGGGTCCCGTTTGAAACACTGTTGGGGCAATTGGGAGTTCCTGGCACGCACGCCATTGCCCCCGTTTGCGAATCCTACCAAAAGTCACCTGGTAAAAATTTTGTAACAGGTAATGCCGCTACAATACGCGCATGAGCCCCCGGAAGCAAAGAAGTGGTTATGCGACCTACTGCTAGTACTATAGTGGCTAGATACTCCGAGTCTCCGAGTATGGTTTTATTACAGTGGTTGGAGCCGTGTCATCATTTTTTTGTCCTACTTGAAGTATCGTAGAGGACGGTTCTACTCTAGCTAGCTACGTTAGTCTAGTAGTAATAATAAATACCATTATGGTACAGTAATACTAGCTAGCTAGCTAGTATGGTACTAGCTAGCTACTAAGTGTTACTGTAGATGACTTACTGTGCTCGGGCTTAAGGTTCACCGTGTCAATGAGAACTGTATGATAGGTTTGCTACAGAATGTGTGACCGAAGTAAATTATGTCTCCTACGGTGTGAAGAATGATTATTGCTCCAGTGGCAACTACAGTTGCTACTAGCTAGCGGGCATATGTTGCGTTTGTCCATTATCGTCCGGTATATCTTTCATTTTATTGAACCTTTTCTTCCCTTTGCATCACAAATTCAAAGAGCCATAAATTATCATGAAAATCACAAGTGACCATGGCAACGACGCGCAAGACCACGACTACCACGAAGACGACGATGATGGTATCGTGAGTTGCTACGAAGATTCTACTACTAGTAGCAGATCTGATGATGATGATGATGGGATTGAGGAAATCCTTGATGGAGTGTTGCAGTCAAAATCACTATCCTTGGATCGGTTAGCAGCGGGGCATTTATTGCTCCAAGATAACAGTGCTTTGAGTTGTTTATCCATGACGTCTACTAGCAAAAAAGGCACCATCAACACTGCCGGGCAGCAGCAGCAGCAGCAAGAGCCAAAAGATGTAGTCGATCGAAGGTCTTTCATGCGCAGAGAAAACAGTAGTCTCAGTGGTCTATCGATTGCCTCAACGAATTACATGAACATGTACGATATGGAAAGCGATGACTATGGTGAGTCCTTTACTTGGAGTACGGTAGAGTGGGCTTTGCAATTGTATGTACTGAGCCATACACTCATCACCTTTCATCTTCGGTTGACATATCTTCCACAGTCCTTCGTTTGGGAAATGAATGTCCCAACTTTGATGCTGACACGACACAGGGACCCATGAATTTCCATGAATGGAAAAAGGACAAGTGGGCGATCTTGTTCTCCCATCCCACGGATTTTGCACCTGTCTGCACTACGGAGCTTGCCAGTGTGGCCACCAAGTTCCACGAGCTACAAGCAATGGATTGTCTTGTGGCAGCCCTGTCGGTGGATACTACCGAAAATCATTTGAAATGGGCGGACGATGTGATTGCTCATCATACCGAGTTTCATTCCGACGAGGACCCTATCACCATTGACTACCCCATTATTGCTGATACGGACCGGTACATTTCAGCCACGTATGGTATGCTGGACAGCAATGCCGATCCATTTGCCAACACTACCAAAATGGAACTGGCCATTCGAGCCGTGTACTTTATTAGTCCCGAAAATCGACTCATGCTTCGTTTGGAGTATCCAGCCTTTGTAGGACGAAACATGAACGAAATTCTACGTTGTATCCGGGCACTTCAATTGTCCTATGACAAGGCGGTCGCCACTCCTGCGGATTGGCCTTACAATCATCCCCACAAGATGAGTACTGACAAGGCCACTAACCATGCTGCGGATGCTTACCAAGGAAGTGTCTTCCTTCTGCCCAGTGTGACAAAAGATACAGCCGACGAATATTATCCTGGTGTTCATACTTGTGACGTACCTTCCCAAAAGCCATATTTGCGTCTGGTCAAAGCTAAAGATGTGGGGCTATGTCCAGCTGTCGTCCATGAAAAAGAAGAAGCATCGTCGGAATCAACCGAAACCACTGCAAGCGCAGAACACGCCGCCAAAGGGAGCGATTCTTCGTATGTGGCTGGCAACGAAACGAAGAAAAATAGGAGCTTCACTAGCAAGCAACCGGCAGTCATTTCTATTGGAAAACGAGAAGAAAAGAAGGGGGGCAAAAGTAAGAATAAGTTGAGTTCTTGGATTCGCAAGAGTGCCAAGAAATTACTAATGAAGGATCAATAACGGATTGGGGTTCGCCTCTATTTATATTGTAAACACAAAGTTTATTTCCTATGTATGCTTCATCGATTTAGTTACAAAACCTACTACTACAGTAGGTGTCTGTTCGGGCCGGGGCCATGACGGATATTTCAATAACTATAGCGACTTCAGTCATCACTGGGGTCGTCATGTCAACCGCACCGTCTCCTAGCTAGTATCTAGCTAGATGGTCGACCCATGGCAGCGGTTTTTTCTTCTACTAGATACCTAGCTGGCCAGCTACTGTAGCTAGTAGGTGGCTGGTCTGAGCTTTGGACTACTCAATCAAGTCAATATCCCTACTAGCTAGCTAGTAGTAGCGGCTACTCGGAAATATCTCGAACTCTTTCGGTCCTATTGCGATGACGCAAATTATTTCGAACCCTCTCTAAGAGCAGGGCAATGAGATACGTCGTACCGGGATCTAACAGTAGGAGCGATACCAATAGTTACGGGCTATTAGAGCTAGCTAGTTAGTAAGCTACTCGTACTGGCATGGGTTCACAACCACGCAAACCTGGCATTATTTTGTTGCGCACAGACACACGAACAGCGGAGTACAAAAGATCGTGGTCCACGGTTCTTCTTCACAAAAAAACCTGGAAACGGCGAATCACAACAACACAGAAGGGTGATAGGACACAAAACACTCCTCTGCTCCAAACTAGCTGTAGAGTAGCTGTTACAAAATAACGATTTAAAAACCAAAAAGGATCGGCATGATGATGAAGATTTACTACAATGTTTTCTTCTTTTTGGTGTTGGCCATTCCAGCAGTGGTGAATGCAGCAGAAATTGAAGGGTTTGGTACTCCACGGGCATGGGTAGCGAAAATCGATAATGGAAGGCCACTCAAAAAGATCAAAGATTTTGACGTCGGCCCCAAGGATCCGTCTAAAGTCATCTATGACCTAGAATATTGGAATAAGATTATGGGGCGGCGCACGGTGGATGCTGATTCAGATGGACGCGAGAGGCCAGCTGATCTTACTCCCGCTGTGTGGCTTGCCATGGTTGCTTGTTTCACGGCAGGCTCAGCCCAAAAGATCTTAGCGGCTTTTGCGGCCATTTACTTTTTGATGCACGGTTTTTGGGACAACAATGGTACAACATGGTACCGCAAACACTTGGGCCTTTCTTGGAAACTTCCCTTTTGGACCATGCAAGTCATGGATCTCACAGTTGCGACATTGTGTTTCAGCCTTCCTTATCTATTTCCTCAGGACTTTTGTCGTGGCATGACTACCTTCTTATTTTGTACGTTTGGAATTAGAAAATTCGCTGAAGTTGTTGGTCGACCTGACATTGGCATCATTTGCAACTGTCTTTTTGCGTTGCGTTTTATGCTTGGGCCGGTTGGGCTGGGCGAGAAAATATTTGAGGTTTGGCTAGACAAAAAAAATTGAACTCATAGTAGTACACAATTGTCTGTTCCCCTCCACATCATTGGCCAAGACGACAACACTGAAAAGGAGTAGTAGCTAACTTTCAATATGGAGTTACGCCCTGCCTGCTTCCATCTGCGAGCATAAAGGTCTTCTAGAGGAGTTTTTATTTTCATATTGAATGCATGTACGTCTAGCTAGTAGTAGCTAGCCAGTAGGTGTCTCCATAATCATGTGGATACATGCAAGCTAGTATGAAGTGCCTTTGGAATGACCGCGTGCAACGGTTCCCATGAAAACTGGAAGCAATTTTTTCTCAAGATAAACCCATGGGCGCGCGAGGGTATACAGAAAAACCCAAGTGGACGATGGCCACCGATAGACCACTGATAGACCACAAAAAGCCAGCGAGCGATAGCTTGTTTCCTTGTAACGATGTTTCAGTTTGAGACCCCACAACCTTCGATCATGACAGCAAGCACCAAAAAAGACGATGACAATAGCAGCGACAGCCACGATGTACCCGTCTCCTTTGCAGCCGCCAATGGATTACTGATCCTCGGCGGATCTTCCATTATGACAAATGGTAGTGCCGGCGAAAGGAAGCATGGAGGGAGTCTTCAAAACTCAAGCAGTATTATGAATTCGTCTTCCATATTTTCTATGGAACACTTGCAGACGAGTATTATCAACGAAGACGCCTTCTCGAGGAGCAAAGATGACAACCTTCTTGTCGACTCAACTGGTCCTTACACTGCATCTAGCCCAAGTGCCATTTTTACAACCAAACAAGCAGCAGAAGAAACCGCTTCTGTGGTATCGGACAACAACAGCATCCATTCGGTTGACGCTTCATGTCCCTTCAAGCCATTCTGGCGCAATGGAACACTTAAGAACGGCGACGAGTTGTTCGATGCTGAAACGGAAGAAGCTCAAGAAGAACAGCCACCTGTCGCGATTACCAGTAGCGAGGAGGAGAACGAATCAGGTAGCTATATCAACGTCGTGCTCGGTGCTTATCACAGCATGACGGCAAAGATGAGCACGTGGATTGCCAAATACAGTAACAATATTGGTGATTTCTCCAGGTCATTGAAAGCGTATTTGGTCGAGTTGATGGACTATCTAAAGACTTCTGGCAACTACCAGGGACCCATGCTATGGCTGCTGTGTTTTGTTGTGGTCTGTCTGACTCGTTTCGCGAGTGGCAATTACCCATTGTTCCAGTGGACGACCAAACCCATGGCGACGGAACCTTTGTCGATTCCCAAAAGCGATTTGAAATCATTTGTGTTGTTTGAGAAGGCCAAGCAGCATACGTCGTCTCATCTCCCGTTGTCGGAAGAGGATGGCATGGAGAACCTGCAGACGGATGTTTTCAAATCCTTTGCCAGAACCGCTTGTGTGAAGGCTGGCTCGGTAGATGCCACGCGGGATGCCCTCTTTTCGAATCTCAAGGGAGTTCCCGAGAGCATCCGGAAGGATCTTGTCGAAATGGCCGTCCAACCTGAAGTGACGCTTGTGAATTCGTGGCAAGATACCAAGGCCGATACCGTGGAAGAAGGGACCGCGTATTCCTTCATGGCTTTCTTTTCCACAGCCTTCCGTCCTCGTCGTGGCGATGAGGATCAGAGCAACCGCTACGAGAGCTGCATCATGGTCACAGGCGTTTCCTTGACGGTTGCAGAAACGGTGGCAGAGTGGTCGCAGAAGCAGGAACGGTACCAAGTGGGTGTCAAGCCTTGCCATTGCGGTACGTTGATCCATTCGATTTGTATCTTTTCTTGGCCCGCCAACTAACTTGACGCTTTATTGTTCTGCTATAAATGCGTATTCATTACCCAACAGGACTCTTGTCGTGTTTGGAGTGTCCCGTGTTTGATACACGCATTACCCGATGGCCCATTTTTGAGCGTCGTAGTTTGTCGTTGAAGAAACAGCAGTCGTTGCGGAAGTGGATGATTTCGGAAGCCATTGCCAGCGCCGAACACTTGCTGGCGGCGGAGACTGGTGCACGCCTCCCATTACCGGATGGAACAGAAGGCAGTCGAAGCCTTGGCAGCTCGTATAATTCTCGGTCGCCGGCGGGCAGTCGTTGGGATCCTCTGACCGGCATGGCATGGAGCCATCCCATGAATCTGGACTTTTTCGGTGAAACGGCTCATAACGACAGGGCAGCCGGCGTCAAGAACGACGGCTTGGACACTATCCAGCTGCAGCCAGACCACGTGGTCAACCACGGTGATGATGTGAGGGAAGACGAGAACCAAGGCGGCGATTGTTTCATTGCGTCGGAGGATGGAGAGACAATGGATCTGGACGCGTAAAACGGAGACACCATCACGAGCCCCCTTGTATTTATGTAGTAGTATAGTACCTTGGTATAGATGGGGGCGGCATAAATGGATGATATAACTTGTTGTTGTTGTTGTGGCGAAGAAAACAATACATGTCGATGGATGCGGCAGTATTAAAATCGTTGTTGATGATCGTAAATTAGTAGCTAGCTTGTACACTATTTCTTTCGTCAATAAGACGCAGCATAGCATACTTGTTGCCGGCGACTCACTCGCACGGTGAATGGCACCTGGTGTTCCTTCGTTCCATGAATGATTCTTGTCGACTGGTGGATCACTTGACCGACACATTGTTGCTCGTTGGGCGAGGCTTGAGCCCGTTGTTGATGGGTGTTCATGACATTCATTCATAACCATGCATCATTATAGGTAGTTTTCGGCGCTTGCCATTTGCTTCCACAGTAGGCTGATAATTTTTTGAGTCCTTCCATCGGATCGAGTTGAATTAATCCAAGCGATTTGTTGTTGTGGAACGCACAGTGTATGTAGCTGAAAATTGTAGCACAAGGCATGCATCGACGACAAGAGATAGGATGGAATGTCACCGTCAAGGCGCATTGGCTGAATGAAGAATTATTCTCCACGAGATTCCGTTGCATTCAACTGCAAGGCGCTGCATCTCCAATAACCCTTTTTCCATTCCATTCCATTCGGTCCAACTAGGGATCCATTATTCCGCTCCACCAAATGGCCACGTCTCCAATTGGCAGTAGAAAACCATTTGCGGACATTCGATGTGACTTTTTGTGCCGCCATGCACGGAAGCAAAATGCCCCGCCCATTTCTGTAACCGAGTGCATGCAATAGGAAAATGACGTGTGTGCTGTGCAGCATGTAGTGCAAACAATGCACACGAGTAAATTGTAGAGCTGCAATGTTCAGGATTGTGTACGTAGGAGTGGCACCCGTCCTGCAGGTGTAATAGAGCCATTTGCCGATTAGTTACTTGCTGCTTCTTCCAGCGACTCAAAACATCAAAATCGGCATAATGCCATCATTTTCTTGTTTTGTGTACACGCTTTGGATATGAATGTTCCGAACAGTTCACGTGCTTTGACGTTACAAAAGGAGCAACGCTCAAGTTATTGACCCTCTCCTGCATATTGGAAACGTCGTTTGTAGATTGCAGCTTTCGACTTTTGCCATCCGTGGCATCTCGTAGATTATTTCATTAATTTTTTGACTTGGCATTGCAGTCAGAACACTCAAGTCCATTGGATTCTACAGCACATCACGCGATGCGACAAACTCCCGCAAACAACCCTCTTCCTTATTTCTGCATTGGATGATTGGCCAGTAGGGAGTTTGCCGTGCCTCGCCCAACATGATGTTCATTGCGCCTTTCTGTGGGCATCCCCACACGATGCAGTGCGAGTCCTACTAGGCAAAACTGTGCCCTCGTGCACAGCCAGAGAATAAAATCTACTTCCTTGTGTTGGGACCGTCCGATACGTCCAAAACAAATCACTAGTAGCTAGCTGCACTAGCTAGCCATGTGCAAACAGCTATTACGACTGTGCATCTTGATAGCTGCTGTAGTTGTTACCAAGCTGGTCATCTTGGTTGGATATAGATAGCCATGCTGTTATTAGCTGTAGCTAGCTAGCTAGATAGCTACTAGCTAGTGTCATCTTTCGTGTTAATTAATGATTGTTGTAACGCTCAACCCTAACTCTAAGTGGTAAGAATTGGTTTTTCCGTGTGGGTCTCACTCTCCACCCGGGCGATTAATGTGTGGGAGAAAGCCCAGCCGCTTCGCGACTGTTGAGGGCGAAGCTAAGTAGCTTTCAGCACCAAAGCTGCGTGGGAGCCCATTCGGAATGCTGATTGATGGGGCAAAGCCAAGGGCAAAATGCGCGAAAATCCGAAATTCTGCAGGCGCTCTGTGTGGATCAATGCAATTCTTGTCTCTTAGGGTTAGGGCTCTTTGAGTCACACGAGCATGGACAATGTGGAGGATTCGCAAGCAATCCAAATTGTTTCACTTGGTCGCACAGAATGACATGAAATTTCTTCCATGGTTTTAACATTTCGCCTCATTTTTTGACGGATCCGCAACAACATGCTTGTGGAAGATCATGCGGTGTCCATCAACCTCGTGGTGTTGAATCAGCTAGGTGCTGGCCAGCCAGAGTGATCAGGAACAAGCACATGCATGCATGCAGTTTCAGATGATGCGATCGTTCGTTGCAACTGCAGTGCATTGTGACATGGAGCAGCTCGCAGGCCAGGGAAACGGATGGGCGTCCGCACGGGTGCTCATGCTGTGTCCATTTGCATGCAAGGTGTGGCAAGGAAAAACAGTGGTGCGCACTCCACAGCTGTCGCGCCCATCCCTCCCGCACGGCCAGGAAGCACAATCTGATTTTCGCTGGAAGGAAAGAACTCGGCTTGCCTCTGCTTTGCAGCATCTGGCCGAACACATCCGATGCGCTGTTCTGTCCGGGCCCATGCTGCCAATGTCTCCAACATTTTGCAAGATTCGCATCAGCCAGTTTCGAAGGGTGTCCGATCTTGACAAACAAAACCACGGCCCGTTTGGTTCCAATGGGCCATTCCATTGTTTGGGGTGACCTCTCTCAGCCGCAGTCATGTGAGGCTTGCTTTGCCGGCCAATGGACGCACCGTGAGAACGAGGACGAGGACAACAAAAAGAAGCAATTCATCTTTGAAGAAGCCATGTTGTTGGCTTCTGCCAGGTCCAGCGTCGGACAGAGCACAACTCGCAACCCTTTGCACAAGCAGAAATTAACAATTGTGCAGCGCTGTTTCTTTTCTGCGGAAACTGCTGCGAGCCAGAAACAATGCAGCAGCTCATTGTGGTCAGTCTGTGTCACGGTGCGCCATCCATGTTCAGCAAGCATCTTTTTCTGACAGCCAGCCAGCTGCGCTGCCACATTTTTTTGTCATGGGGTTGGATTTGCGGACTGACACACTGAAACCCGGGCATGTGTGCACTGGTGTCGTTCACAGGTGCCCCGTGGGATTTTCAAATGTTGTCACCCGTTTCTCTCACAGCTTGCAAAGAAAACTTGCAGGTTGTGAAGTTTGCATGTGTGAAGTTTTGAAAACTTGCAGGTTGCAAAGTTTTGAAAACGCGTGGGTTGCAAGGTTTTCTTGTGGGTTGTAAAGTTTTCTTGCTGGTTGTGAAGTTTTGAAACTTGCAGCTTGCAAAGTTTTCTTGCAGGTTGTGAAGGTTTGAAAACTTGCAGCTTGTGAAGTTTTCTTGTCGGTTTCAAAGTTTTCTTGCAGTTTGTGAAGTTTTGAAAACTTGCAGGTTGCAAAGTTTTGAAAACTTGCAGCTTGCATAATTTTGAAAACTTGCAGGTTGTAAAGTTTTCTTGTAGGTTTCAAAGTTTTCTTGTAGGGTGTAAAGTTTTCTTGCAGGTTATGAAGTTTTCTTGTAGGTTGTGAAGTTTTGAAAACTTGCAGGTTGTAAAGTTTTTTGAAACCCGACAGACCTCGCAGAAATATCGCGAGAAAAAAACGTGTCCGTTTCTCGCTGCGACATGAACGACGTCACGTATCTGCTAAAAGACATAATCACTTCTAGCAGCA
>ENA-ORBV01012187-ORBV01012187.1-microbial-mat-metagenome-genome-assembly--contig:-NODE-12187-length-13319-cov-4.861275_pt1 | contig 13319 bp, 7 predicted proteins | sample MGYA00237777_ERZ505514 | MGnify/ENA primary metagenome ERZ505514 (study PRJEB26160, sample SAMN06269048) | microbial mat metagenome | isolation source: Oligotrophic lake microbial mat | place...
TTTTCAAGCAGAAGACGGCATACGAGATTCGCCTTAGTCTCGTGGGCTCGGAGATGTGTATAAGAGACAGGACACGCTGTATGCGCGGTACCAGTTGCACCAGTTCATCTCGGGCACGGCCAACATGATGCTCGAGCCGCCGCTGGTCTACCTGGTGACCAAGCAGCTCGGGGCCAGCTACGTGGTGAGCATCGGCATCGTGATGCTGATCCCGTTTACGCTGAACCTGGCCACGATGCCGCTGTGGGCGCGTTACCTGGACAAGGTCCACGTCACCGAGTTTCGCGCCCGGCAGAACGCGGGCTGGGTGATCGGCGTGTTGATCATGTTCTGGGGCGCCTGGACCTTCTCCTTGTGGTGGCTGGCGCTGGGCCGCATCATCACCGGCATCGTCAATGGCGGCGGCAACCTGGCCTGGCAACTCGGCCACAACGACTTCGCGCCGCGCGACCAGATCTCGACCTACATGGGTATCCACGTCACGCTGACCGGCGTGCGCGGAGCATTTGCGCCCTTCCTGGGCATGGCGTTGTACCTGGGCTGGGACGCCCATGGTTACGTGCCGGGCTCCACCGGCCTGAGCGCCTGGTTGTTCCTGCTCTCGGCGCTGCTGGGCGTGGTCGCGTGGCGCGGCTTCGACACGCTGTGCAAGGACGTGCGGCTGCGGCCGCTGAACCGCACGGGCTGAATGGCCAGGAAAGCAGCCGTCGGGCATGGGACTCGCCGGCCTCCTAGACGCCCTGGTTGCGCATCCAATCCGCCGTCTGGAAGAAATTCTGGCGCAACCTTTCCCGCAGCCGTGGCTCGACGCCGGTGTTCAGCATGGCCGAAATGGTTTGCGACCGCCGCCGATTCCGGCTCGGCCCGAGCCCACTCGCACGGGGCCACCGCGCCCGCCCCTGCAACGCTCGCTCATTGCGGTGCCCGGCGCAAGGTCTCGATGACCGGACGCCGCAACACGTCGCGCAAGCCCCACCAGCCGGCAATCAACGCCAGCACTGCGCCAGCCAACGCGCCCTGGACTGGAACCCAGGGCGACGCTGTCCACGCGAAATTGAACACGAATCGCGCCAGCGACCATCCCACGACCGAGGCCACCAGCGCTGCCAGCAACCCGGCCAGCAGGCCGACGCCGGCCAGTTCGGCACGTTGCACCTGACGCAGCAGACTGGCCTGCGCACCGACCGCACGCATCACCGCAAACTCGCGTGCCCGCTCCTCGCGGGTAGCGGTGATCGCGGCGAACAGCACCACCAGCCCGGCCGCCAGCGTGAAGCCGAACAGGAATTCGACCGCCCGCACGACCTGGTCCAGGATGCGCTGCACCTGGGCCAGCGTGGCGCTGACGTCGACGCTGGTGATGTTGGGGAATTCGCGCACCAGCGCGTTGTCGAAACCGCGTGTCTCGGGCGCCTTGAACGCACTCATGTAGGTCAGCGGCACATCGGGCAGCTGGGCGACCGGGTACAGGACAAAGAAGTTGGCCCGCATCGAACCCCAGTCGACCTTGCGCAGCGAGGTGATGCGCGACTCGACGATGACACCGGCGATATCGAATCGCATCGTGTCGCCGAGCTTGACTCCCAGTGTCTCGGCGATACCGTCCTCCACGCTGATGGTGCCGACCTCCTCGTCCACCCACTTGCCGGCAACGATCTCGTTGTGCGGCGGTCGTACGGCGCTGGAGGACAGGTTGAATTCGCGATCGGCCATGCGCCGGGCGCGTTCATCGGCCATGTCGTCGGGCAACACGGCACGCCCATTGATCGCCACCAGGCGGCCACGGATCATGGGGTACCAATCGTAATCGCTCACACCAGCCGCACGCAGACGCTCCTGAAAGGCTGGCCCCTGGTCTGGCGTCACGTTGATGACGAAGCGGTTCGGTGCATTGGCCGGCGTCGCCTGGCGCCAGCTGCTGATCAGATCGGTGCGCAGCAGCACCAGCAGGATCAGCGCCATCAGGCCCACCGCCAGCGCGCTGACCTGGACCACGGCATAAGCCGGACGGGCCGAGATCTGGCGCGTGGCCAGCACCATCCAGCGTGGCGCCGTCGTTTCGTTCACCATGCGGCGCAGCAATTTGACCGCCAGCCACGACAGGCTCGCAAATACCAGCACCGCAGCGGCAAAACCACCCACGGCAATCAGGCCCAGCATCAGGTCACGGCTGGCCGCCAGCAACAACGCTGCAAATCCGGCCACGCCGACACCGAGCACCAACAGCGAGGCCGGCTTGAGGTTGCCGACGTCCCGGCGGATCACCCGCAGCGGCGGCACCTGCGCCAGTTGCAGCACCGGTGGCAGGCCGAAGGCGACCAGCAGCGTCAGCCCCATGCCCAGGCCAAACCCCACCGGCCATAAAGTGGGCGCCGGCAGACCGACCGAGACCAGACCGGCGAGCAGCGCGATCAAGCCGTAGTGCACGCCAAATCCGATCGCCACGCCAACGGCACGCGCCGGCAGGCCGACGACGCCGAACTCGACGATGTAGCCCAGCGCGATCGTGCGCTGACCCAACCCGAGCACGCGCAACATGGCGCAATCGTCCAGATGGTTGGCGGCAAAGCCGCGCGCGGCCAGCGCCACTGCGACAGCGCTGAGCATGGCGGCCAGCAGCGCCACCAGATTCAGGAATTTTTCAGCCCGGTCCAGCGTCTGGCGGATGTCCGATCGTCCGCTCTCCAGTGTCTCCAGACGGATGCCGCGCGTCTCGCCTTTGTCGACCACTTTGCTGACCCAGTCGCCGAACTGCTTTACCGGCTGTTCAGCGCCCGCGACGGCAAATCGGTAGGTCAGTCGGCTGGCGGGCTGCACCAGACCGGTGCCGGCCAGGTCGGACTGGTTGAACATCACGCGCGGCGAGAAGTTGGCAAATCCGCCGCCGCGGTCCGGTTCGATACGAATGATGCGCCCGATCGTGAAACGGGCGTCTCCCAGCAGCAGCGGGTCGCCGACGCTCAGGTCCAAGGACTCGAGCAGGGCCGCGTCGACCCAAGCCTCTCCCGGCGCCGGTACCGCACGGGTAGTCTCACCGGGCGAGTCGAGCGCCTGCGACACCGTCAGGCTGCCGCGCAGCGGATACCCCGCGGGAACCGCCTTGAGGGCCACCAGCCGGCTCGCGCCACCCTTGTCGTCCGGCGCGCGCGCCATGGTCGGAAAACTGACGGTGGTCGTGGTCTGCAGACCGAGCGCGAGCGCCTTGTCGACAATGACCTGCGGCGTCGCCTTGTCGGTCGACAACACCACGTCGCCCCCGAGCAGCTGGCGGGCATCGCGTTGCAGGCCGCCCTGCAGGCGGTCGGCAAAAAAGCCGACCGCGGTCAGCGCCGCGACTGCCAGCGTCACCGCGACGATCAACAGGCGCAGTTCACCCGAACGCAGGTCGCGCCACATCGAACGCAGGCCCATCTGCCAGAATGAAGGTTTCATGCTGCTACCTTAGCCGATTCGGAAATGTCCTGTGCGGCCGGGGCTGCAGGCCAGGCCGGCCAGCAGCCGGCTGTGGCCCGGCAGGGTTCAGGTTACGCCACACGCAGGCGCGGCCCCACCAGGCCGGCTTCGAGCTGCAATCGGTGATCTCCGCTGAAACACAGGAACCGCTTGTGGGTTGCGCGGCCAATCGTGCACAGACCCAGATCCTGCGCGACCGCGTGCCCCATCTGCGTGATACCGCTGCGCGAGACCAGGATCGGTACGCCCATCTGGGCCGACTTGATCACCATCTCGCTGGTCAGCCGACCGGTGGTGTAGAAGATCTTGTCATCGCCGCGCATGTCCTCGCCGGCCTGCATCCACATCCAGCCGGCGATCGTGTCGATGGCATTGTGGCGCCCGACGTCCTCGACGAACACCAGCATCTGCTGGCCGCGGAACAGGGCACAGCCATGCACGGAACCGGCAGTCTTGTAGATGCTCTCCTGCAGGCGGATGGCATCGACGATGCCGTACAACTGGGACTGCGTCACCGTGGCCTGCGGCAACACCAGCCGGGCGACATCGTCCATCAGGCCGCCGAACATGCTGCCCTGGCCGCAACCGGTGGTGACGACCCGACTCGACGTGCGCGCCTCGATGTCGCTGATGCCCTCGCGCGTGCGCACTGCGGCAACATCGACATCCCAATCCACGGTGATCGACTCGACCTCCTGCGCCGACCGCACGAGGCGCTGGTTGCGCAGATAACCAAGCACGAGCAGCTCCGGATGCGCACCCAAGGTCATCAGCGTCACGAGTTCGCGGTTGTCGACATACACCGTCAACGCACGCTCGGCCGGAATCGACACCGCCCGCCGTTCGCCGGTCTCGCTGACCGTGTCGATGCTGCGCGTCAAAGGCGCGCGGGCAGCGGTCAGGCGGGGCAACATCGCAGAGGAAATGGTCGGCATGGCCCCACACTACACCACAAACACCGACACCTTGCGCCACCGGCCACGCGCCACCCTGCGCGATCGGGGTTTCTTGGCAGGCCGGGCAGCGAATCCGGCTTCGGCCCGACGTCCGCCGCGCCCAGCCGGTTGTCGAGGCCTCGGAAGATGCCGGTGCCTCCGCCCGATCTGCCGACCTGGCCCTGCGCCATGCAGCGGAACGTCGTCGCGCACCACAGCGCGGCGTTGTCAGGCCGTGACGCTGCCACCGTATCCCGTGCGCTGCGGCACGGTTCCGCCGGGGGTGAGCGCCACCGCGCAGTACTTGAACTCGGGGATCTTGGCGACCGGGTCCAGCGCCGCATTGGTCAGCAAATTGGCTGCCGCCTCGTAGTAGGCGAACGGGATGAAGACCGCACCGCGCGGCGTGCCGTCGTCCCGGCGCAGGTGGATGGCAACCTGGCCGCGGCGCGAGCGCACCGTGATCACGTCGCCCGCCGACACACCCAGCAGCTGCATGTCGGCGCTGCACATCGAGGCGGTCGCCGTCGGTTCGATCGCATCGAGCACCTCCGAGCGCCGGGTCATGCTGCCGGTGTGCCAGTGCTCGAGCTGGCGCCCGGTGATGAGCACGAACGGAAAGTCGGCATCTGGCCGCTCGTCGGCGGGGATGATGTCGGCCGGCACCAGCTTGACCCGGCCGTCGTCGGTCGGAAACCGGTCGATGAACACCGTGGGCCGCCCCGGGTCCTGCGCGTCCATGCAGGGGTAAGTCACGCTGGATTCGCGTTGCAGCCGCTCCCAGCTGATGCCGGCGATCGCCGCGTGCATGGCCTGGCGCATTTCCTCGTAGACAGCCGCGACACCGTGGTGCTCACCCGGATAGTTCCAGTGCAGCCCACCGGCCGCCTGCGGCGTGCCGGCCGCCGTCGCCGCCTTGGGCGCGTGCGCACCCAGGCGCTGCCCCAGTTGCTGGATGATCCACAGGTCGGCCCGGGCGTCACCCGGAGGCTCGATGGCCTGGCGGCCGAGCTGGACCATGCGGTCGGTGTTGCTGACGGTGCCGGTCTTCTCCGGCCATGCAGTGGCTGGCAACACGACGTCGGCCAGCCAGGCGGTCTCGGTCATGAAGATGTCCTGCACCACCAGCAGCTCCAGGCTGGCCAGTGCATGGCGCGCATGGTTCAGATCCGGGTCGCTCATGGCCGGGTTCTCACCCATGATGACCATACCGCGGATCTTGTGCGGGTCGTGGTCCGGCGCCAGCGCCTTGTGCATGATCTCGACCACGGTGTAACCGGGCTGGTCGTCCAGTTCGCTGGCCCAGAACTGCTCGAACCAGGCGTGCGCGTCCGGGTTGCTGACACGCTGGTAGTTCGGGAACATCATCGGGATCAGTCCGGCGTCGCTCGCGCCCTGCACATTGTTCTGGCCGCGCAGCGGATGCAATCCGGAACCCGGCTTGCCGATCTGTCCGGCCACCGTGGCCAGCGCGATCAGGCATCGCGCGTTGTCGGTGCCATGCACGTGCTGGCTGATACCCATGCCCCACAGGATCATCGAGCCCTTGGCGGCACCCGGCCTGGAGCCGGCTGGCCGTGCGTATTCACGCGCCACCTCGCGCAGGGTCTGCGCGTCGATGCCGCAGATCGGCGCCATCGCCTCCGGACTGTAGGCCAGGACGTTTTCGCGCAGGGCCTCGAAGTTGCTGGCGCGATCGCGTATGAAGTCCCGATCGACCAGGTCCTCTTCGATGATGGTGTGGATCAACGCATTGAGCATGGCCACGTCGGTATCGGGCTTGAACTGCAAGGTGCGCCAGGCGTGTTTGCCGATATCGGTGATGCGCGGATCGGCCAGCACGATCTTGACGCCCCGCTTCGCCGCGTTCTTCATCCAGGTCGCAGCCACTGGATGGTTGCTGGTCGGGTTGGCGCCGATGACCAGGATCAGGCCGGCATGTTCGACGTCGTTGACCTGGTTGCTGACGGCGCCCGAACCGACACCCTCGAGTAGCGCCGCGACGCTCGATGCGTGGCACAGGCGCGTGCAATGGTCGACGTTGTTCGAGCCGAAACCGGTACGCACCAGTTTCTGGAACAGGTAGGCCTCCTCGTTGCTGCCCTTGGCCGAGCCGAACCCGGCCAGCGCCTTGGCGCCATGGCGCTCGCGCAGGCCGCGCAGGGTGCCGGCGGCCAGATCCAACGCCTCGTCCCAGCTCGCCTCGCGGAACACCGCGCGCCAGTTCGCCGGGTCGGACACCAGCGACAGGTCCTTGGCCGCGCCGGGCTTGCGGATCAGCGGTCGTGTCAGTCGCTGGTCGTGGTGCGCATAGTCATACCCGAAACGGCCCTTGACGCACAGCCGGCTGTGGTTGGCCGGTCCGTCGCGACCATCGACGCTGACGATGCGGTTGTCCTTGACGTTGTAGGTCAGCAGGCAACCGACGCCGCAGAACGGGCACACCGAATCGACCTTTTTGTCGACCACCTGCGAGCCGATCTGTGTCTTGGGCATCAAGGCCCCGGTCGGGCAGGCCTGCACACATTCACCGCAGGCCACGCAGCTGCTCTCGCCCATGGCGTCGTCCAGATCAAACACGATGGCGCTGTGCGCGCCGCGCAGCGCATAACCGATCACGTCGTTGACCTGTTCCTCGCGGCAGGCACGCACGCAACGGTTGCACTGGATGCAGGCATCCAGGTTGACCGCCATCGCGGGATGCGACACATCGGCCATCGGCTGCTCGCGCCGCAAGGCCTTGAGTGCAGGGCGTACCGCCACCTGCAGGCGCGCCGCCCAGTCGCTGAGCTCGCCGTGCGGTTGCGCGCCGTCGGCGTCATTCCACTTGTAGCCTTGCTCGGGCATGTCGGACAGCAGCATCTCGAGCACCATCTGCTGGCTCTTGAGCGCGCGCGGGCTGTCGCTGCGCACCTCCATGCCGGCCGTCACGGTACGGCAGCAGCTCGGCGCCAGCGTGCGTTCGCCTTCGATCTCGACCACGCAGGCGCGGCAGTTGCCGTCGGCGCGATAACCATCCTTCTGGCACAGGCGGGGTATCTCGACACCCTGGCGGCGGGCGGCATCCAGAATGGCTTCGCCTGCGAAGGCCTGGGCTGGCTGGCCGTTGAGCTGGAATTCGATGGTCTGGGGCGTAACCTCGACTCGGTTGGCGGGTGCGTTCATTCAGCGGACCTCCTGCGCAAAATATTTCTGGACACAACGCACCGGGTTGGGCGCGGCCTGGCCCAGGCCGCAGATGGAAGCGTCCACCATGACCTGGTTCAGGTCTTCCAGCGTGGTGTTGTCCCACACGGCAGCTTCCATCAGCCGCACCGCCTTGGCCGTGCCCACGCGACACGGCGTGCACTGGCCGCAACTCTCGTGTTCGAAGAAACGCATCATGTTGAGCGCCGCATCACGCGCCTTGTCGTGCTGGCCAAGCACGATCACCGCCGCCGAACCGATGAAGCAGCCGTGTGGCTGCAGCGTGTCGAAGTCGAGCGGCAGGTCGGCCAGGCTGGCCGGCAGGATGCCACCGGACGCACCGCCAGGCAGGTAAGCATACAGCTCCTGGCCTTGCAGCATGCCGCCGCAGTATTCGTCCACCAGTTCGCGCACGCTGATGCCTGCCGGTGCCAGCTTGACACCCGGCGAGCGCACCCGGCCGCTGACGCTGAACGAACGCAGGCCCTTGCGGCCGTTGCGCCCGAAACCGGAGAACCAGGCGGGGCCCTTCTCGACGATGTCGCGCACCCAATAAAGCGTCTCGAAATTGTGTTCCAGCGTCGGGCGGCCGAACAATCCGACTTCGGCGATATAGGGCGGGCGCATGCGCGGCTCGCCGCGCTTGCCTTCGATGCTCTCGATCATCGCGGACTCCTCGCCGCAGATATAGGCGCCGGCGCCGCGACGCAATTCGATCTGCGGCAGCGGAAACGGCATCTCGGCTCGCAGACGGTCGATCTCCTGTTGCAAAAGCGCGCGGCAGCCGTGATATTCGTCGCGCAGATACAGATAACAGGCATCGATGCCGACGACCTGGGCCGCCACCAGCATGCCTTCGAGGAACCGGTGCGGATCGCGCTCCAGGTAGGTCCGGTCCTTGAAGGTGCCTGGCTCGCCCTCGTCGATGTTGACCGCCATCACGCGCGGACCGGTCTTGGCACGCACGATCCGCCACTTGCGCCCGGCCGGGAAACCGGCGCCACCCAGGCCCCGCAAACCGGAGTTCTCCATCGCCTGAATGACGCCCTCGGCTTCCTGCTGGCCATCCATCAAAGCCGCAGCCAGCCGGTACCCGCCGGCCTGGCGGTACGCGTCCAGCCCTACATAGGCCGGCGCCACACCGGTATCGACCGCGCCGTTGGTGACACTGGCCTGGGCACAGGCTGGTGCGTCGAAACCACCGGTATCTGCGGCTGGCGGATGCGCGGTGGCGTTGGCCCGTACGGCGGCTGCAACCGATTCCAGATTGGCGTGCGGCAGCGGATTCTGGTGCACCACTGCCACCGGAGCCTGTTCGCAACGACCCACACACGGCGCCGCCATCACGCGCACTTCGGCGCCCAGCAGCGCCGGCAATCGCGCCAGCAGGTCTGCGGCACCGGCCATCGTGCAACTCAGGCCGTCGCAGACCCGCACCGTCAACCCGGGTGCCGCGGCGTCACCCTTGACGACGTCGAAATGGTGATAGAACGTGGCGACCTCGTACACCTCGGCCATGCCGATGCGCATCTCGGCCGCCAGCGCGACCAGGTGGCGATCGTGCAGGCAGCGATAGGCATCGCTCAGCCGGTGCAGGTATTCGATCAGCAGATCCCGCCGGTGGCCGCCTTGCGGCGGCATTCCGATCAGCACACGCAGCTCGGCCAGCGCCTGCGCATCGACCTGCCGGCCCTTGAGCTGGCGCTTGCGCCGGATGCGCTCGCGCATGTCGTCCACACTGCCCAGCGCTACGGAGGTTACGGAGGTTACGGAAGAGGATGGACCAGCAGGGCTCATGGTGTGTCGCAGGAAAAGCCGGGACCCGGCGTGAATGAACAGGGCCGAAAAAGAGGCGCCGGGCCACGGCATCCGGCTCGTATCCGCCCGGCGTCCCGAGCGTGGCACAACACCAGTCGCGTCAATCCCGGCGTTGCCGATGATGCAGCGACTACGGAAATCCGCCATCTCCGACGCGACATCCGGTTTTCGCCAGCCGACACCGGTCGCAGTATCGCCGCCTGCGCGGCCTGGGTCGAATTGGAACTTGTCATCTGATCGGATGGGGTCAGAGCCCGATTTCGAAGGGGTTCCTGTCGCTCCGGGAAAGCTGTTGTCCTGAATCGGGGGAGAGTCATTTGATCGGATGGGGCCAGAGCCCGATTTCGAAGGGGTTCCTGTCGCTCCGGGAAAGCTGTTGTCCTGAATCGGGGGAGAGTCATCTGATCCTCGATTTCGAAGGGGTTCCTGTCGCTGCGGGAAAGCTGCTGTCCTGAATCGGGGGAGAGTCATCTGATCGGATGGGGTCAGAGCCCGATTTCGAAGGGGTTCCTGTCGCTCCGGGAAAGCTGCTGTCCTGAATCGGGATCTGACCCCAGGTATCAGGAATCCTTCGAAATCTTGATCGATGGGAACTTGGACGAGAAATCCTTGTTCTTGGCGGCGATCGATACCGCGACCTGGCGCGCGACGGCTCGATAGATGGCGGCGACGTCGCTGTCTGGCGCGGCGACGACGGTGGGTTTGCCGCTGTCGGCTTGCTGGCGGATCTGGATGTCCAGTGGCAAGGCGCCCAGGTAATCCATGCCGTATTCGGCCGCCATCTTCTTGCCACCGTCGGCGCCGAAGATGTGTTCGGAGTGACCGCATTGGCTGCAGATGTGAACCGCCATGTTCTCGACGATGCCCAGGATCGGCACGCCGACCTTCTGGAACATCTTGATTCCCTTCTTGGCATCGAGCAGCGCGATGTCCTGCGGGGTCGTCACGATGACTGCGCCGGTCATCGGCACGCGTTGACTCAGCGTGAGCTGGATGTCACCGGTGCCTGGAGGCATGTCGACGATCATATAGTCCAGCTCGCGCCAATTGGTCTGGCGCAGCAGTTGTTCCAGCGCCTGGGTGGCCATCGGGCCGCGCCAGATCATGGCCTCGTCCTGCGCCACCAGGAAACCGATCGACATGACCTGCAGTCCGTAGTTCTCCAGCGGGTCCATGGTCTTGCCGTCGCCCGATTCGGGTTTTCCCGAGATGCCCATCATCATCGGCACGCTGGGGCCGTAGATGTCCGCGTCCAGGATGCCGACCGAGGCTCCTTCGCAGGCCAATGCCAGCGCCAGGTTGACCGCGGTCGTGCTCTTGCCGACACCGCCCTTGCCCGAGGCCACCGCGACGATGTTCTTGACGTTGGGCATCAACTGCACACCGCGTTGCACCGCATGCGCGGTGATCTTGCTGTACACGTTGACCGATACGTTGCCCACTTCGGGAACAGTTCTGGCTGCAGCCACCAGGGCCTTGCGAAACTCCGGGATCTGGCTCTTGGCCGGATACCCGAGCTCGACATCAAAGGCCACGTCCCCGTCTCCGATGGTCAGGTTGCGGATGGCCCGCGCCGACACGAAGTCCGTGCCCGTGTTCGGGTCCACGACCGTGCGCAGCGCCTCCATCAAAACCTGTTCCGTGACTGCCATGCCATGCTCCTGTTGGATTGAGTTGCGCCAACCCGGTAGTCTATCGAACCGCTGCGCCGCCCGACCGAGACGGGGTCAATCGGGGCCGATTCATCGCCGCGCTCGCCCATAATGCGCCGATGACCGATTCTCGCGTCGTGCATCCGATCACCGGCCTGCTGCTCACCGGCGGCGGCGCGCGCGCCGCCTATCAGGTCGGCGTGCTCGAGGCGATCGCCGACATCCGCGTCGAATGCGCGGCCCGGGCCCAGGCCCATCCGTTTGCGGTCATCACCGGCACATCGGCTGGCGCGATCAATGCCGCGGCGCTGGCGTGCGGTGCCGGCGACTTCGACGCGGCGGTGCGCCGCATGGTCGATGTCTGGAAGAACTTCCATGCCGGCCAGGTCTACAGAGCAGACTCGATCGGTGTCTTGCGCACCGGCGCCAGCTGGCTGACGCTGATGTCGATCGGCTGGGTGTTGGCGCGCTGGCGCAAGCTCAAGCCACGCTCGCTGCTGGACAACGCACCGCTGCTGGACCTGCTGCAGACCATGGTGCCGCTCGACGAGCTGGACGGCTTCATCGCCCAGGGCCAATTGCGCGCGCTGGCGGTGACCGCTTCGAGTTACAGCTCCGGCGAGCATGTGACGTTTTTCGAGGGTGATGGCAGCATCGCGCCGTGGAAGCGGTCGCATCGTTACGGTATCCGCCAGCGCATCACCCACCAGCATCTGCTGGCATCGTCGGCGATCCCGTTCGTGTTTCCGGCCAAGGCCCTGCCGATCGACGGACGCGACGAGTATTTCGGCGACGGCTCGATGCGCCAGTCGGCGCCGGTGGCTGCAGCCATCCACCTGGGTGCGAGCCGCATCCTGGTCATCGGCGCGGGGCGGCTGCACGAACCGTCGCCGGATCTGCGCAACACAAGACCCAACACCTATCCCACGCTGGCCCAGATCGCTGGCCATACCCTGTCAAACATCTTCCTGGACTCGCTGGCAGTCGATGTCGAGCGGGTCAAGCGTATCAACCACACCATCGGCCTGGTACCGCCCGAGGCGCGCGCTGCCAGTGGCTTGCAACCGATCGATCTGCTGCTGATATCGCCTTCCCAGCGTATCGACGCGGTGGCGGCCCGGCATGTCGGCGACCTTCCACGGCCGGTGCGGGCGCTGCTGGGGGGCGTGGGTGTGACCTCGGACAAGTCCGACTTCCGCGGCGCCGCGTTGGCCAGCTACTTGTTGTTCGAACCCGCCTACACGCAGGAACTGATCGCCTTGGGCCGCGCCGACACGTTGCGCCAACGCGCGGACGTGGTGAGCTTCTTCGGTTGGATCGACCCTTGCGCGTTGGCCAGCGCAGATCCCGCGGCCGGCCAGCCGCCATGGGTCGAGCGCCGGCGCGACCCGTTGCGCCTGCGCTGAGCGGCCGCGCCGCGCTGGCCGACTAAAATCGGCCGCTCCCGGCTCAGCCGTCCGAACCGCTCCACCCCGCCCCGATGCCACGCCACCTCTTCGTCACCACGGCCCTGCCATACGCCAATGGCAAGTTCCACATCGGCCACATCATGGAGTACATCCAGGCCGACATCTGGGTGCGGCACCAGCGCATGCAGGGCAACGCCGTGAACTTCGTGTGTGCCGACGACGCCCACGGCGCGCCGATCATGATCGCGGCCGAGAAGGCCGGCAAGACACCGCGGCAGTTCGTTGCCGACATCGCGGCCGGGCGTAAGCCATACCTGGACGGATTCCACATCGCGTTCGACAACTGGCATTCGACCGACGCGCCGGAGAACCACGCGCTGGCCCGCCAGATCTACCTCGACCTGCGCGACCACCCGCAGGGGTCGCTGATCGAGACCCGCACGATCGAGCAGTTCTTCGACCCAGAGAAGAACATGTTCCTGCCCGACCGCTTCATCAAGGGCGAGTGCCCGCGGTGCCACGCGAAGGATCAGTACGGCGACAACTGCGAGGTGTGTGGTGCGGTGTATGCACCGACCGACCTGATCGAGCCTTACTCGGCGTTGTCCGGCGCCCGGCCGCAGCTGCGCAGCTCCGAGCACTTCTTCTTCAAGCTGTCCGACCCACGTTGCGTCGCCTTCCTGCAACGCTGGACCCAGGACGGGCGCCTGCAGCCCGAGGTGGCGAACAAGGTCAAGGAATGGTTCAGTGTGCGCAAGAACCCGGACGGCAGCACCAGCGAAGGCCTGGGTGACTGGGACATCAGCCGCGACGCGCCGTATTTCGGCATCGAGATCCCGGATGCGCCGGGCAAGTATTTCTATGTC
>ENA-ORBV01012188-ORBV01012188.1-microbial-mat-metagenome-genome-assembly--contig:-NODE-12188-length-13318-cov-8.273695_pt1 | contig 13318 bp, 7 predicted proteins | sample MGYA00237777_ERZ505514 | MGnify/ENA primary metagenome ERZ505514 (study PRJEB26160, sample SAMN06269048) | microbial mat metagenome | isolation source: Oligotrophic lake microbial mat | place...
TAGTACTGGTGTATTTCGTTGCCGAAGGTGAAGTTGTTCATCGTGCACTGGCCCGCCGCCATCACGCCCAGGGCGCCGTACAGCGCGTTGGTGACGCAGGTGCTGGTTTCCACGTTGCCGGCCACCACGGCAGCGGGTGGGTTGGGGTTCAACATGCAGCCCGGCGGCACGATGACGTGCAGCGGCTTCAGGCAACCGGCGTTGAGCGGGATGTCGTCGGCCACCAGCGTGCGAAAGACGTACAGCACCGCCGCCATCGTCACCGCCTTCGGTGCATTGAAGTTGTTGGGCAGCTGCGCGCTGGTGCCGGTGAAGTCGATGGTGGCTTCGCGCTGCGCCGCGTGCACGGTGACCTTGACGCTGATCTGCGCGCCGTTGTCCAGTGGCAGCGTGTACTGGCCGTCCGTCCCCGCCCAGGGCTGTGCCCGAACGGGGACAGCCCCCTTGAGGGGTGGCAAGCCGCCAGGCGAGCCTGGGGGCCTCAAATCCAGTGCGGTGATGACACGCCGCACGGATTCTTCGGCGTTGTCCTGCACGTGTTTCATGTAGGCGTTCACCGTCACACGACCGAACTGCGCCACCATGGCGATCAGCTCTTCCACGCCCTTTTGGTTGGCGGCAATCTGCGCGCGCAAATCCGCAATGGTCTGTTGCGGATTGCGTGCCGGGTAAGGGCCGCTGCGCAGCTGCGCCGTGAGTTCGGCTTCGCGCAGCTGGCCGTCACGCACGAGCAGGAAGTTGTCGAACAGCACGCCCTCTTCGTCGATTGTCTTGCTGAACGGCGGCATGCTGCCCGGCGTGGTGCCGCCGATGTCGGCGTGGTGGCCGCGGCTGGCGACGTAGAACGACGGCTTCGCGTCGGTGGTGTTGAGGTACACGGGTGTCACCACCGTCACGTCGGGCAGGTGCGTGCCGCCGTGGTAGGGGTCGTTCAGCACATACACATCACCGGCCTGCATGACCGGGTTGCGCTCGATCACCGTCTTGATGCTCTCGCTCATGCTGCCCAGGTGCACCGGCATGTGCGGCGCGTTGGCAATCAGTTCTCCGGCGGCGCTGAACAAGGCGCAGCTGAAGTCCAGACGCTCCTTGATGTTGACGCTGTAGGCCGTGTTCTGCAGGCGCAGGCCCATCTGCTCGGCGATGTTCATGAACAGGTTGTTGAAGACCTCCAGCATCACCGGATCGGCGTCGGTGCCGATGGCGTGCTGCGTGGCGCGTGGCACCACCCGCAGCAGCTCGATGGGGCCGGCGGCCGTCAGCAGGGCTTGCCAGCCGGGCTCGACCACCGTGGTGGCGTTCTTTTCGGCCACGATGGCCGGGCCCGTGATGGTCGCGCCGGCGCGCAGGTTCTCGCGCACAAAGAGGCCCGCGTCCAGCCAGCTGCCGCTGTGCATGCGCACCCGCGCATCGGGCTGGGGCACGTAGGCCGGGGGCTCCTGGCCGGTGGCTGCGGTGTCGAAGCGTTCGCCTGCGCCCACAGCCTCGACCGACACGGCTTCGATGACCAGCAGCCTGTCGGGCATCAAGAAGGCAAACCGCTGCCGGTAGCCAAGCTCGAACTCACGCCGGATCTGCGCCATGTCCACACAAGGCACCACCAGCGCGGTGTCGGTGCCCTGGTAGCGCACGTGCACGTTGCGGCGCAGTTCGATGCTGCCGCGCGCCACGCCCTGGCTGGCCACTTCATCACGCGCTGCGTCACCCAGTGCGTCCAGCCGGGCCTGCGCCGCGGCCAGGCCGGCTTCGTCCAGGGGCAGTTCGATGCTGGCCTCGCGCATCGTGATCTGGTCGGCCAGGCCCATGCCATAGGCCGACAGCACACCGGCCAGCGGGTGCACAAAAACCCGGCTCATGCCCAGCGCGTCGGCCACGCCGCAGGCGTGCTGGCCGCCGGCGCCGCCAAAACACTGCAGCGTGTACTGCGTGACGTCGTAACCGCGCGCCACGCTGATGCGCTTGATGGCGTTGGCCATGTTCTGGATCGCGATCTGCAGGAAGCCCTCCGCCAGGCTCTCGGCGGTAGCCGGGCGGCCGGTGCTGGCCTGCACCTGCGCGGCCAGGGCCTCGAACTTGGCCGCCACGCCGTCACGGTCCAGCGCCTCGTCGGCCCTGGGGCCGAAGACCTTGGGAAAGTGCGCGGGCTGGATCTTGCCCAGCAGCACATTCGCGTCGGTGGTGGCCAGCGGCCCACCACGGCGGTAGCTGGCCGGGCCGGGGTTGGCACCGGCGCTTTCGGGGCCGACACGCAAGCGCGCACCGTCGAAGGCCAGGATGCTGCCACCGCCCGCGGCCACGGTGTGGATGCTCATCATCGGCGCGCGCATGCGCACACCCGCCACCTGGGTATCGAAGGCCCGCTCGAAGGCGCCCGCGTAGTGGCTCACGTCGGTGCTGGTGCCACCCATGTCGAAGCCGATGACCTTGTGGTGGCCGGCTGCCACCGCCGTGCGCACCATGCCCACGATGCCGCCCGCCGGGCCGGACAGGATGGCGTCCTTGCCCTGGAAGTGGTGCGCTTCGGTCAGGCCGCCGCTGCTTTGCATGAAGAACAGGCGCACCCCCGGCATCTGCGCCGCCACCTGTTCGACATAACGCCTGAGAATAGGTGACAGGTAGGCGTCCACCACCGTGGTGTCGCCGCGCGACACCAGCTTCATCAGCGGGCTCACCTCGTGGCTGGCGCTGACCTGCGTGAAGCCGATCTCGCGCGCCAGCGCTGCGGCCGCCTGTTCGTGTGCGGTGTAGCGGTAGCCGTGCATGAAGACGACGGCCACGGCGCGGATGCCGGCATCAAAGGCGGCCCACAAGCGTTCGCGCAGGTGTGCCAGGTCCAGCGGCAGCAACACGTCGCCGTGTGCGCCCACCCGTTCCTGCGCTTCGATGACCCGTTCGTACAGCAGCTCGGGCAACACGATGTGGCGGTCGAACAGGCGCGGCCGCGCCTGGTAAGCGATGCGCAGCGCGTCGCGAAAGCCCTGCGTGGTGACCAGCAGCGTGCGGTCACCCTTGCGTTCGAGCAGCGCGTTGGTGGCCACCGTGGTGCCCATCTTCACGCAGTCCACCTGCTCGGGCGTGATGGGCTGGCCGGCCTGCAGGCCCAGCAGGCGGCGGATGCCTTCGACGGCAGCGTCCTTGTACTGCTCGGGGTTTTCGCTCAGCAGTTTCAGGGTCTGCAGCTCACCTTCCGGCGTGCGCCCAACCACATCAGTGAAGGTGCCACCACGGTCGATCCAGAACTGCCAGCGGGGTTGAGTGTTCATGGCGCTTTCCATCGCTCGTGAACGAGCGTCAAGAGGTGGTGGACCGGCCGGCCGGTGGCACGGGCCACAGCTTCGGCATGGGGTGGCATGTTGGTGCATTCCAGCACCAGGTGCCGGATGTCGGGGTGCTGTTGGACCAGACGGATTGCGGCTTCGAGCACATCGCGTTCGGCTTGTTGGGGATCCAACAGCGGCAGGTTGTCGAGCAGGGTGCGTTGCAGATGGCAGCCCGGCGCCAGGCCGGCCACAGGCGTGTCGGCGGCCGCGCCTGCCGCTTGCAGGTGTGCGGCCGTCAGCGATGCTGCGTCGACCGTGACGACGCCGGCTTGATGCAGTTCCGGCAGCTTCATCAGTGCAGAAGTCCACACCGGCACCGCCAGCGCGGCCTGCAGCGCGGCCTGGTGCTGCACCAGGAAACCGCAGCTGGTGGTGATGGCTGCGGCACCCTGCGCCACCAGTGATCGTGCGGCATCGATGAACGGTTGCAGCAGCGCCGGGTCGGCGTCGCGCACCACACGGTGCGGCGATGCGCCGTGCACGACCACGGTCTGCACGCGCATGGCGTAACTGTCGGGCCGACCTGCGTCCCCCGGCACGCGCGGAAAGCGTGTGTCCAGCAGCACCAGGCCGAGAAATTTCGTCACAGTGACGTGGCCGGTGAACATGTCCAGCGCAGCCACGTCACAAGGACGTGGCCGGTGAATACTTCCAGCGCAGCCACGTCACAAGGACGTGGCCGCGCGGGCCGCCTGGTCGTACATGCCGCTCATGCTGCGCAGCAGCCGCGCCAGTTCGCCGATTTCGGCGTTCAGCTCGGTGTCCAGGCTGCGCACCAGGCAATCCTCGCGCACGCTGCGGTACTGCGTGACGAAGGCCTCGCCGGTTTCGGTGGGGCTGTAGAAAACTTCTTTTCCCTGTTTGTCCGCACGCGCCAGGCCGGCGGCCACCAGCTTCTTCAGCGAATAGGCCACGACGTGTGTGTCTTCGTAGTTCAGCACGAAGCAGATGTCGGCCAGCTTCTTGTTGCGCGCACGGTGGCTGATGTGGTGCATCAGCAGCACGTCGGTGATGGTCAGGTCGGGGCAGCCGGCTGCTGCCATGCAGCGCACGGCCCAGCGCGAGAAGGCGTTCCAGGCCACGATGAGGCCGAACTCGAATTCCGACAGCTCCACGCTGCGCGGCGACACCAAGTGCGATGAAGACACGATGCCGCCCGCGCGGCCGGCCACCGCGCGCGTCGGTCTCGCCGCCGCCGTTCGTGATGCGGCCGCACCGGGGGCGGCGGCGGCAGCAGCGGCAGCAGCGGCAGGACGGACTTTGCGTGGCATCGGTGTTTTCACCAGAACGTCTAAGAAACGTTGACACTTTATAGATATCGTCTCTAGACTTCAATCCACCTGATGCAAACCCCGAGCCGCCTGCACTTCCCCAGCCGCCCGGCACGCCTCATGCTTGTCACTTCTTCATTCAACTGTTCCCAGGAGAGCCCATGAAACTGCTGCCCACGCTCATCACCGCAGCCGCGCTGCTGGTCGCTGCCTCCGTGCAGGCCCAGACCAAGTGGGACCTGCCCGCCGCCTACCCGGCGGGCAATTTCCACAGCGTGAACCTGGCCGAGTTTGCCGCCGATGTCGACAAGGCCACGGCCGGCAAGCTGAAGATCACCGTGCACCCCGGTGCGTCGCTGTTCAAGGCGCCCGAGATCAAGCGCGCCGTGCAGGGCGGCCAGGCGCAGATCGGCGAAGTGCTGCTGGTCAACTTCCAGAACGAGTGGCAGATCTTCGGTGCCGACGGTTTGCCCTTCCTGGCCGACAGCTGGGACAAGGCCGCCAAGCTGTGGCAGGTGCAAAAGCCGATGCTCGAAAAGAAGCTCGCCGAGCAGGGCATGATGGTGCTGTACGCCGTGCCGTGGCCGCCGCAGGGCATCTACAGCAAGCGTGCGCTGGCCAGCGCGGCCGACCTGAAGGGCATCAAGTGGCGCGCCTACAGCCCGGCCACCAGCCGCATCGCCGAACTGGTGGGCGCACAGCCCGTCACCGTGCAGGCCGCTGAAGTGAGCCAGGCCTTTGCCACCGGCGTGGCCGAAAGCATGATGTCCAGCGGCAGCACCGGCTGGGACGCCAAGCTGCACGAACACGTGAAGTACTGGTACGACACCCAGGCCTGGCTGCCCAAGAACGCCGTGCTGGTGAACATGGCCGCCTTCAAGGCGCTGGACAAGCCCACTCAAGATGCGCTGATGAAAGCCGGCGCCGACGCTGAAAAGCGCGGCTGGGCCGCCAGCCAGAAGGCCAACGGCGAAACGCTGGACAAGCTCAAGGCCGGCGGCATGAACATCCTGCCGCCCAGCCCGCAGCTGAAGGCCGACATGGCCAAGGTGGGTGACACGCTGCTCAAGGAATGGCTGGAAAAGGCCGGCCCCGAAGGCAAGTCCCTGGTCGACGCTTTCGTCAAGTAAGCGGTCGCGCCCCAAGCACTAGCCCATGCGCCGCCTGCTGGACGCCCTGTACAACGGGGCCGCCTGGTTGGCGGCGCTGCTCATGGTGGGGCTGTTGCTGATGGTGCTGCTGTCCATCGTCAGCCGGCTGCTGCACTTCTACGTGCCCGGCACCGACGCTTATGCCGGCTACCTGATGGCGGGCAGCGGCTTCCTGGCGCTGGCGCACACGCTGAAAAAAGGCGAGCACATCCGCGTCACCTTGCTGCTGTCGTACCTGAAGGGCGGCGTGCGGCGCGCCTTCGAGATCTGGGCGCTGGCGGCGGCTTCTGCACTGGCGCTGCTGAGCGCCTTCTACAGCGCCAGGCTGGTCTGGCAGTCGCACGCCTTCCACGACATCTCCACCTCCAACGACGCCACGCCCTTGTGGATTCCGCAACTGGGCATGGCCATCGGCACGGCGATCCTGGCGATTGCCTTCATCGACGAGCTGGTGCTTGAACTTCGTGGGCAGCGTGGCACGACCGACGTGGCGGCAAGGAATGAATGAAATGAGAACACGATCGCTCCCCCCCGGGGGACGACGCGCAGCGTCTTGGGGGTCTGATGAGTGATCTCGGCATCACCTTCTTGCTCATCGCCACGCTGCTTGTGATCCTGGGCAGCGGCGTGTGGGTGGGTCTCACGCTGTCCGGCGTGGCCTGGATCGGCATGCAGCTCATCAGCAGCCGGCCGGCGGGCGACGCCATGGCCGTCACCATCTGGGGCAGTTCCAGCAGCTGGACGCTGACCGCGCTGCCGCTGTTCGTGTGGATGGGCGAGATCCTGTTTCGCACCCGGCTCAGCCAGGACATGTTCCGCGGCCTGGCGCCGTGGATGCAGTCCTTGCCCGGGCGACTGCTGCACGTCAACGTGGTCGGTTGCACCATCTTCGCGGCGGTCTCGGGCAGCAGCGCCGCCACCTGCGCCACCATCGGCAAGATGAGCCTGCCCGAGCTCAAAGAGCGCGGCTATCCCGACGGCATCAGCATCGGTTCTTTGGCCGGCGCGGGCACGCTGGGCCTCTTGATCCCGCCGTCGATCATCATGATCGTCTACGGCGTCAGCGCGGAAGTCTCGATCGCGCAGCTGTTCGTGGCCGGCGTGCTGCCGGGCATCATGCTGGGTGTGCTGTTTTCGGGTTACCTGGCTTTCTGGGCGCTGCGCCACCCCGACCAGGTGCCGCCGGCCGACGCACCCATGAGCTTGGGCGCCAAGCTGCGCGAAAGCCGCTATCTGATTCCGGTCTTGCTGCTCATCGCAGCCGTGCTGGGCAGCATCTATGCCGGCATTGCCACCGCCACCGAGGCTGCGGCGCTGGGTGTGCTGGGCGCCTTGCTCATCAGCGCCGCGCAGGGCTCGCTGAACTGGCAGACCTTTCGCGACAGCTTGCTGGGCGGCACCCGGCTGTACTGCATGATCGCGCTCATCCTGGCCGGCGCGGCCTTCCTGACGCTGGCCATGGGGTACATCGGCCTGCCGCGCCACCTGGCGGAATGGATCGCCACGCTGGGCCTGTCGCAGTGGCAGCTGCTGCTGGCGCTGATGCTGTTCTACATCGTGCTGGGCTGTTTTCTGGACGGCATCAGCATGATCGTGCTGACCATGGGCGTGATCCTGCCCACCATCCAGAAAGCCGGCATCGACCCGCTGTGGTTCGGCATCTTCGTGGTGCTGGTGGTCGAGATGGCGCAAATCACACCGCCCGTGGGTTTCAACCTGTTCGTGCTGCAGGGCATGACCGGGCGCGAGATCGGCTGGATCGCGAAGGTGACGCTGCCCTTCTTCTTCCTGCTGATGGCGGCGGTGGCCCTGATCTACGTGTTCCCGCAGATCGTCACCTTCCTGCCGCAGCAGATGCGCAACTGAGGGCCGAACACCCTGCTGTTTTTGGCCTTGCCCAGGGGCCGCCTGCCTAGCATCGCCTCATGCGCGCCCGGAAGTCCCGGGGCGTGCACGGCCCGGCCCGCCCGGGGCCACCGAGGAACCGCGATGTCCGACCTGTCCACGCCACCGCTGCAGTTGATGCCCGCCGAAGAGGCGGCATTTGCGTGGCCCACACCCACACTGGCCGGCTACCCCGCGCCGACCCCGCCCGCCACGCCGCCCGTTTGCGCCGTCGAAGGCCTGAATGGCCACGCCATGAAGGGCCGCCTGGTGCTTTTTTCGCCCGGCCGCGGTGTGCTGCACCTGACGCTTGCCAACCAGCGCAAACCGCTGCTGTTGCGCACCGACCAGTTCCGCCGCCTGTGCCTGACCGACCCGCTGACCGCCCTGACCCAGAGCGACAAGGTGGGCGATTTGAGCATCCCCACGCCCAGCCTGCCCTTCAAGGTGCAGTTCAACGACGGCCATGTCTGGGAAAGCCAGACCGTCGGCCATGTCGAAGAGCCTTGGGGACTGTTCATCTTCGAGCCGCTGGACACCCAAGGCACCTTGCGACGCTGGTTTGTGCCACGTTCGTCGTACAGCGACTGCCACGTCGGCATGCGGCTGGGTGATGCGCTGGTGGAACAGAACTCGGCGTCCCCCGAGCAGATCCGCCTGGCACTGGCCGAGCAGCAGGAACTGCGCAGTCGCAAGATCGGCGACATCCTCGTCGTGCGCCAGATCATCTCGCCCGAAGAACTGGCCCAGGCCATCGAGCACCAGGCCAAGATGCCCATGGTGCGCATCGGCGAGGCGCTCACCGCCTTGGGCTACATCAGCGAAGCGCAGCTGGAGGACGCACTCACGCAGCAGCGCCTGGACCGCACGGTGCCGCTGGGTGAACTGCTGGTGCGCAACGGCATGGTCACCCGGGCCGACTTGCAGACCGCTTTGGCCCGCAAAATGGGCTATCCGCTGGTCGACGTGCTGCAGTTTCCGGCCGACGTGGACGCCCTGTCGCGACTGCCCTATGCCGTGGCCGGCCGCTGCCAGGCCCTGCCCTTGATGATGCGTGCCGGCCGTCTGGTGGTGGCGGTGGAAGACCCGTCCGACCGCACCAATCTGGACGAGGTGGAGTTTGCCGCGCAGTGCAAGGTGGTGCCGGTGCTGGTGCGCTCGGGCGTGCTGATGGGCGCCCTCGACCGCGCCTATGAAAAACTGGGCGCACTGAACCCGTCCCTGCGCCCTCCCGACGACCCCGGCCGCCCGGTGGAATTTGAACCGGGCGACGCCAGCAAGCTGCTGGCGAGCATGGAAAAGGTCGACTCGCGTGGCGATGAAGACGACAGCACAGCGATCGAACAAAGCGACAACTCGCTGGTGCGGCTGATCAACAGCATGATCCTGGAAGCGCACGCTCAGGGTGTGTCGGACATCCACGTCGAATGCCCCGCCGGCAAGGAGAAGGTGCGCATCCGCTTCCGCAAGGACGGCCAGATGCGCCCCTACCTGGAGCTGCCGCCGAGCTACCGCAGCGCCCTGATCGCCCGCATCAAGATCATGTGCGACCTGGACATCAGCGAACGCCGCAAGCCGCAGGACGGCAAGATCAACTTCAACAAGTTCGTGCAGGGCGTGAAGCTCGAATTGCGCGTGGCCACCATCCCCACCGCCGGCAACCTGGAAGATGCGGTGCTGCGCCTGCTGCAGTCCAGCAAGCCCATTGCGCTGGACAAGCTGGGCCTGAGCGCGCCCAACCTCGAAAGGCTGCAAGCCGCTGCTGCCCGCTCTTACGGCATGCTGCTGTGCGTGGGCCCCACCGGCAGCGGCAAGACCACGACGCTGCACTCGCTGATGGGCAGCATCAACACACCCGAGCGCAAGATCTGGACCGCCGAAGACCCGGTGGAAATCACCCAGGTGGGTCTGCGCCAGGTGCAGGTCAACCCGCGCATCGAGTGGACCTTCGCCAAGGCCCTGCGTGCATTTCTGCGCGCCGACCCGGACGTGATCATGGTCGGTGAAATCCGCGACCAGGAAACCGCACAAGTGGCCATCGAGGCCAGCCTCACGGGCCACCTGCTGCTGAGCACCCTGCACACCAACAGCGCGCCAGAAACCATCACGCGGCTGCTGGACATGGGCATGGACCCGTTCAACTTTGCCGACGCGTTGCTGGGCGTGCTGGCCCAGCGCCTGGTGCGCCGCCTGTGCCACCAGTGCCGCGTGGACAGCGTGGCCACGCCCGACGAAGAAGAAGAACTGCTGCAGGACCATATGCACGTGATGGCCGAGGTGGACAGTCCGCCCGCTGCCGGCGAGGTGCTGGCCGACTGGCGTCGCCGATTCGGCACCGAGGGCCGCCTCACGCTGTACAAGAGCGTGGGTTGCGAGCACTGCGGTGGCACCGGCTTTCGCGGCCGCGCCGGCATCCACGAGCTGATGATGGTGACCCGCGGCCTGCGCCATTGCATCCAGACCGGCAAGCGCGCCGACGAACTGCAGCGCCACGCCCTGGGCGACGGCATGCGCACGCTGCGCCAGGACGGCATCGAGAAGGTGCTGGCCGGCGTGACCACGATCGAGGAAGTGCGCGCTAACTCTTAGTGTTGGCGGAGACCGTGTGCTTCCGTTCCGGGTCTAACGGCCCGGGTGAGCGGCTCAAGTGGCCCCCCGCGCTGCCGATAAACACGGCTTCAGCGTGCCAGTCGGCGGAGGGTGTCCACCATGTCCAGCAATGCCTCAGACCCCAAATCCGCCCATCGCAAGCCCTTGCGGGACCGCCGGGCCCCGCGTGGCACCACCGGGTCCGTGCGTTGGGTGCAGGGTCTGCTGGGTCGGCCCCTGGGCCTGGAAAGGCGCGCCGGTCAGCTGCACCTGACCTTGCTCGACCGCCGCCGCCCACCCGAGGTGGTGGAGGCTGACGCCGTGGCCCGCCTGTGTGCAGAACTGCGAGCCCGGCTGCTGGACCACGAAAACCACCACACCGCGGCCGTCATGCGCCACCTGGTGGCCGTGCACGACACGCTGCTCAAACGCGGCTGGACCGGCGTGCAGGCGCTGTCCAGCAAGCTGCTGGGCAAGGCCTTGCTGCAGGCGCAGATGTTGGCCAGCGACGAGGCGTCGCGTCGCATGAGCGAGTTCATCGAACGCTTGCGTGTGCTGCAGGCGGCGGCCGATGTGCGCGAAGAGCGGGCGCTCAAGGCCGGCGCGGCCGTGGGTGAAGGGGATGTCGAGGTGACCGAAGCCACGCAGGAAGACTTCGAATCCACCGAACGCAGCTGGGTGGCCACCCAGCCGCCCGAGCTGGTCATGCCCGACAAGGGCCAAGACTGAAAGAGGGGGCCCCGCTTGGGGCCACGCACTCCTGGCCCGTCAGGGTCGCAGCTTCAGCGGTGCCGGCAAGTGGCCACGCAAGGCCCGCCACACCGCTTCGGCCGTCAGCGGCATCTGCACCTGTTCGGCCTTGCGACCCAGGCCGCTGTGCGCCAGGGCATCGACGACCGCATTCACCACCGCCGGCGTGGCGCCAATCGTGCCCAGTTCACCCACACCCTTGGCGCCCAGGCCGTTGGTCAGGCAGGGGATGCTTTCGTCAAAGGCGGTCTTGAAGGCCCGGAAGCCATCCACGCGCGGCAAGGCGTAGTCCATGAAACTGGCCGACAGCAGCTGCGCGGTGTCGCGGTCATAGACGATCTGTTCGCTCAGCGCCTGGCCGATGCCCTGCACCGCACCCCCTTCCACCTGACCCTTGACGATGGTGGGGCTGACGATGCGGCCGATGTCGTTGACGCTGGCGTAGGCCACCACCTGCACCTCGCCGGTGGCGGGGTCGATTTCGACTTCGGCCACGTGGCAGCCATTGGGCCAGCTGGGTGCGCCAGCCTTGGCGTTGGCGCTGACCACCAGGCGGCCACCGCCCTGGCGCTGCGCCAGCTCGAACAGGCCGATGCCCAGATCAGTGCCGGCCACGGTGAAACGGCCGGCGTGGTATTCGATGTCGGCTGCCGGTGCTTCAAGCGCCTCGCCTGCAAGTTTTCTGCCTTCGTCCACCGTGCGTTGTGAAGCCACCTGCACGGCTGAGCCGCCGGTGAACAGCGACCGGCTGCCGGCGCTGCCAAAGCCGTTCGCGCGGTCGGTGTCACCCTGCAGCACGCGGATGCGGTCCAGCGGCACGCCGAACACATCATGAGCCAGTTGCACGTAGCTGGTGGCAATGCCCTGCCCCATGGCCATGGTGGCACTGGTCAGTTCGATGAAACCGTCGGCGGTGACGGCCACGGTGACGTTTTCTTCCAGCGCGTTGCCCCCGGTCCATTCCAGGAACGTGGCGATGCCACGGCCGCGCAGCAGACCCCTGGCCAGCGAAGCCGCACGGCGTGCATCGAAACCCGTCCAATCACTCAGCGCCAGTCCCTGGTCCAGGATCTTGCGGAAGTCGCCGCTGTCGTACACCTGCGCCATCGGGTTGGTGTAGGGCATCTGCTCGGGCCGCACCATGTTGCGGCGGCGCAGTTCGGCACCGTCCAGCCCCATCTCGCGCGCGGCGGCGTCCATGAGCCGTTCGATGATGTAGATGGCCTCGGGCCGGCCAGCACCGCGGTAGGCGCCGGTGGCCGAGTTGTTGGTCAGGATGGCCGTCAGCTGCAGGCTGATCACCGGCACGTGGTAGATGCTGGTGCTGACCCAGGGCCCGATGAGCAGCGGAATGATCACCGACGTGGTGCTGGGGTAGGCCCCCACGCCGGCCAGCGTGCGCACACGCAAGGCCAGCACCTGGCCCTGCGCGTCCAGCGCCAGTTCGGCGTGGCTCATCTGGCTGCGGCCGTGCACGGCCGAAAGAAAGTCTTCCACCCGCTCGGCCTGCCACTTCACGGGGCGGCCCGTTTGCAGCGCCACAAAACCCAGCACGATGTCTTCGGGGTAGATGCCGGTTTTCATGCCAAAACCGCCGCCCACATCGCCCACCAGTACACGCACGTTGTCCAGCGTGCGGCCTGGGATGGCGTCGGCCAGCGAAGCGCGCACGCCGCTGGGCATCTGGCTGCTCATGCGCAGCGTCAGGCGTTCAACGCCCGAGCCGGCGTCGACGTAGGCCAGCACGCTGCGCGGCTCCATGCTGACCGGCGCCAGGCGCTGGTTGACGATATCCAGCGCCACGCGGTGCGCGGCAGCCGCAAAGGCCGCATTGCAGGCGACGGCGTCGCCGTGGCGGGATTCGGCACACACGTTGTCCGGCGCTGCGGGCCAGACCGCAGGCGCACCCGGTTCGGTGGCGCGCAGCACGTCGGCCACGGCGGGCAATTCTTCGTAGTCGACAAAAACCGCGTTGGCTCCGGCCCGTGCGGCGTCGCGGGAATCGGCCACCACAGCCACCACACCTTCACCGACATAACGCACAAACTCGTGTGCCAATGCACGTTTGGGTGGCGCGGCCAGGGGCTCGCCGTCGGGGCGCTTGAAGACCGGTCCCACGGGTATGGGCTTGACGCCAGCTGCCACCAAATCAGCGCCCGTATACACCGCCAGCACACCCAGCACGGCCAGCGCGCCGCTGGTGTCGATGGACAGGATGCGCGCATGGGCGCGGTCGCTGCGCAAGAAGGCCAGGAAGGTTTGACCGGGCATCTGCACGTCGTCGGTGAAGCGGCCTTCGCCGCGCACCAATGCCGGGTCTTCGATTCGGCGTACCGATGCGCCACTGCCAAAC
>ENA-ORBV01012189-ORBV01012189.1-microbial-mat-metagenome-genome-assembly--contig:-NODE-12189-length-13318-cov-4.755683_pt1 | contig 13318 bp, 9 predicted proteins | sample MGYA00237777_ERZ505514 | MGnify/ENA primary metagenome ERZ505514 (study PRJEB26160, sample SAMN06269048) | microbial mat metagenome | isolation source: Oligotrophic lake microbial mat | place...
TCAGCGGGCCGCAAGTTCCGGTGATCGATTCCACGGCGGCTCGCAGTTGGGCCAGGCGATCTCCGAGGTTCGAACCCAGACCGATCCCGGCGGGCTCGGCATCCGCACCCGGGTTCATCAGAGTTGGCGGAGGCCCAACACGTCCTCCATGTCGTACAAGCCCGGCTCCCGCCCGTGCGCCCAGCGCACGGCGCGGATCGCGCCTGCGGCAAAGGTCTCGCGGCTGGAAGCCTTGTGCGTCAGTTCCACCCGCTCACCGATGCCCGCGTAGATGACGGTGTGGTCGCCGACCACATCGCCGCCGCGAACGGCATGCACGCCGATCTCCGTGGCGGTCCGTTCTCCCACGATTCCCTCGCGCCCGTGCCGGGCATCGCGGGCATAGTCGAGCTGGCGCACCTCGGCGAGCACTTCAGCGAGGCGCCGGGCGGTTCCGCTGGGAGCGTCCTTCTTGAGGCGGTGATGCATCTCCACAATCTCCAGGTCGAACTCGGGTCCGAGGATGTGGGCGGCCTTGCGGGCGAGCCAGAAAAGGGCGTTCACCCCGACACTGTAATTGGCGGCGAACACGACGGGGATCCGGGCGGATGCCGCGCGGATCGCATCCCGCTCCGCATCGGCGTGCCCCGTCGTGCCGATCACGAGCAGCTTGCCCTGCCCGGCACATGCCGCCGCCACGCCCGGGGTTACGGTGTGGTGCGAGAATTCGATGACTCCGTCGCATCCGGGCAGCGCACCGTCGAAGTCGTCGCCGGTATCGATCTCCGCAGAAATCGTGATCGCCGGGTCCCGGCCGGCCGTGGTGACGATGGCCTGGCCCATGCGGCCGCGGGCGCCGTTGACGAGAATGCGCAGCGGGTTCATGGGACGGGAAGGTTGAGGGCGTGGAGCGTTGCCAGCAGTCGCTCCCGGTTGGGGCGCGACATCTCGCACAGCGGGAGTCGCACGTCGGCCTCCATGCGGCCCAGCGCGGCCAGGGCGGTTTTTGCGGGGACCGGGTTTGGCTCGATGAACAGATCCTTGAAGAGCGGATACCACCGCTGATGGATCGCGCGGGCGCGTCCGGTGTCACCGGCGGTGAACGCACTCACAAGCGCCACGATTTCCGAAGGGATAAGGTTGGATGCCACGCTCACCACACCCGCGGCGCCGGCTGCGAGAAACGGAAGCGTGAGCGAGTCGTCGCCCGAGAGCACCGTGAACACCTCGGGCAATACCTGGCGCAACTGGGTCACGCGCTCGACATCCCCGCCCGACTCCTTGATCGCGCGGATGGTCGGGCATTCGGCGGCGAGCCGGGCCACGGTGTCGACCGCAATCTCGATGCCGGACCGCCCCGGGATGCTGTAAAGCACAAGGGGCAGCGTCGTGGCACGGGCGACTTCGCGGTAGTGCCGGAAGACCCCTTCCTGCGACGGCTTGTTGTAATAGGGGACGACCAGCAACGCGCCATCCGCACCGGCTGCCGCAGCGGCCCGGGTCAACTGAACCGCCTCGGCCGTGCTGTTGGATCCCGTGCCGGCGACGACCTGACACCTGCGGGCCGCGTACTCAACCGCCAACCGGATCACGCGTTCGTGCTCCTCGTGGCTGAGCGTCGGCGATTCGCCCGTGGTGCCCACGGGCACGATCCCCGTCACGCCCCCGGCGATTTGGTCCTCGATCAAGGCCTGGAAAGCCGCCTCGTCAATCTCCCCGTCGCGGAAAGGTGTGACCAACGCCGTGTAAACTCCTCGGAACATAGGGCGCGAAGTGTCCCGCTCTCCTTCCGGCCTGTCGAGTGCGGAGTGGGGCGGGAGGGTGGCGTGGAGGAGGCTGCGTGCGCGGTTGGCGCTGAGCGTTACCGATCCGGGGAGAGCCCGAGTTCCGAGCGCAGCGCGCGGTCCGCGTTGCTGTGGCGGGTCCAGTAGTCGATCCACTTCACGTGGGTGCGCCTCGCACGGGTGGTGAGGGGGACGCCCGCGACGTCGGTGTACGCTTCTTCCCACGCAACAATCCCGTGGGGCGCGGCCCGTTCGAACCAGAGGCTCAACACCCGGTCCGAGCCGGATGTGTAGCGGACCCGGTACCCGCGAACCTTCGCGGGGTCGTGGGCCTTCGGGTCCGCCTCAATCCACTCGGCCCGGGCCTTGGCGGGGCGCAACGCTTGGTGGGTGAGGCGGGCATGGAGCGCTCCGGGAAGCAGTTCGATTTCGCCGGTCGGGAGCTGACCGGGTGAGAGCCGGATGCGGGTCCAGATCTCGTCCTCGGTGAGCACGGATCGAATCGACTCCTTCCAGTCCCCCTCGGATTCGAAGTAGGAATAGCCGGCAATCTCGAAACCCTCGCCGCGCCGATTGATCTGCGTGAACACGTGTCCGCACCATTCCTGCACCGACGCCGTGATCTTCAGCGGCGGCTGGGGCGTGCGCGCATCGAGCGGCGTGAAGGTCGACAGCATCAGGGAGTAGGGATAGAGGCCGGTGACAAAGTTGCGGGTATGATTGAGCTTGAGCACGTTGACCAGGTCGTCGCCCGCGGCCTGCCAGTCATCCACTTTCACCTGTTTCGAGCGGGAGAAGGGCTCGGCAACGAAGATCAACACGGCGTCCCCCTCGTGGTTGTCCCGGTAGCGGCCCTGCGACAGCGCATACCGGCTCACCTCCGCCTTGCCTTGATTCCAAATTGCAGCGGGGTCGGGGTTGGTTGCTGGGTCCGCGGCGCGCACCGAAATCGGAAGTGCGAGGCACCCGGCCGCGCCCATTGCCATGAAAAGTTTCATCATCCATCCTCCGGCCCGTGCGCCGCGGTGTCAAACCGCCGGCCCCACTCAGACGGGCGTGGGTTCGAAGTGGGTGAATCACGCCCACTCAGACCGCAATCTCGCCGTCGAACACGAAATCGGCAGGGCCGGTGAGCCGGACCCCGCCGATCCCGTCGTGGGTCCGCCGGAACGAGACCTCGAGGATGTCCCCGCCGCGAACCCGGACCGAGACCCGCGGTTCCACGGCGGTGAGCTCCGCGTACACAATGGCCGCGGCGCACACGCCAGTGCCGCACGCGAGCGTCTCTCCTTCCACACCGCGCTCGTAGGTGCGGATCGCGATGGACCCGGGGGCCAGGACCTGGACGAAATTCACATTGGTGCCTTTGGGGGCAAAATGGGGATGGAACCGGAGCGCGGAACCGACCCGCCCGACATCCACGGTGTCCAGCTCATCGACCAGGACGACCGCATGCGGCACCCCGGTGTTGAGCGAGTGAACGGTGAGCGGCCCATCGCCCGCCTCGATCCGCGCATTCCATTCGAGCCCGGCCGGGCGGCTCATGTCGAGGGTGACCTGCGCACCGGCGAACGTGGCGCGGATCAGGCCCGCGGGTGTCTCGAACGAAACCGACTCCCGCGGCCCGGCAATCCGCTGGACATACCGGGAGAAGCATCGCGCGCCATTCCCACACATCTCGGCTTCCCCGCCGTCGGCGTTGTAATACCGCATCCGAAAATCCGCCCCGTTCTGCGGGGGCTCCACAAGCAGGACTCCATCCGCCCCGACGCCACGGTGCCGGTCGCAGAGGCGTGCGATCTGGCGCGCATCGAGCCGGATTGAACCCGAGCGGTTGTCGAGCAGGACAAAGTCATTTCCCGCCCCATTCATTTTCGCGAAGTGCAGCATCAACGAATCTTATGCCACGGCCCGGGCGAACATCAAGTGGCCGTCCCCTCCCGCGCCGGGCCGCCTGCCCAAAGAACCAAAGAACCGACTCCTGATATTAGACTTGATCAGTCGGTCTGCCCGGGTTCGGATGAAATCCCATGTCTTTAGACCCCGCCCATCCCCCCAAGCTCTGGTTCGCTGCCCGTGATCTGCCGATTGTCCGGGCCCGTTTGAAAGCCGGTGATCCCCTCACGCTCCGTCTCGCTGAGCTCGCCGCAACGCAGGTCGCGCGAGGGCTCGACGGGGTGCTCGGCAAGCCGGGCGGCAAGAATGGGCGTGAACGATTGGTCGACGGGCAGCTGTTTTTGACGGGCTGCGCCGTGCATCATCTGTTGACCGGCGACGAGAAGGCGGCGGAATGGGGGCGCCGGGCCATGCTCGCCTGGTTCGAGGGGGAGACGGGAAGCGATCTCGAGCGCGCGGCCATGTCCATCGAGGCCGCCATCCTCATGGAGAGTTGCTCAGCCGTCTGGTCGGAGGCACACCGGGCCGGATTCACGGGGCTGCTCGTCCGGCTGCACGAAGGGTTCCGGAATCCGGGTCGGGACAATCCCCATAACGTGACGAACAACTGGTGGGGGGTGACGCATTCGGGTGCGTTGATTGCCGCGCTCGCCGCGCACGGGCGCCCGTTGCCGGGCGGGTCGGTGGCCGATCTTTCCGACGGCATCGCCTGGGCGAGGGGGCGGTTGCGCGCGTTCGCACAGCATTTTGGCGACGCGGGTTTCTACCACGAAGGCCTCGGCTATCAGTCCTACACCGTGTCGAATCTGTTGCCCGCGCTGTTCGCCCTGCGCGGCTTCGATGGGACCGACCTTGCGGACGAGTGGCCGCAGCTCCGCAACATGGGCCCGAGTCTGTTTGCGGCGATGAGCGTCCGCCCGGCGCTGCCCGACAATCTCGCGGACCCGAGTCCATTCGGTGCCATGCTCAGTTGGAACGATTCAGGGCCTTCGGTGCCCCGGTCCAATGTCTGGTCGCTCGCCATCGCCCTGGCACCGCAACGCCTGCGCGGCGCCATGCGGGTCTGGTTCGACCGGATTGTGGGGATCGAGTCGCCCGGAGCCGGGTGTGCACCGGTGACCGGCGGATGGTTTTTCCACCTGTTCCATTACCCGTTCGATGTTCCACCGGAGGATCCGGACACGTTGCTCCCGATTTCCGTATGCGATTCCCGGCAGGGTCTCGCGGTTTACCGGAACCGGTATCGTGACGGGGAGGACGCGGTGCTCGGCGCCTACGCCCGCACGACGCAGATCGGCGGACACAACCAGGACGACGCTGGTTCGGTCCGATTCATGGCGCTCGGGCATGACTGGATCCTCGGGGGCGGCCAGGCCCGGGGGTCGGCGGAATGGCAGAGCCGGATCACCTGCCAGCCGCCGGTTGACGGGGACAAACGGTGCGGGAGCGTGCTTTGGCACGAGGGCGGGCGCGAGGGCGCTGTGTTCGGAATCGAGATGCGAAGGGTGGTCGGTGCCTACGCCGAACGCTACGTCGGCGCACGGTGGCCGCAGCGCGACGGCGAACCGGTCTGCCTCGCGCTCCTCGACCAGATCGACGATCATCGCAGCGACCGCGACTGGTTCTGGAACCTCGCGTTCGGTCCGCACCTTGATTGCCTCGTCGACGCCGATCGTTCCGGGTTCCAATTGCTCGCCGCCGACGGCGTCCGGTTGGACGCCCGGTTTCTCGGCGACCAGCCGGTCGAGATCCACCGGCTGCGCATGCCGGACTCGAAGCGTCGATTCACAACGGGAATCGAGCAACGCTATCCCGGGATCCCCTTCCTCCAGGCCGCGTTCGGACGGAAGTCGCCGATGGGGATTTTCGTGGCGATGACGGTGACCCGATCCCCCAAGGCACCGGCCATCGAGCGGGGCAGCGGACTGGCCTTGCGGATCAACGGGATCCAATGGGAGCGCCCGTTCGGGGCGGCGGTTCCCCCGGGATTCGAACCCGGTCGCAGCCGCGGCTTGTGTCCCGCCCCGCATGGAAACCCGGTCGGCTGAGTGAGGGAATCGATCCCAGTGGGGCACTCGGAGCCGAATCCGCAGCTCAGTCTGGTGATCCCGGCCTTCAACGAGGCCGGGCGCATCGAACGAGGGTTGCGCCCGGCCCATGCCTGGCTGAGCCAACAGCCCGCCACGTTCGAAATCGTGCTCGTCGACGACGGTTCAACCGACAACACCGCCTGGATCGTCGCCGGCTTCGGCCTGCGGGGGGTGCGGGTCGAGCGCATCCGCACCAATGCCGGCAAGGGCAGGGCCCTGCGCCACGGCATCTCGCGCGCAACCGGTGCGATTATCGTCACGTGCGACGCCGATTTTTCAACCCCGGTCTGGGAAATTCCCCGCATTGTTGCCGCGATCTCGTCCGGGGCCGACGTGGTCATCGCGTCACGGGAACATCCCGACACGACGATCCCGAGGGATCAGCATCCCGTCCGCAAAGGGATGGGGCGGATGTTCAACCGCCTGGTCCGGCTGCTGACCCGCCTGCCGTACGCCGACACCCAGTGCGGGTTCAAGGGATTCCGCGGGCCGGTGGCCCGGGAACTCTATGCGCTCGCGCGCATCGACGGGTTCGCCACCGACGTCGAGATTCTCGTGCTCGCCCGCGAGGCGGGCCGGGTGGTGGAGGAGATCCCGGTTGAATGGGCCCATGTGGCGGATAGCCGGGTCCGGCTCCTGCGTCATCCGAGCCAGATGTTCGGCGATCTGGTCCAGATCGCCCTGGCGGCACGGGCGGCGCGGCGGGGTTCCGTCAATCACGATTCGAAGCTCACGCGGGAGCGCCCGATCAAACGTGGGTGAGTGAGCGCTTGCAGCGGCGTGGCTGCGGAAGTCGCGATGGGCCATTGCGCCAAGGAGCGATGCCGATCCACCGGACCTGAGTGCGCGCTCGTGGTGGATCGCGTCGCTCCGAGCGCGATGGGGGGAGGGTTCGTTGCTTTGCACGCAATTTTCACACAAGCTTCATCCGTTCTGCGCGCGGCCCGGGCAGAAAGCTCCGGATGAACCCTCCCAGCCCAGCTCCAGAGACTCCCACCGTGGCCGGCCCGGTCACTCCACCCGCGGCATCTTGCGCGAAGCGTCCGGCCCGGGCGAGATTTGCAGCCGCATGGATGCTGGCCCTGGCCTGGCCGCTGCCGCATCTGGTGCTTGCGGGGTTGGACTGGCGGCATTGGATGCTCGTGCGGGGGGATGCGAACGCGCACCAGTCCGGCACGTGGCCCGCGATGATCCTGGTGCTCGTCGTTTCGGCGATGGCGGGCATCTTCGTCGCGGTGCGTCGCAGGGGCCGGAACCCGGCCCTGGGTTTGCCGCTGGCCGCGGTCGCGCTCGTGCTGAACGCGGTCGCCCTCGCCGCAATGTTGTTGCACGGGAGCGCGCTCATCCCGGCCTCCTTCCAAGGGTGGATGCTTCCCCCCGAGCGCCTGTTCTTCGAGCATTTCTCGCTCCTGATGCCCCTCGCGTTGCTGGCGGGATTCGCCGCCGTCGAGTCCGCCACCGCCAATCGGGCGGTGTGGTTCGCCGTTCCGTTCCTGGCGCTCGGCACCGCCGCGGCCATCGCATGGGTGGGGTTCCGCTTTTCGGTTCGCTTCCCATTTCCCGCGCTGCTGGCGGTTGCCGGGTTCATCGGTTTCGCCGTGCTCGCGTGCGGCGGGTTGCTCTCGCTGGTCCGGGGAATCTACGCCAGGTGCCGGGCCTCGAGCCCGCGCGCGCTCGCCGGCTTCTCGTTCTTGATCGCCGTCGGCGCCCCGTTGGGCGGGCTCCTGCTGAATCGGGTCATGCCGTTTCCGTTCAGTTTCCAGACGGTTCCCATTTACGCGCTGACGCTGCTCAACGGCGCGTTGCTCACCCTGCCGTTCTTCGGGCGCCCGGCCCTGGCCCGGACGGTTTGGCTGGCGCAGTGCGGGCTGTTTCCGTTCACGCTCTATTTCTTCCTGGTTTTCGTGGCGTTTCTTCCGCTGACGCCGCTGGCGCTGATCGTGTTTGGCGGCGGGTTGCTGATGCTGGCGCCGCTTGCGCTCTTCGGGCTGCATCTGGGCCGCATCGCGGATGGGTTCCGGCTCGAGCGGCGGAGCGGCAGCCGCCTCGCCATCGGGGCGCTGGGTGCGGCGGCGCTGGTGGCGTGGCCGGTGGCGGGCATCGGATTGGCGCTCGCGGATCGGGCCCGCATCCATGCGGCCCTGGATTATCTGTTCCACCCGGATTTGCGCGAGGACGGCCAGCAACCGCCCGATTCCGTCGGGACGGGGCGCGTTCTGGTCGAACTCGCGCGCTACAAGTCCGGCATCTGGCTGCCCTATCTTTCCGACGCGTATGGGGCCTTGGTGTTCGACGGGCTGGTGCTGCCCGCGTCCCGGATCGAGAAGCTGCACCGGTTCTTCCTGGGCACGGACCTGCCGGAATCGAAATCGTTGGACTCGTTCATCCCGTTGGGTCCGTCCGGCCGCCGTCCCACCGTCGAGGAGGCTGCGACGGTTCGCCTAATTCCGCCCGACAACCGGGCCCGGTTGGCGACGGTCACGGCGTCGGACACCCTCCGCGGGCCCATCGGCACGCGGGTGGTGCGCATCGAGCTCTCGAATCTCGAAGGGCGCGGTCCGGCCGAGTACCGCGGAACCTTGTCCGTGCCCCCCTCGGCGGCGGTGACCGGGTTTTGGCTGCACATCGGCGATCAGCGCGTGCCCGGGCAACTCTTCGAGAAGAAAGCCGCGCTCTGGGTGTATCAGCGGATCACGAGCAGCCCCGAGATCCGGGATCCCGCGATCCTGCGTTACTCCGGACCGAACTCCCTCGAACTACAGGTGTTCCCGGTGCCCGAGGGCGGGAATCGGACGGTGGAAGTGGAGTTCACCGCCCCGGCCGGGGCGCTCGCGGAGCTTCGCATCGATGGCCGGATGGTCGGCGCGGATCCAGCGCCGCCCGCCGCCGTGCTGACGGAGGCCGGTGCCGTCCGCCTTCCGCCGGATCTCGGTCCCGCCCCTTACGCGCGGGCGCCTTATCTGCAGATCGTGGTCGATGGCTCCCGCGGCTCGCCCTTCCGCGACGCTGCGATGCTCGATCGCGCGGTGGCCGAAGCCGTCGCCGCCAACCCGGATTGCACCCGGTTTCGGCTCATGACTTCCGGCGTGACCAGCGTGGACGTGACCCGCGAAGCGCGGCCCATCGCGGAAGCGGCATCGGCGGTTCGGGCGACGCTCGGGGCGGCGGATCGCAACCCGGGCGGGTTTGATCTTTCCCTCGCCCTGCGCACCCTGCTTTGGCGGCGTCACCATGAGGCGTTGGAGGCGGCGCGCGCCGGGGCGAACGACGCGTTGCTTTCGCATCCGCGCATCGTCGTGTTTAGCGAGGCCGCGGATCTCGACCCCGGCGACCTCGCCCCGTTCCGGTCGCTCTTCCCCGAGCTGGCGCGGATTTCCATCCAGCACGCCAACGGCGATGTGGCTTCCATCGACCTCGGCGGCGAGGCCGCCCCGGCCGTGCGGCTGGCCCGGCGTGGCGGCGCCTTCGCGGTGCTGGCGGAGCCGGGCGGGTTCGGTTTTCTCCGGGGAGAGCCGGCGGCGGGCGCGATCGAGGTGTGGGACGGGCGGGAGAAAGCCTGGCGGGTGATCGGGGAGGTGCCGCCGCTGCCGGCCGAGGGGCGTTACAGCGCGGCGATGGGCGCGCTGCGCTTCGATCTCGACCGGCGGCTGGAACCGTGGAGAGCCCGCGATTCGCTCGACCGCGCCGTGGCCAGGAGTCAGGAAACGGGGACCCTGACCCCTTCGAGCGCGTATGTGGTGATGGAATCCCACGCGCAGTGGGAGCTGCTCAAGCGGGCCGATTCCAAAACGCGCGGCGCGCATGAGAGCCTCCAGATGGCCGCCACTCCCGAACCGGGAACCGTGATGCTCGTGGGCGCTGCGGCGGTCTGGCTCGCCTGCCTCCGGCGCCGGGAGGCCTGACCCGAATGACGCCCGGGAATTGCGGGTGGACCGCGCAGGTTTCCGGCCCGCCTTGGCACGGGCGGTCGCGGTTTGGGCGGGTTTCGCGGGTCGGGTCAGGGCCGGACGGCCCTCAGCCGAGCATTTCCGCGACCATCGCGCGCTCGTCGGTCAGTTCCTTGTTGGTCACGGCGATCTTGGACTTCGCGAACTCATCCATCGCGTACCCCTCGATCACCTCGTAGCTGCCGGGGGTCGTGGTCCGCACGGGCATGCCGGCCCAGACGTTCGGGTCGAAGCCGTAGGCCCCGTTGGATTTCACCGCCACGGAATGGATCGCGCCGGGCGTGACCAGAGAGCGGACGTGGTCCACGAGGGCGTTGGCGGCCGAGGCGGCGGAGCTGGCGCCCCGGGCGGCGATGATCGCGGCACCGCGCTTGCCGACAGTCTCGCAGAACGGCCCCTTGAGCCAGTCGGCGTCGGCGATCACTTCGGCGGCGGGTTTGCCGGCGATGGTCGCGTGCGCGAACGCGGGGAACATGGTCGGGCTGTGGTTGCCATAGATAAAGATGTCCTTCACTTCCGTCAGATCGACCCCCGCTTTCAGGGCGAGCTGCGACTGAGCCCGGTTCTGGTCGAGCCGCACCATGGCGGTGAAGCGGTCCGGGGTGAGCCGCCGGGCCTTGCTGGCCGCGATCATGCAGTTCGTGTTGGCCGGGTTGCCGACCACCGCAACCCGCGCATCCTCCGCGGCCACCTCGTCGATGATCGCCCCCTGAGCCGTGAAAATCTTGCCGTTGTCCTTGAGCAGATCCGCCCGCTCCATGCCGGGCCCGCGTGGCTTCGCCCCCACCAACAGGCACCAGTTCGCGTCCTTGAACCCGATCCGCGGATCGCTCGTGCGCACCATGCCCTTGAGCAGCGGGAACGCACAATCATCCAGCTCCATCGCCACGCCTTCCAGGGCCTGAAGCGCCTTTTCCATCGGGACCTCCAGCATGCGCAACACCACCGGCTGGTCGGGGCCGAACATGGCGCCCGAAGCGATCCGGAAAAGGAGGGAATAACCGATTTGACCGGCAGCGCCGGTGACTGCGACGTGGATGGGAGATTTCATACGGGTATTAGGCATACTGATATAAGGGACATATTGCACGCCGTTTTTCTGGAATTTGAAAAAAGTGTGAATTTGGCGATCTCCACGAATTCCAAGATCGCCAAATCACCAAATCTCCGCATCGTTCCGACGTGCTCCGCTTTGCCTTGTTCAATATCCCGGTTGTCGTCCACTGGTGGTTCTGGCTCACCAGCGCCGCGCTGGGAGGGATCCTGGGGGCTTCGAACCTCGATGAATGGCTGGGGGCGGCCCTGTTCATGTGCGTGGCGTTCCTCTCGATTCTGACCCATGAGATGGCCCACGCCGTGATCGGCCGACGGTTTGGCGCCCGCCCTGCCGTGCTGCTCCATGGGTTGGGAGGGCTGACCCAACTTTCCAACTCGAAGCTGACACGCAGCCAGTCGGTGTGGGTCAGCCTCGCAGGCCCGGTCGCCGGAATCGCGCTGGGACTCATCGTGCTGGGGCTGCGCCCGTGGATTCCGGTCACCAGCTTGGTCGGTGCACGGGCCCTCGAGGCGCTGATCCTCGTGAATCTGGGCTGGAGCGTCTTCAATCTGCTCCCGATTCTGCCGATGGACGGTGGCCAGATCCTCCGGGACCTCGCTGGCCCGCGGCGTGCACGGCTCGTGCGATGGACCGGGCTCGTCGTAGCCGTTCTGGTGTGCGGGGCTGCGCTGATGGTCTCGCAGTGGTTTCTCGCCATCCTGTTCGGCATCCTTGCCTGGCAAAATCTGACGGACGAACGGCGAATTCCCGGCGGCGTGGTCCGGCAATAAACGTCCGTCGCCGCGGTTCGCCCGGCAGGGTGCATCGTGCTCCCCGTCATCGCCGACCACTCCCACCCCAGAGCTTCGCAAGTAGCGGAAGTCCAAAGACTTCCGCCTTCCCGCTCCCGGCGACCGCCCGCCTCCGCCCCACAGACTTCCACGAGCGTGGGGAGCCTTGGCGATTTTGCCGCCGTTGAGCGTTCTTGGAAACCGCTCCGGTTTAACCCAATTCCCTTTGACACCGGGGCGCATCGTCCGCTATGTTCCAACCACGATGCATTCCCCCGCATCGCCCCCCCAACCCGCTTGTACTCGTCAATCCCGCTTTATTCATCCATGAACACGTCCTTCCTCCGTTTTGCACTCTCCGTCTTCGGTGCGCTCTTGGTCCTGCTCGCGCGACCTGCGTTTGCGCAGACTTGGAACGTGGATAGCGCAAGCACCTGGTCCACGGGCACCAACTGGAGCGGCAACGTGACACCCAACGCGGAAGGGGCGGCGGTGGTTCTGGGGAACGTCATCTTGGCGAACCAGGCGATCTCCGTGAACGGAAACTTCACCGTCGGCTCGATCCTCTTCGACGACAATAACAACTACACGCTCGCCGCCACCACAGGGAACGCGATCACCCTCAACGCCACCGGCAACTCGACCGCCAACATCACCGTCACCAACGCGGGCGGCAACCACACGATCAGCTCGAACTTGATCTTCAGCGGCGATCCAGTGGAGATCAGTGTCGACAGCACCGGCGCGGGGTCAACGCCTCTCACCCTGAGCGGCAATCTCACTGGTGCCGGCAACCTCACCAAGAGTGGCATCGGCAATGTCACCCTCAGCGGCGCCAACAATGCCTTCACCGGCAGCATCTTCCTGACTGGTGGGTTGGTGCGCATCAACGCCGATGCCCGGCTGGGCGACCTCAGCAATGCGGTCACGATGAACGGCGGCGGACTAAATTTCACCGCCAACACCACGTCGAACCGCTCCTACACCATCGGTGCCTTGGGTGGCACCTTCGACGTCAACACGGGTTGCGTCACGACCCTCGGCAACACCTCGGTGCTCTCCGGTTCCGGGTCAATCGCCAAGACCAATGGCAATGGCAGTCTGGTCATCAACTCCGCCAACAACACCTACAACGGCACGATCACCGTCAACAACGGGTCGGTGACGCTGAATGCGACCCAATCGGTGAATGGGTCGGTGTCGGCTGCCGCTGCGGGCACCACCATCAACTATAACGCCAACGGCGCGGCAGGGTCGGGCACCGTGGCCGCCGCGGCTGCCAACAGCGAGATCATCTTCGGTGCCGGCGTGTCGAGCTTGGGCAACGGTTCCTTCTCGGTCAGCTCCGGGGCCGCCCTGGTCGGCAATGCCGCCCAGTTTGGATTGCTGAATCGCAACACCAATCTCAGCCTCGCCGCCGGCGCGATCCTGGCGGGAAATCAGGACGGGGCCAACCTCGCGGTCCAGAATCTGGGCACCAACCGGGACTTGTTTTTCGGCGTCACGGGCAGCTACGCCCAGACCGGCAACACGATCTTTGTCGGGTCGATCCTCGGAGCCACCCCCTGGCGAGGCATCAGCACCGGCATCAGCTCGAACGGGACACTGCTGACCGCCAACATCACCGGCCTCAGCAATTTCGTGCTTCAGGGTGCCAACGGACGCGTCCTCACGCTGGGGAACGGCGCCAGCGCCGGTGGCATCACCATGAATGCCAGCGCCCCGGTCAGCGTTTCCGTCATCGGCGCGGTCGTCCTCAACGACGACTCGAACAGTTTTACCAACATCACGTTCA
>ENA-ORBV01012192-ORBV01012192.1-microbial-mat-metagenome-genome-assembly--contig:-NODE-12192-length-13315-cov-4.328448_pt1 | contig 13315 bp, 11 predicted proteins | sample MGYA00237777_ERZ505514 | MGnify/ENA primary metagenome ERZ505514 (study PRJEB26160, sample SAMN06269048) | microbial mat metagenome | isolation source: Oligotrophic lake microbial mat | place...
AACGAATTGTCGCTACACTATAATAGATAAGCAGTCGTCTTTGGGCTATGATCATGAGTGGTATGTACAACTAGCTAGCTACTGTAGTAGAAAAGTAAAAGCTACCAATCAAACTGGTACTCGCTTATAGGGTTAGAGTCAATCCGTAGCTCACGTGATAACGATAGTGCGATACCACACACGACTTCGACAGGTGTGCGTCATCGTAATGTGGTTTAGGTTGCGGTAGCGTCTTTTTTTATAAAATGTCACTACCAGTGTTCATTTTTGGGGTGAATGTGAAATAGAAATGTTGCTCAACTACATAAAGGAAGGAAATTCCCACAGCTCCAAAGTTCAAAAAAAGAAAGTGCTGAGTACCACAAAGAGACTTGCAGCGGAGGAGAATGCATGCAAGGGTTCATCGGCAGACGATTCCAAGGGACCGGCAGAATGCCCTAGCTCGTCCACCGACGTTTCCACTGTCGCGGTGTCAGCGTCTGCTTCATCTTCACTGAATCCTGTCGAATTGCTACTTCCAGCAGCAGTCGCAGGGCTACTGCTACCACCGGCACCGCTGCGCACATCAAAGTTCATGACCATGCCAACATCTGATAGGGAGGACATCACAATATTAGGTAAGCAGCTTGGCCGGATGACAATATCAACGGACTGGCGTGAAAAAGTCGTATACATCAGAACGTACCGAGATGAGACGGCATATGACAATGGACCATCAAAACCTCTCCCGCATCAATGTGATCAAAGCAAATATGAATGGTAATGTTTTGCACCACCATCATGGTATCACTCCAAAATGGTTCTTCGACCTCAACACCGTCGATGTGTGTGACCAAAAAGTCAGCCGCATGTGTATGGAAGGAATGTTCTCCCATCGGAGGATCGGACAAAATATCCCATGTCTCACAGGTGCCAGATGTGACCGATCCATGACGATAATAAGGAGTGGCCAAGCTGCGGCATAATGAGAGCCGATTTAGAGAAATTTTATGAGAAGCAGCTCGCCAAGAATGAGATCAACAGAAAATGGAGGAACGTGAATACTCTATAAACGACTTACCGATCGTTCATTCCAAATCCAGTCGGGATTCCTCCGAGGTCTGCACCTTCGACGGCGGGGACTTGGAAAAGGGGCGACGCAAAGGATTGCTGCATGGCAATGGTCTTGCGATCCACCGACTCTTGGGCCGCCAATGAGATGAGAGAATCAGGACAGGCTGGAGTCGGCAAGGCAATGGTGTCGATCAAGGGTAGCAGGTTCTTTTCCACCGCGACGACTGTTTCGGTCACCACAAACGCAGCCACAATTTGGTCGATGTCACATGACACGCAAGGACACACAGGGATTTCAAATGCCCCTTGACAGGCTTCCAAACTGGGAACAATTTTCCAGGCTTGACGAATCATGGCGCAGTTGCCAGGTGTGTCAAATCGGACCATGAATTCGACTCGTTGACCACCACTCAAGACAATCGTGTCGGTTTCTTCCATCGTCTGGACAGGATGACCATCATTGGCAACCACCACCATCATGTTTGGCACTTCACCTTCTAAACTAAGTCGAATGGTCGGTTCCACGGTGGCGCTGGCGGCTCGAAACAAAATGGGTTCGCCTTGTTCCACCTGGTGCACAGTCTTGCGGCCATCCTGGCCATTGGTCACGCTGGTCCAATTGAATTGCATGGCAATGGGAAAGACCGGTGGAACCGAACCGTCCTCGGGATTGACAAGTCCTTCCGACAACATTAAAAAGATTTCTCTGGCCTCCAGTATGCCCGGCGAGTTGGTCAAATCCTGGTCGGTGCCTTCCACCAAAATAAAGCCAAACAAGGACGCCAAGTAGGAATACGCATTTTTGCCGTGCACATGATCGTGGTACCAATAGAGACGCGGCGGCGTATCGTCGGGAATTTGAAATTCATAAGTCTTGGATTCGCCCCCATCGATCCAATCCAACATGCCTTCCTGACTGGGTTGAAAGGGCATGCCATGAAAGTGCAAGTTGACACAATTCTGTCGCAAAAAAAAGACACGTTCACAATGAGTGCGACAGCAGTTGCACATCGAGAAATGCAGGAGATGAATTGGACCTACCAATCCCCAGAATCCACAGGCAGGGGCATGCTGTCATTCCGGAATGTCATTTTTAGCACGCACAGGAGCAGCACGTCACAACCGTGTTGTGAGCACGGTGAAGATCCAAAAGAACAAGAGTGAATGTGCTTTGTTAGCCACGTGCCACATTGCCATTTGCAGCCAATCGATTGAAAATGGCAGTCACATTGGCATCGGCGGCCTCGGGGTCTAGAACATGCGCACAAAGTTCTCGATCGAGTGGAGAGACGGGATCCAAATTGTTCACGAGATTGACTTTGAGCGTGTCCCCGGGTTTGACGCGCAGGGCAGGACCAATGGCTTGTCCATTGCAGCCAGGACCTGTTCGTTTGCCAGCAGCAGACCACTCAATTCCATCGAGTGAATCGACGAGCCCAACTTCCAATGTTGCTTCTAGCAACCCATTCTCGGAAACCAACTCGGTTGGCTGTTGCCGCGATCGATGAAAGACGAGAAAGCGGGAAAGAAATAGTATTGAATAAGGCGGCAGTTTATACGGAAGCCGCTAGGTTGGTATCTTTTGAGTCTCTTACCTGGAAATCCACAATGTCAGCAGCACTAGTAGTCGACCCAGACAAACAGACTGACAATACAAGGAAGGCAGTCAGTAAGAAGTTACCACGAGAAGAAGTATGCATCTTCATCATGGCGGATGTTAGATGGGTTGTTGCAGTATAGTTGTTCTTGTTGAATTTGTAATTCGAAATCTTGTATCGATCAGCCACCGTGTTCACGATATGTATTCTTTCTGGACCGTTAATTCTCAATTTGATAAGGAGGCAGTTTGATCTTACTTTGCCTTACTACTCACCGGTATCCTCGCTTGTGTTGAGGCAAACGAACCTCTGTTGCGATGATTGCTTCTGAAGGATGATTTTGTGAAGCTGTCACTTTTGACAGCTCCTGCAGATCTTCTTGCCTCAGTTTTGTTCATGCCGAGTGCAGTTAGACCATTGCCAAAACTGCTTGACTGCTAAACTGTTGGCTAGCTAGCTAGCTAGCTAGCAGTGCATGGTGTGAGTGGTGAAGAAGGAGAACTTTAACATGAATTTCATGAACTTTGTGACACAAAAGATCCATCTTCGCGCGAACGCATTCATCGCGTCGTCGCAATGACTACAGTACACAAGAGACTGCTTTCAGCTTCCGAAGATTGAAGGTTCGGGTTCTGGCGTGTCAACAACAAATATTGAAGAAGGCCAATTTGTTGTGGTGGTCAAATCGATTTTAATCATGTCGGTGTTTTGAAACGAGTTCGCACAGTGTTCGTGCAGACACATCAGTGTTTTCTCCAAAACAATGCACTTGGTAGGACCTTCTACAATTTGGTGCTTTTGCTAGCTAGCTAGCTAGTGTGCCAAATCAGTCATTTGGTGGCCCACCACAATTTCATCCCCATGTCTGGGTGTGGATATGAAGTTGTTGCTGTTGGCAGCTTGAATGTTACATCACATCACATGAGAAAAATGAAGCATTGTTGAAACAATCAATTTGGAATTTTTCAATTGAAACAAACGGGAAATCATTGACTGGCTGCATGGATGTGTCAGCACCCAATTTGGACACATGGTGAGACAGCATTGAAAATTCAATTGTTTCTTGACAATGCAAAGAACAAAACATGACATGATGTCAATGCTGAAAAACACAAGCAGAAAGTCATTGTGTGTTCTCCATGATTTCCCCTCTTGCAAGAGACAACTGATGTCATTGGCTCTGGGATGTTTCAAAACATTGACAAACTTGAAAATGTCACAATGAGATTGCTCTGAATTTGATGTCATGTGTCATTGAAGAGGCATGCATCTCAGGCTGACTTGCAGTTTGGATGACTGGAACGGATTGCTCAATTTCATGTTGAGCTTGGACATGTGCTGCTGCATGGATTTTTTTTTTTGCATGAAAACTTTCACATGTGCGATGTGTCCCAATTGATTGTGTTTTGATGGACTTTTTGTGTGACATTTGTTGTTGTGTTTTTCTCTTTGAGGTTTCATCAGGGCGACGATGAAGGCGAAACTTGTGTTTGAGTTGGTTTGCTGCCAATCTGGACTTGCTGCTGCACAGTGCAGCACAGTTGGTAAGCTCCTGTGAGTGGTGCAGCCAACTGCTGACTCAGCTCGTGGCAACAGCCTTCAAAGATCAATTTGCCCATTGTCTGCTCCTGCGGTCTTGTGAGCGCTCCAAAGGCATAAAGGGTTAGGGATTCACAACAACCAGTGTATCTTTTTCACAGAAAACAAAAATGACCCTCGAAAGATACAGCGAGATTTCTTCACCAGGTGCTTCTATCATCTGGCAAGTGCTGTACACAGCACTGTCATGTGAGAGATGATGTGTTGGGTAAATGCCGTTATCACTTCAAATCGATAGTTGTTATCTGAATGAGAAGAGGGAAGACAGGCACCTGGCAAGTTAGAAGTCATCTCTGCTAGCTAGCTAGCTAGCTAGCTGTAGCAAACTTCATTGTCGGTTTGGTCGTTGATACAGCATGCAACTATGCTACCGTAGTACATGTAGTAGCTTTTTTTTCTCATCCTTATCATCACCTTTCAGCACCAGAACTCTGGTACCTATTGGCAACCACCCCATCCATCTGCCAGACTAAGCTAGAAAAACACTAGCAGCATCAAGCAGCTCCAGAGTAGGTATACACATCTTTCTATAATTCATAACAACCAACTACAACAATCCAAAATGTCGTCGGACGATAACGACGGCTACCGCCGATGACTCGGAGGGTGTTCCCCTGGCAGCATCCACACAAAAACAACAACATGGCGATCCGACCCCCATCAAGTCCAAAGAAGTCGATATTGATCATGCGATCGATCGATTGGGCATGGGCACCTTTCAATACAAATTGATCGTGGCGGTCGGCTTGTGCATTGCGGCCGATACCATGGAAATATTGCTCCTGAGTTTTTTAACCTTGGTCGTTCAAGTCGAATGGAATTTACAGACGAGTCAAGCTTCGTCCGTCACCGCCATTGTCTTTGTCGGAGCCTTGATTGGGACCTTGACGCTCGGTTATTTGGGCGATTTGTGGGGTCGCAAACCCCTCTTTGTCTTTAGTACCGCGACCATTGCCATTTGTGGAATCCTGACGGCACTCTCCACCAATTATTGGATGATGTTGGTCTTTCAATTTGGTGTCGGCATTGGGATCGGCGGTGTCGTGATACCTTTCGATGCCATGGCGGAACTATTTCCCAGCAAAGATCGAGGTACGTTGTTCTAGGAGCAGCTGTAGTTGCGTGATTCTTTCCTTTTCGCGATTCCGCCTGACCAAGAGCGTTCTTCGTTTTTGTAGGCCAAAATTTGTTGATTTGGGATACTTTTGGTCCCTGGGCACCATGGCCGTTCCCATTTTGGCATGGGTGGGATTGCGCGAAGAAAGTTCGTGGCGATACTTTGTTCTGTTTTGTAGCATTCCTTGTATACTCTCGACCATTCTCAGTATAGCTTGGGTTCCCGAAAGTCCACGATGGCTCATGACCCAAGGCAAACACGAACAAGCACTGGTCATTTTGAGAAAGGCCGCTACCACCAATGGTTTGAATGCCATGGAAGTCTTTCCAGAGGGAACCATTTTAGTGGATTCGCAGTCGTACGATGATGAAATCCATTCGATTACGGCCTTGCTGTCGCCGGAATGGCGGACCATGACGTTAATGTTATGGGCCACTTGGACGGGATTGGCCTTTTTGTATTGGGGAACCATTCAAATGGTGACGATCATTTTCTTTGATACCAACTCCAGTAACAAGAGTTCCGGCCATGTCATTGATTTTGATTATGGGGCCATCTTTGCTTCTAGTTGTGCCGAAATATTGGGACAAACCTGTGTCATTTGTTTGATTCATCGCAGTCAACGAACCCACATTACATCCATCATGTACTTGATGGGTGGAATCTTTGTCTTTGTCTTGTGTTGGGCCGTGGCCGAACGGGATGTCCCACGACAAACCTTGGTGGTACTGTCCTTTTTGGCCCGTGGTTTTGCCATGGGGGCCAGTAGCATGACATGGGTGATTACGGCCGAGCTACTGCCGACCCAAATTCGTGCGACTGGACACAGTACCGCCAATGGTGTCGCACGATTAGGTGGCGCCGTGTCTCCCTTTTTGGTCAATCCTAGTGTCGACTTTCGTTTGATTGGTACCGTCATGGGATGTGTGAGTTTGGTTACTAGTATAGTGGCCTGGAATTTGCCAGAAACATCTGGTCAAACCATGGGCACGGCTGGAAAGAAGCAAGGCTTCTTGGACGACGACAGGCCTGTATTGGAAAGTGAAATAATATAAATTCCCAATCAACACACAAGCACGCATCGAATCTCAGTGGTTGTACAGCTGAATATATAGCCGTGCTATGTGTGATCTAGTTTCGAGCAAATGTGCAGCGGCCTAAAAGCAACTACGGAACTCATCTCATTTAGGATTACAAGCTACTTAGCTAACTAGCTAGCTAATAGTATCTAGCTTATAGCCAGTAGCTACAAGTATTCAGTTACTGTTGTACCGGGTTGGTAATTGCCCGTTTCCACAATGTTGAAAGCTAGACTCTAGCGTTCAGGATCTACTAGCTACTACTAGCTAGCTAGTGGACAGTAACATTTCACCATACAATTCATGACACACAGGTAAAAAAGTCAGTGAGCGTCCATTGCAAAAGAATACGAAATGACCACAACATGTGCTTGCGCATGCCCGCCAGGTCTAATTAATATTACTTTAAACTGAGTTTCGAATCAGGGGTGCAAGCCGGTTGCTGGTCGGAAAAGAGGTTCTTGCTCGTTGGTAAAGAGGTTTCTCGTCGGAAAATCGGCTGATCGTTGGAAAATATATCCTGCACCCCAAATCAAGAAAACGAAAAATTGAAAAATATAGCACTGAATAATCGATACAAATACTGTAGCCTCTTACTGAAGCAAACACATACATCAGAAACTGTGACATTGTGAGTCGACCATGAACATTCCTGACACCGTAATAACCTGAGACATTAGTCTATCCGAAATGCATTTTAGATGATGTTTTTTATCTCAGTCACTGGTGATGGTGAAGCCATGGCCAGTAGTCGATTGGCAACTAGCTAGCTAGCTAGCTAGCTAGCTAGTAGCAAGCAATGCAACACTACACTAGCTGGCTAGTAGTAACCAAGCAATCAGGTGGTTACGGATGACCTGGTTCATCCGAAACCCAGACAAAGGCAAGTCTTCCGAACTACTAGCTAGACAAAAGTAAGTAGTTCGCCAGCGTATTGGACTGAACAGTGACGGTTGTTGAGGCTAAACAAGGGTGTTGCTAGTAAGCATAGTCCACTGACTTACTACTTCCATCACCATCTTCCGCTCTGCTTGTATTGCTGTATCCATCGACACGAAGCATAAGAACAAGTCGACGACAACCAAGATGTCGACAGAAGATGGAGGCAATGATGAACCAGGCAACGATTCCTTTCAGGAAGTTCCCGATACCTACATGCCTGATAATGTGGGCGGAAGAGACGACAACGATCTTAATCAAAGCCAAGCTTCCGAAGTGGATGCTACTCCACGCGTTTCCAACACGTTGACAGACGCTGAAAAAGCTGCCCTGAGAGCTAGCAATGAAATGTGGGTGGGAGATAGATTGGCCGCCCAAGCCGATGCAGATGAAATGGAGTTGCAGGCCTTTCAACAAGAACAAGCTTTGGAACAAGAAGAAGACGAGCGGAATGCAGCCAGAAGGGAATTACAGGAACAGACCAATAGGGCTTCGCTGCACAGTTCCTTTGCCAGTCTGGGAGGCATGGATGAATCGAATGATAACGATAGTGACAATGACGATGATACAAAACCAGCTGCCAAAGGACCACCAACAGACGCTGAAAAGGCAGCCATGAGAACCTCCAATGAAATGTGGGTCGGTGATGTCATGGCAGCACAAGCCAAGGCGGATGAATTTGATCTGGAATTGGACCAACAAAAGGCGGTCAGGGAGGAAGCAGCTTTGAAAGCCCAACGTCGTGACATGGACGATCGTGCAAGTCAGTCCTCCATCAAAAATAGTTTGTCCGATGTAAATGACAGTGATGATGATGACGACGACAACGACAAACCAAAAGCGTATTATCCACCCACCGATGCGGAAAAGGCAGCCGCCAAAGCCGCCACACAATTTCGCAAGGCTGACATTTTGGCCTCCAGAGCCGACGAAGCCGAGCTCGATCTGGAAATGTTTGTCAAGCAACAAGAAAATGAACAGGCAGAAGAAGCCATACAAAACCAACGACGAGAATTCCAACGAGCGGCGAGTATTGCTTCATTGCATGCCTCCTTGGCCAGTCTCAAGGGATTGGATGAGGATGATAGTAGTGACAGCGATGACAGCGATGACAGTCGTGATGGCAAGCCACCGGCCATTATCCAAGTAGTGAATTCGCCGGAAGCATCAGCATCCGTCTTGGGGAACGATGACGCCGCCGAAATGCGGCCTCTGGCGTGTGGTTCCAAAGTGTCGTTGGTCGGATATCCGCACGATACCCGTAAAGAATTGGAAGTGACCATGGAAGAAGCCATGGATCGTTTGGGAACTGGACTCTTTCAACGACGATTACTCATTGCCACGGGATTGAATCAAGCCGCAGAATCGATTGAGATTGTTTTGTTGAGTTTCTTGGCCCTGGTGATACAATCGGAATTTCAAGTTGAAGCTGATCAAGGTTCTTGGATGACCACTGTGGTATTCATCGGTGCAGCCATTGGAACCTTATTCTTTGGCGTCCTCGGTGATACCTATGGTCGAAGACCGGCCTTTATGGCGTCGTGTATCATCATTTCCGTCGCGGGAGTCATGAGTGCATTGGCACGCTATCATTTGTAAGTGGATTGTCGACAGGAGGCACCAAAACAAAATAGTGCCGTACGTAGTCTCACATACCTTCTAATTCTTGTGATTTCTTTCCAGTGACATGCTTGCAAGTCGAGCTATTGTTGGCTTTGGGATAGGAGGCATTGTCGTTTCCTTTGATCTATTGGCAGAGTACCTACCGTCCCAAGATAGAGGTGAGTGCATACTGCAGTTTGGTTGGATGCGATCGTTCAAGACAGGCTCTGCTCAACTATTCCAACTCTTTGACTTCGAAATGTGGTGATAGGCACCTACATTTTCGTCCAAGGAATCTTCTGGTCGCTGGGTAGCATCTTGGTACCGTTGCTTGCTTTTTTTGGACTCCACGCAGCAGGATCCTGGCGCTTGTTTGTTTTGTTGTGCAGTATACCATGCTTCATAAGTACTATATTTGTCATCATGTGGGTACCAGAGAGCTCCCGTTGGTTGGTCGCCAATGGCCGTCACGAGGAGGCTTTAGTTATTATGAGAGAAGCTGCCATTATCAACGGAAAGGACCCCCTGACACTGTTCCCAGAAGGAACTATCTTCATACAGGCTCCCGAGGAAGAGAAGGGGATGCACTCAGTGCTATGTTTTTTTAAGAAAGAATGGCGAAGTCTCATGGCAGCCCTTTGGGGGCTCAATCTAATGCTGGCGTTCCTATATTTGGGACCAATCCAACTCGTCACGCTTGTATTTACGGAGTATGACGGTCAAGGAGGATATATCTTTGACTATTTTGCTATTTTTGCAAGTGCTACAGCGGAAATAGCTGGCTGCTTTTTGGATATGGCATTGATGAGCTTTGGCCTTGGAAGAGTGCCGAGTATATCCGCCTTGATGATTATGTTGGGCATTTTCACAGTGTCTGTCTGTTTGGTAGCCGACGATAGCGCTCCGAACCGTTCTGGTCTGATCGTCTTGACCTTCCTCATGCGAATGTATGCCATGTCCGTCTATCAGCTCATTTGGCTGCTCACAGCGGAAATGATTCCCACCAAGATACGAAATTCCGGGCATTCTGCCTGTTTGTTTTTTACGCGACTGGGAGGGGCAGCGACGCCGTGGTTTGTCAACGCAGCTACGCCATACCGAGTCATTGGACTTACAATGGGAGCCTTGTCCTTGCTTTCAAGCTTTTTAGTAAGTACGCTCCCTGAAACTGCCGGTAAAGCCATGGGAACTGCGCCTTTGCATGATATTGGCCTCGAAAAGCCGCAAAAAGCCACTGGTGAGATAGTATGACCACTCGGCAGTTGTTGAAGATTATGCTAAAATATTGAGCGTCACAGTAATGCCACACCCTAAGATCGCTGTTACTCGCGCATCTTGATTTGTGCATTTGTATTTGGTTCCGACACCCCCCTACAAGTTGTCTCTGTGCGCACAGGCTTGTCGCACGCAGCAGCCAGTATTAGTTAGGGCACATCATGAAAAATGTCTGCCATCCTCTTCTCTAGCTATAGAGACGAAGTTTCAGGTCGGCCAAGCACTCGCGTAGTACTTGCTGTGGTGATGCTAGTAGTCGGGAGCGTCCAAGCCTTCGTTTTTTCAATGAAAGTCACTGCCTGATAAAAATTGCCCGAACTCCCGTCATCTCAAATGAGCGAATTCGAGTAATGTTTCGCTCCAATCAAGTTGCTCAAAATATGTTTTGCATCAGTGGCACTTACATCCACTACATCTATGATGGCACTCATCTCCACATCACTCCCAGATCAGCATGTTCTCATGATGGTCTAATTTCTTTGCATGCACAGCATGCGAAACTTCTAAATCTATTGTTTCTTGTAGCTTTCCCCAATCTGCAGTGGCTCTTCTGCACAAGTTTCTTTCACTTCTGTGACCTTCAGGTTATTGCTAAGGACATCCAATTCCTCAAGCTTTTGCCCAGAATAATTCAACATCAACTTTGTTGTTGGTTTTTGTTCAATGTCATCCAAGGAGTTTCATTGTGCTTGAATTGTGCTGAATGAACCACCAGACTGACTTTTTCATGGAGAATGTCTTCTCTCAAGCCTACCTTCACATTCTCAACTTGTTGTCAGTTCTTCTTGGTTCATTGTTTTTTATGCCAGGAGATGTTTAAAAATGCAAGTCAAAGCATTGTGGTTGCAGGTCAGTTTCTCTCTCCCTTCCTTTTGAAACAGCACGTGGAATTCCCTGTTCTCCAGACATCAAGAGGAAGCAACAACAATTATGTTCTCATGTGTCTTTTGTGCTGTGTGACATTCATGTGCAAAAAAGGTCATGTGAATTCCATGTTGATCTGTGCGGTGAACATGTTGGAACAACCATGTTCACCCATCACAGTGAGTCAAACTGCATCAAGGTTGACATCCTTGGTTGACCTTTTCCCCATTGTGACATCTTTTTCCACATTCATAGATGTCCTTGTCTGTTGAGCAGCATGCAAATCGTTTGATTTGTTGCGCATGCAACCTGTCATTTTTCAATTTCGGTTGTTGATTCTCATTTTGTTCTGCATGTTTCAACATGTGTCCAATTCAGCATGGATCACTGTGTTGCATCATCAGGGAGCTTCATGCAGCAGGAAGACTTTTCAACAAAAAGGACACCCAAGTGAGGATGACAACATGTTGCATGATGACAACATGACAAGGAAAGTGATTGATCAAGTTGAACACACACAATGCTGCAGACAAGACGACACATGACCCAAAAATTCAAAAGAGTGAAAGATTGGAAGAAATAACAACAAATGTGTCAAAGACCTGAAACAAAATGCATCAAAGACCTGAAACAAACACAGAACGACATCAAGGAATTATTTGAAGTCATTTTTGTGCTGTCAAGCCCAACACCTTGTCCCAAACCCACAGTGAAAATTTGGTTGTCCTCCTTCTTCAGGAGCACCACCCAGCGGAGCGAAGTTGGCAGCCAGGCGACCAAGCAAGCATAGGAACGGAGACGAAACAACCAAGAAAGGGTTAGCGAGTGGCGCTTAGGACGCTGAGGTCAAGAGTTCGAACCTCCTCCGGAGTATTTAATTATTTTACGTTTGCTTTTGCCAACCACAATCAATACAGTAAAACACACGCAACCAAATCCCGCATGCATGTACCACTGGTTCAATCATCCATTCTGATTGGTTGGTTACTCACGAACAAACACCGAAGTGGTGTGCGTGTTCCTCTTTGTTAGCCGTCAGTGCCGTCAAATTTAAAAAATGAGACATTTTGGATCTTTCGAAAAGGATACCTTTGGTTTAGCCGAAATCACACAACATCCAAAAAGCAAGCAACCAAGCAAGGATTTGGACAATAATGTGGTCGATCACTAGCTAGTCTTTACTGGATAAACATCCAGCACGTCCTGAATCACGATGAGGTGTCTTGTTTGTCCAGCAATAGCTACTAGCTACTATCTAGCTAGCTATCAATCTGCAGTTGGTTTGGATACAAATGACTTTGTCCGAAGATACCTCGAGCTAAAGGCTATCGTTATTATACGTAAGTGCTAGAGCTGGTTATACTAGTACGAAGCGTCCTCATAGAGACCCTCACTTCTAGCTAGCTAGCATTATTCTCGATCGCCATCCTTCTTCCTGCTCAACGGTGCAACAATACTAGTTGCCACCCAGCCAGCTAGTTAGTTATTATCAAGCTTCTTAGCAGACTACAGTACCACGGTAGACTACTAGAGAACCGGTAGCAGCAACACTCTCCACTATCATTGGGCAAATCGAGGTTTCTTGTTGGGTGCAAGCATGCTAATTCCTGTCTTTTCTAACTACACAACACCAACAACAAGAATAAGAATATACAATACAAGAGCCAACGACGAGAATAGAATACAAAGAGCAATACACATCAACTTTTTCGACTAGTGTTGGCGAGGGGAGGTCTTGTCTGTGTTGACTGTGTGTGAGTGTGTGTTGGTAGTAGGTCTATTCGAAAGCAACCAAAAGTAACAACAACCACAGAAAGAACAGCAAATAACCGGCTAAGTCAAGATGAAAGCCTCCAAGGACACCACCAAAAAGGAAAAATCTCCTGGACGTAGTCGTAGTCGTAGCAAAGAGCCTACCGGTGGTCGGCCTCGGAGTCGCAGCAAAGATCCCAAGGCTGTGGCGGATGCTGCTGCCTTGGGATTGAAGCGAACCAAATCGACGGGAGCCGCCACGGTCAAAATGACGGTCGATGATGCTCTTGGTAAGTACAGCAATTGTAGTAGTACAGTAATGTTGTACTGTAGTAGTCATGTACACTGTGAGAATGACTGCATGTGCTCTTGATCCTTCCCATCTACTCGCAAGTAGTACATGTGCTGTCTCTTATACACATCTGACGCTGCCGACG
>ENA-ORBV01012197-ORBV01012197.1-microbial-mat-metagenome-genome-assembly--contig:-NODE-12197-length-13310-cov-4.343006_pt1 | contig 13310 bp, 8 predicted proteins | sample MGYA00237777_ERZ505514 | MGnify/ENA primary metagenome ERZ505514 (study PRJEB26160, sample SAMN06269048) | microbial mat metagenome | isolation source: Oligotrophic lake microbial mat | place...
CGGCCAAGGCATCTCTCCCGCACTCGTCTCCCATAACTTAATTTCCCGTCCCACCTGTCCAACGGATGGGGTCCACTTCAGTCACCTGCAAGCCCACCGGCGGATTGGGCGAACCGATCCACTTCGCCGGCGCCGGTGCATAGGCGAAGTCCCAAATCGCGTTCTTACGTTCGATTTGGTACGCAGAAATACTTCCGGAGATGCGGCTCTCCCTCAGGCTGAATTTCACCCCGACTTCCCTCGATGTCGTTTCCTCGGCCTCGATGAACTCGTTGTTGCCGTCGGTCAGACCGGTGTTCGGCGCGATACCTTCGGAATAGAGGCCGTAGACCGTGTAATTGTCGGTGATTTTGTAGTTGAGGGCGAAGGTCTTCGACCACTTCTGAATCGGTTTCGGAAAGTTGTTCTTCGGCGCGAATGATCCGTAGGTGATGTTGTTCGGATTGTTCACGTAACCGATCTCCTGCGCTTGAATTTGTTCAGGCGTGAGTCCCTGGGTCCGCCCCGGAGTCAGGCGGATGAAATCCTTGGTCGATGCATTGTACTCGTCGAACCGAAGACCGACGATCGTCCCCAGCTTCTCCTTCCAGAACTTTCCCTGGTAGACGCCATAGTAGCCCTTGTACCAGATATCCTGCTCCGAGTAGCGAAGCCCCGGCATCGCCAGATTCTCCCCTTTGTAGCGGAAGACGGAATAGTCGTCGACCGGTCGGAAATACAGGCTGTCGTTGAAGGCCGTGTCGCGATTGTACGCCCGGACCGGAGATTCGGTTCCGTTAAGAAAACGCACCGTGTCGGAAATAAAATGATTTCCGAGGAGGAAACGGTGATTCGTCTCCCCGATCAGCGGCAGGTTCGCATCGAACGTATAGGTTCCGCGCACCCGCCATTGGAGCGATTCGCTGGAAGTCGGGCGCTTGCTCCACCAATAACGCGTTATCCTCACGTTGTCCTGCGGGTTGAGATCCGCCGGATTCAGTCGATCGCGGGCAACAAAGAGGGGATTGGTCACCGCATAAACATCCTTGACCGTGAACTCGGTGTCGCCGATGGCCGTCAAAACGTTCCGGATGTTCAGCCCGCCGAGGCTGTTGTTCACGTTGCGCACATCCAGAGCCAGTTCCTCGGTGTCCTGCTTGGTATAATACGCTCCGGCGGAGAGGGCGAAGCTTCGGCTTGGAGTGATGTCGACATTGAAGAGCATATTGTCCTCGTCCCGCTTCTTGTAGGTGTCCGACCCGGTGATCCGGTAGGTGTCAGGCAGCCCGCCCCCCTGAAGCGCCCGGTTCGCGGGGTTGGGCTCGCTATAAAAGAGCTCCACACGGGGTACCCGCAACGGACGGCCCTGCGAATCCACGGTGACAACCCGACGATCCACCCTTCCCATGCCAGCGATCGGGCCCACTTGGCGGCCGAAGTTGTAAGCCTCATCCCATTCGTTCCGGAAAAACGGCTCCGTGCCTCCGCCGTCATCAAAGATCCACTGATCGCCCGTGCCGCTGAGCTTCGTCTTGGAGGTCTGGAACTCGAAGAAGGCATTGACCTTGTCCCGAAAGAAATAGTCGAGCTGGGCCACCTTGTAGTCCTGCTTCTTTCCCTGGCCGTCGGTATAGTGATCCCGGCCCTCCCACGCGCCCGCAACCCGGACGTTCATCGAATGGGCCTCCCGCCTGAAAACCGGGGCGGAGGCGTCGATCGTTCCGCGCATGAATCCGTAGTCGCCAATCGAGGCCCCCAGCGTGAGTCGGGGCGCGGAGGTGGGCTTCTTCGGAATCGCGTTCACAATTCCCGAGAGCACGCCCACGCCGTAAAGCAGGGAGTTGGGTCCCTTGACCACTTCCAACCGGTCCATGTTCACCGAATCCAGCAGACCGCCCAAGGCGATGTTCGTGGAGGGCGTGATCACGATTCCACCGACCCGGAAACCGAGGCGGGTCTGGAAGGGCACATCAAAACCGCGAATCGTCACGACGTTGGCAAAACTGCTGCCGCGGGCGCTCGCCGACGCCGATCGCTCGGCCGAACCACCACCCTCGTTGGCGTTGGCGGTGTTCCCCCCGCCCGGAGCCTCCTGCGTGTCCGAAAACACTCCGGACGCATATGCCAGCGCCTCGGTGAAATCCGTGGCCCCGATGTCCGAGATAAACTCCTCCGTGATCACTTGGATCGACATCGGAAGTTCCTTGATGGGTGTGTTCAGAGACGTGCCCGACGTGGAATTAGTCGCCCGGTACCCCACGTTGCCGGACTCGGAGATCACGAACGGAGACAAGATCACCGTCTCACTCTTCAGCCTCTCATCCTCCGGTGTCTCGACACGCTGCGCCTTGAGTGAGCCCGGAACCCAAATTCCAAAGGAAAGCAACAGTGCAAGACATGGAACCAGACGGTGGGGAGGAACCTCCTTGGCGGAACATTGGCCGCGACGGTGGACGACATGCAGGGAGTTCATGGGTGGAAGGGTCGGCAAGCGTGCTTCGGAAAATCGCCGGGGGTGGCGCTCGTCAACTGGGTGGTCTGGGGATGGGCACGGCGGCCGCAGGAAGCGCAGCCAATAGAGGGTAGATGAACTAGACCCGAGAGGATTGATCGGTTCGTCCGGACGGCACAACTTTGGCGTTACTTACACAGTAAAGCCAATACCTCTGATCCTGATGCCAATGCTATCTGCCCTCCGTTCAAACATTGAGAAGTGGCCGCCACAAAAACGATGTCAGCTGGACTTCACGACATCACCCGCTTCGCCCGCGAACCGGGCTTCGTTCCCGATTCTGGCACTCGGCTCGATCGGACCGTTTCCCCTCTGGGACACATGGACTTTCAACTACGCGGTCGCGGAGCGCGCCGGCACGTCTCCCCCTGACTGCGTTCGGATCGTTCAGCGGAGCGGTGGTCCTCGCTCCTTGACACGCGGGTGCTCCCGGCCATTCCTTCGCGACACCTCCCGTCGCGTTCACTGACACAGGCAAGTGTCGTCGCCTCCTCCTGATTACCCTACCCGCCCGTGGCCACCCCCGCTGCACTCTTCCCGTTCATTGCCCTGATCACGCTTGGCTCGGTTTGGGACTTGTCCGCCCAGCCGATCACCCTGGAGCCGGCCGACCGGCGTTCGGACATGAAGACCGATGGCGCTGCAGCCGCCTTAGTCGCGGGCCCAACTCGCTTGGAGCTGGCCTCGGGTTTCAGCGCCAGCCTCTGGGCGACCGAAACCATGAGGACAGATCCCAGGGCGATTGCATTCGACGAGCGAGGTCGCCTCTTCGTCACCGAAACCAAACGGGAAGAACTCCTCCGAGGCCTCGGCGTGCAGATCGGAATCTCCGGCCACGATCTCCACGGCCTGGTCCTCGGCCCGGACGGAAGGCTGTATTTCTCCGTCGGAGATCGAGGGGTCCATCTCACGACTCGGGAAGGAAAGGTCCTCGAAGTTCGCGAGACCGGAGCGGTCTTCCGATGCGCGCAGGACGGCAGCGGACTGGAACTCTTCGCCACCGGCTTGAGGAACCCGCGGGACCTGGCCTTCGACGATTTGGGCAACCTTTTCACCGGAGACAGCGAGGCGGACAACGGTGACCAAGCACGGTTGGTTCACCTGATTGACGGGGGCGACAGTGGCTGGCGGGCAGGTTATGAGTCAGCTACGCCCGACCATGGAGGTCCTTGGATCCGCGAGGGGATCTGGCGGCCACGCTTCGAGGACCAGCCGGCGTACTTTCTTCCTCCCATCTGCAGCATCGGACAGGGTCCCGCCGGGCTGACCTGCTATCCGGGCACCGGTCTGCCGGATGACTACCGGGACACCTTTTTTCTTTGTCACATCAACCACAGCCCGGGTGATAGTCGTATCCAAACCTACTCGCTCGAGCCCGCGGGTGCGGGCTTTTCTCTCGCGGACTCGCGCCTCTTTGTCCGGGGGGCGATGCCGACTGATGTTACGTTTGGACCGGACAATCGGCTCTATTTTTCCGACTGGGTCTCAGGCTGGCCCTGGCCCAAGTCCGGCCGCGGACAGATCCATGCGATTGCTCCGACAAACCTCACTCCCGCGGCTCGCGAAGCGTCCGAAGAGACTCGTCGTCTGCTCGCTTCCGGGACGGCGGGCCTTGCCCCCGCCGCGCTCGCTGATCTGCTCGGTCATGCGGATCGGAGGGTGCGCCTCGCCGCACAGTTCGAACTCGCCGCACGAGGAGAGCCAAGTCTGTCCGTGTATCGCGCGGTCGCAGAAAACCCCGCCGCACCGAGACTGGCCAGGCTGCACGCAATCTGGGGAATGGGTCAGCTCGCAAATCGGGTGGCGGCCGCCCTCAACCCCGCACTACCTCTGTTGGAGGACCGCGACCCCGAGGTACGCGCCCAGTCGGCCATGATGCTCGGTGATTACTTCCGGATCGAAGCCTTTCGAGGTCTGCGCGCGGCGCTGAAGGACCCGGCCCCGCGCGTGGCTTTCTTCGCGGCCCAGAGCCTGGGCAAAGTCAAGCGTGTGGAGGCAATACCCACACTGCTCGATCTGCTGCGGAGGAACGCGGACCGCGATCTCGTCCTGCGGCACGGCATCGTGATCGCGCTCGCACGACTGGGTCCCGATCCCGCCTTGGCGAACGCCTTCAAGGACCCTTCCCGTTCGGTCAGGCTGGGGGCCTTGCTGGCCTACCGACGGCTCAACGATGCCGCGGTGGCCACGTTCCTCAACGACGACGACCCGACGTTGGTTCGAGAGGCGGCACGAGCGATCAATGACCTGCCGATTGAGAGTGCGCTGCCCGCGCTCGCGGCCCTCCTCGACAGCGTTCCCTTCGACGACGAGGCACTGACCATGCGCGTACTCAACGCTCACGCGCGCCTGGGCCTTGCCGAAAACGCCAAAGCCCTCGCCGACTTCGCCGGTCGTGCGCAGGTTCCGACCGCCTTCCGTGCGGCCGCCCTGCGTCACCTCGCAGCGTGGCCGACTCCACCCCAGCGGGATCCCGTCACCGGTCTTCATCGTCCGTTCCCGCCCCGCGATCCCCAACCGGCCAAACAGGTGTTCGGCGATTTTCTCTCCCGCATGGCGGGCAAGGTTCCCGAGGAGGTGCAAATCGCCACGGTTCAAACGGTCGCCGCACTCAAGGTCCCGGGCACCGGTCATGCCCTGTGGGATCTCGTCTACCAGGACACGCGTCCAATCGCAACCCGGGTCGCAGCACTCCAGGCACTCGAGGCCCTTGATGACCTGAGACTGGAGGTCGCCGCCCAACACTCCGCCGGATCCGAACACGTCGAACTCCGATTGGCCGCGATTCCGGTGCTCGGACGCCGGCTTCCAGCAGTCTCACTCCCCTCGCTCGAGACCCTCGCCCGCAACGGCACCGCCGAGGAGCAACGAAGGGTCTACGCGCTGCTCGCCACCCTCCAGCATCCGCGGGCGGATGCGCTTTGCCTGGAGGCCCTGCACCGGCTCGCGGCCGGGGAGATTCCGCTGGCGGCGCAGGCGGAACTGATCGAAACGGCCTCCCAGCGCTCAAACCAGGACGTCGCCGACGCGCTCGCGCAACTCATGGAGAAATGGAATTCGAGTCGGGACCGCCTGGACCCGTTCCGGAGCACCCTCGAGGGGGGCGACCCCGCGGCTGGTCGCAGGCTGTTTGAGAGGAACCCCGCCCTTGCCTGTATCCAGTGCCACGACTCAGGCGGAGAAATGCGCGGATCGGGAACCCTCGCGCCCACGCTTGCGGCGATCGCTCCCTGGCGGACGACGGAACAACTGCTCCGGTCCATCCTCTTTCCCGACGCCGAGATCACCCCGGGCTTCGAACGGCTGCAGGTGCGTCTCGGCGACGGAAGGATCGAAACCGGACGGCTCATGCACGAGAGCGAGTCCGAGCTTTGCCTTTTTCGCGACGACGGGAGCCCGGTGGTGCTCTCCAAGGCTCAGATCGTTCATCGGGAATCCCAGCGCGCGTGCATGCCCGGGGATGTCTCGACATCCCTCACACGCATGGAACTCCGCGATCTCGTCGCCTACGTGTCCGCGTTCAGAACAATCGCCAGATGACGGCGATCGCTTGATTCCGAAGATATCATGGATCATCCGCGCGTAACTCAGCAGGACATCGCCAAGAAGGCAAAGGTGACCCGCGCCACCGTCTCGATGGCGCTGAGCAACCATCCGAGCATTCCCGAGAAAACGCGGACACGCATTTCGCGCATCGCCGCCCAGCTGGGTTACACACCCGATCCGATGTTGTCGGCTCTGGCGGTCTATCGGAGCCGCAATCGTCCGGTCACCTTTCATGGAACGCTCGCCTGGCTGGTCAGTTCGTCCTTTGGCTACAACTGGCGCAGCTCTCAACACTCGATTGACTTCCACGCCGACGCCACCGCCCGCGCCCGACGCCACGGGTTCAACCTGGAAATCTACGATCTCCACCAACCACAAATGACGCCGGATCGCCTGGCCGCCATCCTGCACGCACGCAACATCTCCGGCCTGTTGCTCAGCCCGCAGCCACGCCCGGATACCTCACTCGACTTCCCCTGGCATGAGTTTTCCGCAGTGACCATCGGTTACACGCTGGCCTCTCCGCATCTCCATACCGTGGTCTCAACGCAGTATCGCGACATGCGACTTACGCTGGAGCACGTCCAGGCCCTGGGATACAAGCGAATTGGGCTCGCCGTTTCCCGGGATCACGATCTCCGTACTGACCACAACTATCTCGCGGCCTATCTCGTCCACAGCCAGCAGGCGCAAGCAGAACCGGCGCTGCCGCCACTGGATGCGGCGTATGAAGATAGCAAGACGCTCGATATCTGGCTCCGCCGTTACCGACCCGACGCGGTCGTCGCCGCTTCCAATGCGCCCTTCATGCGGAGCCTGCAGGAGATCGGGGTCAAGGCACCGGAGGACCTGGGCGTGGCATTCGCCAACTTGCCGCTGGAGGATCCGCGAATTGCCGGTGTCGTGGAGAGCTCGGTGGAAATCGGCTCCGTGGCCGTGGACGTCCTCGTGGCCATGATCCACCGCGGAGAACGGGGCATTCCGAGCTATCCCCAGCGAATCCACGTTGAAGGTCGGTGGTTCCCCGGTCGGACGGTGCGGCAACAGCCCGCCAGGTAATCACCGGGTCCTTGGACACGCGAGTGCGTATTGCAGCTCGAAGAATCGCGCACCGCCGGGGTTGGTTGACTGTGTAAATGGACGGGGAGTCGATTTTTGCGTCCGCACGGTTCAAGTCTGGTACATCGCTGAAACCCCGGCGGTGAGCAAACGCAAGGAGGCCAACACCGGCATGCGCCCCTCTTTCCTGACTCTCCGTCGAGAGTATCCTGAAGTCCTTGAATACGCCGGCGACCCGCGCCCAGCCCTGCCCTCGCCGTCCGAACGTCAGCACAAGTTCAATCCCGTTGGAGCAATTCCGTCCCCCAATGATTTCTCGTTCTCCGGCAACCAAGCCCCGCAACCTTGGACTCTCCCACGTAGGCCTGAAGGCCTCGGATGTCGAAGCCTCCTGCGCGTTCTATCGAGATTTCCTCGGTTTCGCCGAACAAGCCCGCCTGTACGATCGAATTTCCGGGAATCTGATGCTCATCGTGCTCAAAGTAAGCGAAACACAGTGGATCGAAGTCTTCGACGGCTGGAAGCCCGGGGAGCACCGTCTGCACCAAGTCGCATTTCGCGTCAGCGACGCCAACCTGATGCGGACTGAGCTGGACCATCATGGGGCGCGCGTGCCCCCCAAAACCCCGGTTGGGCAGATGGGAAACCTGAACTTCGAGGTCAAAGCCCCAACCGGGCAGATTGTTGAGTTGGTCCAATATCTCTCCAACGGCACGACCGAACGGCAGCGGGATCAATTTCTCTCCACCACACGAATCTCCGATCGAATCCGTCATGTGCAAATCGCGACCACCCCCATGGAAGCGAACCTCGCCTTCCTGACTCGGTTGCATTTGACGAAGTCGAAAGACGACTCCCCTTCGTCCGATCCCGCCAAGACGACGCGAACGCGTTGGATTACCGATACCGGAGACTTCGTCGACTGCGTTGACGGTGAGCCAGCGATCGCTCATGTGGGACTTGACGTCAGAAACATCACCGACGCCGTGAACCGTCTTGAGCACACTCCCTACCGCCACCACTATCCCAGGGCGCTCGCGTGGCAGGTGGGAGCGGACAATCACCGGTTCCTCGACGTTTTCGATCCGGACGGCATCCGTATTCGTCTGACCGAAGGAGCCGACGCAACCTTAACCTGACCGGACTTGCCCCCCGCCGAACGCGGTCGCTGACACGGACAACCAGGGAAAAACAATCCGTGACGGCAGCCCATGGCCGAGGCTGCCCAGGCCGACCTCTGCCAGCAACCCGAGCAAAAAATCCACGAGGGTTGCGCCGACTCTCACGGACGCACCGCCCCCGGCGTGTCGACCGAGCGGCATCGGAGCCTGCACGGTAGCCATACACCCCATGGCAGAATCGGCGTTTTGGGTGCAGACTAGGGCTCAGTCCCATTGAAGCCCGCGGTGTCGCCGCGGTTGGCCCGCTCTCTCCGGCATGTCGCCGGAAGCGTCACCTTGCCTGACCAACGGGGCGTTCTCCCATGACTCATCCCACTGAAACCACGATTAAACCTCCGGCCGTTGTCGAAGCCACGTCCAAGGGTGGCCGTTCCGGCACCGTCACCAGCCCCGACGGTCTGCTCGATTTAACGCTCGGAAATCCCTTGGCCAAGGGAACCGAAAAGCGCGGTCCAAATCCAGAACTCCTCTTCGCTGCCGCCTACTCGGCCTGTTTCCATGGCGCGTTGATCAACGCGGCCAAAAAAGTTGGAACCCTCGCCGAAAACTCCACCGTTCGTGCCTGCGTCAGCTTGGTCGACGACGGCACCGGGGGCAACCGCCTGGCCGTGGAAATCCGCGCCAAACTGCCCGGATTTGAAGCCGCACAGGCCCAGACCTTGATGAATTCGGCTCACAAAACGTGCCCTTACTCACGCGCCTTGCGTGGAGACGCCGACGTCACGCTCGTGGTCGAATAAGCGGAGGGTGAACGTCCTCCGGAAGCGGGCACCTCCGGCGGAGCGCGGGCGGAATCTCTCCCGCCCGCAGCCACCGGTCTGTCTGATGGTTCGGTTTCGTCGCCAGGGTTGCGACGCTCCCGCTGACGAACAGACTTCAAATACCTGCAGGGCATCACCTTAATCAAGATCCAAGAAGTGCAGTTGTAGGTGGCCTCGCGGAGGCCGCAGGGATTGGCATCGCGATGGCAAACGCACGACCGAGGCGGGACCGCCTACAACGGTCGCGAGGCCGACCTCCAGCGGCGCCGTGGCCGCGCCCGGCTTAATCCCTTGAGCCGCCCCGAGCCGTACGACAGGTTCGCGGCATGCTTTCCCGCGTCTTCTCCCTGCCCCTGATCGCCCTTCTTAGCCTGTCTTGCCGGGGAGCATTGCCCCCCGCAAGCGCCTACAACTACGACGAGTCCAAGGTCGGTGCAATCCCGCTGCCCGATCCCCTCATTTTCCGTGACGGCAGCCCCGTAAAATCGGCGGAGCAGTGGCGAACCCAGCGCCGGCCCGAGCTCCTCGAGCTCTTCGCCCGCGAAATGTTCGGGCGCACACCCGTGGGGCGTCCGCCCGGGCTGCGATGGGCCGTCACGTCGGTCGATCGCGCCGCACTGGGCGGAAAAGCGGTGCGCAAGGAGGTGACGCTGACCTTTGCGGAAACCCCAGGGGCACCCCGCCTGCACCTGTTGATCTATCTGCCCGCGGCCGCGGCGGGCACCGGCCGTCGTTCACCCGCCTTCCTCGGCCTGAATTTTCTCGGCAATCAAAGCGTGCACACGGACCCGGGAATCAGTCTGTCCAAAAGCTGGATGCGAACGAATCCCGCCTTCAAAATCATCAACGACCGCGCAACCGAAGGCACCCGGGGCGTGCACTCATCGCGCTGGCAGGTCGAGGAGGTCCTGGCCCGCGGTTACGCGACTGCGACCGCCTACTACGGTGATCTCTGCGAAGACCGCCCGGAGGGTCTGGCCAGCGGGGTCGCCGCCTTGCTGGGAACCGGCGCTGTCGAGTCACGGGCACCCGACGCCTGGGGTGCGATCGGCATCTGGGCGTGGGCGCTCAGCCGGGCGATGGACTACCTCGAGAATGACCCGGAGATCGACGCCCATCGCGTCGCGGTGCACGGACACTCGCGTCTGGGAAAAGCCGCCCTCTGGGCCGGCGCCCAGGACGAACGGTTCCCCCTGGTGATCTCAAACGACTCCGGAGCCGGAGGCGCCGCCCTCAACACGCGAAACTTCGGCGAAACCGTGGAGCGCCTGAACCAGGCTTTCCCTCATTGGTTCGCCCGGGCTTTCCGCGTCTACAACGCCAATGAGGCGAAACTCCCGTTCGACTCCCACACCTTGATCGCACTCATCGCACCGCGCGCGGTGCAGGTGGCCAGCGCCGCCGGCGATGCCTGGGCCGATCCCGTCGGGGAGTTCCTCGGAACCCTCAAAGCTGAGCCCGTTTTCACCTTGTTCGGACGCCGGGGCCTCGGCGTCAACGCCATGCCCGCAGTGAACCACCCCGTGCTTGGCGACGGGCTGGCTTACCACATCCGCACCGGAGAACATGACATCACCGCTTACGACTGGGCCCAGTACCTCGACTTCGCCGACCGAATGATGCCCGGATTGCGTCAGAAGTGATAACCTCCACGGCCGAGTCCTACGCTTCCAGCACCAGACTCTCCCCGGTCATTTCCACCGGTTTCGGCAGGCCCATCAGGTGCAGCAGCGTGGGTGCGATGTCCGCCAGGCGCCCGCCGGTCCGCATCTGCGTCCGGCCCGCCAAAAAACCTTCACCCACGACAAACACTTCCACGAGGTTCAGCGTATGCGCCGTGTGCGGGGAGTTGTTCTCGGTATCCCACATTTGTTCACAATTGCCATGGTCCGCACAGACCACCGCACGCCCCCCCACGCTTTCAAGCGCCGCCAGCAGGATTCCGACACTTTCATCGGTCGCCTCCACCGCCTTGATCGCCGCGGGCAGGGACCCCGTGTGTCCAACCATGTCCGGATTGGCGAAATTGACGATCACCAGGCCGTATTTGCCCGACAACAACGCTTCCTTCGAAAGTCGCGTGACCTCGGCCGCCGACATCTCCGGTTGCATGTCATAGGTCGGCACCTTCGGACTCGCCGGGCAGGCCCGGTCTTCACCGGGAAAGGGATCCTTCCGATAGTTGTTGAAGAAGAACGTCACGTGCGGGTTCTTCTCCGTCTCCGCACAGCGAAACTGAGCGATGCCCGCGTCCGACACGACCTTGCCGAGGATATTCTTCAGCGCCTCGGGTTTCGGTGAAATCACGTTCACCGGCAATCCCGCCTCGTACTCCGTCATTGTCGCGTAGTACAGGTCGAGCTTCGGTCCGCGCGGAAAATCGGAAAAGTCGTCCATCACGAAGGCCCGGGTGATTTCGCGGGGGCGATCACCCCGATAATTGTAGAACAGCACCGCATCGCCGTCCTGCATCGTCGCGGTCGGCTTTCCCGCCGCATCCACCACCCAGGTCGCCGGCACAAACTCATCGCCCTTTTGCGTCTCGCTCAATGGCGCCGCATAATAGGAACGCACCGCCGCGACCGCGCTGGTCGCCGTCGCCTCCGCCTTCTGCCCCGTGAGCATGCGGTAGGCCTTCGCCACCCGTTCCCAGCGGTTGTCACGGTCCATCGCCCAAAACCGGCCGCAGACCGACGCGATCTTTCCCACTCCGATCTTCCGGCACTGGGCCTCCACTTGCTCAATGTAGGCGGCTCCACTCGCCGGCGGGGTGTCGCGTCCGTCCGTGAAGGCATGGATGTAAACCTCGGTCAGCCCTTCGATCTTCGCCTGACGAAGAATGCCATAAAGGTGCTCGAGCATGCCGTGCACGCCCGCGTCCGACACGATGCCCATCAGGTGCAACCGCGAACCGCGTGTCTTCACCCGGTCGACCAGCGCCCGCCAGACCCGGTTGGCCGGGAGCTGGTTCTCCGAAAAGAGTTTGTTCAGTCGCACCAGCTCCTGGTCGACAATCCGTCCGGCACCCATGTTCTCATGGCCCACTTCACTGTTGCCCATCACGCCATCCGGCAGGCCCACATCGAGCCCGGATGCCGCGACCAAGGTATGCGGGTAACGCGCATGCAGGCGGTCGTCCGCCGCTTTCTTCGCCAAGAACACGGCATTGGCCGCGTTCTGCTCTGGGTGGGGATTCTTGCCCCAGCCATCTCGAATGATCAATAGGACCGGTGTGCGCGGAGTGCTCATAGGGAGTGTGTTCGAACCAACAATTAGGCATGAACCGCCGATCACTCCGACAAAAGCCAAAAGTCACGGCACCTTCCGGTCGCATTTGGGTCAAATTCCACGACCTTCGCGCCGAAGTTGACAAAAGTCCACCCACCCCAAGCCCCTCGATGACCCTGAACGGGCACGAGCTCATTTGACTCCGGCCGAAATCGTGGCCCCCATTCAGGTTCGCATGTCCAAACGCGCCGTCCTGATCGTCAATCTCGGTTCTCCCAACTCAACGTCCGTCGCCGACGTCCGGCGCTATCTCCGTGAATTTCTCGGAGATGAACGCGTGCTCGATCTGCCCGCACCACTTCGCTGGCTGCTGCTTGAAGGCATCATCCTGCGGACGCGCCCGAAGAAATCCGCCCACGCCTACGAGGAAATCTGGACCAAGGACGGCTCCCCCCTGGTGCTAACCTCCAAGCGGGTCGCCGAAAAGCTCGGCGCAGTCCTCGGGCCCACCACGCCGGTGTACCTCGCCATGCGTTATGGATCCCCCTCCATCGCCAGCGTGATCACCCAGATGGCCAGGGACGGGGTGACGGAGGTCCTGCTTTTCCCTCAGTACCCCCACTACGCCATGTCGTCGTGGGAAACCGTCGTGGTCAAGGTCTTCGACGAGGCCAAGCGTCTCTCCCCGACGCTGAAAATCCAGAGCGTCCAGCCGTTCTTTGCCGACGCCGACTACATCGAGGCACTCTACCAAGTTTCGGCTCCCTATTTTGCCCAGCCTCACGACTTCATCCTCTTTTCCTACCACGGCATCCCCGTGCGTCATCTGCGCAAGGGAGACTCCTCCAAGGCCCACTGCACGCTCGTGCCCGACTGCTGCACCACGTGCTCCGCGGCCCACGCCACCTGTTACAAGGCGCAGTGCCTCGCCACCACCCGGGCTCTCGTCCGTCGGGCTGGCATCCCCGCCGATCGGCATTCCGTGTCCTTCCAATCGCGGCTCGCCGGCGAGCCGCGATTGGAAGGACACGGAATGCCGATCGG
>ENA-ORBV01012199-ORBV01012199.1-microbial-mat-metagenome-genome-assembly--contig:-NODE-12199-length-13308-cov-5.409342_pt1 | contig 13308 bp, 16 predicted proteins | sample MGYA00237777_ERZ505514 | MGnify/ENA primary metagenome ERZ505514 (study PRJEB26160, sample SAMN06269048) | microbial mat metagenome | isolation source: Oligotrophic lake microbial mat | place...
GTCCTGGACACTTGGATATTTCATAAACCCCGATGGCTCCCCAAAGCCCGCCGTCGTCGGCAGCCTGATCACGCCCTTCCCGGACTTTATCGGACCGCTCATGGATTGGGACATCGTCTTCCAATCGGGATTCAAAGTTCCGATTGTCTACATCGGCGCTCTCATGCTTGGCGTCGCGGCAGCCGTCCGTCTCCGCGCCCGTTATGCTCCGGTCCCCGGCGCGTGCCCGAAGTGCGGCCATGACGTTCAAGACCTTCCCAAATGCCCGGAGTGCGGCCGGAAGGCCGACAATGCAAGGGTGGCGGATCAGGGCCCTCATGGCACATGAGCCCCTCCACCTCGAATGGACTTCCGATCGAACACTCCGCGCAGCGTGCAACGGAGTCCTCCCCTCCGCGCTCCGCGCCTGGCTCAGCGGACGGCCCGTGCGCATCCATCCAGCTGCGATCAACACCGCCTTCACGCTGCACGCCGCCCAATTCACCTTTCCGGCCGCGCTCGTGGCCACCGCCGAGGCTCGGGCCGCCATCGTCGCCCAAGCAACTGCGTTCTTGATGGCAACCGGCCCAATCGCCTCCACTCCTGCGACCACGGTCGATATCCCCATTTGCTACGACGCCGAGTTCGCCCCGGACCTTCCGGCCCTGGCGGTCCGCACCCGCCTCTCGCCTACTGATCTCGCGCTCCTGCATTCACGAAGTGAATACACCGCTGACTTCCTCGGCTTCTCGCCGGGCTTCGCCTACCTCTCCGGTCTTCCCGGCCCGCTCCACGTTCCCCGGCGCGATTCGCCTCGTCCCCGCATCGAGCCCGGCAGCGTGGCCCTCGCCGGCTCCCAGTGCGCCGTCTATCCCTCCGCCACTCCCGGCGGCTGGAACATCATCGGCCGCACTCCGCTCCGCATCTTCGATGCTCACCGCCAACACGCCTGCCTCATCCCGCCCCTCGCCACCGTGCGCTTCACACCCATCGATCGAACGACCTTCGATGCCCTCTCGGTTGCGCCTCAATCCACGCCGCCCATTCACCCCGCCGGCCCTCATCTCACCATTCACAGCCCGGGAGCATTCGCGCTCGTTCAGGATCTCGGGCGGCCCAATCTCGGCGTGCTGGGCATCCCACAGGGCGGCGCCCTCGACCCGTGCAGCCATGCCGCCGCCAACCTCGCGGCAGGCAACCCACACGACTCCGCCACCATCGAGTTCATCGGCGGTGGTCTCTCCTTCTCGCCTTCGGACGACTGCCGCATCGGCTTCTCGCCCACCATCCCGACCGTCCTCACGCGCAAGGCCGCCGGCGAAGTTTCCGAGCAGACCGCCCGCACGCTTGATCTCAGGGCCGGCGACACCGTCTCGGTCCGCTCCCTTCCCACCCGCTGCGGATACCTCGCGGTTGAACGCGGTCTCGACGTCCCGTTCGTCCTTGGCAGCCGCTCGACCGCGCTCAAGGCGGGCTTCGGCGGTTTTGACGGCCGCGCACTCAACAAGGGGGACCGCATTCCGATTGCTCCCCGCAATGGCACGCCGCTCCGATTTCACGCCGTCCCGCGCGCCGCCAGCCCGCGCCAGGTCTTCCGCATCACACCGGGCTTTCACGCCGGCCTGCTTGATCGTGACACGCTGGCACGGCTGTTTGCCACCATCTACCGCATCTCTTTGACGTCCGACCGCGCGGGGGTGCGGCTTGAAGGACCTTCGCTCCCGCACCGGCACGCCCAACTCCCCAGCGAACCCACCACTCCCGGCGCAGTGCAACTCCCGCCCGATGGCCAACCGATCATCCTCGGGCCCGACGGCCCGGTGACCGGCGGATACCCCATCGTCGGCGTCGTTATCGAGGCGGACCTTTGCCACGTCGGGCAACTTTCCCCCGGCGACTACCTCCGCTTCGAACTCGTCTCGCTCGACGATGCCTGGGATATCGCTAGCGAGGCACCCTTCTCATGACCTCGCAGCCGCGCATCTTGCTCAATTGTGACTTGGGCGAATCCGCCGACGCCCTCGCCTCCGGGCGCGATGCTGCGCTCGCGGCCCACGCGGACATCATCAACATCGCCTGCGGCGGCCATGCCGGCGACGATTCCTCGATGCGACACTTCCTCGCGCTCTCGGCTCAACTTGGGGTCGCGGCGGCCGCCCATCCATCGTTCCCCGACCGGGAAGGCTTCGGCCGGCGAGAGATCGCACTCTCTTTCTCGGACCTCGCGCTCGCGCTGCAGCGTCAACTCGGCGCCCTCCACGCCGCCGCTGCCGCGACCGGCGTTCAGGTCGCCTTCATCAAGCCGCACGGGGCCCTCTACCACGCCGTCGGTCGCGACCCCGCCATCGCCGACGCCTTTTCGGTCGCCTGCGGAAGCATCTTTCCCGATACGCCCCTCATCCTGCAAGCGGGGGCCGCCACAATCGCGGACCTTCGGCGGGCCGGCCGGCGCGTCCTTGCCGAAGCCTTCGCCGACCGCGTCTATGAGCCCAACGGATCCCTCCGCGACCGACGGCTCCCGGGGGCGCTGATCCACGACCCGGCAGCGGTGAAAGTCCACGTCGCTGCGCTGCTCGCGTCCACCCTGGCTTTCCAAACCCTTTGTATCCATTCCGACACACCCGCAGCGCTCGCCTGCATGGCCGCGGCCCGCGAGGCGATCGGTTCGGCTGGCGGATTGAACGGTCAGAACCCAGGAGCCTGACCGAAGCCCGGTATCATCGAGCCCTCTCCATGTCGAACCTCGTCCGCATCACCGATGTCTCACCCCGCGACGGCCTTCAGAACGAGTCCGGAGTGATCGCGACCGTCGACAAGGTCCGCCTCATCGACCTGCTCTGCGCCGCCGGAGTCGATGAGATCGAAATCACGAGTTTCGTCAGCCCCAAGTGGGTGCCGCAACTGGCGGACTCGGCCGATGTGGTTCGTGCGGTGCTCGGAACTTCGCCCGAATCCGGTGTTAAAGTCCGACCCGCGCTCAGCGTGCTGGTTCCCAACGAGAAGGGGCGGGCAAGCCTCTACGCGTTGGAACTGGAAATCCGAGACGCCCATCTGCAGCGTGCGGTCAAGCACGGGATCAACGCCACCGATCACGCCCGTTTCATGAACTGGCTCGACAAGCCGTTGATCGACACGATTTCGGTCTTCACCGCGGCCTCGGAGACGTTCTCACAGCGCAACACGAACGCAACCATTGACCAGACCATCGATCGTTTCAAGGACCTTATCGCGCAGGACGCATCGGTGCACACCGTGCGGGGGTACGTCTCCTGCGCCATCGCGTGTCCGTTTGAAGGGCCGATCGCGCCCCGCCGCGTGGCGCGGGTGGTGGAACAATTGATCGAGATCGGCATCCGCGAGATCGACCTGGGCGACACCATCGGAGCGGCGGACGTCGCGAGCGTGACGCATCTCCTCCTGACCATCCGCGACGTCGTGCCGCCCTCATGGTTTGAGAGTCACCGGGTGACCCTGCACCTGCACGACACCTTCGGTCGCGCGGCGGACTGCGTCACCGCCGCCTTGGGGCTGGGCGTGGTCTCGTTCGATGGTTCGGTCGCCGGCTTGGGCGGGTGTCCGTACGCCAGCACGCCAAGCCGGCGGGCACCGGGCAACATCGACACGGGACTTCTGGTCAGCACCATCCACAAGGCGGGGTTCCTCACCAACGTCGATCTCGATCGGCTTGAAGTCGCCGCCGAGTTCGCCCGCACCACCGTCGCGAAGTCTCGCGCGAGCCAGCCGGGGGCCGCCTCGTGATCTCCGTCGAACCCATCGGCAACGTCGCCGCCCTCCGGCTCGATCGGGCCGAGAAACGCAACGCCCTGACCCCGACCATGCTTGCTTCCCTCCGGGGAGCCATCGATCGCGCCACCGCCGCCGATTGCATCCTGCTCTCGGGGGTGGGCGAGGTCTTCTGCGCGGGGTTCGATCTCAAACTTTGCCAGGGCGACCCGGCGATGCTCCCCGCCTTGCTCCGCGCCCTGGCTGAGTGCATCACCGCGTTGCGCGACTCGCCCTGCCCGGTCGTCGTTTCCGCCCACGGCGCGGCGATCGCCGGCGGGTGCGCCCTGCTCGCCCCCGCCGATGTCATCGTCACCAACGCCGAGGCCCGCGTCGGATATCCGGTGGTCCTGCTCGGCATCTCGCCCGCGGTCAATACGCCCTTTCTTCGCTCCCTCATCGGCGATGGTCCCACCCGCACGCGCTCCCTCGATCCCGGGCTCGTGTCGGGTACCCACGCCCTGCGAATCGGTCTTGCGCACGAGTGTGTCCCGACCGTTGCGGAGTGTGAACCCCGCGCCCTCGAACTCGCCACGCAACTGGCCCTGAAACCGCGCTACGCCCTCCGCGCCACCCGCGCCTGGCTCCGCACGCTCGCCCCCCTCGATCACGCGACCGACGCCCTTCACGCATCGCTCTCGTTGTGCGGTTCACCGGAAGAAACCGGACTGCTCGCCGCGTTGTGGAACAAGGAGACCACGAAATGACCACGCCCGATCCGCAGCCCTCCTTGGTCACTCTCGACGTCAACGGCCGCCTCGCCACGCTGACACTCAACCGGCCCGAGGCCCGCAACGCCCTCTCGATAGCGCTCCTGGACGCCCTGCACGCCACGCTCGATCAACTCGCTTCCAGCCCCGGCGTCTCGGTTCTGGTCGTCACCGGTGCCGGGAAGTCGTTCTGCGCCGGGATGGACCTCAAAGCCGTGCTGGGCGACCCTGATGCCCCGCTCCAATTGCTCTCCAAACTCGCGGACGCCTGCCTCAAACTCCGGGCCCTCCCGATGGTGGCCGTCGCCAAGGTCAATGGCGCGGCCATCGGCGGCGGCTGCGGCCTCACCTGTGTCTGCGACCTCAGCATCACCCACGCCGACAGCAAGATGGGCTTCCCCGAGGTTGATCTGGGCGTTTGCCCGGCGGTCGTGGCACCGTGGCTGGTGCGAAAGATCGGCGCGGGCAAAGCCCGACGCGTGCTGCTGCAAGGCGGGCTCCTCACCGGTCAGCAGGCCTTCGAAATGGGCATCGTGGATCAGGCCGTCGCTTCCGCCGCAGACCTTGACGCGGCGGTCGCGAGTGTTACCGACCGGCTTACTAAAGGCGGCCCAGCCGCGCTCGCCGCGACCAAGGGCCTGCTCAACCGGCTGGATGGCTCCCTCGACGCCACCCTCGCCCGACAGGGAGCGGAGATTTCCGCCCGCGTGCTCGAGACACCCGAGGCCCAAGCCATGCTCCGCGAGAGACGCTGACTGAAGAGCCGTCGCGGGAAAGTTTCGAGTTCGCACACGGCTACGCAGCGGGCGCGTCGGCCCCCGGACCCGACTCTGTAGACGTTCGGGCCTCCGCGGCCTGCTTCAGACGTTCGATCTCCCGCCGCAACTCCGCGGCCAACCGATGAAGGCCTGCGATTTCACCGCTCAACTCGTCGTGCTCGTGCTGGAGAAAGCCGACGGTTTCTTCCAGCCTGCGGAACCTGTCGGAAACCTCTTGATCCGGCGCTTCGGCCATGCGGCGTCCCCTTTTCCGGGTTACTCTATCGCCCCATGAACATCCGCCTCCATTCCTCAGTTGCCGGCCCGGTTCTTGCTTTGGTGCTCGCATCCGTACCCCAGTTCGCCGCGGCCGCCGACTTGGACACCACCCCCGCCTCCCTGAACATTCAGCCCGAGATCGCGACCACACCTCCCGCCCCACAGCAGACGGGCGAAGCCGTCACCGATCTCGAGTTGTCGCCGGCGGCGGTGGCCTACGGCACGGCGGGCTCGAAATGGTGGTCGGCGGGGGCGGGCATCGCCAACGATTTCTCGAACGCGACCGACCTCCATGTATACGGCGCGTACTCGTACTTCCTCGATACCGACGTCGAGCTTGCCGCGGAACTGGGCGGGTGGTACTACGGCCAGGGCGATGATGCCCTCGGGCTGAACCCGAACATTGTGTTCCGATGGCACTTTTTCAACAATCAGAAGTGGACCGTGTATGGCGATTTGGGTATCGGAGTGCTCTTCACCACCGACGATGTTCCCGACGGCGGTTCATCCTTGGGATTCACCCCCCGGGCCGGGTTCGGTTTTACACGGCTGTTGAACGATTCGGGCTTGCGATGGCAGACCGGTCTGCGCTGGGCCCACATTTCCAACGCCCGGCTCAACGGCGATGAGGACAACCCCAGCCGCGACTCGGCGATGCTGTATACCGGGCTGATCTGGCCCTTCTGATAGAGATGGGCTCGGGAACCCAGGAAACGGCCAGAGGACAACCAGAGGACGACCGAGAGACCGCAGGAGCAGCGGTCCCGCATCGCCTTTGACGGGCCGCCGCCCCCTCCGTCTCTCCGTCTCCCGGCAACTCCCTACCATCGTCCCCATGCCCCAGAAGACCGCGTACGAAGCCAAGATCCAGTACCTCCAGATCATGGATGAGCACGGCACCATCGACGAGAAACTCGTCAAAGGGGCCGACGGCAAGCCGGTGCTCGCCGACACCGAGGTCCTGGAACTCTACCAGTTCATGTGCCGCTGCCGGGCCCTCGACGAGATCGCCTTTAAATTGCAACGCTCCGGGCGGATGGGCACGTACCCGCAGAACAAGGGGCAAGAGGCCGCCGCGATCGGTTCGGCCTACGCCGCCGAGCGCGGTGTGGATTGGCTCGTTCCGTGCTACCGCGAGAACGCCGCCCTGTGGATGCACGGCCTGCCCATGCACTACGTCCTTTTGCACTGGATGGGCGATGAGCGCGGCAACCAGATCCCCAAGGGTGTGAACCAGTTGCCCTTGTGCATCCCCATCGGCACGCAGATGCTGCACGCCACGGGCATCTCGTGGGCCTTCAAGATGCGCAACGAGAAAAAGGTCGCGATCACCTACTTCGGCGACGGTGCCACCAGCGAGGGTGACTTTCACGAGGCCATGAATTTCGCCAGTGTCTTCCAGACGCCCACGGTCTTCTTCTGCCAGAATAATCATTGGGCGATCAGCGTGCCGCGGGAAAGCCAGATGGCGAGCGAAACCGTCGCCCAGAAGGCCATCGCCTACGGCATGCCCACGGTGCAGGTCGACGGGAACGACCTCTTCGCCGTCTACAAAGCCAGCAAGGAGGCCGTGGATCGGGCCCGCGCCGGCGGGGGACCCAGTTTCATCGAGGCCGTGACGTACCGGCTGGCCGACCACACCACGGCGGACGATGCCCGGCGCTACCGGGATCCGGAAGAGTTGGAGGCGTGGCAGGGCAAAGACCCGGTCATCCGGCTGCGGAAATACCTGACGGCCAAGGGCCTCTGGAGCGACGCCAAGCAGGCGGAACTGGACGAGGCGACGAAGGCGAATGCGTCAGACGTCGTGAAGCAGGCCGAGGGGATCGAGAAGCCGTCCATCGACGACATCTTTGATTACACCTTCGCGAGCCTGCCGAAGGAACTCGAGACGCAAAAGCGGACGCTGCGGACGAGCAGTTTGGGGCAGATGACGGCCGAGGCGGAGGCGGAGGCGAGGTAAGGAAGGGCGCTGCGGCGAGCCCGCCGATTAGTGTTCACCATCCCGAGGTACAATTCCGCCATGCCCCCTCATCTCCGAGACAGAATCAGCATCGATCCTTCTATCTGCTTCGGAAAGGCTTGCATCAAAGGGCACCGAATCTGGGTCTCCCTCATCCTTGATTCGATGGCCGCCGGGGAATCGATCGATTCGATCGTCGCCAACTACCCCGGCCTGGTCCGCGACGACATCCTCGCATGCATCGCGTACGGAGCCGAAATGAGCCGCGAGAGGTTTGTGGACATCCCGCTGAGACACTCGGCGTGAGGTTCAAGCTGGATGAGAATCTCGGGAAGGGGCACGCAAATCTTTTGCGGCTCGCTGGCTTTGACGCCCACACCGTTCCCGATGAAGGGCTCGAAGGAAGCACCGATTTCGAGGTTATTCGCGCCGCCCGAGACGAAGGCCGTTGCCTCATCACGCTCGACCTGGATTTCAGCAACCCGCTGGCTTTTCCGCCGTCCGAGTATCGCGGCATCATCCTGCTCCGCTGCGGGCCCCGCACCGAGCGGTATCAATCTCTGCTGTCGTCTCCACGCTCTTGGAGGCGCTGCGTTCGAAATCAACCGATCTTCCCGGCCCCGATGGTCACCTCTGGATCGTCGAACCGGGACGGGTTCGCGTGCACCAGCCGCCCGCTTAGACTGCACCGCCTCTTCTGCCTCCTTCGTGACACTGTTTTCACCCTGCACTCCTCGGCACACCCATGACCACCACAACTCCAACCATCAGCGCGGCCCCCAACGCCCCCACCGCCTTCAACCCCAAACTCCGCCGCCGCACGGGCGACGGCGGGGAGGCGCAGGTTGAGTGCAACCTGGTGGAGGCCATCACCCTCACGCTCTCGCAGGAGATGGACCGCGATTCGCGCGTCGTCATCCTGGGCGAAGACGTGGGCCTCAACGGGGGCGTCTTCCGCGCCACCGACGGCCTGCACGCCCGCTTCGGCGGAAACCGCGTGATCGACACGCCCTTGGCCGAATCCGGGATCATGGGGTCCGCGATCGGTCTCGCCATGGCCGGGATGCGACCCATCCCCGAGATTCAGTTTGAAGGATTCCTCGGCCCCGCGTACGACCAACTGTGCAACCACGCGGCCCGGTACCGGACCCGCAGTCGCGGCGCCGTCACGATTCCCTTGGTCCTGCGCGTGCCGGTGGGGGGCGGTATCCACGCCCCGGAACTGCATTCCGACTCGCCCGAGGCGATTTACGCCCATCAGCCGGGCTTGAAGGTCGTCATGCCCTGCACCCCCGCCGACGCGAAAGGCCTGCTCGTCGCGGCGATCGAAGACCCCGACCCGGTCGTGTTTTTCGAGCCGAAACGGGTCTACCGCCTGCCGACGCGAGAGTGGATTTCCGAAGAGCGGTACATCATCCCCATCGGCCAGGCCAAGGTGCTGACCGAGGGAACCGACCTCACCATCGTCTCGTGGGGGGCGTCGGTCTATCAATGCCTGGAAGCCCTCGACGCCCTGCCCGAGGACGTGAGCGTTGAACTCATCGACCTCCGCACCATCTACCCGATCGATGCCGACACCGTGATCCAAAGCGTCCAGAAGACCGGACGCTGCGTGATCGTTCACGAAGCCCCAAAGACTGCCGGGATGGGCGCGGAACTCTCGAGCCTTATCCAGGAGAACTGCTTCCTGTACTTGAAGGCCCCGGTCCAGCGCGTGGCCGGCTTCGATACCGTCATGCCCTACTACAAGCTCGAACTCGACTACCTGCCCGACGCGAAACGGGTGACCGAGGCCGTGCTGCAGACCCTGGCGTTCTGACGGGCAGCACTCCGTCACCGCCGACCGAAGCCGACCTGGGCGACAGGTCACCGCGACCCATCCCCTGGCGCGAAGCCCCTTGAAGAATCGATCCGCTGTGCGAAACGTCTCCGGCACAACCCTCTTCATCGGTCACGCCGGAAACGGGCGCGACATTGCAGCGCTCCGGCGCGCGGGCATCGAAGCCCTGATCGATGTTGCCATCAATGAAACGCCAGCCACGCCCCAACGTGAGATGGTCTGCTGCCGAATCCCGCTGGACGACGGCGGCGGGAACCCCCCGGTCAGCGTCCGTCTCGCGCTCGACACCACATCGGCACTCCTCAAAGCAGAGATCAAGACGCTCGTATTTTGCAGCGCGGGGATGTCTCGATCGCCGGCCATCGCGGCGGGTGCCCTTTCGCTGGCGCTCGCCATCGATCCGAACGAAGCCCTGGGCCGCGTCCGGGCCTGCGGCCCCTGCGACATCTCGCCCACGCTTTGGGGCTCGGTACTCGACGCGCTGCAACGCTGACGCCGGACCCAAACCGGCGAACTTGAAATTCCTGCCCAAGGGTGGCTAACGGGGCTCGAACCCGTGTCCCCGGACTCACAATCCAGTGTCTTGGCCAACTAGACGATAACCACCAGCATCCCAAAAAACCCATGAAAAAAGGCCTCCCACAATCGGGAGGCCTCTGAAAAAATCGCGAACCAGCAACGGTCAAACGATCAGCGGCCTCCCCTTCGGGACGTGATAGCAATGACCGTGATTCTTGATGGAAGACTGGATTGGATGAATCTATAGGCGACCGCTCTTGATCCGTCGACATGCCATCGAGACGTGTCTCAAGACCGGCTGGATGGGCCCGGAACTCTCGATCCTTATCCAGGAGAATCGCTTCCTGTACGTGAGCGCCCGGGTCCAGCGCGTGGCCAAGGCGATCATGCAGACGCTTGGGGACTCGCCCAGGACTCTTCCAAGAGTCGAGGAGATAGCGGCACGCCGCGCGATGTTCACTCGCGTGCAGGAGGCAGGGTGATCGTACGTGTTTGCGGAGCCTCTCACACGCAATTCACTGTGATCCGCGTCCGACTCACACGACCTTAAAGAAGTCTGTTGAATGTGCAAGAACAAATTTCAGCCGGACTTCGCCCAGCGAAACGCCGTCGCGTTCAAAGAAGTTATCATCAAGTTCATTCAGGACGTTGGACAGACGCTCCCGCTCGCGCTGATCATCGGGCGTGAGCAGTTCGGTCATATCGTCGTAGTTTGCGGGGAGCACACCCCCCGGAAGGGCTTTAATCGCCCGTCCCAAAAGGTCGGCAACATCAGCCGGACCATGTTGAGTGTAAAATCGGAGGGCTACCGCCGCGGGAACCGGCCCTTTGTTCAAAAAGAACTGGTCAAATCCGCCGTTATTGACCTCCAACTCGAGAGCCCAGGCGGCCCAGAACGCGGCACGGGACGGGATCGCATCTTCAAGCAGGTCATAGTCGTCGGGGAGACCGTCGGACACGATTTCCAAGAGCGCTTCATCAATCTCTAACGCGTCTGGGGAATCAAGTTCGAGATCAGAATCCAGTTTTTGGAGTTTGGCGAGGGTTGCTGCGGGAAGAGTTTCCTGTTTTTTCGGCATGTTGTCCTCTTTACAACGTGATACGGCAGTGAACTGACATCGGCGCTTATGGAAACGTAGGCATCGGGGCGTTTTCTAAAGAGCCGCGTATGGCGAATCAAGCGCCTCAACTGGTTACGGCAGTACAGGCGGCTCTTTCATCATCACCTGCCGCTGCATGAGCACCCAGACTTGGTCGATGGCTCGTTGGTCCGTCCGAGATTCGCCGTTGACCGAGGTCTTGATCCGCACGCTGGTGCGTTGGCTGTCCATCTCCATGATCTGCATCGACATCCGGAACTTCGTGTCCTGTACATACGAGTTCCACGCGCGTTCGGCGGAACGGTCGATGCCCCGCTCACCGGTCAGAAGCCCCGCCGAGCGGTCGGACATCGCGATGGTGTACCCGGCGTCGAAGAGCGCGCTCGAGGCGGCCCGGTACGTCTGATCGAGCGTCGCATCGACTTCGCGCGTCTCGATGGCATTCATCTGGGCCTGCGTCAACGGGGGCTGTCTGGCGACGCACCCCGAAAATGCGAGCGTGGCCAGACCCGAAAGACCGGTGACGAGAAGAGCGCGGGCGGTATCCAGCATTGAAGACCCTTGAATTGGAGACCTCTAACTCGAAGACCCCGAACTTGAAGACCCTTCAATCGAAGACGCTCAAACCCGTCAGAGGGTGACCCCGTTCCGATCAGAACCTGCTGACACTCATCCGGTAGTCCTGCACTATATCGGCCCTATCAAAGTAGAGAATGAGCATCGTGCTTCGGGAGGAACTCGAAGACGACGATTGCCGCGCCCCCGCGATAAGCACCGTGAAGTACGACCCGCCCGACGAAATCTCCTGCGATACTTTGTCGTACGTCCAAACCTCGGTTCCGTCCTTGTACGTCGTAAGGTCGGGCGGACCGAAAATCTCAAGAACTTCGGCCTGCGAGGTCTGACCCTTGATGATGTTCTTCTTGGCCATCCCTTGGGTCAGGTTGCTGCGGTCATCCGCCGGCGGCGGCGACTTGCACGCCCCGATCCAGAACGGCGCGGCCACCAGGGCCGCGATCAAGGCAACGTTCGTTGACGATGTGTTCACGCTCTTCGCTCCTGACCGTGGGTCTGAGTATCCACCGTAAGTGTATCAAACAAGATCGGCCCCTGCGAATCCAGCTCGTCGCAGCCCCAAATGGCCCCGGTGGGAATCGAACCCACACTCCCGTTACAGGAAGCGGATTTTAAGTCCGCTGCGTCTGCCGTTCCGCCACGGGGCCAGCTACGCCAACTCTACGGAAGAGCATGAGACCGCGGGAATCCGCCCGGCGACCCCGCTTCACCGGCCCCAGTATTCGCGGATCAGCGGGATCGCCCGTTCATCAAGCATCCGCTGATACTCATCGAACTGCTTCTGATCCGCGAAAAAATGCCAGATGACGAGCCCGTCGGCCCCGGCCTTGGCCGTCTGCGCGATGGTCATATCCAGCACCGGTTCGTTCCGCCACGCCGCGATGCCGCCCGACCCGTCCTCGGACCAGAAGCCGACGAGCGCGAGCAGCGGCTTGCGGGGCGCTATCCGACGGGCCTCGGTGATGTTCTCCGTGATGTGGTCCACTCCCTCCTGATACGTCAAGAGCGGCGGCCTCGGGGTGTCGCCCTTCTGCTGCACCTTGCGGTTCTGGTAAAGCACGAGAACCGTCACGTCCTGCAGGTCGGTGAGCCACTGCATGCTGTCATTGAACTGTCTCCAGACGTTCGGATCCTTTCCCGCGTAATGAAAATACCTGGAACCGCCGGGGATGCCGTACATCGCGAACCTTGCCCTCGGCCGAATCCGACGGGCTTCCTCGAACGTCTTGGTCAGCCAGAGCCGGGCCGCTCCGTCATAGGTCCGTTTCAGCACCCGCTCCTGTTCAACTTCGGATCGCCCGGCAAGCAGACCCGGCTCGTGCTCCTTCGTCCACTTGATCCACAGGTCAGAGTGCCAGGGGGCCCGCCCTTCCTTCGCGGTTTCCGCGGCATTCGCGGCGTTGTCGCGCCACACGAAGGGCACGGCCTCAAAGTCGAAACAGATGATCCCGTCGAACGCCGGATCGGGGACACGCTCATCGAACACCCGGCGCAGAGTCGCGGAATACTCGGCGTCGAACTCGGGATGGCGGGTGTAGCCCAACCCCTGCTCGCGGATCTTATTGACGAAACCTTCCTCGTAAATGAAAATGAAATCGTCCCGGACCGGCACGCCGCGGAAGTCCACCTGCTTCGCCCAATCCGGGGCCTTCTCCCATTTCATTTTCACGACGTCGGTGACGCCGGTCCAATAAATAGGTTTGCGTTCGTCGTCGCGCGGCGTGGGTCCGGACCGGCCATCCGGCAAAGAACGCCCGCCACCGCTGCCGCCGATGAGACCGCTCCACCCGCACCCCGCCAT
>ENA-ORBV01012203-ORBV01012203.1-microbial-mat-metagenome-genome-assembly--contig:-NODE-12203-length-13303-cov-5.692122_pt1 | contig 13303 bp, 6 predicted proteins | sample MGYA00237777_ERZ505514 | MGnify/ENA primary metagenome ERZ505514 (study PRJEB26160, sample SAMN06269048) | microbial mat metagenome | isolation source: Oligotrophic lake microbial mat | place...
GTAGTAAGTCAGACGTTTCTACATAAAAGGATAAACGATCCCGTGACATAGTAGTACCATAGCTGTTCTTCTTCGAAGAACTACTCTGCGAATCAAGTCATTTTGATACGTATCGAAGTGCTCCCGGTTTTGATCGGAGTACTCACTGTCTAAGAACTGTGCAATCAAAAAAGACAACGGAGGCTCCAGTCACATTTGTGAACAACTCCAGTAACCAGTGTCCTTCTTCGCAACTGAAGAAATATTGGAATTTTCTTCAAACGACGATCATCGCATGGCTTCGAAAGACGCTTGTCGACTTGTCGTATCATACGCAACATTTTACAGTAGCAAAGTCATGACCATCTTGTAAGTGTAAACTTGATTGCCAGTGATTCACAGTAGTACAGGGGCTTGACCAAAACCATCCGTTGCTTCGACAAAACAATTGTTTTATGAAACCCTGCCAATAAATCCATAAGTAACTGTATCATGGACCACTGGATCATGAGTGGTACAAAGAACAACCACATCTCTGTTACTTTAGGATCCCTCACCTCGGCAAAGCGCGGGCAAACCCATGAAGATGCCATAAAGATGGCTACCGTCCTCTAGCTACTAGCTAGTGAGCATTTACTGCTAGGTAACTAGTAGCTACTAGTAGTCAAGGTTTATGCGATAGGATGATTGTTAGGAAACAAACAATGCAAAGCAGGTGCTACAAGGACGGCAACTAAGTTTTCAATTTGTTGTCTTGACGCTCAGTCTTATCTCCTGTAAATCCGCCTCATGCAGTGGGAGCAGCCTGAAACCACAGGCTCCTTCCGGGAGGCAGGAGGCTAAAAATGTCTCATAGCAATCGAGCCCGCCGGCTACACCCACGACCGAAAATGACCTCACAATGTCCGTTAGCGCGGAGCCACAGCCTCCATCGGAAGTCTAACGGTGGAGTGTGTCTTGCAGAGGAGAAGACCTCTAAATAAAACACTTTATTTAGGAAAATTAGCTTGGCAATTAGGACATTGATTGTGCAATGATTTCTATGTAATTCTGGACATTGGCACTTGATCGGATCCAATGCAAAAGAATTTCCTCGTTCATGGGATGTTTGTTTCTTGCAGCTAGCTATGTTCAGGAACAAAGATAAATTCCAGCTTGCATGATTTTGAAAAATCAACAATGAGTAGCAGTCAAGGTGATGATGACATTCTTCTGGACGAGGATGAAGATGGTGATGAAGTGACGGAGGAATTAGGTGATGTTCTCACTCAGAGATCTCAGTCCCAGCCATCGGCAATTGCTACTCGGCAACATGTTAACAACAATGTCGCCAACGTGGTGTTGCCAGGACACAACCACCACCAGCATCACCCAAGACACCTCCCTTATGGTGATCCTTGGCAAGCATGTGAAGGGCACAACACCATGCGCATGTTGCCGCCTGGAGCGGGAACGTGTCATCCCCTGGGATCGCACGGTCCTGTTCCCCCTCAGATCATGGCCTTCATGAACAACAAGAATGACAACAACAACAGCAGCAATGTCGGCAGCAGTGATGGAGACAACAACTCCAAGAAGAAGGTGAAGAAGAACGACAGTTCGTGCACAGCCACGAAGTTCACGGACCACGAAAAGGACACTCTCACCGACATCATCGGCGAGATTTTGCCAATTGGCAACCCTTGTTGGGCCAAGGTTGAGTCCTCGTGCAACTCTGTCTTCCCCACCCGCCGCCGGCACTTAGAGAATCTCAGAAAGCAATTCAACACTTTGGCGAAAACAACAATGCCGACAGGAAATCCGAACTGTCCCAGCTATGTCAGAGCGGCAAAGAGAATCAAAGACGAGATCTACGGCAAGTCATGTGCAATGACTGTGGGAGGAGAAGACGACGATGAGGATTTTGACTTGGTTGGACCGCCTATGAATCAGCTTGCATTGGAAAATGACATGGACAACGAAGGTAACAACGAAGGTAACAAGAAGAATGGTAGTGGTAGTGGCTATGAAACAGCGACTTCTAACCTTGCTAACACAGCAAGTTCGGAAGGTGCTGCTGTTGTCACCACTCCAGGCACAGGAACGCGTCCACCACGTGGTGGTTCCAAAGATCAAGCCATCCATGGATTGGTCTCTGCTTTCTTGGCGGCTGAACAGACTAGGAGAGCAGATCTAGCCAAGCAAGACGAAATCGAACGGCGCAGAGAACGTCGCCGTGAGAAGAGGGAAGACAGGAAATTCAAGCTGATGATGGCCATGACAATGTCAAACAGCAGCGGCAGTGGACGCGGTGGTGGCATTCTTTTGGAGGACGACAACAGCAGCAGCAGCAGCAGTGCTGAATTGAAGCGCAAGAGGAACAAGCACAAACGAGGTGATGATTTGTCCAAGAACAGCGACGAGCATTATGGCTCGGATGCGAGCACATGCTCTAAGAAAGCATGCAAGCAAGCAAAGAAATAATCTTAGTGTTAATCGTTATTTGTCATTAAATTTAAAGGCTTCATTGCATTCAAATGCTTGTCGCTTGTTGTTGTTGTTGTTACGAGTTGCTGTTGTTACGAGTTTGATATGATGAAATCTGCGTCTTTTCCCCATTCCGGCACATAGACGTTCCTAATCTGATTCAAACCAACAGTTTCTAATCTAAAATTGCACAACAGGCACAACAACTTAAGGTGCACTTGCCTTTCACTTGGGTTCTCGTCATGTCTGAGAGTCTCTTTCGTCCGTGGAAATGAACCTTGCATGGCTCTCATCCCCCATTCGGCCGCTTGTCGTAACTTCGTAGCCTCTACATTCACACAGAGTTGCTCTGGTGTGTCAGCACCATGCTCGTCATTGGAGGACTTGATCAAATAGTCGGCATCAATGGCTTGGAAAGCGGAGTCAAGACAGCAGATTCCGCCATTCGCGTTGCACACTGACTCGAGCTTATCATGTGTGCCTCCCCAATCTGCCAATGTAGAATCATGCACCGATCCAGGAGCATTAATGATGCAGAGAATCATTCTTCCATCAGGTCCAAAAACAAGCAGATTGGTTGTGCAATGGCCATGGGTCCAACCATTGTAAAACTGGCCTTGTGCATCATCGTCGAACGTTGACTGAAAGGGCAGTTTTAAACCATCAGCGACACAGCAAATGTTTTTGAGTGCTGGGTGCTTCCTCTGTGTCAAGGCCTTGCATTGTTGTGTCTTTTCCTCACTAGGCATTCGCACTTGCGCTTTTGCATTTCTGCTAAGTGCTTTCAGCAACATGCGTCTACCAAATCTCAACCAAACATTGACAGGAGTCCCTGTAAACCCAAACCAACCTTGAAGGATGAACTCCGACCCAGTGAATCGGCACCAGGCAAGAACCAAGCCAAGGCAAGATGCCGCTGTAGTCTTTCTCGGTCGACCTCCTCTCTTTTTCTGCACAAGCTTGTAGGTTGCTCCATCGTTGTATCCAGTCCATGGACTGTGCATGTTAAAGAGTGGAGCAAACAACAAAAGCAGTTCGCGAAACGCTGCAAAATCGTGGCCTGTCACTGTTATCAATGCCCCGTCATGTCCGGAATCATGCAGACGTTGCCACGGACTATGTCGCGGTTCAACCACCGCACATCTAGGCAGTTTGCGAGAACGCCTCAGCCTTCCATGCGCATCAAGACAGTCTCTGAACGGAGTCCTCTTGTTTGTCAGAACAAGTGTTGCGGCCGCAAATGTAAAGAACGACCGTGACGTCTCATCACCATCATCACCAGCCTTTCTTTTCCTATCATTAGCACACTCTCCCCCGGCCAGCAGCAGCAGTTCTTGCAGCAGCAGAAGATCCATCAGCTCTGTCATTGCCAAAATGCTGAGTGTGTGCAGTGTTTTTGATTATTTGATAGCATGCTTTTATGTTTATTCCTATATCCAAAGATGCAACGAACAAAATTTCCCTCCAAAGAGGAACGCTGGCGCTCAGTGTGCCACTTTCAGTACAATCAGCACCTAAATAACCATAATCGGTGCGCGTCCATCGGTGGTTCTGATGACCTTTCAGGACCCGCGACCTGACTCAGGCACGGAGTCTATATTTTTAGCCTCCTGCCTCCCGGAAGGAGCCTGTGGTTTCAGGCTGCTCCCACTAATTATGAGGGTCACGTCACCAAGTTCAAGTCGTGCACAGAGAGATCGCGCGAATATGGTGTTGTAGATCCATTTGATAGACTACTAGTAGCTAGCTACCACTAGCTAGCTACTAGCTAGCTAGTAGTATTCCTTTTTAAACTGTCAGCAACACTATTTCCAGTGTGACGATTTGCCGTCGAGAACCATGCATGAACCCATCTTTCCATATTCTATTGGACCACAGACTTGCTCGTACAGCACAGAGTAAACTAAGATAGTCTCTATCAAAAAGGAGGCTGCAGTCTTTTCGGTTGCAATAAATTATATCTTTCATGCTTTTTGGCTTGGCTGGGTGAACAACAAACATTATACTATGGAAGAAGAACGCGCGCCTCTTCCTCCTAACTCTGAAGAATCGGTACCAGCCGACGAACAGGTTGCTGATGTGGATCAAAAAGACGTCGAAGATGCTGATGCTGCCGCCGCCGATACAGAATCGGTACCAGCCGATGAACAGGTTGCTGATGTGGATCAAAAAGACGTCGAAGATGGTGATGCTGCTGCCGATAATACTACAGGTGGTCGTGGGCCGAGACCTCTTGTAGTTGCGGCCATTGTAGCTGTTGTGGTATTGATAGCTCTTGCCTTTCCTTTGGGTCTCGTATTATCGGGAACGAAGGAGAATGCTGTTTCGACCACAACAGCACCAACAGCTCCTGCCACCAATACTCCTACTACGGCACCTACGGCTATCACTCCCAACAATACTAGCACTCCTACTAGCAGTATTGACTGTGACGAATTGGCTTCGACGGTGGAATCCATTTATTATATTTCTTTTGCAGGAAATCTTGCCGATATCCCACAGAATGTTTCATTTTGGGATGAGATGTTTTTGAATGCCTACCATTCCTTTTTGGCAGATGCTGACGACGCTGCCTGCTTGCGTCCCAAAGTCTCACTAATCCAAATATTAAACTCTAAGAAAGATACAACCACCATGAATACTACTGCTACCAGCGCAGATAAAACTAGCGCGGGCGAGACGAATGATGGAAGGAGACTTTTGTTGCGTCAGTTGCAGCAGCAGGTGGAGAACGAGGGAGATAGCAACAGCACAACTACCGCGACGACAGGAACTTCACCTTCTTCTGCTGCTGCTGCCACTGCTGCTGCCTCTACGGTCACCATTGCCATTTGGGTGACAGCGCGTCAAACCGACGACCCACAACAACAAGAGTTGGTGGTACAACTCGATGATCCACGTTTTTTCCAAGCTTTGGATGAGCAATTTTCTAAACACCAGTCGTCCAATATGACAGCCATATTCTTCCTTCAAGTGGAAAGCATCCAACCAGCAGCACTGCAACCGCCGGTGATGAACATCACAACAACCGATGCTACTCCTACGTATTGCGGGAATGACACGAACCCTTGTGGATTTGTCATGGGCGCCATGGATCCTGTCGTCGATCCAGCAGCACTTCAACCGCCGGTGATGAACGTCACAACACCCGATGCTACTCCTGTGTATTGTGGCAATGACACGAACCCTTGCGGATTCGTCATGGGCGCCGTCGATCCTGTCGTCGATCCTGTCGTCGACTTGCCTCCACCAGTATCGCTCGACTTTAGCAACGACTTTTACTGTACAGAGCATGAAATATGTCGCAACATTGTATTGCCTGCCTTGGATCCGGCCATTCCATCCGAGACGCGACCCTTTCTCGAAGTGCCAGGAACTTGTCAACAGTTTGCCCTTCATTGGCTAACGACAACGACCACCACACTTACCGGAATTGCTGCCATGCCCAAGGAACAAATACAGCAACGCTATGCCCTGGCCGTCTTTTACTGTGCGCTCAATGGTGGGGATGAGTGGGTCCTGCCAAAGTACGCCAACAGTAGCACAGCCCCATTCGCGTGGCTCTCGGCCCAACACGAATGTGATTGGATCCAACGACCACCGTCGTCGTCGGGAGGAGCAGCATCCTTGGAGGAGGCGAATTCGTCTCCTTGTGTGATGGATGCACAATCTGGGATCCGAATCTACCAAACACTGCATCTCGAAGAGCCTAATCTGAATGGCCGTCTTCCACAAGAATTGGCCATGCTTTCCATGTTGAAAGAAATCCATCTAAGTCACGCCCAACTGGGTGGCAGGTTTCCAGACATGAGAAACATGTCGCAGCTCGAGACGTTGATCTTGTCCCACAATGGCTTTCAGGGTGCCGCCATTCCCAATCATTTGTGGGAGCTTGGAAGCTTGAAGCATTTGGACTTGTCGAACAATAAAATCGGTGGAGCGATCTACTCGGGGACGGTTGTCAACGACAATCTCAAAACCGTCTATCTGGAAAACAATCAACTGTCTGGGACACTGCCTTTTGTCTTTCAGTTCATGGCATTGGAAAAGCTCCATTTGTGGAACAACACGCTGTGGGGTACCATCTCGCCCGAGCTTGCCATGGGAAGTATGCAAGAATTACTGTTACACAGCAACTCCTTTACGGGAGACATACCAGCAACTCTGTTTGACCAGGAGGTATCTCCACAACTTTCCATTCTCACTCTTTTCGACAATAACCACTATCCCGATGGCTTCTTGTACGGAGACCTGACCAATCTATGCCTCCGTTTGGACGATCCCAACAACCAAGAATGGATTACGGCACATGTGGATCGGAGGTCGGTGGCTTGCGAATGCTGTGGCAACGGAGACGGATTTGTGGACATTCACGAGGACGACTACTACAACGACGAGGATTATAAGAATGGCAGCTCCAACAACATATTTGCAAAATCACACACAAAGTCCTAGTAGCGGCCACCAATATATTTGCGAACCCAACGCAAGAATCCAGGCAGAGCTACAACACCGCACAGGACTTCAACCATAGTGATAGAACAAGTATGACTATCGCATCCGATTAGGTAGCTGGATAAAACCCTAGCTAGCAGTGACCTTTCCCTTCCCTCGTAGATTCTTGTTTCGTAATTCCTAGCCATAGTCCCATCACCTGGATGTCTTTGTTCAAAGGCACGGCGCCGAGCTTGGAAGGCTGAGCCAATACCCGTTCTTTTTCCATTCTCAACTGAAAAAAAGGAGGCACGGAAGCGGCCGACTGCAGCGTGTGTAAGAGGGCCCATTGTGGATCACCAACGCTGGCGGAGTTCAACCCACAAAACCCTTTCGTGCTGTATGTATAAACTTTCGTTGAAAAGCTGCCAATGCGTCGATGGATTCACTCGTCACCAAGCAAGGCATGCAAGTTGTCGTCAGATTAATCGCTGTCTCTCTGTCTCTCAATCTCTCTTGATCTTACTGTCTTTGGAAAAGACCAGCAAGCAAGAGAGAGCGAAACTTAAGAAAGACAATATTCTTCGTCTTCCGCACAGATGCTCCAACTCATAAATGTACAATTCCAATGTAGAAATGGAGGAGTGATTGGATTGATACATGGAATTCATATTTGTTTGATAACGAAAAGAGAAATTCGGACGATGTGGTTGCCGTTGTTAACGTGGTGCTCACATCCCGTGGTTGATGTTTTCCTTCTTCCTCTCCACCATACTCTTGTGGCTGTTGTTGCAGTTGCAGTTGCGCAGTTTTGCGCTCTAAATAGTCCAAGACTTCAGGACGACTGGATTTATTTCGTTGCGCTGTTTTCCAAGGCGTATCCCCCAATTTGTTTTTTCGCAACAATCCAGCAGGATATGCTTCCACCAAGAGCTGAATTTGGGCCAAAGGCATCGCATGCGGAATATCAGCTTGGCATGCCAAATGCAATGGCAAAAAGACATGCTTGGTGGTTTGTCGAATCATATTATCATTGCCATTCTTATCCTTGTCTTGTTGTAAAATGTACTCCAAAACATCCAACGACGCCGCGTACATGCAAGCCGCATGAAGAGATGTACTTCCAAAATCAGGAGTCCGATATGTCATGGCGATTGGATGTATGGTATGGACTTTTTGAATCAATGCGAGGGAGGCTCCCAAGGCAATGATTCGATGAAGACAATAATTTTTAGTCGCGCCTCGTCCACTGCCCGTCTTGAATTCGTAGAGGGCCAGGACGCTTTGGGGGTGTTGGGAAATATATTGCAAGACTGCTGCTTCGTCAAATTGAGTGCGTTCTTCTCGATCCCAAGGACGGAAATGAATGAGTTGAAACAGGTTTTGGTCGGGTTCCACTTCCTTTATGATTCTTGGCGATGATGATGATGATGATGATGGCGTCCGTGACTGGACCATGTCTGTTGCTGCAGCTGGTAACCACTTTTGGAAGGTTGCTTTGATTTTTTTTGAAAAAGAAACCTCATTTCTGTGGTTCTCCTCCTCGGACATTCTGAATCCCTTTGAAAAGTGTATTATTTTGAACGTCCAATACTACTACTCACTTCTACAACAGATTCGCCATTCATAAAAATGTCCGTCTATCCAAACAAACTGGCGCTTTTTGCCCAGAAAGCATCCAGAGGTCAGAGAGATTGCTTTTTCTTTAGATAGTACACTTCTGATTCGGAGGATCCTTTTGCTTGCCACGGTTTTGTTCAAATCAATTTAGCTAGACAATCACAAGAACCTAAACTAGAATCACAAAAAACCAATACGTCTCCCTTTTCCAACCTCGATAGCTAGACAATCAAAAGTAATCTAAGTCCTCGTTAACCTGTTTGTGATGGATGAAAGTTCTCACTGTATCGCATGTGGGCAATTGTTCAGCTGTTGCAACGTTGCATGCTATTATTTTATAGCTACTCAACTGGTACTATTCGTCTAGCTAGATATAGCTAGCTAGCTAGTAGCTACCAGTACTAGATAATAGCATTGCACAGCACTGACTGGTTCGAAAGGTCCCATATCTTTACTTCTGAGGAAGTGTGCGAGCGATTTACTTCAGTCATGTTGTAGCCGTCAGCAGCGGGAATCATTCAACGAGCGAGATCTACATGCAGTATCAGCATCGGAAACAGATCGACCATGACCAAAACAACTTGTTTCAACACAGCGAAAACCTATTAGCAGAGGTACTTCTACGTCTATCTTGTATCGATACGTACTGTAGCTACTGTAGCTAGCTGACCCGTGGCAGCAGAGCTTTGCAAGGCACAAACAACGACACCTTGTAGCACCATGGTGGTTCCTGCCTTATTGGCCCCGACTGATTCGCCTGGGATACACCCCCCAAGAATGAGAAGGCCGTCGGCAAAAGCAAGACCACGGCGACCCAGATGGCATCGTTCCGCTACTTCTACCAGTGCACACACTGGTGTGCTGTTACTGATCTTTTTATTGGGAATCGTCTGGCATCATCCCGTCGTCCAAGCTTCCTCTAAAACCTCCTTGTTGGCCTTGTTGCAAGACGACGATCTCGAACATGCCGATCGCTCCAAGCTCGTACAAACCTACAAGTCCGCCACCACGCCCACCAACGACTACTTGGTCGATCACACTTGTCAATTTGACGACGACAAGGACAAGAACAGCCGAGTCGAAGGAGAATGTCATGCCAACAAGGCACATCGACGAGAAGTCTTTTCTACAACAAAGGAAGCCGAACCACTCGTGTGTTTGGCCTTTTTGTCGTGTTGTGGTCGTACCGATTTATTGCAATCCACCATGAATGCCGTGATTCGGCACATGGAGCAAGATGAACCCTCCATTTTGCGAAAGCACTATGAAATTGCATGGGTCGACAATGGAAGTCCCCGCGAAAAACAGAATCATATTTCATCGACGTTTGAAATTGATCACGCGCTGCCCATGCCCCGGAATATGGGATTGGCCTGGGGTATGAACGCCTTACTCTTTGACATGTGCACCGCTCCCTACATTTTATTGTTGGAAGAAGATTGGTTGTACATGGACGCGGCCGTGGCCGAAGCTACTTTGGCGCGCAAACACGCGATTGCCCAAGCCATTGCCTTGTTGGAAGCCAAACCGCCGATCCTCGATCCCGAAACGCGGCGTCCCATCAAAGGTGTCTTTTTACGAACCGAATCCAATATCGTTCCTACCAAAAAGGGGGTAGTTCCCAAAGCCAGTATCACGACTGCTACCCAAAAGGATAAGGACGAGGAATACTCGGTCGACCAGTTGGAATATCGCATTTCGTGCATGAAATTTCAACAAACCGGTCACATTTTTGGAGCCTTTACCAATGGTGCCGGCTTGTACGATCGCACGGCCTTGATCGAAAAGATTGGTCGCATGTATGGAGAACCCGGCGACGTCTTTTCGGATTTGGCCGTCGAAGGCAATTATTGTTTTCGGGTCGGCTTGCAATTTTGTGCCGCCCGCTTAGTAATGGATCCGACCGATGTCTTGTGCGATTTTGATACCAACCCCAATGTTCCACCCACCTGTGCGGCCGCCTTTGCGCACATTGGGGGTGGACGGGGGACGCGGCCGGCACGACGCAAACACATGAAATGTGTCGATGATGCTTGGAATTTTTATGCGACGCCCTTTTTTGATCAAATTCCCAAACAAGAGTGTACCAAGACGATAGGTACCATTTGGGAACAATTGAAATTAAATGAAGAATTCAAACGGGTCAATGACTTGCACAACGAAGAAGTCTTTGCGAAAGAAAAAGAACAGCGCAAGCTCATGTTGGAATTGGCCGATCTTTTTCAAGACAAATCGCAACGCCCCGACGAATTTCGACACTACTATGGAACGCACGATCCACAATATGCTCGCATGAGCGACGATGAAATTCGCAACTTGCCCAACAAATTGCGCAACATGGCGACCAGTGACCACCAATTGCCTGGATTTTGGGATATCTTGGGACGACCGGTGGGGGTGGATTTTGACATTCCCGATTCATGAATGCTCTTATTATGTTTACGAAATAGTATGATAATAAGTATTGCAGTCACACACAAATGACTGTATTTTCTTCTTGTCGTTGCTTGAAAAGGGGTTAATATTCCATATCGAGTAAAATGCATGTCAATTTGTTTTTGATGTTCGGCCATAGAGTCGACCAGGGATGTCCCAGTTGGCTTACTCCCAAAGTAGTGTTTTTGCGTGCGTCTTAGAGTCCGACACGTACAGTACTAATAGGACGGAAAGGCGTCTGTTGGTGTATCGGTTCGTTCCCTATAGTAAGCTTGCCTTGCCGGATGAGACAGCGTTCCCCGTCAACAGTGGCAAGGGGTGCAGCATTTCTAAATCCCCCATTACTACCTCACCGCGGATCCTATGGTAGGATGTAACGAACAACCATGTTCAAGTTACCATTAAATTGGAAATCGAGACCCAGAATCGCCTTTTATCTGTCGCTGGCGTTGCGTGTGGTGCTCGTAGTGTGTTTGGCCAGGCTCCTGTACTCCCGACTCAGCACAAGCGTAGATCCAATCAGAGGTACACAAGGAGAGACTTTGAATGGGCAAGAAAGGGGTGTCAATATATACGATACAACCACTAGTAAGTCTTAACTCTATATTGTACAATACCCAGCTTCCTACTGAACGGCGACGGATCCCCAACCATTTCTTCGCTTTCCGTTCGCAATAATTCCCGATAGCAAGCTGTCGAGTTAACGTTCTCACCGTAGCTGTCTAAAAACGTTGGATCACCTCTGACCTCAACGACTGACTTTCCTCGTTTAAAGATTTCTCTTCCTCCGGTTCAGAAAACTGAACGGTTTTCGTACTCCCATTTTAGCGGCAAGGGTAGTGGCTGATTCGTTTTCTGTTATTTCTGCAGTATCATCCTCTGCTTCTCCTCCTTCTTCAGCTAGATCGACAACACCCCAAGCAGCAAAGGCATTCTTAAGGGCCTGGGCTTTCTTTGTACTGGCATCTTTAGCGGTCTTTGCCAGTTCCAAGTCCATCCGGAGACTGGCTGCTTGTGATTGTAATAGTGCAAGTTGGTCAATTTGTGCCTGGATTGTCTGGATATTCTGTTGGACATCCGCAAGGGCCTTCTCCTTTGTTTGGCAAGTCAGTTCAGTAGATTCCACTAATGACCTAGCTGCCTTGAGGGCCACATTTTGTGCATTCACCAACTGTAATATTGTATCAGATTGTGCATCAATGTTATCTTGTGATGCTGTGATGGCTGCAGTCTCGGCCTCAGACTCCTCTGTCGCCTCTTCCTCTTCATCAATTGCAGCGATGGGTAGAGCCTCGACGTCAGCTTCTTCCTCAGCAGCCTCCCCAAGCTCAAGAGCAGCAGTGGGTTCAGCATCACCACCAGCTTCTTCCTCTTCCTCAGCCAAGGGTGTGGCCTCTTCAACTTCCTCAATTGCAGCGATGGGTACAGCCTCGACGTCCGCTTCTTCCTCAGCAGCCTCGGTCTCCTCCCCAAGCTCAAGAGCAGCAGTGGGTTCAGCATCAGCATCAGCATCATCCTCAGCCAAGGGTGTCGCCACTTCCTCAATCTCAAGAGCCACTGCTTCTGCTGCTGCCACCTGAGTAGCCTCCTCGTCAACAGCTAAAGTTTCAGCTTCTAGCTCCATCTCCTCGTCCACAGCCGGAGCGGCTGAAGGATCAATTGCAGCCTTCAGAACAGCTGCCTGTGATTGTAATACCTTAAGTTGGTCAAGTTGGGCCTGTACCTTCTGGATGTTGTCCTGGACTCCAACCAGTGTTTTTTCCTTGCTCTTGCCATTCAATTCTGCAGTTTCTACCAGTGCCAGGGCAGCCTTGAGAGCCACACTTTGAGCTTCTACCAACTGCATTATTGTCTGTGATTGGGCATCAATGTTATCTTGCGCCCCAATGATGGCCTCAGTCTCAGTCTCTGGCTCTGCCTCTGCCTCAAGAGCCACTGGTTCTGCTTCTGCGACGGGTGCTTCTTCAGCCAGTACCTCTGGAGAGGCCTCGGCCTCAAGCGCCACTGGTTCTGCTTCTGCGACGGGTGCTTCTGCGATGGGTGCTTCTTCAGCCTCTACCTCTGGAGCAGACTCAGCCTCAAGCGCCACTGGTTCTGCTTCTGCAACGGGTGCTTCTTCAGCCTGTACCCCCTCCACGACGGGTGCTACTTCTGACTCTGCTGCTGCCTCAAGCGCCACTGGTTCTGCTCCTGCAACGGGTGCTTCAGCCTGTACCTCCTCCACGACGGGTGCTACTTCTGGCTCTGCTGCTGCCTCAAGAGCCACTGGTTCTGCTTCTGCCACGGGGGCAGTCTCGACCGCATCCTCCACCTCGGGAACATCAATGTCCTCCACGATGGGTGCTACTTCTGGCTCTGCTGCTGCCTC
>ENA-ORBV01012204-ORBV01012204.1-microbial-mat-metagenome-genome-assembly--contig:-NODE-12204-length-13302-cov-5.744045_pt1 | contig 13302 bp, 10 predicted proteins | sample MGYA00237777_ERZ505514 | MGnify/ENA primary metagenome ERZ505514 (study PRJEB26160, sample SAMN06269048) | microbial mat metagenome | isolation source: Oligotrophic lake microbial mat | place...
ACCACCTAGATCTACACCTCTCTATTCGTCGGCAGCGTCAGATGTGTATAAGAGACAGGAAGGTGGCCCCATTGCTCGGGTCGCGGGCGTTGGCAAAGGACTCCAGGTTGCGGCCCTTGTTGTCGTTGGCGTAGGCGCTGACGCCGAGGATGACCTGCTTGAGGTTGTTCATGCAGACCGTGGAGCGCGCCGCCTCGCGGGTCTTGGCCAGGCCGGGGAGGAGGAGCCCTATTAGCAGCGCGATGATGGTAATGACCACCAGGAGTTCGATCAGGGTGAACCCTTTGCGGCGCTGTGCAGTGTGGGTCGATCGCATCGGAGGCTCCTTGCGCGGTGGCCCGGAATCGGGCCGAGATGGTCGAACGAGCATCTCCCCAGCATACCACTAGACCGGCTGTCTACAAGCGCATACCGCCGATTTTGGGCGACCTAGGTGAAACCCCTGCTCCGACCGGGATCTGGCACCCGCCTGTCAGCCGCTCGTCAACCCCCCAAGAGCGGCTGGCGCTCCCGGTTGACGGCTGCTCCCCTGGGTGGAAGCCGCTGGAGGCGGCCTGGGCGGGCCTCAATCGCTACGCTCTGCACCCATGGACCACTTCGTTTATCGCGATGGGGAGCTGTTCTGTGACGGCCTGCGGGCGGCGGACATCGCCCTGGAGGTCGGCACGCCGGCGTACGTCTATTCCAAAGCCACGCTCCAGATGCACTACGACCGGCTGGCGGCGGCGTTCGCGCCGCTTGATCCGCTGATCTGCTTCAGCGTCAAGTGCTGCGGCAATCTGGGCGTGCTCAAGGCCCTGGTAGAACGCGGGGCGGGGCTGGATGTGGTCTCGGGCGGTGAGCTGTACCGGGCGCGGCTGGCGGGCGTCCCGGCGTCGAAGATCGTGTTCGCCGGGGTGGGCAAGACCGACGCCGAGATTCGGCAGGCACTGGGCGCCCGCGTGCCCGGGTCGCAGGAAGCGTTGCCCAACGAGCCGATCGGGTTGTTCAATATCGAGAGCGAGCCGGAGTTTGAGGTGGTGGCATCGGCGGCGCGGGCGATGGGCGTGCAGGCCAGGGCCGCGCTGCGGGTGAACCCGGACGTAGCGGCGGGCGGGCACGCGTATATCTCGACGGGTAAGAAAGAATCCAAGTTTGGGGTTTCGGTGGAGCACGCCGAGCAGTTGTTCGCCAAGTTCGGACACGAGAAGCACCTGCGGCTCACGGGCGTCCACGTTCACATCGGCTCGTCGATCAACGAGCCGGGGCCGTTCGTGGCGGCGCTGGAGCGGGTGCTGGCGCTGATTGATCGCCTGGCGGTCAAGGGTGTGCGGATCGAGACGCTGGACCTGGGCGGGGGTTTCGGGGCGGATTATCACACGGGCGACGCGCCGCCGGCGTCCGAGTTTGCCGCGGCGCTCGTGCCGATGCTCCAGAAGCGGGTAGCGGCGGGTTTGAAGATCGTGATGGAGCCGGGGCGGACGATCGCGGCGTCGGCGGGTGTGCTGCTCACGCGTGTGCTGTATGTGAAGCTGGCGGGGACCAAGAAGTTCATCGTGTGCGACGCGGGGATGAACACGCTTATCCGGCCGGCGCTCTACAACAGCTTCCACTTCATCTGGCCCGTGTCGGTGAGTCCTCAGCACGAGCCGCCGCGGCGCGGGGAGAAGCTGGATCTGCCAGGGCTCGATTCGGCGGACGTGGTGGGGCCGGTGTGCGAGACGGGGGACTTTTTGGCCAAGGACCGGCCGCTGCCGCCGGTGGCGCGGGGGGATCTGCTGGCGGTGTTCACGGCCGGGGCGTACGGGATGACGATGGCCAGCCAGTACAACGCCCAGCCGCGGCCGTGCGAGGTGATGGTCGACGGCGAGCGGGCGACGGTAATCCGAGAGCGCGAGACGATCGAGGATCTGGTGGCACACGAGATGAAGCCGCGGGTGATCTCGCTCTAGTGGGTGGGCGATGGTCGCCGAAGCGCCGCGTTTGAGGCACGGGCGAGGCGGGTTGATCAGTTGGCTGCGACCAGCGCGCGGAGGCGTGCAGGGTTGGTGGTGCCCACGACGGCGGACGCGACGCCCGCGTGATCGAGCACTTCGCGGAGTGCCTGTGGCGCGGCGTTTCCTGTGGGAAGGCGGCCGCTGGCCAGAGGTTTTTTGACAAGCACGCCGATGCCGGCCGCGCGGGCGTGCGCGAGCGCCGGCAGTTCGGAACGCTCGTCGCGGTTGAGCGTGAGCATCAAGACGTCGACCCCGATCTCGATGGCGGCCAAGGCGGCGTCGAGGCCGGCCGTGGACGCGCCGATGGCCCGCGCCAGCCCGCGTCGCTGGAGGCCACGCAGCGCGTCGATCGCGTCGCCTTGCTTGAGGATCGAGGCCTGGTCGGGTACGCCGCCGGAGAAGTGCAGGAGCACCACATCGAGCGTCTGGGTGCGCAGGCGGGTGAGCGAGCGTTCGACGCTGGCGACGATGGCGGCGGAGGAAAAGTCGTACGTCGACGCCCCGCGACCGGCGTCGGCCTGCGGGTCGAAGGTCTCGCCGACCTTGGTGGTGAGCACCCAGGATTGGCGCGGAGCAACTTGCGGCAGGAGTCTGCCCAGGCGTTCTTCGGCGACGCCATAGGCCGGGGCAGTGTCGATGAGGTTTACGCCAAGGTCGGCGGCGGCACGTAGCAGAGAGATCGCCTCGTCGTCATCGGGGATCCGCACAGGCGCGGCATACTTGAGCCCCGCGGAGCGGCCCAGTTTCACGGTACCCAGCCCGATCGGCGCGACGCGGATGCCGGTGTTTCCGAGCGGTCTCAGGTCCATAGCCACCCCGCGTCGTCCCAGGGCGGCGCGGCGATCGGGCAGGGCGGCAGGCCCAGCTCTTCGCCCGATGTGTGCTCTCGGCGCGGGTCGTTCTGCATCCACGCCGCCAACCGCTCGGCGACCAGCGGCGCGAAGGCGAGCTTGGTGGGCCACACGACCGCGACGCGGCCAATCTCGTGGATCACCGGCTCGTCGGGGCGTGAGCCGTCGGGCATGAGGCCCTCGGCGCGATCGATGCGGCCGCTGCTCCAGCGCACGCCGGGATCGATCTCTAGCCACGGAAGGCAAGCCCGAACTTCTGCGCGGGCGGCCTCGATGATGGCAGCCCGGTCCATGCTCACGCCGCGCTCGGCGATGGCGCCCCCGATGGCCCACACAACCTCGTCGCCCGCGGCGCGGCCCGGGTGCGAGGTGATGGTGATCCGCGGGAGCGTGGAGGCCGTGACGCAGTGGCCGAAGATCTGCGGCAAGCGACCGCGGGCATAGACCATGTGCAACGGGCGGCGCTGCATCGGCGCGGACAGCGTAACGCCAGCCAGCTTCGCCACGAGCGCCTCATTGCCCGCGCCGGCGGTGAGCAGCAGCCGCCGCGTCCGCAGCAGACGCTCGGCGTGTCCGCTGAGCACACGGAGCTCGACGCCGTCGGCATCCGCGGCGATTGAGCTGATCTCATCGACGCGGGCGATTGCGCCGTGATGCCTCGCCGCCAGCGCGGCCACCACCGAGGCCGGTTCGTAGATCTCTTCATCGACTTGGTACACCTCGATGCCGCTCAGCCCGCTGGGGGCGCGGTCAAAGGGTGGTGGGGCTTCCTGCGGGCCCAGGCGGCGGACGCTAGAGCGGATCGCCCGGCTTGCGGCGGCCCCGGCCAAGCGCGAGACCAACCCCGGAGTTGTCCACAGCAACTGCGTCGCCGAGAGCCGCCTTGCGGCGCGTAGGTCCACACCCCCTGCGGTGCCGCCCGCGAACGCCGCCGACCACGCCGCGGGCATGGCGCTGATGGCGCGACTGGCCCGGCCGGCTTCGCCCGTGAGGGCGTACTTGATCCCGCCGTGGATGATGCCCTGGGCCCAACCGGTCTGCCCCGCCCCAAGTGCGCGGGTTTCGAGCAACACGGCGTGCACGCCTGCGGCCCGCAGCCGCGCCAGCGTCCACAGCCCGGCGACGCCGCCGCCGAGGATCACCGCGTCGAGCTCTATCGCGGGGCCCGCCATGCTGCGATGGTTGCGGGCATGGAGCGGCGGATCAACGACGATCCGCCGTGATGGCACGGCAACGCGGCAGCCCGGCCCGAATCGCGGGCGTTAAGCTATAGCCACATGCCGCTGCTCTTCCAGAACGCCCGCATCGTGACGGCCACCGAGGACTACGCCGCCGATCTGCTCGTGATCGGCGAGCACATCGCGGCGATCGCCCCGCGGCTGGTGGCGGCCGAGTGCCCGCCGGGCACACGTGTGATCGACGCGACGGGCAAGCTGCTCTTCCCGGGGTTCATCGACCCGCACGTACACGTTTATCTACCGTTCATGGGCACCTTTGCCAAGGACGACTGGACGAGCGCTAGCAGGGCGGCGCTGGTCGGCGGCACCACGACGCTGATCGAGATGATCTGCCCGGGCAAGGGCGAGGAGCCCGCCGCCGCTTACGCCATATGGAAGGGGCACGCCGCGGGCAAGGCCGCGTGCGACTACGCGTTCCACATGGGCGTGACGCGCTGGGACGCATTGGCGGATCGGCAACTCCGCGAGATCGTGGCCGACGGCACCGCGTCGTTCAAGGTCTTCCTGGCGTACAAGGGGGCCCTGGGCGTCGACGACCGCGAGCTCTATCACGCGCTCAAGCTCGCACGCGAGCTCGGCGTCGTCGTTACGGCCCACTGCGAGAACGAGACGCTCGTGGCCGAGCGACAGGCGGAGCTGATCGCTCAGGGCCACACCGGCCCCGAGTGGCACGAGCCGTCGCGCCCGCCGACGGTCGAGGCCTCGGGCGTTGAACACCTGATGCGATTCGCCGAGGTGACAGGGGCGGAGGTCTACGTCGTCCATACATCGTGCGCCGATGCGCTCGACGCCGCCCGCGCGGGGCGGGCCCGCGGCGTAAACGTCCATGTCGAGTCGGTTATTCCCCACTTCGTCCTTGATCGCAGCTATGCGGAGCGGTCCGGCTTCGAGGGTGCGAAGTACATCATGTCGCCGCCCCTCCGCGAGAAGCCGCATTCGAACGCTCTGTGGCAGGCCTTACGTGAGGGGTTTATCTCGACCGTCGGTACCGACCACGCGCCGTTTGATTTCGAAGCCCAGAAGGCCATGGGACGCAACGACTTCACCAAGATCCCCAACGGCATCCCCTCCGTCGAGCACCGCGTGCAGCTGCTCTACACCCACGGCGTGGCCGCGGGGCGGATCGACCTGCACCGGTTTGTCGACGCCGCCAGCACGCGGGCCGCGCGGATTTTCGGCCTGACCGGCAAGGGCTCGATCGCCATCGGCGGCGACGCCGACCTGTGCCTGTGGGATCCGGCCCACCGCGGTGTGATCAGCGCGGCGACGCACCAGATGGCCAGCGACTACAGCGCGTTCGAGGGCTGGCCCGTTCAGGGTCGCGCGGAAGTGGTCACCGTCCGCGGCACCGTGATGGCCGAGGCGGGCCGGTTCGTCGGGCCTTTCGGGCACGGCCGGTTTCTCAAGCGTTCGCCGAAGTTGCCCGGCTAGCGGTTATGGAGAGGTGACAGGCCCGTAGGTCTCCGGCCGGCGATCGTGAAAGAACGGCCAGACCTTGCGCACCTCCGCGATCTGGTCCAGATCGAGATCGGCCACCAACACCTCGTCGCGGTCGCGCGAAGCCTGGGCGATGATCTGACCACGCGGGTTGCAGAAGTAACTCGATCCGTAGAACTCGCCGATCGCCCACGGCTGCTCGACCCCCACGCGGTTGATCGCGGCGACGAAATACTGGTTCGCCACGGCCATAGACGGCTGTTCCAGCTTCCAGAGATATTCACTCAGGCCCGCGACGGTGGCAGACGGATTGAAGACGATCTCCGCGCCGGCCAACCCCAGCGCCCGAGCCCCTTCGGGGAAGTGGCGGTCGTAGCAGGTGTAGACCCCAATCTTGGCGTGGCGCGTTTGAAAGACGGGGTAGCCGCCCGTGCCGGGCTTGAAGTAGAACTTCTCCCAGAAGCCGGGATGGATGTGCGGGATGTGGTGCTTGCGGTACTTGCCCAGGAACGCGCCGTCCTCGTCGATCACGGCGGCGGTGTTGTAGAGAACGCCGGGCATCTCGGCTTCGTAGACGGGCGCGATCAGTACCATGCGGTGCTTCTTGGCCAGCTCACGCATCAGCGTGATTGTCGGGCCATCCGGGACGGCCTCCGCGCTTTCGAACCAGCGCGAGTCCTGTTCGGCGCAGAAGTACGGCCCGCTGAAGATCTCCTGTAAGCAGCAGATCTGTGCCCCGCGCGCGGCGGCGTCGGCGATCAGCACCTCGTGCTTTTCCACCATGAGGCGCTTGATCTGGGCCGGGCTCATCGCGGCGGAGAAGGGGCAGGTCGATTGGATGATCGCGGTGCGCACGATTCGGGCCATGCGGGATCGTAACGCCGCGCGACGGACTCGGCGGTTAGCTCAATCCGCCACGGCCTCGCCGGGGCGGTCGGTGTAGTGGTCGCGCATCTCGGCGATGACGCTGTTGAGCGTGAGCCCGGGCGAGCCCTGGGCCCCGCGTGCCGCGCCCAGGCGGAAAAGGTGCGTCCACTGCGACCAGAGCAAGCCATAGGCGAAGGCCAGGCCCTTGCTCGGGTCGTAGAGGCTGGTGGCCTCGCTGGAGGTGCCGTTGAGCTCGACGATGCCGAAGCCGTGGCCTTGGCGGAGCAGCTCGTCGGACTCGTAGCGGATGTCGAAGCGGCCGAAGTCAAACCCGCCGACGGCGGCGGTCGGTGACCGGCCGATGTCGCGGGCGATGGCGTCGATGGCTTCTTCGAGGGCCGGCGTCACCAGGTCCATACCGTCGCTGAACATAGTTCCTTGGCAGTGATTGCCGGCCTCGGCGAGGCGTAGCCGTTCGCCGAGGTCGAGCACGCGATGGCGCTGCTGGGCCACGGCGGCGCGGGCCAGGAACACGCCCGCCTGGCAGCGGAGGCGCGGGTGCGAGAGGATCAGCTCTTCCAGCGTCCGTCGCCCGTCGCCTTCAATGATCGGGAAGGTCTTCCGTGTGACGGCGAAGATGAAGCCTTCGCTTTGGCTCGCACGCGGGGTCCAGCTCGGCTGCAGCGTCTCCAGCCGGCGGATCCACAGGATGCCGCACTCGTGGGGTCCGGGGTGATAGGCCTGGACGATCGTGTCTCTCGACATGCTGGCGAGGTAGGCCTCGGCGTCGCTGCGCGTGCGGGCCAGCCTCAGCGCGAACCCGCGTTGGCCTGTGTCGGGCTTGAGGATCAACGGGAAATCGGCCAGACGCGGGTCGGTCGTCATGGCGTTGTCGAGCGCGATCATCCGCTCGGCCGTCGGCCCGGGCCGGATGGAATGCCAAGGCAGTATGCGATCTGTCGCCGCCTTCAGCAACTGATTGATAAACGCTTTGGACTCGTTGACCCATCCCCCGCCGCGGTGGATGGCCGGGTTGGCTTTGAGAAACGCCAGCGGCCCATGCCGCAGCGCCAACACAATCGTCCAAGGGATCAGCGGCCCATAGAAAAGCCACGCGGGCCAGAACTCGTGGTGCTTCCACGTGTGGAACGCCGTCATCAGCCGCCAGCGCCCGCGCCGAGTGACGACGTCGCTGAGTAACACCAGCGCGAGCAATGCCGGGATCATGCCCAACAGCAACCCCGGCGCTTGCAGCGATTCACCCAGCGGCTGCACGATCGTCGGCCCCACTAAGAGCGCCGCCACCAGCATCAGCACCGCTCGGCCCGCACTCCCAAGCGCGGCCAGCCCGATCGTCAGCGGCCCGCGCCGCCGCGTCGGCTCCCAAGGCCGCGGCACCGCCGCCCCCACCGGTTTCCACCAGCGGATCAGCCCGCCGATCGACAGCCCAACAACGGCCACGAACGCGTCGAGCAGGATGGCGTGGATCAACAGCGCCGCTAGCAGCACCGTTGTCCGCGGATAGCGCCACGCCGCCAGCGTCAAGCCCGCGAGCACCACCCACACCGGGACGTTGATCATCAGCCAAGCCAAACGATCGCCGAGCATCCCCAAGAACCACGGCGGCTCCGGCGCCAGGTCCTCCACCGCCCGCTCGCCGGGCACCCCGGGCTGGTCGTGCTGCGCCACGAACATCCCCACTCGCCGCGCCGTCAACTCGGCCTGGCCAAACGGCGGCGCCAACGGGAGAAAGTGCGAGTACCGCGTCATCACCAGCACGCTGGGCCCGATGAGCCGATGGTGCCACTCCGCCGCCCTTCGTGGCACCAGAAAATCGCGCCGACCGTGCAGGATCAGCGTTGGGGTCTCCACGCGCTGCATCAGCCCGCGCAACGGCACCATGTCGGTGTCCCAGAAGTTGCGGATGAAACTCCGCGAGCGCGAGGTGTCCCCCAACAGCCCAAAGTGAGGCAACAGCTTGGGGCCAATGACCAGCACCCCATACCCAACGGCATACTTGAACTGCTCGAAGTTCAGGTGGCCGGAGCCCTCGAACCGACTGTCTCCGATCGCGCCCAGCATGGTCATCGACGCGAGCCGCGCGGGCTGCATCGCGTCCATGTGTAGAACCACTCCGCCGGACATCGACCACCCGACCACATGGACGCGGGCGAGCCCGAGTTGGTCCATCAGCGCCCACACCGAGCGGGCGTGGGCCTCGATCGAGTAGTCGGGGACGTCCCGCGTCGAATCGCCGAAGCCCGGCAAGTCGATCGCGATCACCTCGCGACCGCTCGCGGCCAGCAGTTCGCCGAGCGTCCGCAACTCGTCGGCCGTCCCGGGCGAGCCGTGCAGCAACACCAGCGGCACTTGCGCGGGGTCTTTCCCCGGCCAACGCCAGAACGCGACGCGTCCAGTGCCCGCGCTTGATCCGGTAGCGAGCCCCGACGCCGTCATCAGCGGCAGCGTGGCGGATTCCTTCCCCACCGGCGGCTGTCTCGGTTCGCCGCCACCGCGCCAAGCCTGCACGCCCCACGACGCCAACAGCAGCGTTAGATAGCCGAGCGCTAGCCAGAGCGTCCGCACCCAGCGGGCCCGACCCAGGGTTCGACCGTGAACCGCCGCGCCCGTGTTCGTGTTCGCCGACGCCTCAGGGCTGATTGAGCAACCCCTCGCTCTGCTGCACGAAGCGGTCTGCCCGCCACTGGACGTCCGTCAGGACCGCGGGCTTGGTCCCGTGTGTGTCGTTCTGCCGGGCCGCTCGCTGCCGCGCCACCAAGTCGGCGTGCGTCGTCATGAAGGCCAGCGACCGCCCGCGGAACTCTTCGACCCGCTCGAAGCCGTGGCGTTCCATGAAGCGCTCCAGCCCGCGCTTCAGCTCGCGCACCAGCCCGTAGCCGTGGATCATCACGCCCGTGCACACCTGCACCGTGTCGGCCCCCAGAAGCATGAACTGGGCCGCGTCCTCGCCGGTCTCGATCCCACCCAGGGCCGAGAGCGAGCGACCCGGGAACTCGGCCTCGATGAGCATGGCCGACTCCATCGCCATCCGCAGCGCGATGGGCCGGATGGCCTTGCCCGAGTAGCCACCGGCCATTGAATACCCCTCGACCGTTGGCAGCGGCCTCAACGTCTCCAGGTCGACCCCCATCACGCACAGAACGGTGTTGATGGCCGAGATACCCGAGCACCCGGCCTTGAGCGCCGCCCGCGCCGCGTCGTCGATCCGCGTGATGTTGGGCGTCAGCTTGGCCCAGATCGGCCGCCGCGTCGCCCCGCGGGCCCACGAGCAGACTTCCTCGATGATCTCCGGCTCCTGCCCCATGGCCGCGCCCATCCGCCGCTCCGGCAGGCCGTGCGGGCACGACAGGTTCAGCTCGAACCCGTCGACCCCGGCCTCCTCGCACCGCCCGATGACCTCCGCCCAGGCGTCGCGAGAGAACTCCTCCATCACCGACGCGATCAGCACCCCACCGGGGAATCGGTCCTTCACTCGGCGGAAGTCGTCGAGCCAATCCTCGAACGGCCGATCGCTGATGAGCTCGATGTTCTCCCACCCGATGATCTCATCACCACTACCACCACCGTCGCTTCGCGCACCTCCGGCACGCATCCGCGCATAGCGCGGCGACACGTTGACGATCTTGGTGTGGTCCAGCAGGCAGGTTTTGGAGACGACGCCGCCCCACCCCTCCTCAAACGCCCGCAATATGACTGTCCCATTGGTGCCCGGCGGCCCCGACGCGATCAGGAACGGATTGGGCAGCCGCAGGCCGTCGACATTCACGCTCAGATCGGGCATCCGCACGAACCTCCCGGGCAACAAGGGTCGGATGTTAGGAACCCCGCTTTGGATACGCCGGTTGGGCGTTGTCAGGATGCCCGTGATGAGTGGCAGATGGCGGCGGCGGGAGCGGTTCAACCACGAAGCTCCACAGTCGCGCGCGGCTTTCGTGCAACCACCAAGACCGCAATGCCAGTGTCCGGGATCTAGCGATGGGAAATGGCATTGGCTGTCGGCAGCCCGTTGAGTTCCTTGAAAACCGACTGCTTCACCGAAGGCCCGGCGGCAGCGCTCCCGACTGGTTCTCTCTGCCCCATTCAACAAAAACGCCGACCGTTGACAGGCAACGGCCGGCGGTACTTCTATAAAACCAGCAACCGACAGTTACTTGGGCATGAGCACCGAGTCAATGACGTGGATCACGCCATTGGTACACTCGATATCTGCGGTGACCACGGTGGCGGCGTCGATCTTCACCTTGCCATCCACCACCTTGATCGCGACAGACTGCCCGTTGACGGTCTTGGCATCGTGGATCTTCATCACGTCGGCGGCGAGCACTTTGCCCGCTACCACGTGGTACGTGAGGATCCCCGTCAGCTTCGCCTTGGCCGCAGGCTCGATCAGGCTGTCAACCGTGCCAGCAGGGAGCTTCGCGAAAGCGGCGTCGCTGGGCGCGAACACGGTGAACGGGCCTGCACCCTTCAGAGTTTGCACAAGCTCAGCAGCGCCGAGCGCGGCGGCGAGCGTCTTGAACGTACCGGCAGAAACAGCGGTGTCCACAATGTCTTTCATGAAAAACTCTTTCTTCGAAAGTGCCTGCGGCATCGCCCAGCTCAACGAAAATGCGTGAGCCGCGAGGGCGGTGTTCGCGTCGAGCCAAATGATAGCACAAAACTTTCAGAAAGTCCTGAAAATTGCGAGGTAGAGGCCGTTTTTGAGCACAAACAGGGAAAGTTACCGGCCGGTTGCTCCGTTCGCACCCCCGCGCCGCGTAGGCCGTATCGCAGAGTTCGCTGCGACACCGCCGGAAACCGCCTCTGGTGCTGTTACGATCCAGAAACTTGCTCTCTCCAACGCTTCGCGCCTGCTCTCTTTACATATTCGCGATGACGCTCAAAGCGTTTGTGCTTTCGGTCTCCACGTTGTTGTCCGCTTCTCGGGCTTGGGGGGCTTGGGGGCTCCGGACGCGGCGGCACCTCATGTTGGGCTGGTTTCTCGCTCAGGCCGAGCATGGAATCTGCGTTGGGATGTTCTGAGCGCGGTTCCGACATTTTGGCGGGGCCGCGTTTGACGCCATGGTGTCGCCGTCGCACCCCCATAGATCTACGGTGCCCGCCACTTCTGCGACCTTCGGCCGGTGGCACCGTGCTGCGTGCAACCGTCTGTGTGTGACAACTCACACACCCATAGTCGTTGCGACACAGTGTGCCGTTCCACCGCGAAGAACGGGCAGAGACACCCACCTGATCCCGCGTGTTGGGGAGTTCGAGCAAAGTGCGTGACTCGTTCGCTTCGATCCTCCCTGTCGCTGTCCGATGCGCGGCAACATGGGCAAGTTACGGGCCAGAGCAGCAGGTCGAAACCTCGCACAATACTCCGCGGTGATTCGCCCATGTTCACAGCTTCGCTCATTTTATCTTGAACGCCTGGAAACCGCGGGCCTAATCTATACTAACAGCACGCCGCGCTGGAGCGAAGTGCCGAGTATGTGACCGGGCGGAAGCCCAATTTAGGAGTAAGAGAGATGTGTTTACCCAACGTCCATTCTTCGCGCCGGCTTGCTGTTCTTGCCGTGCTCGCGCTCACTGGCGGGTCATCAGTCGCTCAGGCTGATGTTCTTACCTTCACCGGCTCCACCACCGATTGGTTCGCCCCGAGCAACTGGGATCTCGGCCGGATCCCTACCCGCGGCGACACGGTTTTCATCGTTGGCGGTCGGAGCGTGATCATCGACCCCGCGAATGACCCTGCTGCGGCATCTAGTACGGGCGGTGGTGCCGGCAAGGTCAGCCTGCAGGATGTACACGTCATCGATGACTCCGTGCTGGAAACGCTCGCCGGTACGGAGTTCACCACGCGAAATGAGACCATCTCGCTCGGCGGCCAACTCATTCACCGCGGCACCCGTGCAACCGATGACCCTACCGGCGGCACGCTCCGAGTGCTCCCACGACCTACTGGGCTCGATCCGGGGGATGGCCGCGGCGGCGGCGGCATGGTTCTCAACCCAACCCCCAAGTCCAAGCGCGAAGTGCTCCTGCAAAGTTCGCTTACTTTCGGCCTCGGTGGCACCACCGCCGCATCCAACCTGGTGCCCGACGCGTTCGGCCCCGGCCACTACGCCACCATCGACTGCCTCATCGCCGACCTCGGCGGCACGCTCGACCTGCAACTCTTCCACGGCTTCACGCCCGCACTCGGCCAGTCATTCCAGATCATCAGCATCGGGACCACACGCACGGGCACGTTCGACGGCCTTGGCGAAGGCGCATTCGTCAAGAGCTTCGGCGACGTGGCACTCTACATCTCGTATGCCGGCGGCGACGGCAACGACGTCGTCCTCACCGCCAGCGCGATTCCCGCCCCCGGCGCGGCCGCGCTGCTGGGCCTCGGCGGGCTGATGGGCATCCGTCGTCGCCGCTGATCGATAACGCGGCTTGTTCACTCGCCAGATTGACGTTCAACATCCCCACCAGCACCCATACCGCCCGGCCACCTGCCCGGGCCCTTTTCATTTCAACGCAATCACCGGGCGTCCATCGCGAAGGGTCGTGCCACCGCGCCTAGCGGAGGGTGGAGCACCCACACACGCACGCTTGTCAAAGCCTGCAAAGCCGTTCCCCCTTCCCTCTTCGCGCTCTTCGCGTCCTTCGCGTTCAGCCCTTCAGCGATCCCACTTCTGCATGCGGGTGCCCACTTTTGCGGACCCACGCTTCGGCCAGCCCGACCGCCGCGCTCACAGAGGCGGCGACCGCCAGCAGCGGCTGGCCCTTCAGCCACCCCGCCCGCATCATCACGTCCATCGGCTGCTCCGGCACGCTTGCGAGCACAACCATGATGCGCCGCTCATTGAGCTGAACAATCAGCGCGTCCAGACTCACCAGCCCGCTGGCGTCGATCGTCGAGACATCTTCCAAATCCAGCAC
>ENA-ORBV01012206-ORBV01012206.1-microbial-mat-metagenome-genome-assembly--contig:-NODE-12206-length-13300-cov-7.782803_pt1 | contig 13300 bp, 8 predicted proteins | sample MGYA00237777_ERZ505514 | MGnify/ENA primary metagenome ERZ505514 (study PRJEB26160, sample SAMN06269048) | microbial mat metagenome | isolation source: Oligotrophic lake microbial mat | place...
AAGCTGCGTGTTGTACTGGTCGTCCACGTCCTTGGTGGGGTCGCTGCCGTTGTTGTAGTGGCGCACGCCAGCCCGGTTCGAGAGCAGCTGCCGCAGGGTGTGCGTGTGCAGCGCGGGCAGGCTTGGCGCGTAGGAGCGCGTGGTGTTGGACAGGTTGACCAGCCCCTGCTCCTGCATTTCCAGGGCGAGCACACCGGCCACCGCTTTGCAGCCGGAGGCGGCGCGGGCCACCGTGCCCGAGTGGAACCACTTATCCTGGCTGATGTTGGCGTCGCCGAGGCCGCGCAGGTAGACGAACTGGCCGCCAACCGCGATGGCCACAGACATGCCGGCGAGGTCGTTGCTGTCGGCGTACTGCTCGGCCAGGGCGTTCACCTGATCTTTGAAGGCCCAGTTGGGGCGGCTGCTGTTCTGGCGCCAGACGCCAGCGTAGCGCGGGCCGTCGTCGGTCTCGTACACCTCGAAGTCGATCAGGCGGTAGCCGGCATCGCGCAGCTGGTTCCAGCGATTGCCGAAGCCTTGCGCGCCCATGTCGCGGTAGGCGAACCAGCCGCGGCCGCTGGTGTTCTGCACCCAGATCGCGGCGTAGCGCTGGGCGCCGTTGCCGAGCATGTAGGACTCGAGATCGATGATGCGGTAGCCGGCCTTGGCATACTCGTCGAACTTGTCGGCGTACTCGTCGCTGGTCATGTTGCGGCGCTCGACCCAGCCCAGGCCCTCGCTGTTCTGCACCCAGATCGCGCTGTAGCGGCGCTCGGCGCCCAGCACAAAGCTCTCCACGTCCACCATGATCATGCTGTCCTTGAGCCGGGCGAAGGTGTCGGAGAAGTCGGCGTCGAGCTGGCCCTGGAACGAGGCCCAGCCGAGATTCTCCTTGTTCTGCACCCAGATCCCGGCGTAGCGGATGGCGCCATCCACCTCGTAGGCGTCCTGGTCGATCAGGCGCATGCCGGCGTCTTTGTACTCCGTCCAGTAGGCGTCGAACTGGGCGTCGGTAAGGTTCGAGCGGCTCGCCCAGGCGCGGCCATCGCTGTTGGACTGCCAGACCGAGGAGACGCGCAGCTGGCCGCTGATCTCCATACGCTCGGCGTCGATCATCATGTAGCCCTGGGCGGACTTCTGGTCGAAGAAGGCCTGATGGTCGGCGACGCTCATGTTGCGCACCGAGAGCCAGCCGGTGCTGGGCTTGTCGAACAGGCTGAGCGGTGCGCCTGCGGCGGCCTGAGCCTGGGGCGCGTGGGGCGCGCCGCTCAGGATCAGCAGCAGTGTGGCGAGCAGCGCCAGCAGGCGGGGGGATGGACGAGCGATCATACGGCACCTCCTTGAGCTTCTAGCGTCACGACCACTCAACGCCGGAAGTTGGAGCGTGCCGCCACCAACGACGGTGGACGGTGGACGGTGGACGGTATGCGCCTGTGCTGCACCGTCGCGAGCGTAGCGAGCACCCCGTCCACCGTCCACCGTCGCGAGCGCAGCGAGCACCCTGGGCTTAGCGCCGCAGCAAGGGCAGATACAGCAGCTGCCCGCTCTCGCCCTCGCTCCAGCGGGCGGTGTGGAGCCTTGGCGTGCCGCCCCTGTCGTCGGACCAGGCGGCGTAGAGCGTGCCACCGTGCGCGATCAGGTCAAGCGGCTCGGCGGTGCTGGTGGTCGAGGCGAGCGTAGCGCGCTCGCCCCAGCTCGCGCCGCCGTCGAGCGAGCGGGCGGCCACCACATCGGCGGACCCCAGGTTGAGGCGCAGGCGGCACCAGACGCAGTGGACACTGCCACTCTCATCTACGGCCACGCGCGGGTTGGTGAAGGCGCTGCCGTCGCCATCGTCTACGCGGCGCGCAGCTCCCCAGCTCGTACCGCCATCGCCCGAGGCCATCAGGTAGATGCCGGCGCTGCCCTGGTAGGCAAGGTAGAGTGAGCCGTCGTCGCTCGCGGCGAGGCTCGGCTGCGCGGCGAAGGTGGCTGCTGGGCTCGCCTGCTGCTCGGCGCCCCACGCGCCGGTAGCTGGCTGATCGAGGCGGGCAACGTAGATCACCGGCGTTGGGCTGCGCCGATCTTCCCAGGCTGCGATCAGGCGGCCCTGGGCGTCGAGCGCCAGGCGCGGCAGGTCGCGGTCGCCTGCGAGCGGCGCGTTGATCGGCGTGGGTGCGCTCCAGACGCCGCCAATGCGGCGGCTAAAATAGATATTGCTCCCGCCGTCCCAGGCCAGGTAGAGCGCGCCGCCGGGGCCGGCGAGCAGGTGGGGCACGATGTGACTGAGGCTCGGGAGGGCGCCGGTGAGCAGCGTGTTGGCGCTCCAGGTGGCGCCGCTGTTGCTGGAGTTGGCGTAGAAGAGGCCGCGCTGGCCGCTGCGCAGATCCTCCCAGACCATGTGCAGCTGCCCGCCCGCGTCGATGGCGAGCGACGGCGCAGCCTGCTCGCTCTTAGCGGCGCCCGTGTCGTCCACGCGCACGCCGAGGCGGCCTGCGGGGGGCGGAGCCGCGACGGCCGCCGCAAGAATATTGCCGACATCGCCCGCCGCCCCTTCCTGCCAGGCGTAGAAGATCGTGCCGGTGGGGCTCGCGGCGATGCTTGGGCGCTGCTGCGTGCCGGCGGCGGGCGCGGCGTCGAGGGCGCCGCCCACAACCCAGCCCGTCCCGGCGAGGGCGGGCGACGATTCGAGGGCGAGCATGCCGGGGCGCGAGGTGCCGCCACAGTTGCGGCCCACCAGCACGGGAGGCTCAGCGGGAGCAGGGCGCAGCGGGGAGGCGGTGGCAGGCGCAGGGCCGGGCAGCGCAACCAGCAGAGCGGCCAGCAGGCCGAGGGACAGTAGCAGCGAGCGCACGGCGCTTTCCTTTCGTTATGAGGGAACAGTCGATCTTTGGCCCTCACCCCCGGCCCCTCTCCCTCACGGGGAGAGGGGAGCTCGATTAATACCGCTTTTGGGCTCCCCCTCTCCCGCTCAGGGAGAGGGGGTTGGGGGGTGAGGGCTCGCTCTTAGCCTTCAACACAGACAAACGCGGCCCAGTGGAATGGGTGCTCGCCGCGCGCGAGGGCCTGGCGCTGGGCGGCGGCCAGGGCGGCGGCGGGGTCGCCCGCAAGGCCGGGGGCGCTGTAGAAGTCGGCCATCAGGCGGGCCGTCGAGCCGTCGGCGATCTTCCAGAGGCTGGCCACGAGCCCGGAGGCGCCGGCCAGCATAAAGCCGCGCGCCATGCCCAGCAGCCCGCCGCCGCGCGCCTGCCCCCGGCCCGTCTCGCAGGCGCTGAGCACCACCAGGGGCCGCTGCCGCAAACTCAGCTCGCCAAGGTCGGCCACGGCGAGGTGTCCATCGGCGAGGCGCGCCCAGGAGAAGAGCGGGTTGTCGGGGCGGTGCGCCGCGTGGGCCGCCAGGTGGACGATGGCGCACTCCGGCAGCGCGGCCAGCACGGCGGCGCGGCTCGCCTCGTGCTCCACCAGGAGCCGCACCGGGCGCAGCGGGCGCAGCGCCTCGGCCACAGCCGCCGCCTCACGCGGGGCCTCGGGGAGCCGCCCGCCATCGGAGCAGCCCACCACGAGGGCGGGGCCGTCGCTGGGCGCGGCAACTGCCCGCCCGACGGCGCCGGGAGCGGCGACGAAGCTCAGGCTGTGGGACGCGATCAGGTGCCCATTGGGGCCGAGGGCTGCCGCAAATGGCAGGTCGTGCCACTCTGGCGGCACGGCGACGACGAGTCGGCGCACAGCTGCGAGCTCGGGCTCAAGCGGGGCGAGCAGGTTGGCATAGAGCCGCCTGAGGTGGGCATCTGCCGAGGGCAGGGCGCCCAGATCTGCCGCCGTGGCGAGGGCGTGCTCCACGCTAAAGCGCCACGAGCGCAGCAGGCGCTCAAGCTGCGCCACGCTGCCTGGCAGGTGGCGGCGGCAGATGGCGCCCCGCGTTACCAGCAGGGCGAATAGCGCGTCGCCCGCAGGGGCGAAGATGAGCAGCGCCTGATCTGGCGCGAGCCGCATTTGGAGCGCGCGCAGCTGCGCGTCTGCATCCTCGTCGGTAAGGGCCGCGCCATGCGCCGGGCGCTCCTGGTCGGCGTGCCCAGCCTGAAGCGCGAGGCGGCGCGAAAGGTCGGCGATGACGGCCTCTAGCTCGCGGCGGCGCTGATCCAGCACGGCGACAGGCGGGCCGTGGCCCGCACGGGGCTCGTCGATGGCGCTCTGAAGGTAGGCCCACTCCTCACGCCGCGCGCGCAGCTCCTCGCGCACCGCCGGGTCGCCGGGCGGCAAGGCGGTGCGCGGCAGCGGGGCGCTCAAGGCCAGCTCGACGGCGGCGAGGGCGAGGGCGGGGCCGTGGGCGAGCAGGGCGTGGCGTACGGCGGCTCGATAGATCGGCTGGTGGCTGTCGAGAAAGGCGAGCCGCAGGTCGTCGAGCGGCAGGCGCGCACGCAGCTCCTCGGCGGCCACGACGGCGGCGCGCAGCGAGGCCCACGCCGCCTTATCGTCGCCGACGGCCTCGCAGGACTGGGCAACCGCATAGTGGGCGGCGGCAAGCTCCGGCAGCGCGTAGCGCGCCGCCAGCTCGCGGGCCTCGTGGGCGAGGCGAGCGGCGGGCTGCACCCGGTCCTCCGCCAGATAGGCGGCCGAGAGCGTGAGGCGGGCGCGGGCGGCGAGGCCCGGCCAGTCGGTGGGGCTCACCTCACGCACAAGACGGGCGGCGAGGCGGCGGGCCTGGGCGGGGCGCCCGGCGGCAAGGGCGAGGGCGGCACGCTCAGCGTCCAGTGGCGGCAGGCGCTCCACTGCGCCCTGGCGGCGCAGCAGGCGGCGGGCGCGCTCCAGCAGCGGTGCGGCGGCCTCGGGCGTGCCCAGCCGCGCGTGGCCCACGCCCTCCACGCTGAGCGCGATCGCCAGCTCCCAGCTTGTGCGGGCGCGGGCGAAGGCCCGGCCAGCGGCGGCGGCCAGGGGCAGCGCCTCCTCGTGCATGCCCAAGTCGCGGTAGACGAGCGCCCGGTACAGATCGGCCTTGGCCACCTCCAGCGGGTTGGGAATCGCGGCGTAGCCAACGCGGGCGGCCTCCAGATGCGCAAGCGCCTCCTGGTAGCGGCCGCGCCTGTAGGCGAGCTTACCCACATTATGCTCGGCACGGGCCATCTCCTGATCGGCGCCGGCAGCGGCCAGGGCGTCGCGGGCGGAGCGATACAGCCCCTCTGCCGTGGCGAAGCGGCCCATCTCCTGCAGCACATTGGCCCGGTTCATATCGATTCTGGCCGTCTCCACCTGGTCGCCCAGCGCAACGAAGACCGCGCGGCCGCGCTCGTAGGCGGCGAGCGCCTCGGCGGGGCGGGCGAGCTGCTGAAAGGCGGCGCCGCTGTTCATCTCTAGCAGGGCGAGGAAACGGCGGGCCGGCTCGCCGATGCGCCCGCAGGCTGCGCGGGCGGCCTCGGCGGTGGCTAGCGCCTCGGCGAAAGCCCCAAGATCCTGGAGCACGGCCACCTGGTTGATCTGAAGGCGGGCGGCTTCGAGAGCATGTTCGGGGCCGTTGTAGAACTGCTCGGCGCGGCGGTAGCTGGCAAGAGCCTCACCGTAGCGCGAGAGGTGGTAGAGCGCGTTGCCGCGCGCCCAGAGCGCCAGACCCTCGGCGGCGGGCGCCCCGATGCGCGCCGCCACAGCCTCAGCCACCGCCGCGATCTCCAGGGCGCGGCCGGCATTGCGCAGCTTGGTGGCGTCTACGCGCGCCTTAAGCACGGCGACGGTGCCAATATCCAGGGCCGGCGCCAGCGCGGCGACACGGGCGGCCAGCTCGTGGGGCGTGGCGGGCGCCAGGAGCATGTCGGCCAGGGCCTCGGCGGCAGCGGCGATGCCGACCGTCACGGCACCTCCAGCAGCTCGGCAAGCACCTGGGCGTCGGCGAGCTCGATGTCGAGCGCGTACGCGCCGGGCAGCACCGTGTCGAAGGCGAAGAAGCCGAGCTCGTCCAGATCGGCTGCGCGCTCCTCCTGGGCGCTGCCGCTCAGGCGCACCAGCCCTGGCTGCGTGCCGATGGGCGTAAGCAGCTGGCCCTCGATCTGGTAGCGGCCCGAGCGAGGCGGCAGCGGCGCCACCGCCACAAGGATCTGGTAGCCCTCGGCGGCAAAGACCAGCCGCCGCGCGCTGGGCTCGCCGCCGCGCAGCGCGAGGGCGCGCGGAGCGGCGGGCTGTAGCAGGGCGCGTACCAGCCGCACACCTGCGCGGGCCAGCCGACCGGGCAGGCTAGGCTGGGGCGGGTCGGCAAGGAGCGCCAGCTCGGCAGTGCAGTCGGCGCAGCTCACCGCGTGGGCTGCAACCAGGCGGGCCGCGTCGGCGGCCAGCAAGCCTGCCTGGAGCAGGAGCAGCTGCTCGGGCGCGGGGCACGCCGCGCGCACCAGGGCCGCGCTGAGCAGCGCTTCGGCCTGACGAAGACCCACAAGCTCGTGCTGGCAGCCGGGGCAGCCAACGATGTGGGAGGCCAGGGCAGGGGCGGCGAGCCCATCGAGGAAAGCGAGCAGGTCGCCCTCGCGCAGCTCCTCGTGACTCAGCTCGGTCGGTCGGCTCATGAAGCACCTGCGTATTTGCGCAGCTCTGCGGCTGCTACTCAACCTGATTTCAACCACTCAACGCCGCTTAGGCGACCTCACCGCTATCGATCAGGGCGCGGCGGGCGCGGCGCAGCACGCGCTCCTTCAGCTGGCGCACCGCCTGGGCGTCGGCGAACTCGGCGGGGAAGCGGGCGGCGATCTCGGCGGGGCTCAGGCCCTCGGTGAACGAGAGCGCGATCACACGCTGCTCGGCGGGATCGCTCACTGCGGCAACCCAGCCCTGCGCGCGGCGCAGCTGCTCGGCCCGCTCGTCGGCCTCCACCGCAAGCTCCTCGGGGCCAGGCGTGGCGAGGGCAAGGGTTGCGTCGGACTGGAGGCGCCCAGCAAGGCGGGCGAGGCGCTGCTCGCGGCGGCGGCGATCCAGCACGGTGCAGACGGCGCACTGCTGGAGGTACTTGAGCAGGGCGCCGATGTGCGGGAAGCGCTCGGCCACAGGCTCGCCCCGGCCGGCGAGCGTGCGCCAGAAGCGCTCGATCGCCTCGCGGGCGGCGGCGTCCACGTCGCTTGAGCTGGAGGGGCGTGCGGCGTGGACCCAGTCGAGGATGAGGACGTGATACTGGGTGGACAGGGCTTGCCAGGCCAGCTGGCTGCCATCGTCGAGGGCGCGGCGAAACAGCTCGAAGCAGTAGCCGGCCTCATCGCGACGCGGGCGCTGGGCCTCGTCGCGACAGCCTGCCGCCACCTCGTCCACGCTCAGCTGGCGCATGGTGGGCAGGGCCATGGGGTGCTCCGCAGCAATCCGATCTGGAGCAACACTATAGCAGACACGTTCGCTGGCCGCTACGGGAAATCGCGCACTTGGACCACGAAGGGCGTTTGGACCACGAAGTACGCGAAACGAGGCGAACCACCGCGAAGCCGGGCTAGCCCTGCGTGGTTCGCGGTGGTTCGCCTCCCTTCGCGGTGGTTCGCGGTCCAAACGGTTCGGCTCGGCCACCTACACCGCGTGGATCGCGCGCCAGACCACCTCGTCGCGCAGCGGGGTCTCGGTGATGCGGGCGCCCGAGGCGGCGCGCACGGCGTTGGCAAGGGCGGCGGCCCCAGCGGTGATCGGCGGCTCGCCCACGCCTCGGGCGCCGAACGGCCCGTGGGGCGAGGGGCGCTCCACAAATACGGCCTCGATCGGCGGCAGCTCGCTGGCCCGTGGCATGGTGTAGTCCATCAGGGTGGCGGTGAGCAGCTCGCCGTTCTCGTCGTAGCGCATGGCCTCGTACAGCCCGTAGCCAATGCCCTGGGCCGAGCCGCCGTGGATCTGGCCCTCCAGCAGCAGCGGGTTGATCACCTTGCCTACGTCCTGGATGGCAACGTAGCGCAGCGGCGTAACACGGCCCGTCTCCGCGTCCACGTGCACCTTGGCGATATGCACCACAAAGCCGGGGGCGTTCTCCTCGGGGGCGCTGCGGCCCTCGCCCACAATCGGGCCGGGGCCGCCCGCTTTGTTCTGGGCCGTCTCGGCAAGCTTGGCCACCGGGATGGCGCGGGCGGGCATGCCGCGCACGTAGGCGTTGCCCTCGCGGATCTCGATGTCCTCGACGCTGGCCTCGAACAGCTGCGAGGCCATCTCGATCAGCTGACGCTTTGCGGCGCGGGCGGCCTCAGCCACCGCCCCGCCCACGGCGTAAGTGATCTGGCTGCCGCCGCTTGGGCCGGCGAAGGGCCCGTTGCGCGTGTCGCCCGCCACGATCTCCACCTGCTCCGGCGGCACGCCAAGCACCTCGGCGGCGATCACCTGGAAGCCGGTGTTCGTGCCCGAGATGTCTACCGAGCCAACATGGATGCGGATGGTGCCGTCGGTATCCACCCGGCAGAGCGCAGCGGCGGTGGTGTTGCCGCAGGGCCAGCCGCCAATAGCGAGCCCCACGCCCTCGCCGGGGCCGCACTCGCTGGCCCGATTCACCCAGAGCGGATGGCTGGCGGCAACCTCCAGGCACTCGGCGAGGCCCATGTCGGCCCAGGGCTCACCCTCACCCGTCAGGTCGGCGGGGCCGGCGGCGTTGCGCTGCCGCAGCGCCAGCGGGTCCATGCCCAGCGTGTAGGCCAGCTCATCCACCGTGGACTCGATGGCGAAGGTGGCCTGGGGGGCGCCGGGGGCGCGGTAGGCGCCAGACTGCGGCTTGTTGGTCAAAACCTCGTTGATCTCGATGCGCAGATGCTCGAAGCGGTAGTAGCCGCCGAAGAGCATCGCCACGATCCCGCCGAGGGTGAAGGGGTAGACGCCGTTGTCCAGGAAGATCGCGGCATCCAGGGCGGTGATGTCGCCTGCGCGGGTGGCGCCGAGGCGCACGCGGAACTCGGTGGCGGGCGTGGGCGTGGTGGTGAGAAAATCCTCGGTGCGGGTGAGCGTCACGCGCACGGGGCGGCCCACGGCCACAGAGGCTGCGGCGGCCAGTGGCTCCAGAATGCCATACTTGGCGCCAAAGCCGCCGCCGACGGTCATGGTGGTAACGTTGACCTTGGAGCGGGGGAGGCCGAGCAGGCGCGCAACTTCGTCGCGCACGCCGAACTGGCCCTGGGTGCTGGTGAAGATCTCGAGCGTGCCCTTGAGCGCGTCGTAGTCGGCCACGGCGGCGTGTGGCTCCAGGTACGCCTGGTGAACCACCGGCGTACGGTAGGTGCGCTCGATCACCACCTCGGCGGCGCGCAGGGCGGCCTCCACATCGCCGCGCTCGTAGCATTTGCGCTCGTGAAGGTTGGAGGGGCTGGCGCTGCGCTGCACCGTGGCGCCCTCGGTGGTGGCGGCATGGGCGGCGGTGAGATCCGCGCCATCGGCCTCTTTGGGGGCGCCCTTCGGCCAGATCACCGGCGCGTTGGGGGCGAGGGCGGCGCTATGGTCGGCGACAACCGGTAGCGGATCATACTCCACCAGCAAGGCTGCTGCGCCATCGGTGGCGGCGGCCTCGCTCTCGGCCAGCACCAGGGCGACAGGCTCGCCGCGGTAGCGCACCTCGCCAGCGGCGAGCGTGGTTGTCTGCCGCGAGGTGTAAATTCGCCCACTGGTGGGCAGATCGGCGGCGGTAAGCACGGCCACAACGCCGGGGACGGCGCGGGCGGCCGTGGCGTCGATCGCAGTGATCGCGGCGTGGGCGTAGGGGCTGAGGACAGGTCGGCCATAGAGCATGCCGGGCAGCTGCACATCGCCGGCGTAGCGGCTGCGGCCAGTGATCCGCTCAAGCCCATCGATCAGCTTACGGGGCCGCCCAAGGTGGGTAAACTCACGTGTCGGTGCGCTCATCGTCTCCTCGCTCATTACGCTGTTGGGGCGCACACACTGTAACACAATCTGTGCCACCTGCGCAGTGGGTGGAGCCAGCGAGCCAGCGCCTCGCAGACACACTCAGATCAACTGGAACATCCCCCCTCGCACCAGCGTTTATCTGGTAGCGGCAACAGATTCCCCCAAGGAGCAGCACCATGCAGCAGCTACGGCTCTTCCCGATCCTGGCCCTGATCATCCTGCTCGCAGCCTGTGGTGGCGCCCAGTCAGCGGCGATGCCCACCTCGGCCCCAGCGGCCGCCGAGGCCCCAGCGGCACCGGCGACGGACGCCGAGCGAGGCGCCGCGCTCGAAGAAGCCCCTGGTGGCGCTGCTGGCGGCACAGCCTCGCAGCCCCAGCAGCCGGCGGCCCAGCGCCTCGTGATCAAAAATGCCAATCTCTCGCTCCTGGTGGAGGATGTGGCTGGCGCCGAGGCCCGCGTGCGCGCCCGCGCCAACGAGCTCGGCGGCTACGTGGTGAGCGTGCAGACAAGCGGCAGCGACGAGTACCTCAGCTCGGTGATCACCTTTCGCGTGCCAGCGGACCGCTTCGAGGAGGCGCTTGCGGGAGTGGAGGGCCTGGCGCGCAAGGTGCTGAGCCGGGGCGTGAGCGGCGACGATGTCACCGAGGAGTTTGTGGATCTGGAGTCGCAGCTGCGTAACCTGGACGCCACCCGCACGCGGCTGCTCGACCTGATGACCCGCGCCACACGGGTGGAGGACGCGCTCCAGGTGAACCAGGCGCTCACCGATGTGCAGGGCCAGATCGAGCAGATCCAGGGCCGCATGAAGTATCTGCGCACAAGCGCCGCCTTCTCCACGATCACCGCCGACCTGCAGCCGGTGCCGCCGCCGCCCTCGATCATCGATTCTGAGGGCTGGCAGCCCCTGCGCGTGGCCCAGGAGGCCCTAGCCGGGCTGGTGGATTTTGGGCAGGGTCTGGTCAGCGTGGCGATTGTGTTCCTGGTCTGGTCGCCTGTCTGGCTGCCGCTGCTCCTGCTTGCCCGCTGGGGCTGGCGGCGCGGCACGAGCGCCCGCAAACCTCGGACGCCCACCGCATAAGCTTCCGCACACAGTTATTCGCAGATTACGCAGATTACGCAGACCAGAAAGGCCGGTATCTGCGTAATCTGCGTAATCTGCGGATGATAGTGGCTACTGCGCTGCGATGGCCGTCCCGCGTCCGCGCAGCACATACTTCTGGATCTTGCCCGTGGCCGTCTTAGGCAGCTCGACTACAATCGAGAACCACTGCGGCACCTTGAAGTGGGCCATGTTGGCGCGGGCGTACTGGCGTAGCTCCTCGGGTGTTGTCTCGCCGCCCGCCCGCAGCACCACAAAGGCGTGCGGCGCCTCGCCCCACTTCTCGTGCGGCATGCCCACCACGGCCACCTCCTGCACCGCCGGGTGGCGCAGCAGGATGCCCTCCACCTCTACCGAGGAGATGTTCTCGCCGCCGCTGATGATAACGTCCTTGATGCGGTCGCGGATCTCGGCGTAGCCGTCCGGGTGAACCACAGCCGCGTCGCCGCTGTGGAACCAGCCGTCGCGGATGGCGCGGGCCGTAGCCTCGGGGTCGTTGTAGTAGCCCTGCATCACCACATTGCCGCGCACCACGATCTCGCCGAGGGTCTGCCCGTCGCGGGGCACCTCGTTGCCCATGTCGTCCACCACACGCAGCTCGCCAGAGGTGATCAGCTCTACGCCCTGCCGCGCCTTCACGATCGCGCGCTCCTGTGGGCTCAGGCCAGCGTGCTCGGGGCGCTCCTCGCAGATCGTGATAAAGGGCGAGGTCTCGGTAAGGCCGTAGACATGCGTCAGCTCCCAGCCCAGATCGCCCTCGATCTTCTCGATGGTGGCGGCGGCGGGCGGCGCGCCGCCGGTGAACAGGCGCACGCCAGGGCGGGCCTTGCGGCGCAGCTCGTCTGGGGCGCTGGCGATGCCGATCAGCACCGTGGGTGCGGCGCAGAACATGGTGACAGACTCGCGCTCCATCAGCTCGAAGATCTCCGGCGGGGCCACCTTGCGCAGGCAGATGTGCGTCGCCCCGCGCGCCGTCACGATCCAGACGAAGGTCCAGCCGTTGGCGTGGAACATCGGCAGGGTCCAGAGGTAGCGATCCTGCGGCCCGAGCGGGTAGTGGGCCAGGGTGCCCACCACATTCATGTAGGCGTTGCGATGGGTGATCATCACGCCTTTGGGGCGGGCCGTGGTGCCACTGGTATAGTTGATCGAGAGCAGGTCGCGCTCGCCGATCTCGGGCTGCACGAAGCTCGGCGCGGCGTCGGCCAGGGCAGCCTCGTAGTCCAGCCAGCCGTCACGCTCGCCCTCCAGGGCCACAAAATGCTCCACGTTGGGCAGCTGCTCGCGGATACTGTCGACGGCCTCCAGGTAGTCGCTGTGGGCACAGACCACCCGAGCGCCACTGTGGTTGATGATGTAGACGAAGTCTTCGGCGGTGAGGCGGTAGTTGATCGGCACCACCACGGCGCCGATCTGCGGCACGGCGTAGAACGACTCAAGCTGGGCGTGGGTGTTCGGCGCGATGTAGGCGACCCGGTCGCCCTGGCCCACGCCAAGGCCCTGAAGCGCGGACGACCAACGGTCGCAGCGGTCGAAAAACTGGCCGTAGCTCAGGCGCAGCTCGCCATCCACAACGGCCTCGCGGTCGGCGTACAGTCGCCGCGCACGGCGCGCGAACTCCAGCGGTGTGAGCGGGGTCTCCAATCTTGGCCTCCTTGCCAGGGCTTGCGGCGTGCCTGAGCGTCGCATACACGGGTATTGGAATAGTATACGGGAAATCTCAACGAGCCGCAATCCAGCATATGCTATCCTTGGCCATCCAGCTAGCCAAGGAGCCACCCATGAGCGAGGAGCGCGTGTCACGCCTGCCGCTGCCCGCCGAGTCCGAGCTGCCGCCAGACATCCAGGAGCTGTTCGCGGCGAATAGGGCGAAGCCCGGCTTCGTGCCCAATGTATTTAGGGCCATGAGCATGCGCCCCGCCGTACTGCGCGGCTTCATCGCGCTCTACGACGCCCTAATGGCCGAGGCGGGCGGCCTGAGCAAAGCCGAGCGCGAGCTGATCGCCGTGGCCGTCTCGGCCCAGAACCACTGCCACTACTGCCTGGTCTCCCACGGCGCCGTGCTGCGCATCCGCACGAAGGATGCGCGCCTCGCCGACACAGTGGCCGCCAACTATCGCGCCGCCGACCTGCTGCCCCGCCAGCACGCCATGCTCGACTACGCCGTGAAGGTGACGCGCGCCTCCGCCGAGATCGGCGACGCCGACCACGCCGCCCTGCGCGCCCACGGCTTCAGCGACGCAGATATCTTCGACATCACGCAGATCGCCGCCTTCTTCAACTACAGCAACCGCGCCGCTTCCGCGCTGGGCATGCGCCCGAACGAGGAGTTCTACACAATGGCGCGGTGACACGGTGACACGGTGACACGGTGACACGGTGACACGGTGACACGGTGACACGGTGACACGGTGACACGG
>ENA-ORBV01012208-ORBV01012208.1-microbial-mat-metagenome-genome-assembly--contig:-NODE-12208-length-13299-cov-13.539177_pt1 | contig 13299 bp, 11 predicted proteins | sample MGYA00237777_ERZ505514 | MGnify/ENA primary metagenome ERZ505514 (study PRJEB26160, sample SAMN06269048) | microbial mat metagenome | isolation source: Oligotrophic lake microbial mat | place...
CTGGTGGCGCCGATGTCCTTCATGAACTGGCTCGTGATGACGGTGACGGCGTTGCCGATGTCGCGCAGATCGGTGTTGAGGCGATTGCCGGCGAGGGTGGTGTTGGCCGAGTAGCCCTTCTCGGATTGGGCGGAGACTTCAAAGGGCGTGAGGACGAGGGTGACCTCGTCCTCCGTCATGGTGGCGACGACTTTGCCTGGCGCGGCCTTGTTGGTTGAAGCGGCGGAGGGAGCGGGAGCTTGCTGGCTCCACGCGAGGGGGCCGACGACGGCCAGCGAGGCGAGTGCGACCGTGGCTCGGAGTTTTTTCAGTTTAGTCATCATGGCGGGTGGGTTTGATTACGTGGGAAAAAATGGCCGGCTGGGGGTGGCGCGGCGAAAAAGCGGCCGAAAAGCGGCCGTCTGCGACGGACCGGGAGGGGTTGAGGTTAAGAAAGGACGGGGCTTACCTCGCGGGCGGAGTGCGCCGCGCGGGGCGGGATACGGCGTGAAGATACCCGAAGGGTGGTGCGGGCGCTATCACCCGAACGAGCGATATTGGGCAAGGTGGGCGGACGTCAGCTGCCACCGACGCGCAACAAGCCCTGCTCGAAGCCGCGGGCGACGGCTTCCGCCCGATCGGCGGACTCGAGTTTTTGGAGGACGGCCTTCACGTGAGTTTTGACGGTGTGCTCGCTGATGGAGAGGGCGGCGGCGATATCCTTGTTCGAGAGACCGCGACGCATGCCGTCCAGGACTTCGATTTCGCGCCCCGAGAGTTGCTTGCGACCGGCGAGCGAACGCAGGCGTCGCTCGGTCGCCTCCGGCATGTAACGACCGCCGGCGTGCACTTGGTGGATGGCGCGCACGAGCTCGTCGCGGGTGACGTTTTTTTGCAGGTAGCCGGCCGCGCCGGCCGCGATCGCGCGATGGATGTCGTCGTCGAGCTCCGAGGTGGTGAGCATCATCACGCGGGCTTTCGGCCAGGAGGCGCGGAGCAGGCGCAGCGCCTCAAGCCCGCCCATGCCCGGCATGCGGATGTCCATCAGGACGACGTCGGGGCGGGTGGCGGCGTATTTTTCGAGAGCTTGGGTGCCATCTTCCGCTTCGGCGGCGATGACGAGGTCGCTTTCCAATGTCAGCACGGCCGCGAGGCCCATCCGCACCACCGAATGATCGTCAACGAGCAATATCCGGATCGTGGGTGCGGGGGGCATCGGTTTCAGAGTATGTCGGTTCAACGCCTTGAATGGCAATCGCCCGAACGAGCGATCTTGCGGGTGCTTGCGCCGGGCGAGTCGGTCTGCGACATCACGGCGTGCGTCGCGCGATTGTCGCCCCCCTTATCCTGCTTCCCCTGTTCGCTTGCGGCCTCTGCGGCGGTTTTGCGCAAGGTGTGGCGCGGCCGGTCCTCACGACCTGCGCGGAGATCCGCGCGCTGCCGCGTGAGCAAGCGGTGCAAGGTTGGCCGGTGAACGTGAAAGGAGTCGTGACGCTGATCCCGTTCGATTCACGGGCGAGTTTCGTGGTCGATGACGGCACGGGCATTTGGGTCGGACCGCCGTTGGCATCAGGCGAACCGCCGCCGACATTCCATCTCCAGCTGGGGGATGTGGTGGAGGTGGTCGGTCGCACGCACGAAGGGCATTTCGCTCCGACGATTTCGTTTGAGAGTCTCCGCGTCGTGGGCCGGGCACCGCTGCCGGAGTGCCGTCCGCTAACACGCCTCGGCCCCGAGTCCGGGATCAACGACTGCCAGCGCGCGACGATCAGTGGTGTCGTGCAAGCGGCGGAGGTCGTCACCCGCATGGGCCGGACCAGCCTCAACGTGCTGGTCTCGACGACCACGGGCCATTGCAATTTCCTCCTCTACGATTCCTTCCCGCAGCCGGCGGCCTCGCTGGTGAACGCCGAGGTCACGATCGCCGGGGTGTTCATTTCGTTCTTCAACTCGCGTCGCGAATTTCTCGGCGCCCGGATTTATTCCAACGATCCGAACGATCTGCGGATTGTGCGCCCGGCCGACGGCGATGCGTTCTCGGCGCCGACGATTCCGCTCGGCGCCGGGATGGGGTTTTCCTCGCGCGGGATGGATCTCCACCGGCGGCGCGTGCAAGGCACGGTCACGCTCAGCAAGCCGGGGGACTTTTTCTATATCCAGGACAAGCGCCATGCCTTGCGGATCAACACGCGGCAGGCGGACGGGCTGCAACCCGGCGACGTGGTCGAGGCGGTCGGGTTCTTCCAAATGGAACACCATCGCGCCGAGATGCGGGAGGCGGTGTTCCGGCGGATCGGCCACGAACCCGCGCCGCTGCCGAAGGAAGTCACGCGGGAGCAAGCCTTCGTCCGCGAGCCGCGCGCCATGTATGCGGTTCCCGAAGACTATGACGATTTTCTCGTCGCGCTGCGCGGGCGGCTCGTGAGCGTGGACTACAAACAGGGCGTGCCGCTGCAGTTGAATGTGGAGTGCGACGGGGTGCTCGTGGCGGCGGAATTCACGGCGCCGGTGGATGCCGCGTTCGTGGCGGCGCTGCGACCGGAGAGCGAACTGCTGATCAGCGGGGTGTGCGCGCTGACGTTCACGGCGGCGGGGCCGACGAACAATTGGCCGCAGGCGGTGGGACTGCGGCTGTTCCTGCGCGGGCGGGAAGATGTGAAAGTGATCGCGGCGGCTTCATGGTGGACGCCCGGACGGTTGACGGCCGCATTGGGTCTGACCGCGCTCGTGCTGCTGCTGGCCCTTGCGTGGGTGGTGTTGCTGCGCCGCCGGGTGGCGCTGCGCAGCGCGCAGCTCAGCGAGGAGATGCGCGCCCGCCGCGACGCGGCCGTGGAATTTGAAACGACACTGCGCGAACGAAACCGCCTCGCCGCGGATCTCCACGACACGACGGAGCAGACGCTCACCGGACTCGCGTTTCAACTCGAGGCGAGCGAGGCGTTGCACCAGCGGGTGCCTGAGCGCAGCCAGCAGCACCTCGGCCTCGCCCGTCAATTGCTCAAGCGCAGCCGCGAGGATCTCCGCCGCAGCATCTGGAATCTCCGCGCCACGCCGTTGGAAGAAAACGCGCTGTCCGAGGCGTTGCGCGAAGTCGCGGCCGACCGCAGCGCCGGGATGGCGACGCGCATCCTCGTGACGTGCGAGGGGGAGCAGCGGACGTTGCCGGATGTGGTGGCGGGCAATTTGCTGCTGCTCGCGCAAGAGGGAATCACGAACGCGCTGAAGCACGCCCAGCCGGTGAACATCGAATTGGCGCTGCGCTTCTCCACCGCGACGATCGCGCTGATCATCCGTGATGACGGGACCGGATTCGATCTCGCGACGGCCGAGGGTCCAAAGGACGGGCACTTCGGTTTGCAAGGAATGCGCGAGCGGATGAAACGGCTCGGCGGTGAACTCATGATCGAGAGCCGGGCGGGCCACGGCACGACGATCACAGCCATCGCGCCTTATCAGCAGGACGGCGCCGGCCTTCGTCAGAGTGCGGAGCGCACGCTCAAGTGAGGCGTTCGAGCCGGATCGGGTAGGATTGGTAGGCGTTCCACTGGCAGACCATCACGTCGCCGCTAAATAGAACGCAGACGTCTTAGCCGTGAGCCCAAAAAAGCGAGCCCAGACGTCAAAAAAGGGGTCACCACGAAACACACAAAATACACGAAAATCAGAGGGACCCCGCTTCGGCTCGGAGAAAAATAGTCTCTCCGCTTTGGGTGATCCGATCCACGTAGCGACCGGGAAGGGCAAGGTGTTCATTTCGTGTCGTTCGTGTATTTCGTGGTTAAATCCGAACGCACATGTCCGGCTGAGCGCGCCTCGCAGGGCTTAACCAAATCGAGCAATCCGCTGTTCGACGTTTGCCTACCCACCCGCAGCTTTGGCAAAAAAATCGCCGGGGACAGGTTCACCACGCCGATGCCACCAGTAAGTCAGCAACATGTGCGGCATGGTCAAAGCCGCCAAGCCCACGAAAAAGCCCAGAAAAGGGGCCGCGGATTGACTCTTGACAGAAGTAAGGGAGCGGGGGGCTTGGGTTGGCTTTGGACGGGGCGTGGATCGCAAATAAATTTGCTCCTACGGGGAAGCGGAGAACAAACCCCGGCGCGGTGCGCCACCCCTCTTGGTAAAGCGGATTTTGGAAGTTTTCGGATCAGGCAACTTAGTAAGCTGACCCCCTCCGGTTTTTCTGTTCTTCGGGCACTATCACCGCAACGCCGTAGCCGCCTCCGATGGCCTTACCAACATCGCGACCGGCCCGGTCGGCAAACCCCTCGGCGGCACCCAAACGGGCCTGCGCGTCGCCATCGTGCGCGATACCGGCATCGAGCATGGTTGCTATTCGCTCTGCGCGTTGCCGCTGCGCATCGAGCTCAAGCCGGCGCCGGAAAAGAAAGCGCCAGCCGCGCCCGCGGCAAAATAGGCTAACCGCGATCCCCGTCCGCCACGCCCTCGAGCAACGTAGAGCTATTTGGGGCGGACCCGGTCGGTGCGGTAGCCCAAAGCGCGAAGCGAAGGGCGGGAATCTTGGAACGTTCCCTTAAAATCCGAATCCCTTGGAACTGTTTCCCGCTGACAACGCCGAAACGGCTGATGTGGAAGGCGGACGGGACCTCGGCGAGCAACGGTGACGTTTCGCTCAACCTTCCGGTTGCACCTTTTAGTAAAGGTAGTCAGGTATCGGAATGTTCAAAAAGTTCACCCTCACCGACAAACTGCTTTTTGTCGCGGCGTTTCTAACGATCCTAGTATCGAAGTTAATCTACATGTTCGGCGACAAAAGTGACGCGATTTTCGTCGGTATATGGGCTCCGTCCATCCTCGCTTTCGGTATCTATTTAAAACTGATCGGTGATTCTAAAAATGGCTAACTACGTCACCTATTTTGCCATATTTATCTTCATGATTTTTGGGATAGCGTTTTTCGCGGCCCTACAAAGTTTCAAAAAATTGGACAACGGCGAATCGACTTCAAATAACAAACCGGACCGCGAACGGCTTGGACAGGGAGAAAAAGAAATCGTCGGTGAAGAGGCCGAGACAAAACCCTCACGGAACGACCCCTGAAAATCCGATTTCCCATCGGCCTCGTATTAAAATCAGATTTTCGCCGAAGCACAGATTGCGGGCCGGCTTTGTAGTTTGCGGTTATCTTAAGGGCTAGGGCGGAAAGAACCGGCAAGTCTGCGGTTCACACAGACCTTTTTTTCGCCGCGAAGGGAATCAGCGCACCTCGGGCAGACGGCTCACATCTTGGAAATTGCCCAGAAGAAGTTCGTCGCCGGCGCCTTGGGTAACGGCTCGAACGAGATGTTCGCCACCGACAAAGCAACCTTTCCACGAGGTCCCGATGCCGCCGAACACCTCGTCGTTGTCGCCCCGCGAACGCACTTTGTTGTGGCCCAGCTTAAAGGCGCGCGTCTCCTGGGCGACCCGCTTGAAGACCGTTTCGTCATCCGTCGCGACGCTCGAAACCAGCGCCCCGCCGGAGACATTCATCTCGGCGATCATTTCCTCGATGCGGTCCACGATCACGATGGAATCGAGCGGGCCGAAAGGCTCGCTGTGGTAGAGTCCGCAGTTCCTGGGCACGTTCAGAATGCACTGCGGCGCGTAGTAGGCCGAGATGTCCTGGTTGGGCAAAAAGAGTGAGGCGTCGTAGCTTCCGTCGAAGAGGCAGATGCCGCCTTTGCCTTTCGCCTCGCTGAAGCGCACCCGGAGTTCCTCGACCTTCTTGCTGTTGATGATCGGACCGAAATCCAGCCGCGGAAGTTCGCCGTCCCCCTCGACGAGCAGAGGATGGCCGAAGCGGAGCGATTCCAGCACGGGGAGATACATGGCGAGGAACTGCGGAAAAAGATCCCGCTGGATGACGAGGCGCGGATAGGCCGTGCAGCGCTGCTTGCCGTATTCGAAGCCCTTCTTCAACATCTTGGCCAGGCCGCCCCAGTCGGAGAAATTCCAGATACCCCACGTGTTAACACCCTCCATCTCGAGCATGTAACGCTTGTTCCGGTCGTAGAGGCTGGACGCAATGATGCTGCCGTTGGTCTTGCCCCCGACGAAGGCCAGGGCTGCGACGTGCTCGTTATTGACCAGCGCGGCGCTCAACTGTCCGCCGGAGCCGCTCACCAGCGAAATCGGGAGACCGGCCCGCGCGGCGAGGGCGCAGCCCATGGTCAGCGCCATCAGCCCCCCGTCGGTCGGAGTCTTGGCGATGACCGCATTCCCGGCCAACATGTGCACGAGCAGGGAATGCATCAGGACCGAGTAAGGATAATTCCAAGAGGCGATGTTTGAGACCAGACCCAGTGGCTCGCGCCCGGCCATGAAGGTTTCCCTGTGGTCGAGATACCACTCGACGCCCGAGATGCAGCGGTCCACATCCACCTCGGCCAGATGGACCGGCTTGCCGATTTCCCAGACGAGCAAACCGGCGATCAGTTTGCGGTGGATCTTGAGAGCGCCGAGGCATTCCGCAATACGCCGGGCCCGCTCGTCGAGATCGACTTTCCGCCAATCTTTCGCCTGCCGGGCCCCGCCCTCCACCGCCCGCCGCGCATGCAGCAGATCGATCATGGGCAGATGGGTGATCGTGCTTCCATCCACGGGGGATTGAAAATGCTTCCGATTGCCCGGTTCACCCCAGACGCCATTGATCAAGTTAAGCGGATATTCGGTGCCCTGCACGGCCTCGGGGACGAGGGCGGCGGCTTGTTGGGCTAGGTTGGCCCATTGATAATCGGGATGAACGTGTTTCATGATAAGATGGGATCTGTTCGTTTACTTTCGTTGTCGGAGTGTAACGCTCTGCAATCCCCACCGGACGCATTTCTGTGAATCCGCGAAGCCGTGACGATAAACTTGCCCTTGCCGACGCGGCGTAAAGCAGCGGCCTCGATTATGGTGAGGCCGGTGGGGGATGTCGGGAAATAGCCGCCGTGGCATCCTCGACCGTGGGCTTCGATTCCGGGGGGTGGGAGATGGTTCGCTCGAACATGTTGTGCGCCCATAGGATCGCCACGCCGAAAGAAACACCGCCCAAAATGAGCGCGACACTGACGAGTCCGTCAGCGCCGAAGGATATCTTGATCAGGATGGTGGAAATGACGAACCCGGAATTCCGGATTACTTTAGCAAAACTGTTTGTGTGAACGAGCGATAGCAGAAGCAGGAACACATCGACCATAACGAGAATGCCGAAAAAATCCTCGAAAAAGACTTTGTTAATATCAACGACACTGACCGTCGCCGTCGCCACCGAGAAGAAAGTCTCCCGGATCCAGAGGACGAAGCTATAGATCGCGAGCCCTAGGAGCACCGGGACCAACAACAGGCTGATGATGTTCTTAAAATAAATGAAGCGCAGCAGGTCGGCGGAGCAGAACTCCTGCCCGCTTGCGGGAGCCGGGCGCGTGCGGGCGAGCCTGTAGAAGAGGATGATGAGCAAAAAGAGAACTAACGTAGCCACGATATCGTAGGTCAGCTGGAGATCGCCCGGCCGGCTAAACCAATCCGGGGTCAGCTCCAGATTGGCGATGTCTTTGAAAATCCGGCGGACGATGATCAGAGTGATGATCTCATATTGCCGGGCGATATATTGGGTGATCGACTGGGGCAGGTAGAAGACCAACAGGTAAACTTCATAAACCAAGATGAAGGAGAATGGCGTGTAGATCGCGGCAATCGGATTGGTCAGGAGCTCGTCGAGATGATGGCTGTGCGCAGGAAGCAGGTCCACGTGCCGCAGCCCGATCAGAATGAGATGGGCAACAAAAGCGATCAGCGCGATCGCTACGACCACGCGTTCCCCTGCGCGGCGTGCTTTGTCGGAGATCAAGCGCTCGCGAAGCGTATTATAGATGGAGTCCAGAAAGGTAAGATTTTGGCCGGAGCGTAGGTTTTATTTCCCGGTAAGACAGTCGGCATTTCGGGATAACTATGCCCAAATACCCTATTCGGGTGGTGAGTAATTGGGGGCAAAAACGCTTGTTATGTGAAGTGACAAGCAAAACCAAAAAAAGCGAGCGACCCCCCGAGGTCGGCCTCGTGTTTTCTTCGTGGTCTTAACCAGCGAAGGAAAAAAAGGGCCCGCAAAAGACGGTCGGCAACGGTCTTTCCTGCGCGCATAATTCGCGCTGCCCAAGCCACCCCCCGCGAAGTGTTCGGACTTCCTAGGCTCGCCACCATCGCTCCCGATCACGTCTACGCTCACTCGTCGCCACTGGACCGCCACCTCTTCCGAGGATACGGTCGTCGTCATACTCACCTATGCTCCTGCCGCTTAGGCCGATGCCGGATGGACCGGCACTTAGCCACCCACAGCCCTGGAAAAAAAATCGCCGGGGACAGGTTCACCACGCCGATGCCACCAGTAAGTCAGCAACATGTGCGGCATGGTCAAAGCCGCCAAGCCCACGAAAAGGAGGCGTAGCATGAGGGTGTCCGGACTTAATCCGCCACCCCAGTGCCACGCGAGAAGAGCGCCGAGAATCAACGTAACGCCAATCACCGGCCAGGCCTCCTGCCAAAGCCAACGGGCGGCCAAACCAAATGCGTGCGGCTGGCGCGCGGCCCCAAGCTGGACGAGGTGGCGCAAAGAATGGACGAGGCAAAAGTAGACGCCGAACGCCGCCAACGGCGGCCATAGCCAAAAAAGAAGTGCGAGGAACCCCATCTCCCAAGCCGCCAGAAGATGCCCGCGCCTCGCTGCGGACGAGAGCGAGCGACCCATGGCGGACCACATGCGTAGACCTACCATCAGCGCGCCTACGGCCAACCAAAACGGGCTGACGAAACGTTCAAAAAAGTGAGTCATGGTTGGCAGGTGCGTTCCGCCGGCAGGCCCGCAGAGCCGGGTGAACAGAGCGAGCGTTTCTTCGGGATGAAAGGTCATCGGGCCGGCGATCGCCATGCCCCCACGGACAAAACATTCCCCACCGCGTCGCCAGCCCGTCAGATTTTCAGTGTCGCCCAATCCGAAGTGAATCCAGGCCACGACCAAAAACAGAAACAACGCCGCCGTTGGAAAACGGTCGAAGCCGACGACCACCAGTCCAGCCAGTCCGACATAAATGACCAAGGCGGCCGTGAGCCCAAGCGGGCCGATCCCGGCGCCGCGCAAAAGAGTGATGTCCAGCGCGCCGTGGGGGAGCCCGGTCAGAACCACAAAAGCCGCGAGGGCGAATAACTGCGGGCCCAACCCCACGCCGGCCAGCCAAGGCGCGAGGGCAGGCAGAATTCCGAGGAGGACTGCGATAAAGAGGTTATGTTTTTGGGTGAAACCCGGACCCCAAGATGCGGAGGCGGGCGTCGTGTTGCTCATAACCGTGCCGGCTTTGCCGGAGAGCGAATGGACGTCGCGGCAACCAAAAATGGCCAAAGCGGGAGGGCCGTCACCACTGCCAGACGATCAAGCCAAGTGGGGCAGGATTCCATGAACCGAATCAAACGCTCGGGTTCTACGTTTTGAAACAGCCGACTCATGTAATCGGGCAGTCGCTCGGGGTGCTGATCGACTGCCTTGATAAAAATAGCATCCATCATTCGCAGAAATAAAGTTCCGGCACCGGTCGCCGGAAGATTCGGATAAGCTGCGGCCAAGGCGTCGCTTTCCTGCTGGATGCGGGTGAACGCGTATCCGGACGAACTCCGCACCGCACCTCCACGTGTGCCGATCGCCGTGATCCGCCCGCCCGAGGTCGCTTGCGGCATGGCAAACATGGGAATGGTGCCTTTTTCCCGATGCAGGATTTCCCATCCGGAGACGCCGATCCGTTCCGAAGCGTAGGAAAGAATCTCTGCCTCGGAGAAAATTGGATTTTTTCCCGCCGGACATAACCAAGTGTCCTCGACCAGAAAACTGTCGCTTGAGAGCGGCAGAATATAAAAGAAACGCACCCCGTTTTCGTCCGCCTGCTGAAAATCCATCAGCACCACTTTTTCGGGATTCCAACGGGCTCCCGGGCAGCGGATTTCCAGCCCGCTAAAAATTTGTCGCCAACCATCCGTGGTTTTAATTCCCGGAGGCCGGCTGTCGTAAACCCGCCGGGCTTCGACGGAATTTCCATCCGAAAAACTGATCTGCACCAGCCCGGAGGTTTCTTTCAAATCGACGACGGATCGACCCAAAGCCCACGTCACCGAAGGAGCCTGCGCGAGTAAGGTCTCCGCCTTACGGTAGAGCGCATCGGAAGGGATGCGCTGGTAAGGAAACCGCTCGCTGCCTCGGACGACCGATGCGTTTCCCGATCCCACCGTCCATTCGAGCCAGCGATGCGACACGCAGTCGACGAACGGGTGGGGCCGCACCGACCAACTGCACCAAGTCCGGTCGCGTTCGCGAGTCGTCCGGGGGTCGACCATCAGGATTCGCGGCGGATTGGGCAGGGCCGCCAAACGCACGGCGAGGCTAAGGCCCGCCAAACCGGCTCCGACGATGGCCACGTCATATTCGGAGTTCACGGACTGGTATGGCTCCCGCACAAATCGCCCAGCGCGAGATGCAGCCGGGCTTCGTGGCCGATGCCTCGGACGTTCCGAAACGGCGGAAAAGGGGATGACAAACAGCGAAGAGCCAAGGCGATCCGCCGCCATTTTGGAACGACCGTGCGATTGAGAACGGCGGCCGGCCCGAGCCGCAGCATTTCCTGTCCGATCTCGCGATAGACCCGACCTGCGAGCCAGATCCCACGGCGGCTTTCCTTGGGCAAGTAGTGGAGCCCGATGAAACCACTGGCGAAATACTCCTCGGCCAACCGGATGGATTGCCGCACCGCGGCCCATGCCGGAAGGGGATCGGTTGCCAAACTCTCCGCCGTGGTCCCTTGCGGCAACCATTCCCGAGGGAGGTAAATGCGCGAAAGCCGGGCGTCATCGCGCACATCTCGCGCGATGTTGATCAATTGCATGGCGATCCCCAAATCCAAGGCATGCGGCTTCGCCGCCGGCTCGGTGGCTCCCAAAATCTCCGCCATCATCAGGCCGACGGTGCCGGCCACACCGTGAGCATAGCGCACCAACTCGTCCTTGGATTCGATGCGTATCGGCCCGGTGTCGCGGGCCAGGGCCGCCAAAAGCGCATCGGCCGGCCGATCATCGGTCAGCCCAAGCGAGCGATAAATCCGACCGGCGGGACGGTCCGCTTTGTGCAAAGTGCCCCGAAGAGTGAGCAACTCCGCGGTCGCTGCGTCTGGGTTTTCGGAGGCATCGGCCAAGTCATCCAACTCCCGGCAGAACGCATACAAACACGTCGCCCGATCGCGTTTTTGCGTCGGCAGGAAACGTGCCGCGAGGTGAAAACTACGCCCATGTCGCGCCAGCACCCGATTTGCATCGGCGAGGTCGGGATTCATTCTTCTCCCTCTTCGCGAAGAATATTTTCCACCACTTTGGCGGATGTGACTACGCCGGGCAAACCCGCGCCCGGATGAACCCCGGCGCCGACAAAATAAAGCCCGGCGACATCTTCGCTTTTGTTGTGAAACCGAAACCAGGCGGATTGCGTGAGAATCGGAGCGATGGAAAACCCGCTGCCTTGGGCGGAAAGCAGGGAGTCGGAAAAATAGCGGGGAGTGACGAAAAACTGTGAGATCACGTGGCCTCGAAGATCCGGCAATATCCGTTTTTCAAGCTGTTCAAGAATCAAGGCCGCGTATCGCGGGCCGACGACATCCCAATTGATCGCGGTTTTTAGATTCGGAACCGGAGCAAGGACATAAAAAGCATCGCGCCCCGGCGGAGCCATTCCCGGATCGGTGGCGGCCGGCCGATGCAGATAAAGGCTCGGGTCTTCCGCCAATTTTCCGTCTTTGAAGATATCGTTCAGGAGCTCGCGATAGCGTTTGCTGAAGAGAATGGTGTGATGGGCGACGTCGGGGTAAGTCCGGTCGGTGCCGAAATAAAGCACGAAGAGCCCCATGGAATAATGCAACCGGTCGAGGCGCCGGTCCGTCCATTTTTTACGATGAATCGGCGCGATCAGGCGGCGATAGACGTCGGGGGGATCGTTATTGGCCACAACCAACCGGCAAGGCTCCCTCACGCCCTCCCCCGCGTGCAAGGCGACGACGCGGCCGGTCTGCACTTCGATTTCCGTCACGGTCCGATCATAGCGGAAGCGCACGCCGTGGCGCTCCGCCAACGCAACCAACGATCTGACCAATTGCCCGGTGCCTCCGCGAGGATACCAGATGGCGCTTTTGATTTCGAGATAGTGGATCAGCGAATAAAGCGACGACGTGTTGAAAGGATTTCCCCCGACCAACAAGGGTTGGATACTGAAAAAGCGTCGCAACGAATCGTCCTTCAGATACCGGCACACGAATTGCCAAACCGTGCGGTCGCCGCGTAACCGCAGTAGCGCCGGAACACACTTGAGCATGGTGTTAAACCGGTGAAACGGCTGTGCTCCCAGACGGGTGAACCCTTCGTCGTAGAGCAGGCGGGAGTGCTCCAGCAATTTTCCGTAACCCTCGGCGTCCACCGGGGAAAATTTGGCGATCTCGCCCCGGACTTCTTCTTCGGTCCCGCCATAGTCGAAGGTCTTTTGATTCCAGTCCACCATGCGATACCATGGTTTGACGGGCAAAAACTCGACATGGTCTTCGCGCTTCTCGCCAAAGAGGGCAAACAGCTCGTCGAAAAGAAAAGGGGCCGTGATGACCGTGGGGCCGGCATCGTAAGTAAACCCGTCTTTTTGAAAGACCGCCGCTCTCCCGCCCGGGCTCCGCCCGCGCTCCCAGACCTCCACCCCGTAGCCCATGGCACGCAAACGCAGCGCCGCCGCTAATCCTCCAAACCCCGAGCCGATGACGATCGCCGTCTCACCGACGGGTGAGTTCACGGAATTTGGCCGAGCATCTCTTTTGCAAGGTCCGATAACAGTTTACCGGATTGGTTGGGAAGCGCCCCGGCCAGTTCGATGGATTCCAACAAGCGGTCTTTGGCCAGTTGGGAGGCTATCGCCAGCGCGCCATCGGCGTGCCCTTGGGCTTCGAGAATGAGCATGGCGTTGTAACACCTCGGGCCAAAGCCATCGCCCCGATCTTTCGCGAGGTCGTCGATGTCGTCGACGATTTGGTAGGCGACCGCGAACGCCTCCGCGCACTTCCGTGCCACCGGAACGCACTCGGGTCTTCCGGCCGCGCCGAAAACAAGTTCCAAGGGGAGGGCGAGGAGCGCACCCGACTTGGCTTTGGCGATCGCCTCGTAGTCTTGCCACATTTCCGCGCTTTTGGTCGTCAGGTCGAATTCACGGCATTGCCCATGAATGGCCGCCGAAGCCGCGCGAAAGACCGCGCGAATGAGAACGGGAATCTGTCCGCT
>ENA-ORBV01012209-ORBV01012209.1-microbial-mat-metagenome-genome-assembly--contig:-NODE-12209-length-13299-cov-3.397671_pt1 | contig 13299 bp, 15 predicted proteins | sample MGYA00237777_ERZ505514 | MGnify/ENA primary metagenome ERZ505514 (study PRJEB26160, sample SAMN06269048) | microbial mat metagenome | isolation source: Oligotrophic lake microbial mat | place...
TAATCATTTGAAATCTGAACATTAAAACAATTAGCGCGGATGGGTCACGCGCAACGCTGGCGAGTGTTGCGTACATCTGACTGCTCCACCACGAATAGCCCTAGACTGATGAGACCGAGCACCATCAGCTCTCGAATTAACTGCAAAATACATAGCGTTCCAATTGAGACGCCATAGGCAGTGCTACCAGCACTTCGGCTCAGAACGTACGTGGTGAAGCATCTCGGAAAGATGGCGATATGGTGACAACAACTGACATGCAGTGGGATACGTGTTACCAAGCTGTTGACATGATCGCACAGCAAGGCGAGCGCAAGCATACTTCTTGAAGTTTCTGAGTACCAGACGTGATGACGAGTGAAATGGCTACGACGACTATCACCAGTAACTCCAACTGTAAGGTGTTGCAATCCACCCGATGGTCAAAGAGGATCAAAGAGATGGCAAATTGATCGACACGCGATGACAAAGCGAACCTTGTTAGCGCTTTCTCCGGTGTCGCGCGCCATACTTGCGGGGTAGATGCCAAATCACTGATCGATAATAGTCAGTTGGTACCGGTCGACATATGTATCGCAAACCAGAAGACGTGATCGACACGTGCTTAAAGACAACTTGATGTCAGGCGTTCACCAAATATTAACGAGGCGGAACCCGTGTCGTGATCGGCTCTCATTACTGTCTGACACTGTGACTCTGCGTGACAGTGCCTCAGTTCGTTCAATGCCATAAGCAACTTGATAATTTGCCACGAATCCGGTCGGACTGCCTGACCATGCCGAGGGTCTCAGGCTGTGGTCAAGACTGTAGCTCAGCCGCGTACGTACGCTGAGCTATAGGGTCCCGGGCCCGGTCCCGGAGCAACTGCATGGACATATCGACATCGATGTGCCTTAGCTCGATGCTGAACACTTCGCGCGACCGGGCCCTGGATCGTGCAGTCCGAGCCTTAGAGTCACTGCACATGCACTGTTACGTATAAAGGAAGCGAACAGGTACCGTGTTGGTCAAGTACAGCAAATGGAATGACATAAAAATATCTAATTTGTGAATTAATGTGTGATCGATATGAATTGGCAAATGACTTGAAACATCATTCTTCACCAGAAGGGGGTCGCTTGCAAGCTTGTCTCCATCGCAGCACACTTGATTGACAATCATGTTGGCAGGTTTGTCCTTATAATCTAATCTTCTTCGATGTCTCCACTGAAGCGAGCGTTGTTTTGGGTTTTGACTTTGCGACCCGATGCGGATGAGACTGCATAGGTTGCGATGGCGGCCAGCTTTGTCGGGAAGCTGGACTTGAGCACATCCACAGGATTCTTACGGATTTGCAGAGCCTTGACGTCACAAGGAACTGCGCCACCTGCATCTGGAGAGCCAACCGCTTTTAGCGCCACAAAGAGCTTGTCGTGCGCTGAATACAAGTTGAACACCGCTTTCTCGGCCTCGGAACTTAGCGAGGACGCCAAGTACAGCTGCTCGATCGTTTGCGCTGGCGCCAGGTAAATGCGATCTTCAGCGGAAGCATCGACCGCAACGTTGCTGAAGGTGCCGACCTCCAAAAACTTGGTGCCAGCGCCAGTCACAGCACCTCCTGAGCCCGTACCACCTCCACCCGTAGAGCCTCCACCCGTGGTGCCAGCGGGAGGGGTGGTAGTCTTCGGGTAGATCACTTCCGCGACCTTGCTCTTCATTGATTCGCCCCATGCGTCCAACACGTCTAGAGCGGAGTTTATCGTGTCGTTCCACTTGTTGATCTCAACACCGAGCGCGTCATTCAGACATGAAGGGGGAGAGCCAGCCGGGCGCCGATCCAGGTTCTTCATCATGTCAAAGAGGCTGACAAATGCCTTGACTTGATCTCGAGCAAATGCGCTGCGGTAGCCAGCTGCAGCGACTGTCGCGGCCCCCTGCAACGGATAGATGGCCTTGAAGTACTCCACCGGATCAACTCCATCTCGGAAACTCTTGATCCACGGCTGGTTGCTCTGCAGAGCAGTTGTAGCGGTCGAAGCAGTGCTGCTTGCATCAACGTCTTTTTTCGGCTGCAGTACGGTCTCGGTGCTCAAACCTCGTGCGTCAGCCTTGACCGCCCTGGTGTCTGCAGCCGTTGTAGTAACCGCGGTGACGAACGTTGATGCGGATTGCAGCGGTGAAAAGTGAACGGTCAAAACAACGAATGCAAACAAAAGCGTTAAGTGCAGCTTGTTTCGCTGCCGCATGGTTGCAACTGGTCGCAATTAACAGCAAAGCGCGGGTGACGATGCTGGAAGAACACTCGGTGTGATTGCAACCCAATTCCAGTGCTGTGAGTCTCGACTTTGCCACTGTCAACCCGCGCAGTGCACTTGAGCTGTGACTCGAACAACGCCGAAGGTGCAACTTTTTGACAATTTTGTATAAATCAGACAAACCCAGCTACTAGTCACCGGCTAGGCATGGAATGAAACAGTAATAATAAGACGTGCGTCAAGCCATTGTTTGCACGTGCAACGACGCTTAGAGATTCGTAATGCTATCATCAGTGACTCAAATCTGATCTCACGTACTGCCTCAGAGCAACCGAAACTTGATCGAGCTTGAATTGAAGCATGCAGTGCGTGTCAACGTGTTTACTATTTCACGTTGAACATATGTTACGTCAAATCAATACTAACTTGATGATATGGGAATGACAAACACGCCTCAGTGTACGTGCATGAACTAACAAGCAGTGCCTCAGCTCGAGGTGCGTAACTTGCGAAGCTGTGGAGGGAGCAAACTCACGTGACTGGGATTTGATCTAGTTGCTCCAAGTCCGGGCCGGATAGAATCGCTAGCAGGCTGGCCATGGTGCCCACGTCAAACATCTCCAAAGCACGCAAATCCGAGAAGATGGTCCATCCCTCGCTCGCGATTGGCAAAGTCGAGCAAATCTGCAAAGAAGCATGCAGCACCACCAACGCCATTCATGAGACAAAACGGATAGTCAGGTTCGCCCCAGAGCTCAGGCATTCCGTTTGCCTTGACATCGCCAATCCATCTTCGAAGGAGAGCAGGGTCGTTGTCCGCAATAACGCGATCGAGATCGATCGCTTTGCTGTCAGAACGCGCTTGAGTCGCAGCACCGACTAGCTCAGGCGATACAACACTAGCCTCTGTTCCAGTTGAATGCTGCATCGCCATTCCGTCACACAAGGAGAACAGTGCGAACTGCCACGCTCGGTGCAAAAATTTCCTGTCCTGAGTCAACTCGTGCAGCTGCAGGAACACATAAGCGTTGCCGCCTGATACATTGAGGTATATGTGAGCTCAATTGCAGAGGTCTCGAAACAGCGTAGCTACTCACTGATGCCATGGCATAATCCGACACCTTTGCGAAGCAGGCCCCTTTTCCACACGTCATCTGCGGCTTTCTTCGCAGCTGCACAAGCACCAGCTCCTTTCTAAAAACCAGCCCGAACAGAAACACGGTACGAAACAACCCGCACCTGCGAGATACTTTTCTTCACCGAAGACAGCAAACGCTCGACAGAACATCAAGGCTAAGCCTGAAACAAGCCAAGACTTCAACAAACTCCTCTCATGTATGAGAGTATACGGATGATGCAACATGTACCTGGGGATCCGTGACACCACTGCACCAGCTCATCTCGATCCCGCTCGAGCGCTACATTTGAAGTAAACGCCTGTGATACATTTGGTACGCCGACGCGATGCGTTGGTGAAATGGTGTTACCTTGGGTCGGAAAATTCCCCGACGGAAATTGTTTTGTGAGCAAGAAGTCAACCGTGCCCTGAACCAAGGACCGCACTTGCAGAACAGCCGGATCGGTTGGGGCATTTGGGTTCACAGTCCTGTAAATTCAACAGACTCTTCAGGTGATGTCACACGGGCTGCACGATTGTCCGATGAACAGCCCGTGTACCATCTCGCGCTGAAGTACGGATTCAGTAACATGAAAATGATTCCTGACACGCCATGTGCTGCTCCCAGATAGGTGGAGTTATGCCATTGAAACATAAGGGGACTTTTCGTCTGGACAATCCACGAATTTGAATCAATTGTGGAGGTCAATGATATGGTAACGCCCGTCAGCTACAGACCTGGTTGTGGTGCTGACCTGCAGCTAGAATTGCATCGTACAGATAGGACAGCCGTTTGTTGATCGCATCCACGTCCGAGGGATTCAAATCTTTACCCGCACACAGAAAACACGCATGATACCGCTGTGAATACAGCCACTTGTATAGGAAAAAGAAGAAAGTTACCGTTGCATAGTCTGCGCACAAAAAGAAGCGCATACATGTGGCCGGCTCTGCCATATAACATCTCGTTGTCCATCGAAAAGTCATACGCAACCTGATCCTCTTCGTTGCATACAAATCAAGCGCAGCAGCGCACAGCGAATGACTGCGATGAGCACGGACCTGCCAAGTAGTCACCACAGCAGACACTTACGAGAGCTTACAGTGCCAGGCTCTACGATGCGAAACAATGACTGCAAGTGCTGGCTCCGCGCATTCATGTCACCTTTGCAGTGTCCAACCACAGCAGCAATCGCTGCCCATGATGCACGCATGAATTCGACATGAGCGGGTCGAACGGATGAGAAGAAGGAAAGCGCAGCTACGACCTACCGTATAAACCCGCGGTACCACAAAGGAAGGACAGTTGGTGGCTGTGACGTGTCAAACGCAACGGAAGTCAGAATGGGAGGACTAGCGTTGATCATGTGTATCACACATGTCGACTTACGGCCGTCGCGAGGACTCAAACAGCTGTTTGAGACATCGCGATATACACGACTCGGCGAGTCTAAGCATGCCCGTCGGATCAGCTGAAATAGCGCTGGCTACAGTTCGCAGCGTTTAACACGGAGTTTACAAAGGGGTCGCATGCATGCATGGAGCAAGAAATGTGTTGGCACCTTTACTGTCACCGGCGACGTTTGGCGGTCCACCCACTGTAACTTTGGCAGCGGATTGCGCTGATCGTTGAGCGCGAAGATGAAAGCGCAGAAACAGGTATGCAAAGCCTCCAAGACCTAGATGGGCACACAGCGACAGCGCAACAGTTCAGGGGCGATCATGCGGTGGTGCGCAGCATGAGCTACCTTCGTAAACGTCCCATCGAGGCCAATGTGCAGCCGACTGCTCCTTAAGAATCTACACAAGCAGTTCAATCGGATTTAGTAATGAAAAACAACAGAAAAGGAAACCATCGGGAGAGATGTGACCCACCTGCAGAACGTGCTCGAGAATGGGACGAAGGGCCGTTTGTAATGCTCGTTCTTGATCCAGCGAGATCTCTCTACTTGGCAGCACGTTCGAGAAGTGACGTCGATTCGATTCTTCGGTCTTTTTTCCAGGTTCTTGCATTCTGGAGTGTTCCAATGAAGTCTCCACGTTCAGCTGCACACAGCACACACTTTTCCTTATCTGATCGAGCTCAGAGCGAACAGGAACTCAATGGAACCTTTTGCCTTTTGGTTCCTGATGAGGTGCTATCAGATTGCATTCACGCAAGCACAATTGCAGAACGTTTATGAACCCACAGGCTCAGTATCCCCGTGTAAACCTCGTTGTAGACTCAGTGAGCAAGGGCGAAAAAAATCAGGTAGATCACCTGCGTATCTTCCGCCTCGCGGCATGTCAGATCGTCATCGCGCTTTGCGTCAATCATCAGCTGCCAGACCACGTTCAGCATGGTTCCCAGGGAACTTGCTGGCTACAGACCCTCTTTCATGTTTTCCCCGACAAGGAGTATGCAATGCTTCTTGGTTTGCATCGTGTGCTGCTTGCTCAGCTTTGTCCCGCCGACGCACGGCATCCCGCCACCAGTGGTAAGTCAAACCCGTCGCTGCATGCTGTTGCAATTCAGCCTTTGGTAGCGGACTTGATTGTATGACGTTGAAAAATTCAGGTTCAACTGAGACCTGGCAAGAAGTACGCCTACGTTGCCATGCATTATGAAGGTCTGCCCTTGCGCTCCGTGGACGTGATGCATTGAGTACTAAGCAGCCGTGTCGACTGTACAGGCACACCTCGAGATCTGGAGTATCTCTACGGTCTGCGAACGTTGATCTCGTCCATCAAGAGACGAGGATCCCCTCACGATTTCATTGTGCTGACTAGTCCGAACGTATCCCCGGCCACAAGGTACTGCTTGCACATCATAGATTTCCTTCCCTGGCATAGTACCGCAGATGTGAACCTCAGAGAGGGCATGCTGGAAACGGTGCCCGAGTCCCAGTGTATATGCTTGCGCTATGATGCCCACTCATCTTAATGGAGTGCATTCGCCCAACAGGTCGTTGCTGCAAGAGGATGGCGCCATACTCAAAGACGTACCCAACATCAAGAATCCCTTCAAACACGCCGATTCGTCTAAGTACGTGCTTGCTTTCGTATGTTGCGGTAGATGGTGGTGCTAGTTCCTGCCGTACTACCATGCTCAAATAACGATCGCTCAAGATCACTGCTGCCCTTTGTTTTAGACGGCGCAAATACAGCCCTCGCTTCGAACACTCCCTGAACAAGCTGTACCTTTGGAATATGACGGAGTACGAGCGTATTATTTATTTGGACTCGGTATGGCGTTGACCTTGGTTTCCCTTGCGGGCGCACGTTGTTCTTATTATTATTCTATCGGTTGCGATAATGTGATGATTCGCGCACAGGATAACATCGCGTTGCACAATCCCGACGAGTTGTTCATGTGCGGCCACTTTTGCGTGGTAAGCTCACAGTATAGCATCTGCTAGCGTCCTCGAACGTGTTTCACAATTGCTGCGTGCGCCGCGATTGTGATGCTGCTCCTATAGGTCTATCTGAATCCGCTCTTCTTTCATACGGGCTTGATGGTGGTCAAGCCTGACCACACCATGTTCGAGGATTTGTTAGAGAAGCTATTCTCTGACGATTCGTACTCTCACGATGGAGGTGCGACTTGGTTTGATTCGCCTCTGCGAGGCGTGATAGTTTGATGGTGAACGCGTTACTTGGTATTGGTGTTTGCAGCCGATCAAGGCTTCCTGGTCAGCGTGTTCAGAGATTTGGAGAAAGCATCGCTCTTCGATCCATATACAGGCATCTCTGAAGATCCCATGCAGCGGTACGTGATGGGTTGGTCTCCGTTGTATTGTTCGCACACTCTTATCAAAATGGGCTCCTGTTCATGCATTCAGGATTTCTTTGGGCTACAACTTCAATCACGTCTACCACTACCCCTATATGCTCTCCTGGGACGTCCACCGCCGCAATCCACGCTTCCGTGACTTGCCAGTGCCTGCTTTGACCATCGCGTATCCTATCGCTCAGATACTCAAGGTACTAGTGTCGTGCGTGATCAGCTTCGAGTGGAGTCATTATGCGATGATTCGACTTACTGCATGTTTTCAAATGTGGGTGCCCGCTGCTTGACCTTTCGAAGCCCTGGTGCTGGTTTCCTTCCATTTTCTTTACGCTACACTGGCTATGGGACCACGAGCGATCATTCCTGACTCACGACCCCTTCAACTTCTGGTGGAAAGTCAGCCGAGTGCTGCTGCTCCTTGGAGTCTACGTGACGAATGGATGGTATGATCGCGTGTATCGTCATATGTGGGGCACGTGGTAGTTCAACATGTGCCTGTATGCATTGCGCACTGCACCAGGATTTTGCACTATCTATCGTTTCACTACGCCAACTCCCCAGTACTGTTATGGCCCAAGACTAATATACTGAAAGCGATGGAGCGCTACGGGCCGAACATCGTCGGTCTCGCCGCCGGTAAGCGGTCCTGTCGTTACATAGCTCACAGCTCCATCCTGAATGTTGCTGCTTTGAGGTGACGTCATCTCCGTGTGATGCGGTCGGATGCGCACTCAGGTCTGGTGTGCATAGTGTATCCCATCGTCATCTTCATCGCGCCAGTGCTACCGCAGCTCACGCCGCCCATGTTTGCGTACCCAATGTTCTTCATCTACCACAACGTGTGCGTGTTCATAGCGCTATGCTGGTTTGCGTTCTTGCTGGGGCAAATCTATCCCAAACCCTGGTTGATCTCACGTGACGATCGGCTGACTGGACTCGGCGGGTCTCACAGCCACCCATCCGCCACGGCCCTTGTGCGGCGACCTCGTCTGTTCCACGTGATCCCTCCGCTGCTCTGTGGCTTTGCCACGTGGCTGGTCGGATTCCCGAGCGTGAATATCTATAGCAGCTTCGTGCCCAAGGTGATCGTATTACTCGTGGGGATTACACTGACGGTGCTGCTGCAAGTGAACTTATTTATTTCCATGGCGAAGCATTGGGATGCCAATCACCGCAAGCTGGTCGCTCAGCAGCACGCCAACTCGCTGGGGCTACCGAGCCCCGTGATGAGTGAGCGACACAGTGCGGTGTCATGACTATGGCGATTTCGAGCCAGCGCGGACAGTCATTCGAGTTAGCACTCTGGCACGAAGTATGGCAGCCCGGGTGGCTTACACCATCATCCTAGGCCAAGCCTACCGCGGGTGCATAGCTTTGGAGGTTGCCAACGGCGGCATTTGCATCAGCCCACCGCGCGCGATTCAGCTGCGCACGAAGCCATCGTTACGACACAGGATGCAGCGGCCTAGGCCTACACTCGCTTCTGACTGTTATCTAGCTGTTTCAGATAGCGGTTGACGTAGCGGTCAATCTTGTTACCATGCTAGTTTGCAGAACAATAGAATATATAAACAGCGGCTCGCAGCTAAAAATAACATGCTACAGAGCGTGCTCAGCTGCGGAATAATCTCGCGACAGCCTTCGACTCTTGCCTTCAACCATGCGACGCGGGGATGTCTCCAGCGTCAATGACGGGAGCGGGAATCCCTTACCAGAGTCACTTGACGGCAGTCCCAGATGATGTGAAGCTAGTGGAGCACCCAGAGGGGATGACTTGATGCTGAGGGGTGCGGGTGACGCGTGCACGTACGACAGCGGTTGAGGTGGAGCGGCGACGGTGGGGATGGTTGGGTACCCAAAGTAGGCGAGCATGAACTTGCGGAAGGGGTTCACCATGAGCAGAAACTCAATGGCGAGCATGGCTTCGAATGCGACGATTTTGTGCACGAAGTGCGTGTGCAGTGTCATGCGGTTGTGAACCATGTTCAGCATCTGCAGCACAAACGGAGCCGCAAACGCTCGCAGCGGCGTCTCGGCCAAGGGGACTATCGGAGGGAAGACGTTCACCAAGACTCGGAGAGACAGCCACATGAAGAGGTTGAGGAACAGACACATCACAGGCCAGGCCACCTGAGGGGGGAGACAAGCAAACCATTCAACAGATCAGTGACCTTGAGTAAGCGTACAGTGTGCATATGGCTCGAGTGCAGATGTGCGCGAGACAGTGCAGCAGCCACATAGTAGAACCCCACTTACCGAGGGTGCTGTCGTCGGTGCAATCAGCGGAACCGTGAAGAAATACGACAGGAAGAACACCAGGAACACGCCGAGCATCAGTCCTAGCACCTGAGCGCGACATCGGCGATCTGCGTGGACCCCAGCGTCCTCCTCGTCATCCACTCGATACATGTCATCCCGGGACAGGCCCGCAGTGCTCGATATGGTGGGCACATAGGATACCATCATAGCGGATGAGGTGGAGGCCTTCACTTGCAGCTGTGCAACACGTGCGCTGTTACGATGCGGGCCGCCAGTGGTGGTGACGGCATCCGCGTCCCATTTGGACGAGGGGCCACTGTGAGAGCTCGCGCCAGCAAACAACATTTCTTCATCGGATACTGTTCCGCCCAACGGCAGCATGGGCTTGGCAGGTCGCAGCCACGCGGGTCCGTGCAGCCTCCAGAACTCCGCCATGCTATCCCGGAAGGGCTGCGTGAAGTAGCGACTCATCCAGCGAGTGGCTAGCGTGTACAGCACTGCCCACGCCATCAATCGCGTCACTAACGCGATCCAAAAGTCTAGAGCGTAATCCTGCGGGAACAACAGCTGCCGCACCGAATGCCAATACCAGTTTAGATCGAAATACCCTGCTTGAAACCACCAGTACGGCTTCGGCGAGTGGAAGGCGATGGAATAGCCGGGGAACTGAGCGAGCGGTCCGTAGTGAAGAATGGATCGAGGTAGATCCTGCACACTTTCTGCTGCCCCTGCACCCACAGTGGAGATCAGCTTGGCACCGGAGCCCGTGGTCGCATACGCGGAGCTGCCAGGCGGAATCTTAACGTTGATGTAATACAAGGCCCACGTGAAGTGCTCGTAGTAGAATATAGCGTTGATGGAGTACATCAAGTTAAGCCGCATGACTGCGTTCTGAGAACTGTTAGCCTCAGGTCCATGGAACAAGGGCGAGGCTTCCAAGGTGGGAAAGGCTTCCAGCAGTGCGTCATGAAACGCATCGAGACAATCAACACCGGGCGCCATGAACAGCCGAGCATTGTCACGTGCTCGCTCAATTCCTAGAGCCTTAGAAGCCAGCACACCGCGCCATCGGATAAACTCCGACAGACTCGGCTTGATGGCCAGCACGCCTGCATTCCAGCAGTTCTCGTTCGCGAACACAGAGCAGAAGCTCCCGCATTGGAACAGGTCATCCAGATTCAGATACACCAGCGTGTCGTGCTCGACATAGATCACACGCTCGTACTGCGTGAGCGTATACAAGTACGTCCAGTCGAAGTTGTGCGCGCATGTCTGTTGAAAGTAGGATGGCTTGGCGAACGTGGATGATGGTGCGCGCCAACGACCAGCCGCGATGGAGGAGGGTGCCCAATCGGTGCCAGCTGGCAGAGCTTGTAGCAACGATGATGCGCCGGCCGCATCGAGATCTGGAAGAGAAGGCTCCGTCATCTCCAAGACGATCACGTTCATGGTGGTGAACTCGTCGCGCTCCACGTGCGGGGTGTCCGGTGAGACAAGCAGGACGATATCGTGTTGGGTACCCGTAAGCTGATGCAACACGCACAAGAGAAGGAAATAAGCTTGAGAACGTGCACGACGCGAACATCTCCGTACGCACGGAACCACTGCGGAAGCTGATCAAGAAAGTTGAAGACATGCCTGAACTGTCTTGAGCATCACTTTCAGGCCCAGCAACCGCTGGTGTGCATTAGCGGCACTCGCAGAGTAGGTCGCCACGTAAGCGAAATTGCCAGCAGACGCGATCGGCAAAATTGCCGCCAGAAAGTACAACGCGGCTGCGATGAGCGGCACTGCATATCCGCGATATCCTAAGCAGAATGAAGGTTGCGGTCACAACACCTGCGATGACGAATGTGATCATTTGACACCTACCGCGCATCATATGAAAAGCTTGCGAAATGAACAACCACACCGGGAATTTCGGACCAGCAAAGACGTCAATTGCGCGCTATTTATATGTCGACACAAGCAACGGCCTTCAACGAGACATTTCAATGCCGTCGACGTTGCGAAATGACATGGTGATCGAAAGCGGAGGCGAGTGTCGACTGATCGGAATCAGGTTCTACCCACGCCATTTCTATTCAAGCCAGGTGGCAAATTGATTCGACGCATCTGAGTTGTCATGGATAACTCGTCTTCATCTTGGTGGCGTATGATTGTACCGTCTGTTGCAAGTATAGCAAGTCTGGCACTGACATGGAAGATCATGCGCACCAAGCGACCTGGGTCCCGCCCGTCAGAGCGCCTCGTGGTGAGACCTGCAGCTAATCTCAGCGAAGTAGCAGACTTCCATGCTTCCTTGGCCAAAGCAGAGCACTGGAATCCGGGACTATGTGATCATGAAGCGTTTTGGGCGATCGACCCGACCGGTTTCTTGCTGGGTGAACTCGACGGTGGGGTGGTCGCTTGCATCTCAGGTGTGCGGTACAATGAAGCATACGGCTTCATCGGCTATCTGATCGTTTTACCGCAGTATCGTCGGTTAGGACTTGGTCGCAAGATGTGGCAAGCTGGTGAGTCTTAGCGTAGATATCATCATGTCAATAGTTATCGCTCACTCTGTTGGAATCCTTGTAGCCGTGGACCATCTAGGCCCGCGGTGTTACGGTCTAGATGCGGTGACCAGTCAGGTCGAGAGATATCGCTCTTGGGGTGTGTAGTGCGCCGTATCACTATATGAAATCATCCAAATGCTCAAAATGACATGTCTTTCCAGGTATGGAACCAGCGTTCTGTACCACCAGATACTCCGGTAGCCTGCCAGAACCGCAGAGTGACGCGCACGTCTTTCCTGTAACTCAAGTATGTGTCCCTATCCTGCTAGCTCTTCGTTCGGACCTGGTATGTGGAACAATGTGAACTTGGCAACTGACATTTGGTTCTGCGTAGGTCAAAGAGAAGGCTGTGTTCGAGTACCTGGCCAGGTGCACTGGTGTGCGATGTGACGGTTTCTTTCGCAAGTGGTTCTCTAGCAATGGTGGCGTCGCGTATGTTTACGTTGATCGGAGCACCGATCCTGGCAGTAACGAAGCGCCTTCTCGAATCCAAGGCATTGGTGCTATTCGCGCTTGTGCGAACGGCTTCCGCATTGGACCGTTGTTTGCTTCCAACGCGAAAATCGCGAGGACCCTGCTGGCCGCGCTATCGTTCTTCCCAGTGAATGACGCAGTGTCTGTCAATCGCTCTTCCGCACCGAATGCGGTGACTAGTGTTTCACTGGACGTCCCTGATGGGAATGACTCCGCTGTGGAGCTGGTGCAGCGAATGGGTTGGAACGCGACGGGCGGTGCCGTGCGCATGTACCATTGCACCGATGCGAATGATCGGCCTGCGGCACTCTTGGACACGTGGTTTGGCATGTGGAATCTAGAGGTTGGGCCGTGAAGGTGGTTGCAGTTTTCTTCGGTCGTCATGTCACTTGCATTGCAAAGCTCAAAAAATTTGCTTTCGGGAGCATGTTAAGTTAGTGGAGTCTATCTTGACATTGGTAACGGAATATCGTCGCCGCAGAGCAAATTTACAGCAGCCTCAATTGGCGCAATGTCGATGCCATCCGTTTCAAAGGTCTGGCGAAAAACGCGCTGAAATTCTTCGAAGGACACTTTGCCTGCAGAGACAAGTGCGGCGATGAGGCCAACGTGCTGAAGCGCGCAACAATGCAACGCACGCACACCCTTACCGTCTCGGTTGATGTCAAACTGGTGGAATTTAAGATTATACATTACACCGAGTCTACAAATGAACACAAGGATCAACCTTCAGGCTTAGGTTCGGTGGCACACACACACGCGCGCTAAATCAAACACCTACGTGCTGGAGCACTTCTCGTAGAGATGCCGGAAGAACACCACCTAGGATTGGCAAGTACAGACAAAATGGGACATACTATGGCTATGATTTCGTGAGCAGCAACAGAA
>ENA-ORBV01012210-ORBV01012210.1-microbial-mat-metagenome-genome-assembly--contig:-NODE-12210-length-13298-cov-5.318887_pt1 | contig 13298 bp, 6 predicted proteins | sample MGYA00237777_ERZ505514 | MGnify/ENA primary metagenome ERZ505514 (study PRJEB26160, sample SAMN06269048) | microbial mat metagenome | isolation source: Oligotrophic lake microbial mat | place...
TTTGGGTGCCCAAGTTGCTAGGTGAAGAGCGCGCGGCTCAATGGCTACGGCGGACAGGACTTGGGGCGGCTCTTGACCTTGGGCGTCCCAGGGCGATCGTATCCCAAGGCATCCTGACAAGTTCGGCCATTTCGGAGCATCCAGCACTCGCAGCCGGAGCCGCGGCTCGGATCGTCCACCATGAAGCTGCCCCACTCGATCTCCACGCAACAGTCATACTGTCGCTCGCATCGAGTCGTGTACCCGGCGCGAGCGCTCGCCTTGCCGGTAGGACGGCAGGAGCAACTATAGGGAACGTCGTCTGTTTCCACGCACTCATTGGCTCCCGAGAACAGCGAGCAGGCAACCGGCCCCGCAATGAGTAGCCCAACGATGGACCTTACGATGGCGACGCTAGTTCGCATGGAAGAGGACCACCGGAGCCGGCTCGAATCGCGAGCAGAGGCCGTTGGCGTTGCAGGCTCCGTCCGCGCATAGCGTCTTCAATTTCCGTCCTCCCGAATGAACCGCCGGTCTTTGGGTGCCCAAGTTGCTAGGTGAAGAGCGCGCGGCTCAATGGCTACGGCGGACAGGACTTGGGGCGGCTCTTGACTTTGAACCCGGAGCTAACATGTGATGGCGCATCCTCACACCTTTGTCCGGGCCCAAGCATCCCGCACTCGCAACCGGAGCCGCGGCTCGGATCATCCACCATGAAGCTGCCGAACTCGTACTCAACGCAGCAGTCGTACTGCCGCTCGCACCGAGCCTTGTAGCCCGGGCGAGCGCTCGACTTGCCGATAGGACGGCACGTGCAATCATTGGGAACGTCGCCTCTTTCCCAGCACTCGTAGTTCGGGGAGAACAGCGAGCAGGCGACTGGCGCTGCGATAAGAACCGCCACGAGCCACCTCGCGAGGCCGGCGCTATTTCGCATGAAAGAGGACCACAGGTGCCGGCTCGGATCGCGAGCAGAGGCCATTTGCGTTGCAAGCTCCGTCCGCGCAAAGGGTCTTCAATTCCAGCTCTTCGCGCACTGAGCAACGAAGCTCATCGGCTGCAATGGTGAGCCGGATATCCACCCCGGTAGCGGGGTCGTAGCCGGTGTCGATTTTGTTCGTGAGATCGCTGCGCCCGAGCGCGGATAGGGCAGTGAAGCAATCGCGATTGTGATAGCTGGCCCTCTGTGTGACGCCACAGCGCTCGAACTGGAGTGTATCGGGGCGACCCTGGTCGAACGGAGCGAGCGCGTGGACGCCCTTGGCGAAATTGTCCCAAAGCTGCAGAGGTTGGATTTGGGCCTCGAGCATCGGGTCCAAACTCGACTCTACGCGCGTTCCCGGTATCAGGAAGTCCCATGGGTTCGGGCCAAGCCCACAGAAGATGGCCTCGTCAATGATCGTGCTCGTGCGGTCGTTCACGAGGGCCGTCACAATAGGCGGCAGGAACGTGGTCGGGTCCCCCTGTGCCCCCGCCTCGACTTGGCCCTGGTAATCGTTCTCGTCAATGACCAGCGCGTAGCGCACCCTGCGAGCCGGAATGTGGTTGTGGAACTTGTTGTCGAAGAATTCATCGAAGCCCGGGTACACACTGCAATCGATTTGCACTGGCGGCGCGATGGACAAAACCCTCTCTCCGATCAGGCTTCCATTCCTCAAGGACACGGGGTCGGTCCCCGTGCAGTAATGGAAGGCGGAATAGTAAGCAGGTAGAGCGTCAAGGCCCAGCTCGGTCGCGCAGTCACTGGTCTGGTACCTCGGCTCGATGCCGCCCAGACTCTCCAGCCCCATGGCGGTGCACTTAGAGGGGCCGTTCACGGGACCGTTCAGGCCGCAGGTAGTCATCTGGAGCTCGGTGACCTCGACGCAGCGCGTGCATGCCTCCGGGTCGCCGCCCGGCTCCTCAGCGCCTGCCACACAGGCATCACGCAGTTGTGCCGCGAGGCCCGGCACTTCGCACGAATCCTCGGGATGGGCGCGCCAGAACATGCGGCGGACGTATTGGTTCTGAGGCCTGTCGCCCTCAGGGACAGACGGTTCGGGCGAGTCCATGAACGAGACCGGTGGTGTGCCGGGCAGCTCCCGGTTGGGCTCGACCCCCAGAAATCGGATCAGGTTGTCAGAGCCGAGCGGCGCCACGCGGCGACCTTGCGCCGATTCCGTACCGTCGAGGTTGCCGAGCGCCCCAGGCGCGACGTTGCCCAACGCTTCAAGCGTCACGTTCCCCAGGTAGTCGAACACGACACTCTGCTGGTCCAGCAGCATTCTGCGTTCTATGCCTCGGATGAAAGCCACTCGATCAGCCTCGTTGGGCATCGCGGGCGTCTCGCTGAGTGTGTCAATCACTACGTGATTAAAGAAAGTGAAAACAGCCGGCCCGACCGGTTCCAGGGCGTTGTTCCACGGCAGGGGGACTGGCGTGTTGTATGCAAGCGGTATGGGTAGCACGGATCCGAGCATGGACTCGTTCGTGGCCCTTTGGGACCAGCACTCCGTTTCGAAGTCAAAATCATCGAGATCGAATTTGCCGAGGAACGAAGTTAAAGGCCCATGCGCCTTTGGTCCAGTCTCGTAGGCCTCTCGCATCGACATCGCTGAACACATCATGAACCGATCGCGCCACGGCCTATACGTCTCACTGCCGTCGCTCAGCACAAGATTCGCAAAGAGATCGCCGGCACCTGGTGCGACGAAACCGTGAGCATCCTGCCATCGGACGCGTCGAGGATTTGAGAACCCATCGATGAACCAGGGCCCGTTCAACGGGTCGTCCAGCAAGCCAAGTTTGGCCAAGCTCGGCGCCTTGCTTTCGCCGATGGATTTCGTTCCGTGGATCATCCCCACGAAGCTGCCCACGACGCCTGCCATGAACGCTCGGCGTCCCGCCAGATTCTCGGGTGGAACGTCGGCGAGTGGCTTGTCCCAGCGGCTGCTATGGGCATCGTTCAAAGTCGCCGGAAACTGCGATCGTCACGGCGCTGCCGCCCGGCTCGGAGCCGACCGCGGAGTCCGTAACATGAATCGTTCGGTGTCTACCTTCGGGGGCGGCGGCTTAGGATGGAGGATCTCCTGCAGCGCCTGAGCGGCGAGCTCTCGCGAAGCTTTGCTGTGACGAGGGTCCTGCGCCCAAGCGCGCAGCTCCGCTTGGACCCCGGGATCGCGCTTGTACCAAAGCCCATCCAGAGTCTCGGGCTCTGGCAATCTGGCTTCTCGCACTTTGCGACGATAGCTCCTGAGCGCCAAGACCGCGGAGTGAGGATCAACGTGCGGACGCCGCCCGTTGATCTCCGCTCCGGCGCTAAGTCCAGGACCCTGGCGAAAATCGATCAGGGTCCCATCATGCTTCCGGGCTAGGTACTCAAGAGAGTGCTCGACGAGACACTCGTCTGTGGCGAACCAGGGCGTGAAATCATCAAACACATTCTCGAAAAAATTTCGTGCGAGGTGAACATTTTGCTCCTCCGAGTTGCGGACGTACGCCAGCAGCACGGCCACCGAAACAATGACGCCCGCCACCAGAGTAAGAACGACGCGATCAATCCAGCGCGGCGGCTGTGCTGGAGACTCTGTGTCGCCACTACGCCGCCAGTAGCGCCAAACGGTCAGGCCGACCAAGGGCCAACCGGCAAGGATCCACACAAGTCGCATCGTCTCGTACCCCCAAGACGGATTGCCTCCGCCCACCCGCAGCACCAGGCCGATAAGGAAACCTAGGCCCAATATCGCCAAGTTAGCCGCCCAGGTAACGACCAGAAGCTTTTCCACTACTCGTGACCTCGGTCCACTTTGCCAGCCCCGCAGCGCGCAGTACACAGCCAGCAGCAAAATGACCGTGTACGAGGACAGGGGGATGCTGAGAAGCTGCTCCCACCATGTGGGGTCCGCGCACTGCCAAAGGCGGGGGATCATCTCTAGGGCGTGTCGAGTATTACCACGGTGGGCGAAGGACCAGAGGACTCCGGTACGCACTGGCCTCCTGCGGTGCAAAGCATCGAGGTTGGGCAGTGCGGGACCAAAGCGCGGCGCTCCCGCACCAAGCAAGAGCCAGGGCCGCTAGGGGCGTCCATGAATTCGCCAGTCACCGGGGTCCAAGGGACCGTCGGATCCCGCGCATCGCCCAGCTGCTCCAGGGCCGTCACGCACCCCCGATTCCACCACGAAACCCGCTGTAGCGTGCCGCAACGCGGCACCTTCAGCTCCTGGTACTTTTGTTCGTCCGCTAACTCACGTACTCCCCAAGGCTCATTGTCCCAAAGGAGTGCAGGGGCTGCAGCGGCCGCCACGCGCGGGTCCAACGACGAGGTGAAGCGTACTCGACGTAGGAGGTCAGAGCAATCCGGCGTGGCGATCACGTTGAGCTGCTCGTCCATGGCGCTGACCATCGGTCGCATGAAGGGCAGCGTTTGCCCATCCGACGCCACCTCTAGGCTAGCTATGGCTAGCCGGCGAGAGGAGGTGGGCGCGAGTGTGTGCCCGCAGACCGATACATCGGGTCCCCGCGTCAGCGCCTTCTGCGCTCGCAAGCTGCCGAGAGATTGGAAGTCCGACGAGGTTTGCGAGCACCAGTGAAGTGCCACAAGGTAACTTGGATAGCCGCAGTTTACGTTGTCCGATTCGGTTCCATCGGCGGCCAAATCGAAGCCAGGTTCAAGTGTGCGCTGCGAGTAGTCGAACCACCACGACGGCAAGCCCGCGGGCGGCGAAGAGATAGGGTATGCGTCGACATCGCTGCACTTAGACCGCATCGGTGACCCGTCTCGGAGACACGTGGGGATGTGGAGCTCAGCAAGGTCTACGCAGGCAGAGCATGCGTCTGCATCTCCGCCTCCTGCCGAGGAGCTGCGGCACCGCTCACGCAACGCGAGCAGCGTACGCGCGGCGTCGGCCGCCGACTCCTGGCACACATTCTGGATGTCGGCACGCCAAAACACTCGACGAGCCTGACCCAGTGTGCGATCAGGAGGATCAATGTAGTCGACCCGGGGCAGGAATGGCTCAGGTTTTGGCGTATCCTCCACAGGGGGAATACCAAGCAGCTCAATGGTTTCCCCGTCGAGCAGATTGTGCGCCGACTGAACTCCGTTGGCAGACGAGGCAGCGTTTCCAAAGTAGGCATTGGAAATTCCAAGGAAGTCAGTATTCGTCTTGATGGCAAGACGAGTAAAGAATGAACGGCGATCCTCAATACGTGCTTTCTCTTCGTCACTATCGCTTTCCGCGGCCTCCTCCTTCTGCGGAAAACTAGGCGCCGTGATGGCACGGTCCCGCAAGATCCTGACGTTGGCTATACCCATTAGCAGGGCAGGAGCCGCGAGCGTCGCTGGTAGGGCATGGGCCACGCGCTGGAGTGGTCCTCTGTACAGGAAGTCCAACAAGTCTACGAAGCCTATCGAACCCAGCATGGACGCATTCGTCGCCCAGTGCTCCCAGCAAGCGTCGCTCTGCGGATCGAGAAGCGTTGCCGTCGGAAGGTCGGCGGCGCCATGTGCTCGCACAGCGGCCTGGCCATTGGCTCCCGGGGCCTCGTACACGTCACGCATCGAGCCTGCCGCGCAGCCCAAAAACTGAGCGCGCTGAGCAGCGTACTCACTGTCGGCGAACACACTGGCCCGTGGGGCTGGCGGGTTCCAGAACATGTCACCGGCTCCTGCGTGAACCTGCGCGCCTTGCGTCCAGCTGGTGCGTTGCCGCAACTCCGAAAAATTGGGACCAGTTAGGGTGAAGAAGGGACCGCTGAGCGGATCGTCAAGCCGCCCTTCCTCCTCCAGGAGATCCGCTAGCTCTGGATTGAAAAGGCTGCGTATCTTGCCGTGAACGACACTCTTGGCTCCGTGGATGGTGCCGGCGAGCGCGGCGAGGCTCAGCGCAATACCGGCTCGTCGAGCTGGCCCGTTCGCTGCTGGAAAGGCTGGAGCCTCGCTCTCGCCCGGCAACAGGACGTCCGTGGGGAACGCCGAGTAGCGAGCATGACCCCAGCGTTTGAACATGTGACCCGTCGACCAGGCGTCTTGCAGAAAATGCTGCGCGACCATCTCATACATGAACGCTTCTCGTTCGCATTCGTGCGCTTCCGTGTCGCGCGAAGACCACGGGCGAGCGCCGTCGTAACCAGAGTCGTTCCATAACTCGTAGTGGGCTGCGACGAGGGGCGTCAGCGGAGCGCAGGCGCTCATGCGTTCCTTGGCCAAACGGTGATAGTGGTTGTACATCTCGCGATTGAGGGGCGCAAAGTGTGTAACGTTGATCGCGCCCATCGTGAGCGTGAAATCGTGGCAGCTATTGACGAGATCGACCCCCGTGTACGCGCCTTCGGTGCCCTCAATAGGGCACCTTTCGTTCCCGAAGAGCCAGTCCTCCACATTGTTGGAGAAGTCGGGGAGCTCCGAGAGCTCCAGAAGTGAGATGCCGCGTGTCGCGTGGGTCTCCATCCCGGCCCAGTCCGTAGGCTCAAGGCTTTGGGCAACCATGTGCGTGTACGCGACCGGGTCGCTAGAGGTAGCGAACGCGGATGCCACGTAGGAGTTCTTCGCCGGATAGCGTACCCAAAAGCGGTCGAACAAGGTCGTCGCGTCCAACAGCCCCGCCGCTTCTGCCGCGAGGCGCGAGATGACGAAGTGCTCTGAATGCTCTACGGCATTCCACGCGGCGCGCGCCGCGACCCATCCCAGGTTCTTGCGTTCAACATCAGCTCGCGTCGCCAACCTGCACGCTGCGAGATCAGCGGTCGAAAGAAAGCTGGCTTGACAAGCATAGAGCCCCGTTGGAGTTACGTCGTCCCCGCCTTCCGAATCGCGCCCGCCAAGGGCGGTCCCCATGAGCTTCATGCCATAGCGGCGCATCCCATTCAATGAACGCGGGTCAGGCGGCAAGCTCAGCGACGTGACCGGTGGTGACGTCGCCGGAAAGACGTGTGTCGCTGCTCGCTTGTCTGACTCCCAGGCAAGGGCAACCGAGGACACCGATCCGACTAGCAAGAAAGCCGCTGGAATGGTGAGGCGCAGTGAAACGGGAATGACGAACAGAGGCGAGCCACTCATTAGCGCTGCTCCTGGTAGTATTGGGTGAGTCCTGGGTAGCAGGAGCCTTCGATGATCTTACGGACTGCCTGATACGACGACCGGAGCTCACGCTCATCGAAGTAGCCGGTTAGACAGGCGTCTGGGCAGCAGTCGGTTCCGCCTGGATCCCCGAGCCAGGGAGTATCGTCTTCGCAACGAGGAGCCCCGGCGACGCACTCGTCCATTTTGCCCGTGGCGAGAGCACAAGTTTGCAGCCGATAGACGCAACTCCGCAGGCCCATCAATGGTGTCTTCAAGTTGGGATCGAACGCCGAAACGAGACCGCCAATTTCGAAAGCGTCAAAAACTATTCGTCCCTGCGCGTCTTCTCGGAACCCAGCGTCTCGAAGAGCTCGAGCCACTTCCTGAGGAGAGAGGACCGCCGGAGCTTGCCAAGTCGTCGGGACCACGCCCCGGGCGGTCGCCGCGGTCAGCACCGCATCCGGCTTGCAACTCTTCCCGTCCGCCGCGCATTGGTTGAACCTCGGGCATTCGGCGTCGCTGCGGCAGAGCTTGCCATCGGGGACGCAGCTCGAGCCGTCGGGTGAGCAGGCTTGGTTGGGCGCCGCGCAGTCGGAAGCGGCGGCGCACGTGGCCTTGCAAGAATTGGCATCCTGGCACTTCATGCCGCCGGGGCAGGGCGCCGGGACTGCGGTGCCAGAAACGCAGGTTGGTTCGGTGGCCTTGCATCGCCCAGCTCTAGTGAGTTGACCGTTGACGCAAGATGACGATGCCCCGCAAGAGCGAGTCGAATCGAAGGCACAGTTGGAGAACGGAAAGCCGTTCGAAAACTGAGTAACTCCTGAACAGACCCCGGCACACTCGCCTGCGCCGCAACGGCCCGTGGCTTCGAGAGTGCCGGCCGGGACGGCTTCGCAAGTTCCCGGATTTGCGCCATTGCAGGTCAAGCAATGCCCGTCACAGGCTTGGGTGCAACAGACGCCCTGGGAGCAGACGCCTTCCCCCTTACAATCGTTGCTGGACAAGCACGGTTCGCCAATGTCGTAGACGCGCTCGCTGCCAAGCTCCCAGAAGGCGCCACGATGGGTGAGGACTCGCACGCGGCGCGTTGTTGGATCCGCCAGCAAGCGGAACGGCCAAAAGAGGTTGGAGAAGGTGTCGTCGAAGGACGCGGGAGGCTTCGGCTCGCCGTTCAGGTTGGTCTGACCCGATGGGTCGGCTGACGCTTGGGGCAATATGCTGTGAAGCGGCAGTAATTCCATCGGAAAAGGGTGAACAGTCGCGATGGGTGGAGCAAAAATGTTTCCGTCGATGAGGTCACGCTCGCCCACGAACGCGTCCTGCCATTGACGCTCTGCTGGGGGTCCAGAGAGGGGCAATTCTCGCAGCGCCTGGATGCCGTCCCGGAAAGCCAGCACGCGGTTGGCGCTAAAGTCCTCGACGAGCGGCGGGTAGTAGGCCGCCGGCAGGTTCGCGTCCACGCTTGTCGCGTTCTGATGGTAGTTTTTCCAGGCGTCGGTCTTGACCGGATCGCCCAAATAGGTGTTGCCGTCCCAGGCCGCTCCATTCCAAACGCGGAGCGTGCCGTCGCCGTCGACGATGCCCACGCCACCGAGCGTTCCGGATTCGAAGAGCGCATTCGGGTGCAGGAACGTGAGCTCCAATGTTCCCCTAAAGCTCAGGCCGAAGCTGCGCACGCGCGCAACCTTCGCCTGAAACGGGCTGGCGAACGGCCCGAACCACGAGACGCCATCCCATTCCCAGGTTTGCGCCGGCACACTGCACCCAACCACGACCGTGCGATTCCGCAAATCGTCGAAGGCCAGAAGCGTGGATGCCTTGCACGCCCTCAAGCCAGCCGGCAGCGCCTGCTGCGTCCACGTTGCGCCATCGTACTCCCAGAGGGAGTCACGATAGTGCATGACCGTCCGAGAGCGAGCGCGGTCGTAGGTCATTCGGGGCATGCGTACGAAGGCCAAATTGTAGGGGTTCTCGTCAAACTCCCGTAGGGTCTTGAAACCGAGCGGCTCGCCCCATATGCCGGGCGCCGAGGGAGTCTGCACGCGCCGCCAGCCCATTGATTCTCCGTGTTCCCAGGTCGCGCCCGACCGTGGGTCGAACACGATCGCCAGCTGGCGGCCGGAGTCCCAAGTAGCCGCAAAGAAGTCGTTCTGCCCGCTGGCAAACGGGCTGGTTGCTGGAGTGCGATCGGCCCAGGTAGCGAGATCAGTTTCAAACACCCGCCCGTCGTCCGACATGAAGATGAGTAACTTACCGGTGACGGGCGCCACGACGAGTTGCGGCCTAGCGCGTGGGGCAAACAATGGCGATATCAGCTGAGTGGAGGCCGCAGGCTCGGCCAGCGCCGCCGCTTGCCCGCCTTCGACCGTGGCGGGCGCGTTGGGCCGACCCGGCTGACTCGCGGCGCGTTCGAGGGCCGAGCGCTGTGCGAAATGCTCGCCCTTTGAGTCGTAGCGCCATGGCCAAAGCTTGGTGTTGCTAGCAGGCGAGCGGTCGTCCACGCCGGCAGTAGGTGGCGGCACCTGCGACGACACTTGCTGAAAAATGGGCAGGTAGGCCCAACGCTCGGTGGTGTAACTGCCGAACGACGTTTGCGTGAGCGCGCGCAGCGTAGCTCCGTCCCATTCCCACGTATCTTGGACGTATCCCCCCCAGCAGCCCTGTTTTTCGAGCTTCTGTTTTAGAGTGAAGTCGTTGGTGTTGTGGATGTCCAGGTTGGCGCGAAAGCGTTGGTCGGCCACTTCAGCTGGAGTCAGCGGACACTGCTCGGTGACGTCAACGAAACCTCCGAAGAGCGTAGTGGTGCGACGCACGGGGTTCCAAGCAGCAGCTACGCCACGGCGGAGTCGAAACGACCGAGGTAGGCTGGGATCGTCAATATCGAAGCGCCGGAGCCAATCGCTGCCGTCGAATTCCCAGAGCCGAAAGCCATCGACGTCCGAAGGATTGAAGGCGAGCGCGCCGAAGTTGCAACTGCCTCCGATCAACAGCACGCGATCGCGTCGAGTATCGTGAATCAGCTGCGAGCTTTCGCAAGCGGGCGGGGGATTGCTGACCGGGACCTTGCGCCATTCATTGCCATCGTAGGTCCAGGTGTCGTTGAGTAGGTCGGCGGGCTCGTCGAGTGAGCGGCCGCCAAAGAGCACGATTTTCGAGCCATAACCCACCGAGGCGGCGCGCTCTCTCGGTGGCGGGCCGCCCGGTGGGCCCTTCGCAACCCAACCGCGTCCATCATTCTCGAAGACGGCCGATGCGTTGATCAGCGCGGTTTCGACAGTCTGACCAGGTAGTCGCCCAGCTACCGCCACCATGCGTCCTCGCACGGAATCGAAGGCCAACGACGGATCGATGAAGCCGTTGAGGCCTGTGTGCGGCAACAGGCGCCAGCCGTCATCGTTCCACTCGTACGTCTCGGTCTCTCTATATACCGTGCGAATTAGGTCTACCGACAAGAGGGGATTGGGAGGCGGACCGTTCCGACCCGAAACGCGCGGCGTGGGGGATACGGGTGAATAGGCATCAGCCGGGTCAACGACGCCGAGCGCGTCGTCGTACTGAAAGGGCCGGAGCGAAGCGGACGGCCGGATGAGCCAAGGTTTGCCCGTCGCGGCATTGAGCACGATTTGGGTTTCGCGGGACTGCCTTTTGACGTCGTAAGCAACACCACCGGGCGCACGGCCATCATCCGTTAGCGTCCAGAAGGGGATGTGAAAGGCGGGGTCGATAACAATGGGCGGCACCAGACCCTCGGTGTCGAGCGCCAGCCTCAGGGTACGTGCATCCGCGACCACGTAGGAGCCAGTTCGAGTGTTCCCTGCGGCGTCGAAAGCCACTGGTCGCTCGACCCGCAGCTTGGGCGGGCCACTAGCGCCTCGCAGGATGGCGGCCCCCGTACCGTCCTCCAAAGCCAGGCGACTATCCGAGCCGCCTTGCACCTCGAGCTCCAGCGGCGGCAGGTTCGCCGTGTGCGCGATGTAAGCAAGCTCGAAGCGCTCCGGATCGCGTGCGCCCACCACGTCGACGCTCGGATAGGCGCTCGGATACACCATGAGCCCCTGCTCGATGTGCGCGGCGCCTTCTGAGGCTCCCACGAGGCGTACGCTCGCCCTTTTCTCTCCCCGCCCGTCGCGTACTTGGAACGGTCCGTTGGAGCGCGCCGGAGCGATGACCGCGATGGTGCGAGCCGCCGATTGCTTCGGCAAAGGAGTTACTTCGGAGTGGTAGCCCTGGTCGGCACGGCGTTCGAACCCAGCGCCTCTGAACTCGAATACCTTCTGTGCTGCGGGCACGCGCTGTGTAGCGGCTGCGACGATACTCGAATCGTCGCTGGGGCTGCGATGGCTGAGGGCTACTGCGATCGCAAGCAACCCAATGGACAGCGCCAGCGTCGTGGCTATGCGGCTCTTGTGCATCATGGCTGCCCCACTACGAAGGTGAGGGTTTCAGTGTCGTCGATCCCGCCACCGGATATATTGGGTGCGGCGCCTGCCGTCACCTTCCAAACTATCGTCTTCCCGGCGTGTGCCGCGGTCGGGACCCAGGTGCAGCTAGCGGTGAAACAGCCAGGGTCGAAGTTGCTGAGTCCGATGCCGAATCCGTGGCGGAACTTGGAGCTAGGTTCCGTCGCGGTTGCCGTGAATGTCATCGGCACCCCGACCACTGCGGTTGAAGGAGCAGCCGTAAGGCTCGTAATAATGGTTGCCTTATAGCATTGACCAAACGGCGGGCCGCCGGGAGCGTTGCACTTGTGTCCAGGCGCGCAAAGGCTGTCGGATCCTTGACAGTTCGTCGCACACTTCTGCGTTACTGTCGCGCAGGTGAAGGGCACGCACGACACTTGCGGGAGTACGCACGCGCCAGTGGCGTCGCAAGAACCCTGGCCGGTGATCTGTGACGTGCCCTCACAGCCTGGCGCGCGCCCGCACGACGTGCCGACGGCTGGCACGACGCAGCTAGTCATGTCGATGCCGTTGCATTGGCGCGCGCAGTCGCCGCCGCCGGCTCCGCAAGCCGCGCGCGCCCCGTGCGGCGCGTCTCGCACCGGCGAGCAAGTGCCTTCAAAGCCAGACACGTCGCAGGCTCCGCACTGACCCAAGCACGAAGAGTTGCAGCAAAACCCGTCAACGCAGTTCCCCGAAACGCATTCGCCGGGAGTCACGCAGGACGAGCCGTTGGGAAATCCGAGTGCCGGATCGCTCTCGCTCGCCCTCAAAAAAGCCACGGTGTCACCATGAGTGAGCGCGAACTGACCGCCGTCACGATGAGCGAAGCCCCCGAACGCGAGCAACTGGCCGCGAGTCGTATCGAAGAAACTGACGTGTCCCGCCCGGCGATCGAGTGGCTGAATGTTCCGCGAGGTCCAGCGTTGGCTAACCGAGTCCCATTCCCAAGTGTCGCCGAACCCCTGGTCCGCGCTTGCGCCTTCACCGCCGGTGAGAACGATGCGCCGACGAATCGGGTCGTAGGTCATACTGTGCCCAAACCTAGGCAACGGGGAGCGGGGCAGCGAAAGCTTGCGCCAGACCGCGGTGGTGGTCGTGGTGGCAACATTGAGGCTCCAGGTTTCACCCGACACGCCAGCGGCGTCCCGGCCCCCGAACAGAATCAATTCCTTCGTTGACTCGTCGGTAGCCATCGCGTGCCCGTAGCGAGCTGAAGGTCCGCCACTACCGGTCAGTTTGCGCCAACCTCCGCTGGGCCTCCAAAGCCAAGTGTCGTCGAAGGGCGTGTCGCGCAGAACGTTTAGCGAGCCGCTCGTTCCGAACTCGTCCCTGCCCAAGCCACCAAATAGCAAGTAGCCCTGGGTTGGAAAGAGCGCCATCGCGTGAGCGGTGCGGCCTCGGGGGCCACCGGCCGGCTGCACCTCCCATTCGAGGTTTTTTTCGTCCAGCTTCCAAGTGTCCCCGAAAAGGCCGAGGAACTTGTCAGACGCGCCTTCTCCGCCAAACAACAGAGCAACATGGGTGGACGTAGAGTTTTCAGTTACGACCAGGCCCGTAGCGAGCACGTGGCCAGTGCGCCCGGCGGGCACGCTGTCCCCCTTGCGACCCGTCAATTGCCCTTGGCCGTGGGACATCAGACTACCACCAACGCCCGTATACTGACCCCGCCAGCCGTCGCGCCAAATCCAGAGATCGCCCAGGAAATCGCGCTGACCGTCGCCGCTGGTGCCCCCAAAGAAGATCCCCAGACCACTCACGGGGTTCCAGCCACCGCTCATTCCACTGCGCGCACTGGGGGCCAACGGATTGAGCGAGGCCTGCCAGGCACCGCCCACGAG
>ENA-ORBV01012211-ORBV01012211.1-microbial-mat-metagenome-genome-assembly--contig:-NODE-12211-length-13298-cov-4.466228_pt1 | contig 13298 bp, 10 predicted proteins | sample MGYA00237777_ERZ505514 | MGnify/ENA primary metagenome ERZ505514 (study PRJEB26160, sample SAMN06269048) | microbial mat metagenome | isolation source: Oligotrophic lake microbial mat | place...
TTTTCAAGCAGAAGACGGCATACGAGATTCGCCTTAGTCTCGTGGGCTCGGAGATGTGTATAAGAGACAGACTACAGAAGCTGCATGGGCGTCCTTTCCGGGTAAGACGTAGCAAGTAGTTTCAGACTAAACCTCGAGAGGGGTTTGTCCACTCCTCACTCCTCACATCGTTGAAATAACGGCTGCTACTAGCTAGCTAGCTAGTAGTAGTAGTAAGTAGCTTGAAAAATGATGAACAAAGAAAAATGTCGAAGGAAAATCCATGTCTGTACGGCGTCCGCATAAATAAGCCCTAACCCTAGAAAGAGCATATGCAAATGCAAATGCGCCCATTTTGGAATCTCTTGGCTTCCTTTTGACTTGGGTTCCCATTCATTCATTGATGGCTTCCTGCGAACTGATACTGTAAAGATTATTTTTTGGTCGTAGTTTTGCTTGGCATTGCTTCATAATAAAAATCCAATTAAATTAATTTGTGAACCAATATTATTATTCTTCGTCAATTTAATTAAAAAATTCAAATTCAGACCATGTTATCGTCGTTTCGCAGCATCGCTTCCAAGAAAACAGCTTTCACAACAACAGCTGGCCGCATCCAGTCGGTAATCCGCAACAAATCTGCCGTCACTGCCAAACAAGGAGGAGGAGAAGCACTCAAGAGTTCTGCGTCTGCGTCCGCATCGGAATCGGCGTCCGTTCCAGTGGCCAAATGCTTGCTCGCGGCAGGGCTCGGTGTCACCACGGTTTCATCCGTGGCCGCTTTGGTGGAAAATGCTACTGCCTCTAGCGTCCCCACCTTTGATCCCAAAGGCCAACGCTACGACGCGGGTGATTTTATGGGCCGCTTTAGTCGCATGCTTTTGGCCTGTGATCCACGTCTTTTGCTTTACACAGAAGACCAAGTCAAGGGGAGTCGTGAAATGGTGGAAAATTGGCAGCAGTATGCCAATGGCACGGCCGAAATGGATCGCACCTTGTGGGAAGCCAAACGCATCAGTGATGCTGCCGTTCATCCCGATACAGGAGACGTCATTCCTCGACCATTCCGCATGTCGGGATACGTCTTTTACAATGGTCCCGTTTGTGTCGCAATGGTCGCCTCGCAGTCCACAATGCCACTGCTATTTTGGGCATGGGTCAATCAGTCCCAAAACGCACTCGTCAATTATTACAATCGCAATGCCTGCGCTCCCATGTCCAATGAAACACTCGCCAAGTCCTACGCCGCTGCGGTGGGATCCGCGTTGGTGGTGGCCTTTGGATTGGCCACGGCCATTCAAAAGAGGTTTGATGCCCAAAAAGCCAAGAGTCTCTTGCGGTGGGTTGCCTTTCCCAGTGCCGTCGTGGCCTCGTCTCTGAATTGTTATATTGTCCGATCGCCGGAAATTGAATCGGGCATTCCCCTCTTGGATGCCGACGGCAACGATGTCTTGAAAGGAGAAACCAGTGTCGAGGCCGCCACCCGAGGAGTCAATTCGACGACTTTGAGTCGAGCACTCTTGCAGGCGCCCGTTTATTTCTTTCCGCCCCTGTTGGTCGCCGCCGGACCTATCAAACATTTTATCACCAAGAATCCCGTTCTGGCCGTGCCCATTACCACGTATTTGTTGTTGGTCAGTTTTGGAGTGGGACTCCCGGTGTCCACCGCGCTTTTCCCTCAAATTTCGGAAATTGATCCCAATGATGTGGAAGAGAAATTCCAACATTTGAGACATAGCAAGACACAGCAACCCTATGAGAAATTTTATTACAACAAGGGACTCTAATACTATTGTTGTTGTTGGATACGGATGTTGAAGCTAAGTTGTTTTTTGAAATGGTCATTGGTGACGTCAGAAGGAGCTGCTATACGTTGAAGCTACAATGAAAAAGAGAATTGGATTTGATTTGTGGGAATTTTTTTGGAATTTGTGAATGACAATTTGAAAAAGTCAAGTTTCCCAGGAAGTGGGGCCTCATGCTTGTAGAAGCGTGGCTCTAAGCTCCAAAGTTGACAGCAGCAGCACACTCCCGGTGGGGTCTGAGCACACTGCCCAGGCGATGCGGGCAGAAAGATTTTCACAGTCTGACGGATACCGATACTTCTAGCTAGTAGTAGTGTGTTAACTTTGTAAATCTTTGGGTTGCATATTTAGCATCGCACAAATGCATATCTTAGAACGGAAGAAATACTATCGATAGCTGCAACCGTTCCCAATCTTGCACATGCAGATGCTTCCAACTTTCAATCTGAGCAGGTCGGTGAAGCCTACTAGCACATTCGTTCCAATTTTGCTGGACAAAACGAATCTTTCTTGTTTTCCGCAAGGTTGTGCAGACAATCTTCTACTGTACCCGTAAGCTGTTTCGTGAAGCATCAACATCAACCAACAAAACTAAAGAATCCTTCCAATGCAGATGCCAGTACGTACTGTACCAGGTGCGACCTGACCAAGTATCGCTCCCCGTCTTCTCTCGGTTTCAGATCTTCGGAGTCAGTAGTTTGTGTTGCCTTGGGTGGGTCTGGCTGCCACCGGTGTGTATTCAATTGAACGCACAATTTCTCATTATACGTCTGCACGGCGTCCGAGACGAACTCTAAGATTCCGAGGATGAAAATCAAAACAGCCATCAAAAAATTTAAACCAAATCCAAAACACAAAGAAAAGAGCAATTTATTGAATGAACTATATCGAAAGTGAAAGAATCATAATAAAATAGCAACACGACATTGTTGATTACTTTCTGCATCAGAGAGATAGCACCAGATTACAGTACTCGTACCGGCATTTTTCCCCATTTCGGTTGTCAGCGACATTAAAATTTATACAAGATGCGCGGCACGAAAACACCCACCCCAACGACATTGCCGTATAGCAAAGCAACCATTTTTCCATCATCATCACTCGCGTTTTTGTGGTGGTTCTTCCTCGTGCAGTGTGGGTTGATACAGCACCGCATTTTCCCATCTGTACAGGTTGTTCATGCATTGGCCGTTCCCAAGCAAGAACTGGTCAATCGTCGCAAATCTCCTGCCTTGTGGCGCTATGATTTGAACAATCACGAAGACGCTTCTTCCTTGCTATCGCAAGGACCACCAGAAGGGCCACAAAGTACCACTACTGCTACAAAACAGAAAATAAAATTGCAAAGACCACCCGAAGTCATGGCACCCGTCGGTGGATGGCCCCAATTGCAGGCGGCCATTGCCAATGGAGCCGATGCCGTCTACGTTGGATTGACGGCCTTTAGTGCACGCGCTCGCGCCGCCAATTTTGACCCCCTCACCGAATTACCCCAAGCCGTACAACTGTGTCACGACTCGCGCGTGAAATTATACGTCGCCCTCAATACCTTGGCCTTTCCCAATGAATTGCAGGAACTGGAACAATTGATTCGACACTGTGCCGCCGCCCAAGTGGACGCCCTGATTGTACAGGATTTGGGTGTCGCGCGATTGGCCCGAACCATTGCACCCACGTTGGAATTGCATGCCTCGACGCAACAAACCATTACCTCGGCCGATGGGGCTGCCTTTATTGCCCAACAAATGGGATCCACGCGGGTCGTGCTGGGGCGGGAATTGTCCGTGGCAGAAATTGAGGCCGTCGCTTCGGATTTGTTTTTAGCCTCGTCCTACAACAATGAAAGCGACGACGACGACGACCATCCAAAAACACCGGTCGAAGTGGAAGCCTTTGTCCACGGTGCACTTTGTGTCAGTTACAGTGGTCAATGCTTTTCCAGCGAAGCTTGGGGAGGGCGGTCCGCCAATCGGGGACAATGTGCTCAAGCTTGCCGATTGCCCTACGGACTCATCGACAATGGCGACTTGAAAGAGTTGGGAGACTTTTCCTATCTTTTATCGCCTCAAGATTTATGTGGCATTGATCATGTACCGGCATTGGTCCGAGCGGGAGTGGCATGTCTCAAAATTGAAGGACGATTAAAAGATGCCGCCTACGTGGCAGCCACCACACGGGCCTATCGGCAAGCCGTGGATCAAGCTTGGGAAGAATATCTTGTAGAGCAGGGGGAAGTAAACAAGCTCAACGGCATTAATAGCAGCGACAAACGACAATTATCGCTACCCGAAGAACGCGTTACCAAGGCAGAATTGACGCAATTGTTTTCGAGGGGACAAGACGAAGATCATGATGGATTGTCGCCGGGATTTTTCGATGGCTCTCAACATCAGCACTTGGTGCGGGGAAGATCTCCGCGACATCGGGGTGTTCATTTGGGAAGAGTGTTGGAGGGATCCTCGTGGAAGAATGGATTGCTGGTAGCTTTAGATGATGATGAACACAGCGATGGTAGCAGCAACAACAATAGTCACGACCATGATCCCGTCAAACGGGGAGACGGCTTGGTGGTGGATCGGGGCCTGGCACAAGAAGAGGAATTGGGCGGCCCTGTTTTTGACATTCACACGCTACCACAACGGCATCAAGGCAAACGAGTGGTATGCATTCGCTTTTCCAAGGCGGTGGAAAAGAAATGGAAATCCTTGGACGTCCAGGCCAAGAATTCGGGGGTATTCGAACCCAAGCACGCACCTCCGGGGGCGCATGTTTGGAAAACCAGCGACGCGACAGTCGACAAAAAGATGAAGCGGTTGAGCGAAGCGCCGATCCCCAAGCAAACAAAAATGGCGCGCGTGACAGTGGAAGGGTCTGTGGGCGAGGCTCTTGTCGTAACCATTAGCGACATTGCTACAGGACGCCAAGGAGTTGGTAAGACGGAAGGAAGCCTTGAGCCAGCCGAAAAGAAGGGGCTTGACAGCCAATCCATCGAAAAAGCAATTGGGACACTAGGAAACACTGATTGGGAACTGGCGTCGAATGATGCCATTGACACAAGTGGAGTGGATGCTAGCGCTTGGTGCCCTGCTTCGTGGATTAAAGAAGCTCGACGACAAGCTGTCGAAAATTTGATGTCTCAATTTGCGACAGAAACTGTCGATGGATCTTTACAGGCTGCCGATACTGAAGAACACATCAACCTACTAGACATTCACAGTGTTACCAATGAGCTTCTGGAGGCTTTTTCTGCCAAAGGCAAAGATGGGGATTCTAGTCTATTCAAAAATTCAAAGCTTCATGCAAAGCCCAAGATCTCTGTGCTGGCTCGAAAATATGATCAGGTAGATGCTGTTTGCAGCATGGTGCAAAGCGGGAGGGTGGACGACGTTGATGAAATAATTGTAGACTTTTTGGAAGTTGACGGTATGACAGAAGCCGTCAATCGGATCCGCCAACTTGATTCTATCAAAGTTGTCGTCGCAAGTCCGCGGATCATCAAACCGGGTGAATCTGGCATTTGGCGAACTCTCCTTCGATTAGAACCAGATGGTCTACTCGTTCGATCTACGGGTCTTTTGCACAGAATGATGGAACTAGGTGGCCAAGGAGCCAACGTAGACGTGGGCGTTGGCGTAGGGGGGTCAGAGGGCCGTTCCGAAGGAGACAAATACACTGTCAAGATCCCTGAATTGATCGGCGACTTCTCGTTAAATGTTGCGAATCCACTGACTGCATGGGAGCTTCTTACTTACGGCTGTGATAGAGTTACAGCCTCCTATGATCTCAACGCAAATGGCATATCAGAACTACTTCAATCGATGGGCGACGATGTGGATGCGGCTGGCAGAGTGGACGTTATTGTACACACTCATATTCCAATATTCCATACAGAGCACTGCGTCTTTGCCAGATTTTTAACGAATGGCAACTCCTACGTTGATTGTGGGCACGCTTGCACTCGCCATAATGTCCATCTTCGTGATCAGACCGGCGCTGACAATCTTGTGTTGGGTAAGTTATATTGACAGAAGTCTGCAGGTCCCTTCTCGTTCTGTTTTGCTCACATATTGCTTCATACGACTTATGCAGCCGACCTAGGTTGTAGAAATACAGTTTTCGCATCGGAAGCACAGTCCGGTGTACATTCTTTGAATGATTGGATGACCGAGGGAGCGACTCGTTTCCGAATTGAGCTGGTCGACGAAGGCCCCGAAGACGTGGAGCTCATCGTCAGCGGTTACTCTTCGGTTCTGGCCGACAAATTAAAGCCGAGTGAGCTTTGGGAATCACTAAAGACCGTTCGTGATAGCAACGGCCGAACAGGCGGCGTTTCACATGGGTCTTTTCGCAATGGTCCAGTAAGACGGGCCGGAGAGATAAGAAAAATTAACGATTGAGTTTGCTTTTCAGAGGTTGAATGCACAGCAAAAACGAGCTATCCCTCATGAGTCTCCTGGCTGGGGCAGGTGCACCGTATTTCAATCAACTGCTTGACTAGAATGATGAAGCCGAGAGCTCATTCTGCGATGTGTATCTAAAAGCTGCTAGAGGGCTACCCGGCTAAACTTAAACTTATGTTTAAAAGCTAAACAATTTGTTTGCTACTAGAGCTCAAGACTTGTCTTGCAACTCCGTCGTGAGCTCCTTTAAGATGGCGAAAAATCTGTCTACAGAACCGCTGCCAGCATTCCACGAAAGAATCCGAAGTTGTGCTCTGCTCAAAGCCTCCTGTTGCATGCCCAGCCATCGTCCAGCCACCCCCTGCGGAGCCAATTTCGTTATTTCGCAACATTCGTCATGCAACATTTCCACGGAACAGTCTTTGGAAAGTATCATTGAAAATTCGGGAATCATCTTGTCGCGGAAGGAGATAAAATTTCCGTTATATCCCCCATCAGCACGACTCGGCTTCAACAGCGGAAAGAGGTATCCCATGGCTATGTTAGGACTGCATCCCAGGTAAATATCGTCGTTACTCAAAAATGGGGTCAGGTCAAAGAGATGAAGATACGAATCGACGGTAACAACAGCCAAGGCAAATCTCCACCTATCTGCAACACTGAGAGGAGAAAGGGTATCCTTCCACTCCAGCACTTTGGCGGCCATGACCGACCAACTGTTGCCATCTAGATCAAAAGAAGGCTGTGTCGAATCATCGATTGACAGAACGATTTTGGCAATGTGCTTTTCTGCATCCTGCAGGGCTCCATCCGCTGGTGACTTGACTGCCTTTTTGACTTCCTGTTCCAAGCTTTTCAAGGGACGAAAAATGTTGATCTTCTCCCCATCTTCTTTGGCAATGGCTTGGAAGAGCTTTTGTAGACAATCAAGGAACTTGACCATGCACTCATTGAGCTTGATACGTCTGTCGACTTCCGTTTCCCTGGCTGACATTGCCAGTCTAAATTGGTCGACAGCGATGTCAGAATATACTCTAGTTTTTACAGGGCAGCATATAACACGAAAGAACAACACACGTACTTGATGATATCTGGGCCTCTCTTTTCCCACGTAGATCGCTGACGGGAAACACATATTTCGTATTTCATTTCTACCAGCCAAATATCATAACATATAATATGCTCCTCCTCACTTCCGGCTTGCACATCCAGAAATGGAAGATTTGTTACTGCATCTGGCGCATCCATGGTCTTGCTTGCCGTCCTCCAGTAGTCCTCTAAAAATTGAAAAAAAATAAGTTTTTGAGCTGTATCAGGAATAAGTTTTTGCAAGCCAACGAAATCATCGCCTGACCTTGTTCCTTGTACCTACCCCATGTCATTCGGACTTGTTTTTCCATGTGGTCCAATTGTTCCATTATGGGCCGGCCTACGCTTTCAAATTGCTCTTTTTGATGCACTAGAGCCTCGAGGAATTCAGCCAAAGTGGAAACCACATTCGTTTGAATATCAACGGCACTTTCCTCAAGGGTAGCAGCTAAGAGTGTATTGGATTCTTGCCACGAGTGCAAGAGCGCCGAAGACGGCGAAGAATCGCGAGGAGCCTGGTGTGACCCCCGTTGAGTAATGGCACGAGCGTACTGGCTTTGGGCCATAGAAGTACCCAAAGCGAGACGGTAAAGTTTGGCGGTCTCATCAAGACTGGTTTGAAGGATATCCACTAAGGAAGTAAAGTACAGTTGTGTGTTCTCCAACTTGGAACTGTAGGCGGTGCGTCGCCGAGCCTCAAAGGCGCGAAGTTCATTGTAGATTGCAGTTCTTACGAATTGCTTTTGGTTCTCCTTTTGCCATCTCAAGAGCTGAAATGAGGCTTCTTTCTTAACTTTTCTCAATTGTTTCCCTCTCTTTGCTTCGAGTTGTATCTCATCATTCGAACGAAAAATACTGCTGCTACTTTCATCCATCTTCTACAATGCTTTCGACGAATAGTACCCTTCTTTTGGTATGAAGTGTTCAATTCTACCTCTTGGGCCAGCGTTTATGGTCTTCTCAACACCAGAATCAATACTCAAAATTAATGAACCCAAGGGTCTTCGTGCGTCCTTGCCAGTTGATTCATTCATTGTGTAGGTCACTATGACCGTAACAGTGTTGGAAGTATCTTATTACCAAGGCAAGCTTGGTTAACCCCAATGCGACTGCTTTGCTCGCACTCGGACGGGATAGAATGAGCACTCAGCAAGGTCCGGTAAACCGGTAAACAGCCGTTATCCAGTCGTGCGTCCTAAGTCACTCTTGAAACATGCTCTTGAAACTATTGCTACCTCTTGATGTCTCTTGAAACACTCTTGAAATGTGTTGCTATCTCTTGAAACGCTTGAAACTCTCGATGCTATTGAAACTCAAATTAATTTTAAAACGCGACCGTGCGCGTGCGCGCCTATTCGAAAACCGTGTTTCTAAATTGTGTCAAGCACTCTTGAAACATGCTCTTGAAACTATTGAAACTCTTGCTACCTCTTGATATCTCTTGAAACACTCTTGAAATGGGTTGCTATCTCTTGAAACCCTTGAAACTCTTGATGCTCTTGAAACAGCTCTTGAAATGCTTGAAATTGAATCACGTCTGATTTGCCGCACCTTGCAGCTAAATTATTTTTTACAAACTAACTCAACTTCCTTCAACAATCCATGCTTTTCGGCTATGCGCCTGATTGTTTCTTAATTCTTTTCTGTTCTGCTTGCATCACCTTTCGATTCCCAAAGTTGTCGCAGCCCAGCAAGCACTTCATTCACCCTGCGATAACAACTTGGATGTAGCCACACTTCCATCTCCTTAGCAATGTCATCTGGTTTGACCTTGTTTGTAACTTTCAATTGAGTGAATGCTGTCTGAAGGTGGGTGTTCACCACCAACCCAATGTCTTTCCTGTCTGGTTTCGATTCGTCAAAGGAATCTTGCAACACCAGCATCATGATCTTCCTCCCAATGCCACAGAAAGTAAGCAAGGCAGCCTTGTTTGTCAGGAATTTTTCCATCAAAGTGCTACATCACATGCTTTGCAGCTCCAATGATGTTTGCAGGGCCACCTGTCCAGTAATTGAACCCCACACACAGGAACAAGTTCTCTGACTTCCTCTGAAACTCAATGGCAACTCCAGCCAGAGTTTCCAAATCAAACCAACCTAACTTTCTCATGGCCATCATGACATCAAACAGCTTTTTGTCCAGAGTGCCCGCTGAGAGCATGCAGCCACAAAAGATTTGAAAGGCAGTCTCTACATGTTGAGTCCAGTTGGTGCGCAAGGGAATGCACCCTGCTGATTCAATCTCATCAAACATGGCAATAAATGAATCAAACAATTTGATGAATCCCAAAATTTGGTCATCATCAAAGGGTGCATCCTTTTCTGTCAATGGTTCAATGAGATCCTTGAGCTTGGCCTCTGACAACTCCTTGGGGTCTCCTTTAGCCACTTTGCCTAGTTGGGCGTAGACTTTGCTTTTGGGTGTCTTCCTTTTCATTTTCCTATCATGGGTCTTTCTCAACTTTGCTAGCTTTGCCCAAAAATCATCAGCGTCCTCTATGAACAACAGCTCACCTTTGTCGTAAATTTCATGCTGGCTGATGAATTGTTTTGCAAGAATCAATTGCTCATCGTTTAAGCATTTGTTGTTATTGTCCTCTTCATCATCGGTCCCATCATCAATGCAAACTGTTTCATCCACAGTGGTGGCAGTGGCTTCCTCATCATTCTTGTTTTTGTCCTTGTTGATCAATTCCATTCCCAACACTGTAGTCATCGAACACAGTTTGTCCTGAAATTTGGGACCATTTTGGTTTGATTTGCTTTGATTCAATTCTCCAATGATATCAGCAAGTTCAATCCATGCTTCTTTTTTTAATTGTTGTCGTTTCATTAGTCGTTTTTTGGCTCTGAATTTTCTCTGGGCCAGCTTGTTCCTTTCTCGGCATTTGATAGGGCATTCCACATTGGTTAACATGTTTGACTTGTGATGCTTGAGTTTGCAATGCAACAGCTGCCTCAGAAATTGTAACATTGGTGCTAGCAGCAGTGGAATGGAAAGAACTTGCAACATCAGGAATAGCTGTGTCGAAAGTATCGAAAGCATCTGCATTTGCAGCATTGGGAGTAGGCTCTAAAGTGTCGAAAGCATCTGAATTTGCAGTGTCGGGAGCAGACTCGAAAGTGTTGAAAGCATCTGAATTTGTAGCATGGGGAGTAGGCTCGAAAGTGTTGAAAGCATCTGAATGTGTTAGTATCGGGAGTAGGCTTGACTTCTTCTGGCTCCGGGTTGACACTTAGCCTTGCTTCTCCTCTCAACGACCAACTCATTTCCCTTGGTGTAACAAATGTTGCAATCATGGCTTGAAACTTCCTACTTTTGGCCAATGCTGTGGATGCTGCAGTCAAAGAGTGTCGCACCTGGCATTTTATGATGCGATCTTGCTGTTGCATTAGCCGTTGATTGACAAATTTGACTTCTTCTTCTCATGGTGTGATGCTGCTTCTGGTGCTGCTGATTCACCACTGTGCTTGCCATAGTCGATATTGACTTGGCTTGGCCAGAACACCTGCTCTCGGTGCTATGGAACATTCTTTGGCTAGATGACTTACTCCTCAACACTGTGGGAGAGCAAAGAAACAAAGAAAATTTTGGATCTGGCTTGAAGGAACTATTTGAATTGGGTGCTGTCTTGAGCGAGACTTGAGGCTTGAATCAGGCTTGAAATGCAACTTGAACGAATGTTGCTAAGGCTTCGGCTTGTCACTTGAAGACTTGATGCGGATCGAAGCAACGACTTGTGTTGCTTGATTTGCAAGCAAGGACTTGAGCCGAATGACTTGAATGCTGTGTCATCGCGAGATGCTAGCAGTTGCATGAAGAGACACTGGGGCTCGAGATTGCTGTAGCCTTGATAATTCAATCACTCGACATTAATGACATTGCTTCTTTTGATGAAAGTGCTTCTTCAACAACAGCATTTCTGTTGATGAAAGGCGTCTTGTTGTGGAATGGAGATGTGTGCTGTAGCTAGTGTTAACATTCCAAGTGCTAGTAGGCATATGGTGTTGTTGATAAACCAATGCTGCTGTTTACAGTTAGGGTTAAAGAGCAATTGTGTCTCCTTTTTCGACTCTGTAACACAGAGCTCACACTTGATCCTTTTTTTTGGCAGCAGCACAACACCGAACTCACACTCAAACATTGTTTTTGGTAGTGTCATGTGTGACTGATCCTACTGTCAATTTATCTACTAGCTGGTAAAATGACTTTTGGATAACATGTTGCTGGCACCAATTTTTGCCAGGTGGTCAGACCATGCCACATTTCAACATCCCAATGTCCAAAACGAATTTGTTGACACTCTTTCACAAAGATAATCTGCTTTGGTTTTTGATTTTTACTCAACATGATGTTCCACAAACTGGCAAGTGAAGGTCCAAATGCAGCTCCTCCAATTGCTTTGCCTTCTGATGCAGCGGCAACGGCAGCGCACCACCAGCAGCGGCAGGGGCAGCGGCATTGGTACCGGCACCACCAGCAGCGGCAGCGGTAGGGGTAGCGGTGTCTTGCAGTTCAACGGGAGTGACCGGTGGCGCGGGAGCGACCGGTGGCACTTGGGAAGCGCCAGCAGCAGCACCCGCAGCAGTGGCATCTGGCGGAAGGGCATCTGCGTCTGGCGGTTGGACAGCGTTGGGATCATCTCCTACTGTCGTCACTGGCTCCGCTTCTCATGCCAAGGCCCATGCCAAGGCCCGTGGTCTTTTCCCATCTCCCGGCATGACTGCAAAGTCCAATCTGAAAACCACAGGAGAAATCCTGATTCCTACACATGCATCCGAGATGGCCGTTACGACTTCTGAAGCTACTTCTGGTTCCCTAACCAAAGGAGAAATCCTGATTCCTACAGATACATCCAAGATCGTTGTTACAACTTCTGAAGCTACTTTTGGTTCAGTTCCCTTGCTGCTACCGGAACTGGGGTTGAGCAGGTCGATGTTGCCGAGGGACAAGGTTTCCCCAATCCACAAGCAGGGAGTTTTGATGTCAGGTCCCAAATAAAAGAGTCATCATGTGATGAGATGTCAAAGAGTGACAACAACGATGACTCTGCCGAGACCACTAGCAAGCCCAGTGTTTTTTTTAGAAGCATGCCGAAAATGGAAGAGGTGTGGAATGACAACATGTCAAAAAGTGACGACGATGACGACTCTTTGACTAGTGTGCTGGAAATGACACCGAGGCAACACAAGTCGGATGACAGTTCAGATGAAGAGGATGACAGTTCAGATGACGAGTCCAACAGCAAGGAAATTCGAAAGAGGACAGTGGTCAAGAAGCTGTCTGCTATGGGCAACGATGCGGTGTTCTGCCATCTCTCTAACACATGCCACGGCGATGCTGTTATGGGCGGACATCTCTTTTATGAAGAACCAGTCAGAATGCGAGGTGGAGGACCTTCTGCTTCCAATGAGGAGGATAACGAAATGCCTGGTGCTGGGTTTTCTCACTTTGCACCTATTGGAGGCGAGGATCTTGTTGATACCGATGATGAGGAGGATGATTCAGGCCACTGTGGTGAGGGCATTGATGATGTTGGGGAAGGGCATGACCCTGAAGTCATCAACATTGATGAGGAGGAAGAAGACAATGACCATCCCACTGATGGAGTGAATAATTTTGCAAGCAGTGTTGCCCCATTGCCAGACCAACAAGACGATGTGGCTACATTTGTTTGCATCACTTCTTCAACTCATGATGTAGCCCAGCGTTGTTTGGATAAGTGGGGAAATCTGGATGTAGCAATTGGCAAGTGCACTAGACTGGTACTCAAGTTCATAGTTCATATGGGATAAAACCTATGTGAGCACAAGCCTTTTGCTACTGTAGCACAGTGCATAATGAATTCATTCCACGGCGGTCAGGTGTTTGCATCTGAACCGTGAGGCCCGGGGTTCAAACCCTGTAGGAATCTAGTAGAAGCCTAGCAGGACGGCCTGCTTTGCCAGCCCTCTGAACGATCGAACGAATGCCAAAGACAAGACCGATGAAATTGCGTCGGCAAAGCAACAGGCGAATCGTGGC
>ENA-ORBV01012213-ORBV01012213.1-microbial-mat-metagenome-genome-assembly--contig:-NODE-12213-length-13297-cov-5.718986_pt1 | contig 13297 bp, 8 predicted proteins | sample MGYA00237777_ERZ505514 | MGnify/ENA primary metagenome ERZ505514 (study PRJEB26160, sample SAMN06269048) | microbial mat metagenome | isolation source: Oligotrophic lake microbial mat | place...
TTCTTATCCTACAGCCTGGTCATTTTGTGTTGTCAGCTTGCGCCAAAATAGCAAATGACGCTGAAAACGGATCTGAAGAGGTATGGTGGGCACCTGTTGCCGAGAATGTCATTGTGCAGCCAGCCTCTCAACTAGTTAAATAGGTATTTTTGCCTACGTATTAGTATTTCATACAGAATGGTATTTATCGGTTGGCGATTGTGATAGTGGCCAATTCACAAGACATATAGCTAGTAGTAGGGCAGAGCTAGAATAGGTTTTCTGCGCAGCCTTTCAGATACAAGCTGATGGTGCCGTTCTGTTTGTTCTATTAGTCTAGCTATAGCTATCATAGCAGTACTAGCTAGCTAGCTAGCTAGCTAGCTATCGTTCACGCGCGGCGCACCGCGCACCGCTAGTGGAAACCCCCGGGCTAGCCTTAAATCCCTTGAATACCATTTAGCTTTTAGATTTAAGCATTTAGTGCCGTACACCGTCTTTTAGAGCTGGTTCTCAGCTTTCAAATAAGGGTCCACTTGTTAGCTATAGACGACTAGATCAAAAGTTACAGCAAATTCGCGCACTTGCTCTCACTGTGATGTTGAAACCCCCGATTTTTCTACGCATTTTGTGGTACAATTTGTACGTGTCATTGATCTTTTGTATCAAATGACAAAATATTTTGTAATTGGTGCTTGTTATCTCACTGAAATGTTCAACTACTTGTGGCTAGCTATGGCAGACCGGAGCATGTCTACTCGCGGCAGTGACAGTGCGAGTGTGCGTGATGGCTCTGTTGTCGTTGGGGCGGAGTCACCGGCAGTTTCAGAACTTACAACTCCATCAGCAACCTCGGCGCGATCCAACCTTCGAAACCAACAAATCCAACGTCTCATGGAAGATGCATCTGATAGAGTGGAGGATGTGATGCTGTCCGATCTTCCCGACGATCCAACCTCGCCCGTTAGAAGACTCGACATGAGCCCAGAAGAAGAAGAAAGGTGGTACGAGAGCCAAATCCGTTTGGATAATCCCGGAGCAGATGATTCAGACGAGGAGGATGAAGAGGATTTGGCTTTGGCCTCCAATGAAGCCAAAATCGAGAGACAATTGCATGATGATGACATCTTACGTGCCGTTGAATTGGATTGTGCAGCATGGGCTGATTATGTTGCTTCCTACCACGGTGAAATGGACTTGGAACGGGCCACTCATGCAGCAGCACAACTCATACCCAGCACTGCAATTTTTGTTCATGGTTCGCCCCCAGGATGGGTCCCTCCCTCTGCACCCAATGATTGGGTTCGTCCTCCCCCCAAGACCACAAAGAAGGAACCAAATGTGCCCTTTGAAGAAATCGACAATCCTGGGAATTGGTCTGAGTATTGCTTTAGGCCAAAGTTTGGTGGTAAGGCAGGCACTGGCGACTATGTTGGTCATCAGTTGCCAACTGGGGTGTCACCTGTTCCGTTAACGAACGGTAAACGCTCTGCCGGTGGTTTCGATTTCTTCTACACCGGATGGCAAAAAGAAATTCCTGACATCCGGTCTGGAGCAACACGCGACAACATGTGGCCGGATTCGCATAAGGGATCGCTGGATAAGAATGTTCTCATGCATCTTGGTTTGACACCAGATAAAATGGAAGAGGCTGATCGCCAGCCTGACGCCTTATTCTTTTACCAACTGATTCTTCCGATCCACAATGTCGACAATCGTAAGACATTGACAGTTCCGAACGATCCTCGGAAACCGTTCTATGCCAACGTGTCCCGTTGGACCAACAGCTATGCTTGTGAAGAACTTGGTATTCTAGGGGGAGGATGTGGACACGACTTCAAGGCAATGTCACCCACTGAGTGTCTGCAATGGGATGGGGCAATCGTTATGGATGGAGTGTTAGGCGGAAGCAAAGGTGCCTTTTTGAGACGATTTGACACACGGAAGGGGAATCAAATGTACAGTAAAGAGATTGCCGGATGTTTCACCAAGAGTCATTGGTTGGAACTGAAACGCTGTTACAAACTCTGCAACAACCTCACAGCCAAAAAGAAGGGTACTCCAGAACATGAGCCGGCCTACAAACACGACTACATATGGGACGTTATCTGTCACAACACGAATGCAATCACCTTGTTTGCAGAACTCGATCTGTGTCTGGACGAGACATCATTTGCATTTAACGGATGGGGTGAAGCAGGCACTGGTTTGTTTGGTTTAGTTATGGGTAAACCAAACATCACTCGTGGTGGTCAATCCTGTCTCTTAAGTGATGCCCACCGTATTCGTCCAAGAGCGTATCTCCATCGACACAAACTACACCACAAACACTACAATTGTGCCGGGCCAAACGAAGTCCGACTTTTATGGGAATGGCTACATCCCTTGTTTCAACAAAGCACTTATCGAACAAGAGGCATCTTCCGACAGAAGCCTCACATCACATGCGACAACTTCTTCTCCAGAGACGACATCGTCAATTATGCGTGTGAGCAAGGATTCGGTTTAACCATGACGTGTCGCAGAGATCGTCTACCAAGAGGTGCACCGTCTAAGCATTTATGTAAATTGAAGACACCGGTCAACAAAAGAACAAGGGCTTCTTGTTGGATGCATCCAATCTTTTGTTTGAAGAGACATCACACTGGTGCCTTAATTCAATTAACAACATTCCAATCTACATCCTCCTGTAACTTGATACATGTAAATGGTGTCAATTCGAACTCCATGTGCGGCTCGGCCAAAGAACGTGGTAAAGGATTAAACAAACGGCAATGGGCAATAGAAATGAATGAGTCAAGACGTTTGTACCTTGACAGTTATGGTCGCATTGACTCCATCGATCATCTTGTCAAAAACTGCAACATGTGTTACCGGTAAGGAACAACAGTGGGGCATCAATTTGATATCAACATTGTCTCATTGTTCTTTTTCTTTATTCATGCTGCAGCACTTGGAAACATTGGCATTCCCCAATGCTACACGCAAAAGCATTGGCAGTGGTGGTTGCGCACGACATTTATTTGGAGTGTTGTGAAGGAGCGATGGATAATAGTTGGCAAGTAAAGAAGCCGGTGGACTTCTACACGTTCCGTGAGAAACTAGCCAAACAGATGATACAATGCAACCCGACAGATAGAAAGTATCCAGGAGACGAGAAATTCCGGGTTTCCACGCAGCAACCAAAGAAAAGAAGATTTGCCAATGTCACTCGCCAGTTAAATTCTTCGGATGCAAGTGTTGCAGCAGAGTCTAGTGGCAACAGCACCACTTCAAATTTGACACGCGATCACTTCACCAAAAACACGAAGAGACTGTGTGGCGACTTAACCTTCCTTTACAGACATGTGCAATCAGTCAAACCAACCGATTCATCCGGTCGCATTTGTGTAGTGTGCGGCAAGAGGTGTTATCAGGTTTGCACGGCTTGTGGCGAAGCCATGCACAGGTTCTCCACAAAAGAAAGGAACCAAGGAGAAGTCGTGCCGTGCTTCCATCATTACCACAACACATCCTTTTATGGCTTAAGCAGAAGAGACGCCCCTGTCAGTGGTGCGAAAACAAAAGAATGGTGCTTCCCTTCACCAAATGAGATGGCTCGACACCGAAGAGACGTCCAAAGGATCTTGCAGCCAAGGGCGATTCCAACTCATCCTGCCACACCAAGAGAGGCTGCTACAAGTGTTGCTACCACAGCCGCAGTGACAGCTGCAACGCAGCCAACACAACAGCCTGCCGACGACAATCCGAATCCGATTGATTACAACAGAGTAATCTAGCTGCAACAAAGTCAGTGCTTAGATAACAAGGCAGCTGCTACAGAGATCAATGCTCAGTCATTAGTTCGAATTTTCGGAACATAGCATTTATTTGCCCGTTCCTATTTTTAACATAGCTATAACCCTAAATGTGTGTAAGATTCCTACCGCAAAATTGTGTAGACCATAGCCAGTGAAAAAAAACGGACTGGGCGAAACCAACCGTTGGAATTTGCCCCGACTGAACGATAGTAGTATACGTCGTAGAGTATCTCTTCTGCATGCTACCAGTTTAAGGTGGGTTATGGGCCATCGATTATGGACAGCTGTGGGCCGCCCACCTGGGCGCGGTAACTAGTACAAAGCTAATAACACACCAACTAGCTTTGTTATCAAGTAGCTAGCTATTATAAAGTTGTTATTAACTACATAGTCAACAGCTTTATATATTTTAGCTGTTAGCAGAAGATCTATTTTTAGCTGTGAAAAGGGTGATTTCTGTGAATTCGGAACTGCCAGAATTTGTCTCATTATTGTGGTCGTGCTTGTCCATAGGCGACACGTCGATATTGGTGTTGTTTCCCTGGACCACATCTGTCGCAAAAGTCCATCAACATGCCAAAGAAGAAGATTGAGCGTTCACAGGAAGAAAAGGAGAAGCTAGCAGCCAAGATAGTTGCCTCATCTGATGGGGAAATTTCCATCCCAGAAGCGATGAAAAAGGTTGGAATCAACACACCAACAAGAAAGAACAACACAATGTACAGAAGGGTCCACCGAGAGAGCAAGCGGCTGGAGAAAGTCTTTGAGAAAATAGAGGGAGAAGATGAAATTTCCGCGGGCAGCACACCCAAGCCTCATGCTGTGGTAGCGAGAGGCGACAACACATCGGATTTTTCATCTCTGTCATCAGCAACACCCATGGCAGCCACGACTCCTCCCTCTGGATTAAGGAGGACATTGCTTGATACCGAATCCATTGGTACAGCTATTACAGGCAGCACAACAACCGGCAAGGCAGTAAAAAGAAGACGAACTTCGAAACAAAAACACAGTGCAGATGCTGAGAAAATAAAAAGACAAAAGCTTGAGTCACAGGCGACCAAATTGGCAACATCGAAAATCTACGAGAATGAAAAGCTTGATGCCAAAGACCCAAAACGTTGCTCCAGACTTGAAATTGTACGGCAAGTAAATGCTGCATTGGGAACTACGATCAGCGGCAAATCAGTGACAAGAATGCATTGAGAAGGGTGAATCAATTCATCCCCAATGAAACGAGGACCAGCCGGTGATTTTTCCAAAGGCGTGTGGAAAGCGAAGTGTGGTGCCTTCACAACATGCATCAAACTCGAACAAGCACACAGCAAAAAGCAATCAACCTTAAATCAAATGGCTTGCAAAGTAAACTTGATGGTTGCCAAAGCCGGTCACAAGAAAACCGGGAATGATCTTGCACGAAAACTCAAAAGCTGCACGGCAGATCTTTTTGCAATTGACAGGGTCAATGTTCAGGAGCTTCGACGCCTGCAATGGACATTGCACTCAAATCTGGCAGTGTGGTTCGACACTTGGAAACAAACTCTTATTCATTTAGAGTTTGCACGTGAGACATTGCCTGGAGACAAATGCGAGGGCGAACTGTTCTTTTTTGAAGGTCAACTCAGAAGAATTGTTAACCTTGAAGAGACAGATGGTTCCATGGATAATACGAATGGCTTAAGAGGAGGACGCAAACCAATGACATTCTATGCCCATGACATCAGCGGTGGAGGGAACATGGCAAATAAGACATCGTACAGTTCGACAATAATCTGTGGTTCCAACGTGGCTGGAGAAGCCTTGCCACCCCACTTCCAGCTGAAGACGTTGGCAACAAGTGATGAACGCGAGAAAATTAACATCGAGTTTATTGGTTTGTGTAAAGATGTACGAGGGCAGTTCGGATTCCCAGGCATCAGACGCTTCCCATGCTCGTTTGGCTTGAATGATAAGGGTGGAATGAATGCTGAAGAGTTGAAAAAGTATTTTGACAAAAACACATTGCCATTGTATCCAGACATAAAGGACGCGCCCGACAAAAGAGTTACATTGAAGGTCGACAGTGGTCCGGGAAGAATGAATATAAATATGTTGGCGAGTCTTCGAATTAAAGGATTGCATTTGGTTCCTGGTGTTCCCAACACAACAGCCAAAACACAAGAGACGGATCAAAACTATGGACCATTCAAGACGCACTATCGAGGAAACCTACAACAACTGGCTACAGCGAGACACGAAAAGAAGCAACAATTAATGCTCAAGGATCTTGCACTTCTTGTTTTTGGAGGAACAGATCCGGTCACTGGTATTGAACTTGAGGATTCTTTTGGCAAGGCCTTCAGCAAAAGAATATGCCTTTCTGCTTGGAAACAATGTGGTGCCGTTCCTCTAACACGTGCACCCTTGGAAGATCCCGGTCTACGACACGATTTGATAGTCAATGCGGATGGAACAACAGTCAAAGATTTAGACCCGGAGGGGCTGAAGTTACTTCAGATTGAGCAAGAAAATAAAGTTCACTGCACCTTTTTGAAATTGCTAGGGTATGACGCGGAGCATCTTCGTGGCATAGCACCGCGTCGAAAAGCTAAGAACTTTCAATTAACGGTGCGCCATTCAAAGGAACGGATTGCCTTGCTTCAGAGGACCAAGACAGCAGGGCTACTTTTCCATGCCACACATGGAGAACATTTGAATTCGGATGACTTCTTTTTGGCAAAGACAACAACGGACCGGGAAGCAAGAATAGCGCAGCTTGAAAAAGAAAAGAAGAGCAGAAAAAAGACCTCGGAGTGCGTTCTGAAAGCTAAGAGCATTCTAGCAGCAAAGGGTGAGCCAACGTTGGCAACGATAGACACATTCACTAGAGAAGACCTTCACAGTCTGCACCGCTACAAAATGGGAACCCTTGGCAGCGGGTCCAAAGAGAAGCTTTTGGAAGTTTATCTCGCAGCCCCACCACCACTAAAAGATGGCGGATGGGGACACGAGGACGAGGCCGAATTAGAAAGACTAAAGAACACGTCCATCAAGTTTGAAGACACGGCTTTAGCCGTTGCTCTTGATCAAAATGCCAAGAGTGTCACATTGCATGCTGACAAGCTCAGTGAATCTGATGCTGCTGCATTGATTGTGGCACTCCATAAACGCAACGACAACAACAACAACGATGGGGATAATCAGTTCGGTACTATTTGAATAGCCTAATATCAAATTAGTAGCTAGAATACATGTCAACCTAGCTAGAATGCATGTCAACCTCATTTGAACATAATGTAGATATATTGGATTTGGACATGCTAATCTTGTTAGGTGCTTTGTGGGCTGGACCGTGCGCGTGCGCACCGTACAAATCTACATACAGCTACGTGTCCGGCCCATAACCCACCTTAATCTCGTAATGTACAATTTCAGTGGTGCCTGCTCTTAGATAGCTTTAGCTAGCTAGTAGTCGTATGAGTTGTCGCGCGGTACGTACGTACGTCGCGTACAAAATCGGAACTGCCGGCGTTCTTTTCCGAGGCCAAGAAATAATTGGCGCGCTAGACGTACTGTATTTCTGCTTTCTGTAACACCGACCGGTACGCCGTACTAATACTCAACTAGTACTGTACTGCAATAGAGACCTACCGGTACCTGTACTACAGTACACACTGAAACACTGCTGCTCAAGTCTATACTAGCTAGTACTGGTATTGCAGTACACATCTCCACAAGCTTAGCACCAATGCAAGTACATGTAGTAGCCGTCGTTTCATCCACAAGATCATAATTATTATCATTCATGATGGCACAGCTACCGACTCCTCGACTGACAGATGCACAGCGGTGCGAAGCGACCCAAGAGAGTGCTTCATCGGACGACGGCAAAGTTGATCTTTTCCGTGACAGTTTTTCATGGAGAATGAAGGATGGAAGACGAGTAACCGCCGCGCACATGATCAATGATCTTAGGCTTAGTGATGACTTGCTTCAAAGTAGTGAGTTGGTGGCAACCAAGTTGGGGCACACGAGCTGTGTTGAACACAATGAGCCAACTCCCTTGGCGCTTGCTACACACCGCGTGAAAGCATTCCTTCAACTAATTACAAAATCTTCCGCCGGAAAATCAGAAATAAAGATGATGAGAACTACGTTGATCAAAGCAACATTAGAGCCGTACGATCAAGTTGCCAAAAACGCCACAACTACCAGTAGTAGCAATGACAACAAAACCCGCACAATGGAGGCAGCTGTGCGTCACATCGAAGCCCAGGTGTTGATGCGCCTTCAATACTGGGCAAGTTTGGGGGCCGAATTTGTTCGACTATATCGATCGCTAAATCTCATACGAAAGAGAAAACGATCCCATCTTCCCTATAGCTATGGGACTCTACATGACAATGGCCAAGTGAGCAGCAAGGGTGAAATGAAACTTATCAGTGACATCATCGACCTTTTTTCATTAGCAGCTATCAAATTGCCTCACGATCGCCCCTTTCAAGAGTTCTTGCAGGATTGCCTCGACAAGGCATTTCACAGCGGCAAACCATCAAGCCGTCTTCCAAAGAATGCTTTTCAAATAATATACAACAATTTTGAAATCGTCGATGCCGAGGTAAAGGCATCACGGGACTTTGTTCCATTCGCTTTGAAACCATTACCTGCCGCACGAGAGAAGAAGTCTTTGCCATCGTCTAAGGACCAAATTGCGAATATAAAAACAATAAATAAAGCGGGAGCAGAAGCATCGGGGACCGACAAATTGGAACAGAAACAAAACACAACCTTGCATAAATCAAGAGATATGTACATCCCGCAAGCGGTTGCATTAGTGGCCCCAGATGGGCGAAAGAAAAATTCGTTGCTAGGGAACCGTAATAACGGCCAGCGCTCTCGCTTTGTTGGGAGCCACTTCAACACCAATCTCTCCAATGCTTCTTCCCTCTTTCGTGAGGTCAAAGTGACGAAGAAAACACTCACTACCAAAATAGCTTTGCGAACAGAGCCAGGAGCACGGTCAAGCTTGTCCAAGGGGAGGACCATGTCTAAAACGTGCAAGCCGCAAAAGAATCCATCAGAAACCAATCGTAACGGCAAGACGAGCCAAATGGATCATGCCTCTACATCTAAAAGGAAACAGCCGTCATTTTTCCAACCGAACCAATCTACTGCGGCAAAACCAGCAAAGATTCAGAAGGTAAAATTTTCTTCTGGCAACCATATCCAGGAAACACCTGTACCAAGTACCAAAAAATCGTTGAGCAGGACGTCGGGAAGAGACAGCTCTCTTGATAACCACGCGGCACGACGGGTTGTCGTTGCCGCTAGAAATGCGCTCCAGCGGAAACGACAGATCTAGCATTCATTTTATTTGCTGTGCTGGATTGACTAACTACCTGTATTGGCAACATGAGATCCTAGTATTAATTCACTGTAAACCCGCTATCTAAAGCTAGAAATATGAATAAACACTCGGAGTGCTCTATAAAAAAATCTAAACATTATTGCCTGTGCCGTTCGTATTGCCAGTGCTGTTCGTAGCTGATGGTTGATGTCTGTGGTGAGAAAATATAAGCGGACCAACAACACTAGAAAATGACGATAGAAAGAAAAAGAGGAATGGTGAGAATAGCACAGAAGAAAACACTAGTACGTTAACTGCGTTTCGTACCTGACCCAAAATATCGAATATAGCAGGTACAAGAGCCACGTGATGTTGAACAGAACGAACTGTTTGTAGTTGTTCTTTCCGATACAGGTGCCCATCCAGACACAGTGGCTAGAAGTAGCCGAGAAACAAGAAAATGTTTCGCAGGCACAGGATCCACAGTGAGTCAGTTGTCCGTTCGATGAAACATGGCCAGAAATAATCAGGCAGCAGAAGAATAAAATTACTTACTGATCAAACCCCGCGACGCAAACATTGCAGTCAGAACAGTGTGCACCGTCCACAGGCTGGTAGACTTGACATCTATCACACCAACGAAACTGCAATCTCCGATCCTCGTCGCTTACATCATTTTCGGGTCGCTGAGATGCACGCTGAAGCTTCACCACGCCAGGATCCCTGTAAGCGACATTGCCAAGGTGGTATGTGGTTGCAAGCGTCCACAATATGCAGATTGCTGTAGTGATTGGCCCAATGTGTTTCGTGCTTATTTTAATAAAGTAGTGGGATGCAAAACTCAACAACAGCAAGACACAAATTGGTCCAAACCAATGTGGGCCCGCAATACCCCATCCACTTCTGGAAAATACAGACGGTAGAAAAACCAGCATGTTGCCAACCCGTTCTGGTTTCGAGCAAACGCCACATACCAATGGCTTTCGTTGTTGGTTGGAACTAGAATCTTTGGGAGCGCGAGAATCGTCGGTATTTTCAAGCAAATGCCGCATATCATTGTCGTCGACGCTTTCAAAGGATTCATCCGCTTTCACTTGATCCCCGTTGACTTCCTGGCTTTCAATCTCCAGAGGCTCTATTTGTTTTTGATTCCCTGCTTCCTCAAGCCTGGATGCCTGAGTATCGGATGGGAGGGAATCCTCTGATTTTGCTGTGTCGTTGCTGTTTGGCGACGAAGAATCATGATCATGCTCTGAAGTAATGTTGCTCCTGTTGCCGACTTCAATGTCAGCGGCGTTTTCGGGCGCTGATGCTGGATCTTTCTCTAGATCGCCCGAGTCATCGGCAAGTCCTAAACCATCGCCCGAGGAGGCAAGCTCTCGCAATTTGGGCTCCTGTTCATTATCCATCTTACTCTCTAATACACTTCAAAATACTGTGCGGTGACCTGACTTCTTCTATCGATAATAAAGTATATACTATTTAGCTATTGTTGGATGGTATTGTATTCAGAAAGAAACCCACGCTGTTTCTGGATTTGGGGGGGAGTCAGTGCATAGTAGCCTGGTTTCTTCTGCTACGCAGTGCTGTGGCACTCTAGTTTTCTGGGGGAGGATATGGAGGGGAGGGGCTTTTTTCCTATTTATTTTTCTAGCCGCAACCTCGACTAGCTAGAAGCACAGTTGCTCTGTAACTATAGGTAAGACTATACTCACAGTCTAATATCCCGTATCTTCTTGTGCTACTAGTACTGGTGCAAGTAGTTAGCTAAAAAATTGAACAGCTAGTTATTTCAGCAAGATAGATGGTAGGAACATTACCTGCTTTACTGCTTGTGATTTGTAGATCCGACTTGGGTACACGGCTTTAGCGCAATGCAGGATGATGCCACAGTCCTCTATAGGTACTGTTTATGTTTGATGATAATTCTTCTTTTTTTGACAGCACACAACCTCGTGCTGTCAGCCTGCCACAGCGACTTAGACATATGTGTTGATCACTGACAGGAAAGCCTGAGCTATTCTCTCCTCAATCATTTCCAAGGCTACCTGAAGAAGAAACCAAAGAAACCAAATAAACAACGCAAGAAGCTGTCGGCTTTAGTGCAATTTAATAACTGATGTAGCAGATGACGCTTGTCTTGAATAAAACTCTACTAGGCAGCGGAACCTCCCACACAATTTTGAAAGACAAACATATCTGCAAACTCAAACGACTTCAAATTGAGAATGAAATTGGACCATTCTTGGAAGGGATTTCCAAACAAGCAAGGCAAAAAAAGGACCGTTCACTCTCCTAGACATGCACTCATTGAAAGTGTTAATCTCGTTCCTGTTCTACAGAACAGTAGTAGCTAGTCGTAATACATTTTGTCGACATGTTTCATGAACTGTAATTTATTAGACCATCACACACTGGCTGACATTTCCCGACTAATCTTTGGTCTCTCACGCAAGGCCTCGCTGCTACTCATAGATTGATCTGATCTGATTGTAGCTATCTAAGCGAAAGTAGGTGTTTGCTCCTGCATGTAATCCTTGGTCTTGCTGACTTTGACCGCCCATTCACCAAATCGCGTGCCCAATGCCTGCAACTGCGCCGTATCCAAAACTCGTGGTAGGACCCACGTGACCGCAACTGTTTCATCGACCTGGTCCATGCTTCCTTCCATCAAATGCAATGAAAATGCTCTCATAACGACCCATTCCACCTGTTCCACGGGAATGTGTAAGCGCTCCGAAATTTCTTGAAAATTCAAAGTCCGCTCGGAGGAGTGTTTCTCAAAAACTAGGTTGACCAAAGCCAACAGCGTGAGCTTTTCCTGTACAGCCGTTGCACGAAGAACAAGCGCAGGCTGTTTCGCAATAGGATCCGCATACTGTTGAGTTAATTTCTGGAATTCCAGAACATCGCCTTTGGCACAGGCTTTAAGCATTTCCACCAGCCACTGCTCGGGAGTGGCATCCAAGATGGCTAACACCGGAGTGCTAACAACTTGCCCCAAATTGTACACCCCTTCTCCAGTCAAAGCTGCCAAGCATAGATCTACAGCAAGCTGGTGATAGTACTTGCTCTTGACCCCGTCTGCGGCGGCGGTATCTTGTGGCAAAAGAGGAGCATAATTGAGGTAACTCATGGCCTGGTCGTAGAACGATTCTGGAGGTCCAACCACTTTGTAGTAAATCATGGCCATTTCATAGTGCGCAGAATGGACCATTCCAGATTCCGAGGTATCAGGAGCTTGGATCATTTCTTTCAAAGACTCAGCATTGGTAGCAATGATGCTCTTGATGGAAGCGAGCTGTTGCTTTCGTTTGACATCTTGTTCTTCGGAGAGAGTGATGGAGCCTGTACCCACAGAGTTTAGCGTCAACAAAGACAACTTTGCTTGGGCAAAAATGCGCGCGGAAGTCCCAAGTGAGTCTGCTTTGTTGGCGAGTAAATTTTCCAAGACTGCCTTAGCTGCAGTTGTGTCTTTGTCATCAGCACCTGCTGGTTCTGATGGGGCCAGGGATGATGCTACATAGGAGGCAATGCGTGCCAAACTCAATGGATTCAATTTGGAGTCAATCGAGAGGACTACTTTGTCGTAAATCGCTAGGTACGAGTTTGTCCCCTCTGGTGTACTGCGGAGTGTCTTGGTTGGCTGCGAAACCAAATCAAGAACGCTTAAAGTCAATTGGTGCCACAATTTTTGTGTGCAGAAGTCGGCAATTTTGTCGTAATATTCCTCAGCCAGATCTGGATGTTGTTGGGCCATCAATTGACAGTGCTCTACAGCACCACCCGTGGCGTCAACGAACGAACTCATTTTATTCTAGTTGCTTCCTATTGATTTCTGATGCTTCGATGATAACTGCCTAGTCTTTGGAGGGTTGCGGGACGGAGCAAACAACAGTCAATGTTTCATACAGAGCAACACAGGACTATGGTATTGGTACCTTACTCATCTAACGATAATGCATGTAGATGCGTTTAGTACGACATATCGGCTGCATGCCCGTGCCGACAGCGCCAAACACAGAAACGAAAGGATGCCCACCGAACAACAGGTAAATCTTTGTTGGACAGAGGGACAGACGATTGATTTCCAATGAAGAGAGCACACACCCCAGCAGCATGACAGAACACCAGGAGACTTGTCTAGTAGACGCACACTGGCCACTTGAAAAAATGTCTCGCGAGCCAATTA
>ENA-ORBV01012215-ORBV01012215.1-microbial-mat-metagenome-genome-assembly--contig:-NODE-12215-length-13296-cov-4.251986_pt1 | contig 13296 bp, 9 predicted proteins | sample MGYA00237777_ERZ505514 | MGnify/ENA primary metagenome ERZ505514 (study PRJEB26160, sample SAMN06269048) | microbial mat metagenome | isolation source: Oligotrophic lake microbial mat | place...
GTACACCAACGTGTCGATGTCGCCGTTTGGTAAGTCACACCGGTGTCACATAGGTGTCAGAATTTGTGACACCACTGTATGAAATCGTACTTTGTTTACGATGTGGGACCCAAACCGGTACTGCAGTTCCTGTGAAATCCCTACAGAGCACCATAAAAGAAGGGTAGACGTTGGCCACATCGAGGTGCGCAATGTACTACAGTACAATACCAGACGTACAGTGCTTATGTCCCGGTTCTTTTTTCCTTCCGTCAAATGCATCGGCTTGCGTCCTGGCTGTAGAAAAAAATGAAGCGTGACGGAACGGGTGTCAGCCTTTGTAGTAGGGCATGTGTGCACTCTTCAAAGCTGATCTTTACTACTAACTCCATCCAGGATAAAAATAATAAAGGACTATTTATGATCTGGTTTTGATTGGCACAAAATATCGCTACACAATTGGTTCTGACCAGATCTGCTATAGCTTCTCCTACTTTCACTACTCTCACATTTCATTTAGCAATGCCCTTCAGAGTTGTGTGATGAAGGTTTCAATTGATGGAAATGCCCTTCACCTTGGACCAAGTTATCGGTGTCAAGCGGAAAATTCCGGGTTAGTTACTATTAATGTCGGGCCAAATGAGTGGGTCCTGGTGACTATTGTTTACTGAATTAGGTCATGCTAGGATCCTACTTCCCAAGATGAAAAAGGCCTCGCCTCTGGCTGCGCTTCGAATCTTCGCAAAAGCCGCTCTACTAGTAGTTCGCTGTAGCAAGCGAACCAGTTCCTACCTTGCGCAGCGCTCGTCTCTACTAGTAGCTAGCCTTTATAATTGCTAGCTGCGCAAGTGCAATCAGCTACAGACGAAGCTGGCCGATATTCCTCTGTGCCTTTTGTACAATGGGCTAGCTATACATATAAATACTCTATAGCGCAACCGTACTCCAGTCACACTCCCGCATGGCCGGGTTGAATATGGTTCGTCGACGATGCCCAGCCAATAAAGCGGAATCGCTGATGTCGCTCTCAATGGACCGAGGATTCAATACTGTTTTTGCATCATACACGGAAGGTCTGACCTCCACATCATCATCGAAAGTATCAGCCGAAACCGCCGAAGCCGCACTTTTCCATTTGATTTCAAAACTGCCATCAGAACCATCACCTGTTGTTTTGCGGGATTCCAAGGGTGTGTTACGGGATTCCCAGGCTGCACCCAAGGGCTCTCGCTTCCATTTCAGAGCGTTCTCAACAGCTGGGTTGGCCTCTTCTGGAAAGTGGGAATTCAAAATCCGATTGGACATTTGCCATGTGAAATGAACATAATGCATAACACTCAAATCAATCAAGTCATCGCCATACGGATCACTCATTTTTTGCCCCAAAACGCGCAACCCGATGACAAAGATTGCCTGCAGCATAACAATCAAACCTCGGACAAGACCTGCTACCCAATCTGCATTTTCGCCGGTTCCAGCTTGAACGGAGGCTGTAATTGCAAAGAGAGGCAGATAAAGAGTAGTCAAGAGACATATCTTTAAGAATATTTTTAGGAAAAGCGTTAGAAAGTAGCAAATTTGCAATACTGGGACCTAAAATAGAACCTTGAGGAACTCCACGATTAATCTTACAAAATGAACATAAAAGAATGGGATTGGCAAGTCTTGAGCATTGTAAAGGGCTGAAATCTGAGAGTGGAGCTGCAAGATCTGATCTCTCAATCGATCGGCCACTTTATTTCCCACTACTCCTTTTCTCTGAGGTTATGTCAAGGAGAAACTCTGTAAGGTAAGCTCGCCTTCTACAATCAACAACTGTGCATACACGACCAACTTACATATGAACTCTCCACTTCGTTCATGCACCAAACAAGGATTTCTCTATAGCAGCTCCCACCTTTGTCCAAATCAATTGCATCGAGTCTTGCCCGTTCTTGCTCCGTCAGCAATCCCATAGATTGGTTGATATGATTGAAAAAACTTCCACTGGGGTAGACGGTATTTAACCCTACATATCCTGCTGCATGAGCTGCGTTCAAGTACCTGATCAGTCTGGACGCTTGTGCATAGGGGAGTGAAGTAACTGCCAAGATTGAAGAGTTAAATATGTGACCTTTGCATCCCATGGAATTTCCATACAGCCCAAAGTACCGACTATGGCTTTGATTGACCCAAAAGACCAAAAAGAAACTCAAGAACCCCCCAAGAACAGTAATGCTGTCCGATGGGAACTCAGCCATGCCGGGAGGAAGATGATCATAGTGAGCCAGCACACGAATGCCAACGTAGAGGATCATTGTAAACCAAAATAGTTTATCTGTCGCCAAAATCTGCATGACTGTGCCATCCCACCTTGTGAGTATCACATGCATGGGATCTTCCACTCTTAATAAGATTTCACGGCGACGTTTCTCAATATCTTGGAGCTCCTCCCATCGATACTCATCTTCAACCGCTGCAAACTTTACGCCAAGGTCGTGCTTGGCTTTATCCAGTGATTTTCGAATGGGGACTTTGATGCTCCGAATCTTCTCTTTCAATGCCTGCTCTGACATTTTTGCAGAAAGCGTCTCCCGCGCAATTACCTAATATTCAGTAATCGATACAAAAGAGCTTTGGTTTCGAAACCTTGGCTTGTTGGAATTCACTAATAGTGCAGCAAAAAGGCACGGGAGGCAAATATTCTGAGACCGATTGAACGAGACAAGCCTTGCTGACTGAGTTGATTGTCGAAAGCGGCCTTCAGGACTAGATTTTATTTTCTCAATCGAATAGAGCGATAACCAAAGGAAGAAGCCCTGCACCTTGTTGCTTGTTGGTGATGTTTGGTATGCTTACAGGCAACTTCGATCAAAAATAATTGTAATGAAGGTTAATCACAAGAAGCAAATTAAGTCATTATTTTCCCATAATGGAGGTCATCACAATTATCGCAAACAGTTGCTATTTTCATACTCCATCAAAGTATCGTACTGTAGCATGACTGAGTGTGACATCATCGTTTCGAATTTCTTGATTGCCAATCAATAATGTGCCACCAAAATTGGGGATGCGAAGCGCGCTGGCTGGCCATGCTTTTTGGCCGCCTTGTCATGACCAGCTTTATTTGTTCCAAACGCAAACCCTATCTGCCAAAAAACTATGTACCCAAAAACTGTGGGGCATCAGGAGCAAAGGATGGGCAGCTAGCTTGTTGTTTCCAAGAGGCAATTTTGGAAACATTACCCACCAAAATCTTGTGTCCATCAGCAAAGAGATGCTCTAGCTCATTGTCAAGCTGCAATTTTAAAAGTTGCACACCTGCTTGGGTGCACTGATTGAACAATGTTTGCCTTGAGTTGTTGATTTGTCAAAATGTTTTGATCCAAAACAACAACATTTTTAGTGAATGCATGACAAATGTCAATTGATCTTTTGGATGCTAGGAACCTCTGCATTGGCTAGCTAATGTGGACCACTCCCAAATATGCATGTGAATGCAGACAAACTCAAATGTTTCAGTCCGCAGTCATGCGAGATGCCCGCAAACTCAATTTTCTCCACAGGCAATGCCCAAATGGCCAATTCTGTTCAAAAAAGCATCAGTCCAAAAATGGATTCTCAGCAAGACTTTCAGGCAGATGTTTCCCACAAATTGTGTTCTAAGTTTTTTATTGCAGGCCTCAATTTTGCATGATCATCATGATTGGCAATTTCAACCTGTTGGACCATGCTGCCACTGAGTGTGGTCCATGCAAGCACCGTGCACAGTGCAAGCACTAGCAAGCAACACTATTGGCAGATGACTCAACATGGGATGTGTTCTGAACATTGGGCATCTTTGTGCATCTGTTTGCTCTGTGTTCACTGATGAGTTGGTGCATGACTGTGCCACAACATTTTCTCCATTAACTTCAGACAGCTGGATGTGGTTGATGATGATCATCAAAACCCATCGGATTGAGTTCAGTTTGAACCTTGTGCATGGGAGTTGCATTTGGACAATGCCCTTGCTGATGCACACACAGTCTGATTTTGGTTGTGGTCCGTGCAGTCGTGAAAGCCCTGGCCATTCCATGTCTGACAGACTGTTCTGTCCTGAGTGGGCCACCTTTGCACTCTTGATGGTGACATTTTCATGTTGTCTGTGCATTCTGTGTGGCCCCAAAGACCCGCAATTAGAGGCTTCTTTTGCCGTCACACAGTCTTAGACCGTGCACATGTGAGGGGATGGGCATTGTGTTTTCTTTCATCTCTTTTTTGACCTTGTCTCCCTGCTTGGGTTCCTCAATGAATTGGCAATTAGTCTCAAAGCTGATGTTGAGTTAGCATGCTTGGCAGTTGTGGTTGCACAAATTGGAACAAGTTTCAGTCTGATCAACCGGCCCCTAAATTGAGTCAGTGGTGCAAACAAGGACCCATGCCATTTCAATTCAGTCAGTCGTGGCTGAGTCACAGTCGTCAGACAAACAATGAAACAATCAATCAAAATCAATGATTGATCATTCAATGAATCTCTGCAGTTTTCACCAAACGTGTCAAGTGTTCTGTTGCGGTTTATCCTTTCCCTCTGCTGCAAATCCCTCCCGCACAAAGAAATCCAAAGGACAATCCAAAGCTAAAAAAATCATGAAATGTCACGACTCGGCAAGGAACTTTTGCAGAGCACGCCAAACATGGTTGCACGCCCTCTCCAACCGGCCATAGAAGACGGCCACAATGCAACAACAACAAGGGGCGTGGCTGCCGTCTTCTGGGCACATAGCCCTTTGGAAATTGATTGCAAGACAGGGGTGTTAACTGACGCAGATTGCTTCCAAAGGCTGACCGTCCTTCCCAGTTGTGCTGAAGTGGCGCACACATGTCGAGTCATTGACTGCATGTGCCCACACTGCAACGGCGTCCCATGAAATTGGCTGGAAGAAGGCAGCATGGTTGATGTGCATTGGTAGCAGAGCAGCAACAACACCACGGTGATTGTGAGCTCACCTCAATTAACTGCATTGCTACTGGGAATTCGTCATGATCCACAAAGCCCCTTGGCATTGCTGCCAGCAGATGGTTTGCAGTGCAGTGTTTTGAATCACATGCTCTCCCACACGGAGTGCCCTTGACCCTTTGCTCACGATGGTGCTGCTAGCAGAAAAAATGCTGAGCATTGACTGGGAAGCTTCTGACTCCGCTGAAGCAAAAAAGCCACACAAAATCAATCCAGGAATGCATGGCACATGTCCAGCCCTTCCATGGGAGCATGTGTGTTGCATGTGTGTCTGAGACACAATGCACATGGAAGGAATGAAACACATCAAAGCTATGAAATGTGTCGTGAAATGTGTCGAACGAATCAAACATGTGGCAAGGACGAAAAATGGATCAAGAAACTCGAATTGGACAGTGTCACTCAGACTGGAGGTCATTTCTGCAGCTCAAGGTGTCAACACCAGGATGGAGAAATTCAACGAACTTGTGTCATGATGACGCGCAGTTTTGAACACATCACGGAAAAAGACATGCATGCATGCTGTGGATTTGGCTGCGGTTGATTGTTGTTAGCACTGGCACAGCAGGATTGCAGATTGCTGGAAGTTCAAGCTAGTTTTCAACACTCAGCATCTGGGTTGAGCACAAAGCGCATGCATTGATCTTGAAGATTGGTTTCCACCTCAGCAAGTGCACAATCATCAATTGATAGCCAAAATGCAGGCACCCACTGCACTTTTCTTGCATCCTTGCTGGTCTTGCCTTTGTCAGGACAGTGACAAAATCACATGAATGTTGCATGTTTTGCACCACACGACAGCTGATTGCTTTGCCCATCATTAGCAATTCAACCCAAACATGAAATCATTTCTTGAACCCTTGCATGATGTCCATCATCTTGTGCTCTGACCTGATGTGGAGTTCCGCAGCAAGATGGAATGCCTCTTTGGATAGCCGGCACACATTGAGGATCAAAACAACAATGCTGCTACACGTTGTTGCCTTGCTGGCAACTGGTGCAGCTTTTCCAATTTTGCTAGCTACTGAAAGCAGATCAACTGAGAGATGAAACACAAACTGCTGCAGATGCAATGCTTAAAGACTCTGCACCAAGTTTAGACTTAAGGTTGGGGAATTTTTGGGCCAACGGGCGGCCCCAGATCAATGAAGAGACAAATGCCTCTTTGTGTGCTCGTCTGAATGTCCATTGGGCTTCCAGGGGGGGGCTCACTCCCACCTGTGCCAAACGGGGCAAATCGCAGCAGCCTTCAGCACCAAGCCTGCGGTGGGGGCCAATCCGCAGGGAGGTGGCAGAAGACCCAGCGGCTTCGCATGTGGTGAGGGCGAAGTGCAGCAGCTTTCAGCACCAAGCCTGTGAGAGAGCCAATGGTTGGAAATGCACAAAAATCCAAAATTCTATGGGAACTTCGTCCAGACTTATGCACCGACCGGTTTATTTTCACCGACAAGACAGAGCACAAGTGCAACAGCAGGAGTGACCAATTCTGCACCCACACCAAGTTTTTGTCATTAAGTGAGATGAGCCAGGTGACCCAATTCAGCTAATTCTGTGATGTTTAATTGGTGCCAGTTGGCATCTGCACATTAAGTGACAAGGAATGAATCAACAAGTACCAAAATGTGACTGTTGTTGTGCTGAGCTTTCTACAGTTTGCGCACAGGGTGCATCAATCAAAGCCGCTTCTTCACACTCCCCCTCTCTTAGCGGTCTCATGTGAGACAGAATGTGATTGGCATGACCATAAAAGCGCGCCCCAGAACTTGATGTCATTCAATGTTGCAGCAAAAGAGTAGCACTGCCAATTAACATCCTTTGCCAACGGTAGGTTGGCACAAGGTGGCGAAAACTTGCACTTGCGATGGCTGTTGTCCCAAGAGAGTGAAGATACCAAACCGACCGTGAATGTGATTACCAGCAGGTTTGTCTTGTCCGGGGCCCTGCATTCCTCACTGCCGACAAGCAGAAACGTCGGCGACTTGTCCTTTTCCCACACCAACACACTAATAGAATCCATCTGAAAGGCGGGGTGGCCGGAGAAACACTTCTTCACATTCGCCAGCGATGATTTTTTAAGAATGGCTCCCTCAAAGTTTGATGCAAAAATGCAGCTGCACTTGATTCCTGGTTTGATTTTCTTGAATGTTTCTTTCAAAAGGCCGGCATTGACCCCGTTTGAGTAATTCTTGCATTCAACACTTATGAAAGACTCGCCAATGCTTCCGTTTGGTTCAATGTTTGACACTGTGCCATCGACCATCTCCGCATCTGGAGGTCTCTTGAGGTAGCCAATGCGAGAGCTCGTTGCTTTAGCTAGCTGTTGGGGCAGAAATGAGTTTGATCCAGACATAGCCGGCACCGTTGGCCAATCAAAGTCAATCATATCGAAGATGGCGGGAATTGGAGGTATCTCAGTGAAGCGTTCACTCACCAGCAGCAATTGAACCAATGAAAGAAACTCCTTCATGGGGACAGCAGGGAGAAAATGCTTGCCCTCGCCAGTTTTCAATGATGCTAAGGTGAAAGAGGCATGAACCAGAACTTCCAGCAAATCTCCATGCGCTTTTAAAGCGTCGGAGTTTGTAGAAGAGGCTCGCGGCACAAATGCACTGGAACACTTGTCAAACGCCCCTTTCACCGTCAAGGCCTGGCCGAGTTTGTCAACCAATGGGAACCAAGGTGCGGATCCGTCCCTTAGCATTGATTCGTCCCATTCCGTCAATGCCAAAAAAAGGAGCGGCTCATGAGTGGCACAGACTGGGGCGACAGATAGAGTGTTCCCAAAATTCTCGGCCTGTGCAATGGTGTAGCTTTTTTCTCCACAGTCTGATGACCTGCATTGTTGGTTCAAGTGACCAAAATGATGACCAACAAGGCTGTGGGCAACAGCAAAGCCATTTTGGTGTATTTTAATGTTGGTGCAAAAGAGCTGCACCAATTGAAGCGCCGGGTTCAACGTCCATGCCTTCGGCTTAGATTCCTGCAGTGCATTCCGGATTCTAGCCACAACATCCGGTAGACAAAACACCTGTTGTGCTAGAGCCATGCGTAGGACAAGCGGCCGTTCTGAAGGAACTACACATGTTTCAGGACATGCCGGAAAGGGAGCGTAGGCGGGAAGTTTCGACAATCCAAACAACCATGTGTCCCCTGAGCTTCGCGAGACTTCTCCAACGCAACATTGAGCCCCAGTGTGCGCACTCATCAAGACGGGTGCTGTTCCAAGGTAGCGGAGTGCATCTCTCAAACAAAGGACATCCTTAAAAGAGCTGTCGTTTTTCGGAGGGACCTCGTCGAGGAAAACTAGAAGCTTCTTCGGCGCGTTCTGAACCTTCTTTTTCAGATCAGCCAGCTTCAAATTAAATGAGTCCACCGGGACACCAATGAGAAGATGATGGAGCATGTGAACAAAAACAGAAGTGCCGTGATCATCACCGCTCGTTTCCGCCCAATCTTTTATGATTTTTGCTGTTGCGCTTTTAATAGTTTTCTTTGTGAACGCTGAGAGTGCCTTTCGGAAAGCAATGGATCCAGCAGTGAAATGTGGCCGGTAGAATCGTTGTGCCCCTTCATCCCCATCCCCAAAATTCAAATAGATTGTAGTGGCCTTCTCACAATGGAGAGAAGCCGTTGCGGCCAGCTGGGTCTTCCCCGTGCCGGACGAGGCAATGATGCAGGCGAATAAATTCGAACGCTTGCAGCCTGGGGCTTGCGTTTGGAGACTTGTTAAAAAGTTGAGAAATTGGAGAGCGTTTTCTTTCCCGTTTTCTGCAGTGCTTGCGCAATCATGCAAATTTTCGCTGGTAAGCAGTTCCTTTGGTAGTCTGGCGTTAGAGTGAAAACCACTCCTGCGAGCCTTTTTGAGATCTTCGAACTTAGACATTTCTTCTTCAAGTCTGTGGGCTAGCACCAGCAGCTCAAGAGTCTTTTTCTCAGGCAAGTTGGTTTGTAGATGCTGCACCAACTTGTCTTGGTTCAATTCACTTGTGTTTGAAGCTGACAAGGCTTGCAGGACTTCCTTTATGGCACGAACAACTTCATGGTCCAGATCCTCGATCTGACTGGTAACCCATGATGTCATTTCTTTCTGGACGTCCGACATGTTGCACAGCACCACATAGTAAGAACTCGATTGCGCTGTTGTGAAGGATGTTGCTGCGTTCCGTCGATGGGATTGCTACTAATAGCAATGGTGAATCGGAAAACATAGTCTGCAGACCATAATTTTGAGCTTGCCCCGGTTTTGGTCAAATCAACTTAGCTAGACAATCACAAGAACTTAAATTAACGCCTCGGTTTTGGTTCAATCAACTTAGCTAGACAATCACAAGAACTTAAATTGAACTCCAAATAGTTAAACACGATGTTTCTCAACTGAAACGGTTGACATGTTTGATTGCTTTATTAATTAGTCCAATAGCCACTACTAGCTAGCTAGCTAGCTAGTAGTGGTTGCCCCCACGGATGTCAAACCCTAGGGTTAGAGATACAAAACTTGGTGTTTGGCGAGCATGTGCCTTCCTATGTTAATGTTCCTCTCTTTAGCTTTAATGTGGTAGTTCCAGTGCACGTAATCATTTACTTTTATTCATAGGTTGAGAGTTGGATGGGTTATGCTGGCTGAGATTGCCGCCGTTTAGCTCCTGTCTTAGTGCAAAGATGGCACAAACTCCCGGTGTTTGCGCCGGAACGACTCGTTTGATCGTTCTTCTAGCGTTAACACGACATGCATGCAAAACATAAATCAAATCAAATCAACATTGTGTCAACGATGGCGTCATTTCTGCAGTCTTGTTTTGGAAAATCGACGGGGAATGACAAATAGAACAACGCCGGAAACGATGCAGGGCTTGTGGCCGAAAAAACAAATGATGCGGGCCGGAAAGAAGTTGAGAAACCCGTTGGAAATGACGCCAAAATTGACGAGGATAACAACAGCATCTCAACCTCTGACATTGAAATAGCCAACAAATTAGCGGAAACTACAACAAAAGAAGCAATTGAACGGGTGTTAACGGGTTTCGGCATCGACAGCGACAGCAGTTTGTCAAGTCTTGACACAACACGGTGTCTCAACAATTTCGTCCCAACTCCAAAGTCAAAGCTGAACGCATCTGTAGGCAGAGCTCCTGTCAAAGACAAAGCCAACAAAAGAAGACTCAGCCAACAGGAATTGCCAACGTCTTTGTTGCGGAAACCTCCTCCGCACAGCCCGGTGGCAATGACAAAAGCAAGTGCCATGACACCAAAGAAAGCACCACCAAAAGTGACTGCAGTTACAACAATACCAGCCAGAGCTCCGGCAACGTCCACGGCAAAATTGGTCAGCCCCCGGCAGCAACCGTGAAGAAACAACAAAGTTCAAGGCAGCCACCCATCAAGACCGGCAGTCGGATTGAAACAAGACGAAGTCAAATGTTTCATTTGCTGGAGCCTCATCTGCAAGCATTTCTACCACGCCAGCATCCCAACTATCACAACTATTGTGGAGTAGTTACAAAGAAAGTTGTTGGTCCCATGCCATCATGCGACATCCGACTTGATGTCTTCCGCGGAGATGAAGACGAAACTGTTGCCACTGGAATGAGGAGAAACATCTTCACAACTCTAAAGAAAGGTGAAGACGAGCCAGCATTGGACCTCAAGCATGTCAATAAAGAGAGGGAAGCTGAAGCCAATGACTTAATTGAGAAGGAGGATGCTGGAGAGATCATGTCTGAGAAAGAGTTTATCAAATTGCCCAGAAAGGATTTGTTGGAAGCCAAGACGTTCACTCATGTCTTTGCCAACAAGAAAAAACATCCTATCCATTGGACGATTCTCTCTGACACAGAAGACATCTCCGGCTGCGAGTTCACTCCATGTCTACGAGAGAAGCTTGATGATGGACCCAAATTCGCTGATGAAATAGACTCTGCACCACAAGAGATGCCAATGGACGAATTCTTCTTGCAGCATTTGTGGCCATCCATGGATGGGTTTGCAGCACGGATGGATGAATGCTACAAGGATCCGCGTGCCAGACACTGCAGGACAGCGTCAAGCAAGAAGACAAAGTTCCACGACGACACGAATGAAGACCCTGACTGGCGCATGAAGCAGTTCGCGTTGTTGTTAATTAAAGGCGCAACTGTTCATGGACGAGGCGCCTCCGAGTTCTGGATTGCCGGCAAGCTGTGTGAAGGAAGCAATCTCGATTGTGCCGACTTTGGGCAGTGCATGAATGTTAACCTCTTCAGGGCCATGCTCAATGCTTTGCCTTTCATGTGGGGCGAGAAAGCCCTGTGGCACAAAGATCGATGTGACATCCCATGGGCAATCTTCACTCTGTTTGTTGAAGCATGGAATGAAAAGCAGAAGAAACTCCTGAGTCAACACAACATCCTGATCATGGATGAGACCTTTGTTGCATGGTGCCCAAAGACCACAAAGCTTGGCAGTTTGCCAAATTATTCATGCGAGCCTCGCAAACCAAAAGGACTCGGCACTGTGTCAAAGGACATCTGCGAAGCTGTCATTGGCTTGTTGACACATGCTGATCCCGTCATGGCTCCTTCCATTCAGGATAAGAAGAAGTTTTCCAACAGGTTGTCTCATTCGCCGGATGCTGTTGCTCATGCTGTGCATCAACCACATGTCGCGGAGGTGTTGCGACAAGTTTGGTACACCAATCTCCACAAGCAGAGGCATCCATTCTGTGGAGGTGATGCTTGGTTTGGTAGTGTGGCAGCATGCTTGGCTTTGAAACTTGAGGAAGTTGAAGAGGAAGACGGCGCCATGGTCCCTATGGGCATTAACTCAGCTTTCGTTGTCAAGAACAACACCAGTTGCTTTCCAAGAGGGCCGCTGCATGCAGTTCTCAAGGCAAGATGTCCTAAAAGGATGATTGGGCACTGCAGTGGGTTGTCTTCAAAACAATGACAAAGGGAGTGAATCTTATTGCTATGGCTTGCGCTTGGAGCAACAATGATGTTGCCTACTGCATCAGCACGTTCGGCAACACGTCTTCCTGCAAAGATTACTGCATCGGCCATGAAGCAAACACATCATTCGATGGTGTCAATGACACCAAGTCAATTCCAAGGCCCGACCTGCATGACATTTTGTTCAGACTTCTTCCCAGTATCGACAGCATTAACAATCAGAGGCAATACGGCCTGCAGCTTGAAACGAATTGGCCAACCAAGAGCTGCTGGACAAAGCTCTTGGTGGCATTCATGGGTCACTCGGTTGTGAATCATCAGCGAATAATGTCGTACAAGTATCCGGGCATTCCTGGAAAAGACATGACGATTCTAGACACGGCAACGTCTATCGCGGCTGGGAAGACATTGAAAAGGATCAAGCGCAAGATACTGCCAAGACCACTGAGACAATCGGCTGTAAAAGCTGTTCCATTAAAGAGACTATCAAATGCCAACGGAATTGCTACGAAGCAAATTACTAAGAAACAGAGGACTGGTGGACGAAATGTGGGAACTTCCATTCAATTGACTTGTTTCATTTGTAAGAAGTACCAGAGTAAGTATTCTTACACAAGCAGCTGTTGCCCAAAGTGTGGCACTGCCGTCTGCATGAAAGACAGAGGACGACCACTCAGTTGTTACCTCGAGCACTTGAATACTGGTGATGACAATATAAGGTGCAATGGCATCAAGCGGACTGTGTTCCCTGCAACATCAAGATCCACTCATTTTGATCAAAAAGATGAGTAGAATTTGAATTTGACGATGGTGGCAATAGCGTCGGCTTGCTTTGGAGTCGGCTTGCGTTGCCTGTATAACCTAGTAGCAATTCTACGTTGTTGGTATCTTATTTGGTATCACTCTTGTTCTTACACGTGTAATCCATGGATACCAAGCTTGGTATCTTGGTATCCGTGAGGGTAACCACTAGTGCGTGTTGTTCTTAGTCATAAGCTCGTGCGCACTGTCTGAGAACGTATGCGGCTTCTTGACATGAAGTTCTGGTGCATGTCACTGTTGCAAGCCACACAAGCAGTGGTGATGGCAATTTTTTCCCACTGGCAGTCCTCTCCCATGGCTTCGCACTGGTCTGTGACTTTGACATCATCCATCCGCAACGCTGTTGGCTTGTGCGAACTCTCCTCTTCCTCCAACTCCTTGAACTGCAGTGGGGTCGGATGTTCAATGCCAGCCTTGAACATTCGATGGCACCTTGGATCAAACATTCTCAACTTGCCATCAATCCTGATCGTCTTCCCACCAAGTTTCAAGGAGTTGGAGGAGAAGGAGAGTCCTTGCAAGCCAACAGCATTGCGGATGGATGATGTCGACGTCACAGGCCAGTGCGAAGCCATGGGAGAAGACTGCCAGTGG
>ENA-ORBV01012219-ORBV01012219.1-microbial-mat-metagenome-genome-assembly--contig:-NODE-12219-length-13292-cov-4.027847_pt1 | contig 13292 bp, 10 predicted proteins | sample MGYA00237777_ERZ505514 | MGnify/ENA primary metagenome ERZ505514 (study PRJEB26160, sample SAMN06269048) | microbial mat metagenome | isolation source: Oligotrophic lake microbial mat | place...
CCAGCACCCTGCGGCTGGGGATGATTTTGCAGACACACGGCCAGATGCAAGCCGCGCTTACCTGCTACGAACGCGCCTTCGCTCTGGACGCAGGCCGTTTCGACACACTGTACTATTGGGGCTTCGCGCTTGCCGAGAGCGGTGAGACTGATTCGGCCATCAAGCGCCTGCGTCAAGCGCTGCGGGTGAAGCCAGATTCGCTGCCAGTGGCGCTCAAACTGGCTGAGGTGACACGGGATGAGACGATGGCAAAAGATCTAGTGCGGCGCCATCCGAACGAGGCGACGGCGCACTACCTGATAGGCCGGGCCTCCAGCGGTGCCACGGCAATCGCGGCATATCGCAGGGCGCTCGAGCTGTTTCCGCGCTATGGTGCAGCGCAGTTCGCGCTCGCGGCCGAGTACCGTAAAAGCGGGCAGACAACGACAGAACTGCTGCACGACTACGAACAGGACAAGAATGTGTGGCCCCGTCTCGACGACCCTGAAGGCTTCGCGCTCGCTGAGCTTTCGGTAAGTGCGCCTGGATTGCTGCGGCGCGCGGAAAGAGCCAACGAAGCGGGACAACTGGACCTTGCGCTGGCCTTGCACCAGCAGGCTCTCCAACAGGACCCGCAGCTTGCCGAAGCATGGATCAATTTGATCTCGATCCATGCCCGGCTCAAGCAGCCGGAAGCGGCGGCAAAAGCCTATGAGCAGGCAGTGAAGATCGCGCCTAACCGCACGGATGCTTATTATAATTTTGGTGTGTTTTGCCAGCAGCAGGAACGATGGCAGGAAGCCCGCGCGGCGTTTTTGAAGACCGTCTCGCTGGACCCGCGTCACCCCGAGGCCTATCTTAACCTGGGCAGTCTGGCTGGCCGGCAAAAGAATTTTGACGAGGCTGCGGCGGCTTTTCAGAAAGCAATCACGGCGCGGCCCGACCTGGCGGCGGCACACTACAATCTTGGTTTGATCCACGCGTATCGCCATAACTTCCCCGCCGCACGAGCCTCACTCAAGAAGGCCCGTGAGCACGCCAACCCGGAACTGGCCGGAGCGATCGAAAGGGATCTGGCACGCTTGCCATGAAGTGCGTTACGCTGATCCTGCTGCTGGCGAGTTCTTGCGCGAAACCGCCGCAGCCGCCACCCGAAGCACCCTTTCTCGACGGCGCCGCGGCCAGCGGACTTCGGTTCCGTCACCAATCAGGGACGCAAGGCAATTTTTACCTGCCTGAAATCATGGGCTCAGGCGCCGCGCTCTGCGATTTCGATCAGGATGGCGATCTCGACGTATTTCTCATTCAAGGCGCTCCGGGAGTGAGCAACCGCTATTTCCGCAATGAGCTGATCCCCAGCGGCAAGCTCGCCTTCAGCGACGCCACAGCGAGTGCCGGTCTGACACAGAGCGGTGTTGGCATGGGCGCTGCGATTGGAGACCTGGACAATGACGGCCGTCCTGATCTGCTGGTCACCTATCTTGGCCGAAACGTGCTGTTCCGCAACAACGGAGACGGCACATTCAGCAACGTGACCAACGAAGCGGTAGCCCTTGCCGGCCGCTGGTCCACTAGTGCCGCGTTCTTCGACTACGACCTTGACGGCTGGCAGGATTTGGTGATTCTTAATTACATCGACTACTCCTTTGCCACCAACCAACGTTGCTTCGCGCCCAACGGCGACCTTGATTACTGCACGCCGCGGGTTTACCGACCCGCCGAGGCGCAACTCTTCCACAACGACCACGGCCGATATCGCAAGGTGGCAAACGCCTTCGCCGCGGCGCTTGGTCCGGGGCTCGGTGTCACTGTGATTGACGCCAACGACGACCAGTGGCCCGACCTATTCATCGCCAATGACTCGATGGCCAATCATCTGTGGATCAACCAACGCAATGGAACCTTCACCGAGCAGGCGCTGGCGCATGGCGTTGCCTATGGCGAAGAGGGTGTGGTGAAAGCGGGCATGGGTGTGGCACCGGGGGATTACGACAATGATGGCCGCGAGGATCTGTTGGTGCTGAACCTGATGCGTGAGGGTGCCAGTCTTTTCCGCAATGCTGGTAAGGGTAACTTTGTCGACGTATCGCTTGCCACGAAGATCCACGCCCAGACCTTTCCGTACACCGGCTTCGGAGCAGGTTTTGCGGACTTTGACCGCGATGGATGGCTCGACCTGTTTCTGGCAAACGGAGCCGTTACCCGCCGCGAAGAGCAGCGTGGGCAACCATATCCGTTTCTCGAATCCAACCTGCTGTTGATGCAAGCGGGCGGCCGGTTTAGCTCAGTCAGGGTTGGCGAACCTGGGGTCGGCCGTGGCGCGGCATTTGGCGATGTGGATAACGATGGAGACGTTGATGTGCTCGTGAACGTCAATAACGGCGACGCCCGGTTGCTTCTGAACACTCAACCCGGAGGGAACTGGCTTGCTGTTTCGGCGCCTGGTCCCGGCCTTGGGTTGGGACGCCGCGTGGAAGTTACCTCTCCAGGCCTGCCAAAGCAAGTGCGCGTCATACGGTCGGCGTTCAGTTACCTGTCAGCAAGTCCGCCGATGGCCTGGTTTGGCTTGGGGAGGGCGGAACGGGCACGGGTGGACAACATGCCGGTAGATGCGGTGAATCGGCAGGTGCAAATGTCGCGGTAGAGGCAGGCGGCGATTTCCTTCGTGGAATCAAGACAGGCACCGGAGCCGGGGAAGTGTTTTGAGGTCCTCGCTCTGTACTATCTCGATTGGGATCGCGGGAGTGACTATGCGAGAAAGCGATAAGAAGGCTCCCCATGCCCTTACTAATCCTATTGCTGCTACCGACATTCTCCTGCCAGCGCTCTCCGTAGGAGAATCGCTCAAAACAAAAGAAACCGCCAACCCCTGAGGATTGGCGGTTTCTGCTTTTGACTTCTTCGACCTTGCTTAGAAGGTATAACGAAGCGCGACCTGCAGGTTGCGCATGTCGCCACGCGTACCGCGGATCTTGCCAAAGTTGCCGCTCTGGATGTTGGTGTCGGGGTTACCCCAGTTCGGGTGGTTCGGGAGATTGAAGGCTTCAAAGCGGAACTGAAGGATATGACCTTCCTTGTAGGGCATTTTGAAATTCTTCAAGCTCGAGAAATCCCAACGAACAAAGCTGGGTCCAATGAGAGTGTTGCGCCCAACGTTGCCGTAGGTGCCAGCAGCCTGCTCTACGAAAGCGGCTGTATTAAAGCCGTTTTCAGTCGAGACGCCGCTTACCTGCGGGTTCTGGCCGGTGGCGTTCGGGCGGTCAAAGAAGGCACCGGTGTTTGAACGGTCACGACCATTGACGACGGTGATGGGGAAGCCGGATTGGACCGTGAAGATCGAACCCAACTGCCAGCCACCGATGAGGGTATCGGCGAAGCCGTTTGAGATGTTGAACTTCTTGCCCTTACCGATCGGAATGTCATAGAGGACGCTCGAGGCAAAGCGGTGTTCATTGTTGAAACTCGACAAACCGCGTTCGCACTGACGGCAGCCGCTGTTCTGTGGGAACAACGTATCGCCACCCTGGTTACGGATCGCGCTCGCAGTATCGATCGACTTGGCATAGGTGTAGCTAAACAGGGCGGTGAGACCACCCGAGTAACGCTTGGTCAACTTGGTGCCAAGGGAGTTGTAGTTGCCCTTACCACCGTTATCGACCAACTGGATGCGACCGAATTCCGGGAAGGGAGAACGAGCAGCCAGTGAAAGAGCGGAGACACTCGGGTCAACCGGAATCGATTCGTTGACAGCACGCAGGCCTTCCAGGCGACGGCTCACCGAGCCAAGGTAGCCAACTTCAAGAACAAGGTTGTTGGAGAGCTCGCGTTGGACATTCAGAAGGTACATCAGAGTGTAGGGAGTGCGGCGATCATAGGCATTCGCAAACGAGTACGGGCGGTTCACGTTGGCGACACCACCTGCAATCGAGGCCAATCCGTTGCCCCAATTGAGCTGCGGGGTGACCTGGCTGGAATTGTCGCGAAGACGGCCAGCAAGGTTACGGGACATATCAAAGCGGGGGTTGCCAGTGTCTTGCGAGTAGAAAGCGCCGGCACCAACACGAATCACGGTCTTCTCGGTCAACTGATAGCTGGCACCAAGACGGGGAGCCCAGTCGTTATTGTCGCGACGAACCAGGCGATTACCAAGCGAACCATCGCAACGAACCTGGATCGGAATATTCGGGAAAAGCGGACCGGCGGTCCAGCGAAGATTGATCCCTTCATAGCAGTTCTGGCGGGAAGCGCCTTGACGCATAAAGTAAGGATGTAGGCTTTGGTCCTGAACCACCGCCGCCAATGGGTTGGTGGGGCGAATGTCGTTGGGAACAATTGCATTGAACAAGGTTCCGGTCTGATCCGTCCAGGGAGGCGTATTTTCATAACGCAGACCCAGGTTGAGAGTCAACTTCTTGCTGACGCGCCATGTGTCATCAATATAGAAAGCAAAGCCGTTGGCGCGGAACTGAGCCTTAGCAATAGAGACTGCCGCTTCAGCCTGGAAAACTTCACCGAGCAGGAAGTCGGCAAACGCGTTGCCAGAATTGGCCACAAGAGGGTTACGCGTCGCATTGCGGTCAAAGCTGAACTGACCGCGAGCAAACTGGTTGCCAACCTGATTGTATTCGTCGCGGCGGAACTCACCACCAACCTTGATGGTGTGCTTGCCCTTGACCCAGCTCAGATTGTTGATGAACTGCATAGCGCGGTTGTTGTTTTCATAAGGACCTTCGGAGCTATTGCCGAAGCCGCTGTAAGCAGTGAGTGAGACACTGGGGATGCCCCACTGCACGGGAGGGCCGGAGGAGAGCCCCGGGATACCCAAGGTGCCCACAACGTCCGTTTTAAAGGCAAGCTCAGGGCCGGTAGTGTTGTAGAACTTCGTGAGACCGAAGCGGAACTCATTCACCAGGCTCGTGGTGAGTACACGAGTATTGGTGACCGTCCACTGGGTGGCGTCGGTCACAATCTGTTCTCCATTATTGAGGAGGTTCGCTGTGAGCTGGTTTTCTTCCGATCTCGAATAGCGGCCAAACCAATTCGATTTGTCACTCTCCACCCAGTCAAAACGTTGGATGAATTGGTCTTTATTGATCGGACGGCCAAGCGAGATGAGGTGATTGGCATTGAGTCCAGCAGATGGGTTGTTGGCTTGCGGATAGAACGGCAGAAGACGTTGCGAGGTAGATGCCAATCGGCTCGCCGGGATGGTGTTGTTGGGGAACAAGGAAGCGCCGGTAACTACGCCATTGGCGATCACGCGCGTGCGAGGATCGTAAATGCCGTTCGTATTAATCGCACTATTGAAGTCGCCAGCGAAGTTGGAAGCAGTCGGCAGTGTGAACTGGCCGATCACGTCGCGGCGCTGACGGAACCACTCATAGTTGGTCATGAAAAACAGCTTGTTGCGGCCATTGAAAAGTTTCGGAATCACAACCGGGCCAGAGAGGACGAAGCCGAACTGGTTCCACTTGAAGGGATCCTTTTTACGCTCGACAGCACCAACACCACCAAAGAGGTAGTTTCGGGCATCCATCTTTTCATTGCGCAGAAATTCGTACATCGAACCATGGAAGTTGTTTCCACCGCCCTTTGTCGACACGTTGATCTGGGTTGCACCACGGCCAAATTCAGCCGGGTAAACGCCAGTCTGCACCTTGAATTCCTGCAGCGCTTCGGCTGACGGGAAGATCACGTAGGTGTTGAAGTTGGGGTCTGTGTTTTCGACACCATCGAGAGTGAAGCGGTTGAAGTTGTTACGCATACCGGCCACAGAAATATTCTGGGCTGTCCGATCGCCACCCTGGCGGCCATCGGCCTGACCAGCCGACGGGAAGCCAAAGCTTACGTTCGGGGCAAGGGCAGTCAACTGCAAATAGTTGCGGCCATTCAAAGGAAGCTCGACGATTCGCTTCTGCTCAACAACGGTTCCAACCGTTGCGTTTTCAGTCTGAAGCGAAGCAGCTGTGGAGGAGACCTCAATGGTCTCGCTCACTTGGCCGAGTTGCATTGCGACGTCGACACGGAGGTTCGCCTGAACCTGTACTTCGATGTTGGATTGATTGAAGGTCTTAAATCCAGCTTTGTCCACCTTCACCGAGTAGGTGCCAGGGAGAAGAGCCGGAAAGCTATAGATGCCTTCGTTATTGGTTGTTGTAGAACGCGCTGCGTTCGTAGCCGCGTTTTTGATGGTGACGTTTGAGCCAGCCACGGGAGCACCCTGGGGGTCGGTTACCGACCCGGAAACGTCGCCTAGGGTTTGGCCGAATACTGAGACCGAGAAAAGAAGTAGCAACAGGCTAAGCTGTGCAAACCACTTAGTTCGCATAATTTTCCTCCTGAAGGAAAGAGTTTTGTAACATTAACCTATCACAATTCTTGATCGGATATATGAATGAAACTTTAGCACTAAAGCATGATCGTCAAAAATGTTTTGGTTCTTTAGCTCACTCCTTTTAAGAGAGAATGGCCTAAACACATGAATCGCGACCGCAAGTTCCCCCTCCGCAGCCAGAACTGGTTCCAGAATCCCGACAATCTCGGTATGACTGCGGTCTACCTTGAGCGCTACGCCAACTACGGCCTCACCCGCGAAGAACTGCAATCGGGGAGGCCGATCATCGGCATTGCCCAGACAGGTTCAGACCTCTCGCCCTGCAACCGCATTCACCTCGATCTCGCCGACCGCATCCGCGACGGCATTCGTGACGCGGGCGGGGTTCCGTTCATCTTCCCGGTTCACCCGATCTTTGAGAACTGCCGTAGGCCCACTGCGGCGCTGGACCGCAACCTCGCCTATATGGGCCTCGTCGAAATCCTGCATGGCTATTTCTTCGACGGCGTCGTGCTCACCACCGGCTGCGACAAAACTACGCCCGCCTGCCTGATGGCGGCAGCTACGGTCAACCTCCCGTCGATCGTTCTTAGCGGCGGACCGATGCTCAACAGCTACTACAAAGGCAAGCTGGCCGGCAGCGGCATGACCGTTTGGGAAGCCCGCCGCATGCACGCCGCAGGAGAAATCGACTACGAACAGTTCATGGATATGGTGATGGCCTCAGCCCCCAGCCCCGGCCATTGCAACACGATGGGCACTGCTTCCTCAATGAACTCACTGGCCGAAGCCCTGGGCATGAGCCTCCCCGGCTGCGCCGTCATGCCCGCCCCGTACCGCGAACGAACCCAAATGGCCTTCCGCACAGGTAAACGCATTGTCGAGATGGTGCGCGAAGACTTGCGGCCCTCGGTCATCATGACCCGCCAGGCCTTCGAGAACGCCATCGTCGTTTGCAGCGCGATCGGTGGCTCGACCAACTGCCCACCCCACTTGGTCGCCATTGCCCGGCATATGGGCGTCGAGTTGAAGACCAAAGACTGGGAGACAGTTGGCCACGAGATCCCGCTGCTGGCGAATGTCCAGCCCGCCGGGGAATACCTTACTGAAAGCTTCCACCTGGCAGGCGGAATTCCTGCAATCATCGGCGAACTGATATGCGCCGGCAAGATCCACGAATCTGCCATGAACGTCTCGGGCTCGACTGTCGGTGATTGCTACCGGCACACGCGATCCACCGATCACAAGGTCATTCGCGGCTACGAGAATCCTGTCTCAGAGAAAGCAGGCTTCCTCGTCATGGACGGCAACCTCTTCTCCAGTGCCCTCGTAAAAAGCTCCGTCATTGGCAAGGAATTCCGCAAGCTATTTCTCGAAACCCCCGGTGACGAAAACGCCTTCACAGCCCGCGCCATCGTCTTTGAAGGCCCGGAGGACTATCACGAAAGAATCAATGACGACTCGCTCAATATCGATGAGCGCTGCATCCTGGTGATCCGGGGCTGTGGCCCGGTAGGTTATCCAGGCGCGGCTGAAGTCGTCAACATGCTCCCACCGGATCGCCTCATCAAGATCGGCATCAATCAGTTGCCCACCCTCGGTGACGGACGCCAGAGCGGCACCAGCGCCAGTGCCTCCATTCTCAACGTCTCACCTGAAGCCGCAGTCGGCGGCAACATGGCGATTCTTGAAACTGGAGATTCTATTCGTGTCGATTTCAACACCCGCCGCGTCGACGTGATGCTGAGCGAAGAAGAGATCGAGAGCCGCAAGAAAAACGTGAAGCTCCAAATCGCCGAGACACAAACGCCGTGGCAGGAGTTCTACCGCGCCCATGTCGGACAACTCGAATTCGGTGGCGTCCTTGAGTTCGCAGTCAAGTACCGCAATCTCGGCGAGATCATCCCACGCCACAACCACTAGGATCAGTCCATGCCAAGCGTCAGTTGCACGGCAGACTCAGGGAAGCCCGGTTCTTTGAGAACAGTCGAATCCTTGCGGATGTGCTCAATTTCAAGAAACGAGAAATCCTCCATCAGCGCTCTCGACAGGAGGTAGCGGCGATGGCATTGGTAAGGGTCTTCTTCGGCGCACATCATGACGGTTGGACGATCTTGCGATTGGCGGATCAAATCGCGCAAGGCACTCTTGAAACCCTGCGTCTGACGTAGCTCCGTGTTGTTCTGGGTGCGCTTCCCACCCAGATCTTTCCCGGCATAAACGTAATCGATGCCTGCGGCGGTCAAGGACTCTCGCAAAGCATTCCGGTTGAAGTGGGGAGAAAATCGTGAAGAAGGAAATGTGCGCACATCCACAACTTGTGCGATGTTGTGAGCAAGCAGCAATTTCACAAACACTTCGATCGAATGATTCGAGTGTCCGATTGTAAAGAGCGTTTCCATTGCCAATTAGAAAGAGTAGCGAATGATCAGCCTGGCTCGAAAAACCTTTCTCGCCAATCTATGCACAGCACTGCTGGCGCAGGACTTGCCACCGGTCGAAAAAGAACAGAATGTCAAGCGCCTGCCCGACGGAACACTGCAGAGCGAGGCAATACTCAAGGACGCTCAGAAGAAGCTTCTTGTCGATGCAGCCAAGCTCATCCAGTACAGCCAGGAAGTGGAAGCGGAGCTCAAGAAGAACGACCACAACATCCTCAGCATCGGCATGCTCAAGAAACTCGAAGAGATTGAAAAGTTAGCCCGCCGCATGCGCGGCAGGCACAATCGCTAAAGCGGCAGACGCAGAAAATCGCGCGCATTCCCAAAACAAATATTGCGCACCATGTTTCCGATCATTGCCTCATCGTTTGGCAACAAGCCCTTGGCCATGTCATTCCCCACCAGGTTGCAGAGCGTGCGGCGAAAGTACTCGTGTCGAGGGAAGCTCATGAAGGATCGAGAGTCCGTCAGCATCCCGATGAAGCGCGAAAAAAGCCCGCAATTGGAAAGCGCATTCATCTGCCACTCCATCGCGTCTTTCTGATCGAGAAACCACCAGCCAGAACCGAACTGGATCTTGCCCGCGATCTTGCCGTCCTGGAAGTTCCCAGCCATAGTCGCAAACGTATAGTTCTCGTTCGGATTCACGTTGTAGAGCACCATGCGCGGCAACTGGTCTTCCCGATTCAGGCGATCGAGATAAGCAGCCAGCGCATCGCCCTGCGGGGCATCGCCAATCGAATCAAAACCCTTATCGGCGCCAAGCTCACGATAGGCCCTTGAATTGGCATTCCTTCGCGCCCCAAGGTGAATCTGCTTTGTCCATCCCTTGGCGGCATCGAGCTTGCCGAAGAAGAGCATCATGAAACTGGCGTAACGGTCGAACTCATCGGCCGAAACTTCTCCGCCCTCGCGGGCCTTGTCAAAGATCCCGGCCGCTTCCTCTTCATCGCAGAAATTGGCAAAGCAGCGATTGAGGCCGTGGTCGGATAGACGGCCTCCAATGGCATGAAAAGCATCGTGGCGCAATTCGATCGCCATCAGAAAATCAGCAAAGGAATCGATACTCACGCCCGAGGTCTCGTACAACTTTTCAATCCACGGCAGAAACAGATCGGGCCGCTGCACATGCATCGCACCATCCGGTCTAAAGGTGGGGAAAACCTTTGCCGGGCAATCACTCTTGGCAATCGAAGCATGCCAGCGCAAATCATCAGCCGGGTCGTCGGTTGTACAGATTGCCTTCACCCCAAACTTTTTGAGGATCCCCCAGATGCGCATATCCTCAGAGGCAAGCTGCGAATTCGTCTGATCCCAAATCCGCCGGGCATTGCCTTCATTCAGCAACTCATCAATCCCGAAGTACCGCTTCAACTCAAGGTGCGTCCAGTGGTAGAGAGGATTGCGCAATGTATGCGGTACGGTTGCCGCGAAAGCCGCAAACTTCTCAAACGGAGACGCATCTCCGGTGCAATGCGACTCAGGAATTCCGTTTGCCCGCATCGCCCTCCATTTGTAGTGATCCCCTTCCAGCCAGATCTCGAAGAGATTGGCAAAGCGGCGATTCTCTGCAATATCCTTTGGCGGCAAATGCGAGTGGTAGTCAAGGATCGGCTCGGCTGCCGCGTATTGATGATAGAGGTGCTGAGCTTGTTCTGTCTCAAGCAGGAAGTTGTCGTGGATGAAGGACATGAAACCTTTATCGTACCCTTCAACGTGGCTTGAGGCCAAGGCGCATCGCCATGATCCGGTCTACCCAGCGGGCAGGCAGCAGTTTCGGAATCCACCAGTTGAGGATCGGCCTGGGCACCAGCGCATATCGGGTCCTGGGGCGTTTTGTCAGCAGGATCTTCACGAGCAAGTCCGCACATTGCTCTGGAGCAAGCCCCTCCTTAGCAATCTTCAGCATGTAATCGTAGGCAAGTTTCAAGGACTCAGAGTAGGGTGTTTTGAGGTAAGGATCAAATTCCGCCTTGCCCCAAATCGGTGTTTGGATGGCCCCTGGGCCAACTATGATCACGTCGATACCAAAGATCAAGAGTTCCCGCCGCAAACTTTCTGACATGCCCTCAAGAGCGTGCTTGGAAGCAACATAAGCGCCGACAAAGGGCGAAGAGAGCTTGCCGGAAACCGAGCTGATGTTGATGATGCGACCCGGCTTTCCTGTGCGCCCAGGATCGACTCCCAGGAGTGGGGCAAAGGCACGGGTTACAGCCATCGCCCCAAACAGATTCACATCAAACTGATGTCGCAACTTCTCCGCCGGAAGATAAAGCAAGGGCCCGCTGATGGCGACTCCTGCGTTGTTGATCAAGCCATCGAGACGCCGGTCGCCCAGAGTCTGAGCCACAAGCGTAGCGGCAGCCTGAATCGCCGGCTCATCGGTTACATCAAAGACCAGAGGAACGAATCTCTCAGGAAATTGCTCTCTCAGTCGCAGAGCATCGGGCGCGGTTCTAACCGAGCCAAACACCTCAAAGCCAGCCCGCAGCGCTGCATCCAAGGTCGCCAGCCCAATCCCGGTTGACACGCCTGTGATGACAACCGACTTCATAGCAGCAGTGCGATACCCATCACAATCAAAACCAGCGCACTCATGATCGGAATCGTAACCGAGAGCGACTTCATTCGATTCATCGAAGGCGCAACTAAAACAGCGGCAAGGCCCAACCCGATCAACACCACAGCCAGCCCGATCGAGAAGCTCAACAGCAACACCAAGCCGTAAAGACTCTGCCCGCGCGACATCGACAAGAGCAACAGGGATAACGCTTCAGGGCAAGGTACGATGCCGCCAGAGACTCCCAGAGCTTTGAGTGACATGCCATGAGGATGGTCGCCACCACCTACCACTGAAACAGCCTCGGCGACCTGCTTCGGACGCAAGCGTTGATACAGCAGCCAGCAACCAATTCCGGCAATCAGCAAGCCGCTCGCCTTGTTCAACAGCGGATGCAGCGCCTGCAGATCAACAGACTCGGTCAGATAGTAGGCCAAGACACCCAGAACAAATACGCTAGCCGTGTGCGTGAAGGTAACGATGGTGCCGAGACGCAGTGCATCAAAAGCAGAGCCACGCGTACCCGCAAGATAGGCCGCGACGACGGTCTTGCCGTGGCCCGGGGTCAATGCGTGAGCAGCACCCAAAACAGCCGCGGAGCCAAGCGAAAAGACTCCTGGAGCCAGCAGCAATTCAGACAGCGTGCTCATGCCTTCCGGAATGCTTCTGCCACCTGATCCATCTGCTCAAGCGAATTGTAGATGTGCGGAGAGACACGAATGCCGCGCAGTGGCCCTGCCGGCGTCACGCTAAAGGCCATGCCCTGCTCCTTGTAAAGCTTTGCGTCAAGCACCTGCAAATTCGGCACCGCAGGCAGATCCACCTTCACCACGCCACAGTACAAACCTTCCTTGCGATTGGTCCGCAACTGGGCATTCGGATTCTTGGCCAGTTGATCCATCAGCCGGGTAGTCAACTGCCGAATCCGCACCTCCACTGCTGGCATTCCCACCATCATCAGGAAGTCGAAAGTGGCGTCGAGTGCAGCGAGACGAGCATCATCACGCTGGCCATAAGCTTCAAGAAAGCGCGCCCCGCCTTTGCCGTCTTCGCTATAGCCAACGCTGACGATCGAGGGCCAGACATTTTTCTGCTGAGAGCTCACAACAAAAAGCACGCCGGCCTCAAGCGGCCCCATCAACCATTTATGCGAACTGGTGGCATAGGAATCGCAACCAATCTGCCGGAGATCCACGGGCAGCATGCCTCCGCTTTGCGCCCCATCGACGTGGCTCCAGATGCCTCGCTCACGGGCCACACGGCAAAGCCTGGCCGCAGGGTAAACCAGCCCGCTGCTGCTGGTCACATGCGTGACAGCGAGTACCTTTGTCTTGGGCCCGAAAGCCCCCTCAATCTTCTCGGCCAGGGCATCGCTTGAATCGATCAACTGCGTAGCCGGCACAATTTTCAAGACCAGTCCAAGACGCTTGGCATGGTTCTTCCAGGAATCGAGATTTGAAGGGTGGTTGTCTTCCACTAATACAACCTCGTCGCCCACCTTGAGATCTGGTCCCTCCCACCAATACGGCCCGGAGATTATATCGTTATGGCCGTCGCGATTCAGATCGCCGAATGTCGCGCCTTCAGACCAAAATTTATCGGTGAGCTGGATTTTTTTGAATGAGTGAAGCGTGTCTTCAGCCGCGAACAGGGACACTGCGGGTGCCATCATGGCCAGGAGATGAAGCGGTTTCATGGAAATAATTACGCCCTGAATCATGGCAATTCGCAAGCCAACGCTTTCCCAAAAATCCGGCACAACGGCAACCCATCAGCCGCCAACTTCGCCAGCCTTAAATTTCTTAAACGCCGACATGAATTGCTCCACGCGCTTCGGGTCAACTGCATTGGCCCAATGGCCGTCAATTTTGAATTCCGACCCGACGATAAAACCATCTGCCGCACTGAAAAATTCCGGGATGTTTGCCTGCGTCACACCGGAACCGAGATAAACCGGCAGATGCGTTTTGCCTTTCAC